>Ga0209508_1002162_pt1 | contig 13560 bp, 10 predicted proteins | sample AD_UKC129_MetaG_FD_184427 | JGI IMG/M metagenome (GOLD analysis project Ga0209508, IMG submission 184427) | Active sludge microbial communities of municipal wastewater-treating anaerobic digesters from Canada - AD_UKC129_MetaG (SPAdes) (version 2) | ecosystem: Engineered > Bioreactor > Anaerobic... | reverse complement strand
AACTGCTATGCTCGAACGTTCAGCATAAGTTTAGACTACAGCTCAAGCAAGCTCTTCAGATTTCAAGGTGAATATGAGTGTGAAGCAATGAGTTAAAAAATAAAAGGAGGTATCAAACATGCCGGGCGACTTCTTAACACTCAATGATGTTCCTGTATGGCTGAAACTTGGTTCTGATAGCGCAGACTATGCAGACTCGTTTGCACAGAGCATCACCGTAAACTATATGGTACAAGTTGAGCGTGTTACCGAACTCGGAACACTGCAGTTTCTACCAGCAACAGGATTCGAGGCAGTGACACTTCAGATGAGAAGAGTTGCATTCAACACTGCAAACCAAGATATTGCTCAGCTTTCTATCGGGGACGAAATCTATGAAGTCAAAGTTGGTTCAAATGCAAGTCTGATAGCTCGCAACTGCCTTGTGTCAACAGTTAGTAGAGGCGTTACGGCAGGACAGGTTCTAATCTATGACGACATTACACTTGAATGTGTAACACTTGAGGCAAATTCCCAGCAAGAAGCTCACTGGAGTTTCGGTTTTCCTGCTACTGGTGGTGTTTCAACATAAACCATAACTGTTTATCAGTACTGACAGCGGTAGGCTATATTTAAAAGGTATCCGAAGATTTGAGGAGGTAGTAGTGTGGCACAGGGGCAAGGAGTTGTAATAACCTCATCTGCAGGAAATGAAACCAAGCTCTATGTTACGGCATTTAACATAACATTCCAGCAGGATGCACAGCGGATATACGATATAAACAGCTATAAGCCTGTCAAGCTGATTGCGGCAAAACCAGTGTGGGTTATTCAGCTTACTCAGGCATTTGCATCAGGAACTCTGACAGGCAGCAATTTTACAATTCGTATAGGCGACAGAACATGGAATAACTGCGTGCTTGCCAGTGCCACCGACGAAGTCTCCGTGGAGACTATAATTTATTACTCTACACTGACCTTTTATTGCCCAGCGTAAAAAAAGGAGGGATATAAATGGCTGAACTCAAAATGAATAGTCTTGTTGCCAATCCAACTTCTTTTGCACCGTTCAAGTCTACACAATTCCAAGTTGAGGTTTACGAGTGGTCTGGTCAGACTTATGCACCAAATCCAATTTCCCTTGGATATGCCATGAACGTGGTAGTAAACGAAGAAGTTGATGAGCGAAGGCAGTTCATCATAAGTAGAGACAGTCCGCAAATCGTGACAGGTGTAAAAGCATACACTATTCAGATTTCGAACATGGCTTCGCCTACATTTGATGCATTTAAGTTGGCTAAGAACAAACAATACATCAGAATAGTGGTCAAGGATTCAGGCCAGACGATTGCAACATATTCTAACTGCCTGATACAGAACTATTTACTTAATGCCAATGTCGGCGACGTGCTGGTTTACGATACAGTTGTGGCCTTATGTGCAACGAAGGAATGACCTTTCTAAAAGTCAATTTATGCATAATTTGACCTGTGGATAGGTCACTTACGCAAAGGTGGTGAGAAAATGACACTGGATTTATACACACTGCCGATTGACCAGTACAACGACCCGGGCAACCGCATGGGGTTCTCCCATACAGTTATTCCTGAGAGATTCAGAAGTACTGACTACCTTACTGATGTTGTCAACGGCAAAAAGCAGTATGCTGCATATATTGTCGGCAAGGGGACGTCGAAAGGCATATACAGGATAGACAATCCAATTGATGCACTCACGAGTGCATGGTATTTTGTACAGAACGTTAAGTACTTCCCAGAAGATATTGCAGTACAGATTGCGGCAAAAATATATGACGCGCTGGTTTCATTTGGTATTAACTCAGATGATGCTGACTATGTTAAGGCTCTATCAGAACTTGCTTCGAAAGCTGGTGCAACTGTGCCAGAAGGACCTGTCACTGTTCCAAATGAAGTTACAGTTCCTGATACCGAAAAGACTGCCGAAAGGCTTACAATGCGTGAAAGGATGAAGCTACCAAAGAAAGTTTTCGGACTGGTGTACAAAGACCCACGAACTGGCAAGGTTGTAAAGAAGTACCCACTGCACAATGAGGCACATGTTAAAGCTGCGATTAGCTTTTTCAACATGCACTACGATAATGTTCCTGAAAAATACCGTGCAAGCTTAGCAAGGAAAATAAAACAGAAAGCAAAGCAGTACAGCATTCAAATTTCGCCAGATAATGCACTTAACAAGTATGCGTCTCTGGAAGAAGGAAAACTTAATCCTGACTTCTACAAATACATCGCACTAAGAGAAAAATACGCACCGGCTGAATACAAACCCGTGTATGAAAAGATAGCGTCAGTTGCTGAAGACTATCCACCGCATTTAGTTGCTAAGGTACTTGAAAGATTAGATAAAGATGCAGGCGTGGATAGATATTGGAAAGTCGTAGGCACACCGCTTGATGCAGTTACTACACCAATGAAGCCTCTTGAAAAACAAGCATCGGACAGCAAGCCGAAAATTTTCAAGACAAACACCGAAGAAGTGTTAAGGTTTGTCGAGAAAAATATGAATGAGCTTCTAAATAAAATGCGCTAGGCAAGTGCAAAAAAGTTAACGAATAAGTCCCCTATCAGGGGACTTTTCGTTTTCCAACATTTCGAATACTGTTCGATATAATCTGTTGTAGAAGGAATTAAACCATCCCGCCACCTATAGAGGTGGGAGATTTTGAGAGAAGTTTGGTCAAACGACCCTTATTCTCTCAGGCTGGTCTAAACAACCTCTACACTGTAGAGCCAACAGGCTCATCAGTTTACTTATCCGCACAAGTGTGCGCCAAATGTATTTGTTGGTATAATTATATCACATATTTCTTTGTTTTGCTAGTATCTAATAAGAAAAAAGGGTTGGCGATTCCTCTCCAACTTGCAGAAGTTGGAGTCTCCTCGCCAGCTAAGATGAAAGAGAAGATTAGGAAACTATTTGCTGAACAGCAACATACGGAGGAGGAGTGAGAAGTTATGGCATTGCTTAGCGAAGCCAGCTTAACTGACCCAAAACAAGTAATAGACGCACTGAATAACGTAGTTGCACCATACGGTGTAAGCTATCCAAAAGACGATTTGGATGTGTGTTTAACATTTGCTCGAAAAGTTCAACCGGTGCACGATAGTGTTGTCGACAAGCTCCGAGCATACGACACGCTTTCTAAACCTGTAGCGTATCAGCACTGGCACATATTCGAAATGGTTGCGAACTTTCTGCTTGACGGCATTGGCACAGTTGAGTACGTAACACCACCGACTGAGCAGGAGCTCGCTTTTACCTGCTGGATTATCCAGCGGGATTTTCCAGATATGCTGAAACACCTGAATGAAGAAGTTCAGACCTACGTAACGACAGTCTGGGGCAAGTACTATGGTTATGCCGTTCCACATCCCGTTATGCTCAATTTCTGGCGGGACGACCGCACACTCATTGGACCTGTCTTTGAAATGCTTGAGTATTTAGAACGTGCGGAACATGTAGATATAACGAGATTTCCGATGGATATTGTTGAAGGGCAGGCTATTAGGTTGTATACCATTTCTCAATTTCTTAAAGACTACGGCTATTCTGCGGAATGGCACAAGGCTATTGTTAGGAGGCGGACGGTATGGGCTCAGTGACACCGATGGGAATAATGCCTGATGAGATACGCGGACTACTGCCTGTTACAGGTTCTGGTGCAAAAAGACTAATCAACAAAATAATGGATGTAGACAACGCAAACATTACGGACAACATCCGTGAAATTTTTAAGATTGCTTATTTCCTATACGTTTCTAACGGAACGATAGCAGCTGCTGTCAACAAGCTTGTCGAGTATGCCCTTACTGAGTTAGATTACGAAACCGAAAATCAGGAAGCACTTGAAATAGTAAAGGACATTTTAGAAAACAAGCTTAAGATAATAGACATTATCTTTAAGCTAGGACTTGACTACTTCATTTACGGTAATGCATTTGCTTCTGTTGTAGCACCGTTCATGCGTGAGTTTGTGGGTGTTTATACGAAAACTGTCTATACACCGAAAGTTGTTAACGGGCAACCCAACTGGGAGTTCAAGGAAAAACAACTTTACTTCAGAGGTCCAAACAGTTACGAACCAGTCGAAGTATGTGATACTATTTTGAAAAACAGGAATTTTAATATTGTTGTCTGGAACCCATCAGAGATTGAAATAAACTATAATGAGTATGCGAACGTTGCCGAATACTACGTCAAGATGAACAAAGGTTTTGTTAAGCGCTTGATGAAAGATGAGTTTCTGCTTAGGACGACACCGTATGCATTCCTTGAAGCGATAATTAAAGGCACGACAACAGTTAAACTTAATCAGAATAACTTGGTTGTGTTCCAGAGGGTTTCGCCGTCAGGGAAGTTCACGCCGTGGGGGTTGCCTTGGATAGTCCACACATTCAAGGATACATACTACTATATGCTACTTGAAAGTGCGCAGGAAGCGATACTGAGCGAACGCATGGTTCCGTACAGATACATTTATCCGCCAACCGAACTTATTACACAAGGTTCGCCACTTACACTTGATTTGAATGACTGGAAGCGGAAGGTAACAACTGCTCTGACGAACTGGAAGCTCAATCCCAACAACATCCAGATATTCCCTGTGCCGGTTGGCGTAGGTCAGCTTTCAGGTGAAGGCAAGTCAGTCACTGTTTTTGCAGAGATGGATTTTGCAAATAACCAGATTATTCAAGATTTGCAAGTTCCGATGGAATTCATCAAAGGTGGATTGACTTGGTCTGGTAGTTCGGTGTCGCTCAGAATGCTTGAGAACCACTTCATCAACTTCAGGGAGCGAATCGAAGAAATACTCAACAAGATTGTAGCTATCATCCTGAACATTTTGGAACTGCCGAAAGTTTCCGTTAAGCTCAGACCGTTCAAGATGGCAGATGACATACAGCGCAAACAGATGTACCTGCAACTTTACCAGATGCAGACTATATCTAAGAAAACGCTACTCAAAGAATTCGACATTGATTATGAACGAGAGCTTGAACTGCAACGTCAGGAAATGTTGCGTGAACTTGAACTACAGAAGCAACAATTTATAGAGCAACAGAAGATGCAGATGGAAGCGCAGGCAGTGGTTGCAACGATGCAACAGCCAGAGGTAGATATTCCCGAGAACCAGCCTCTAGGAGACCAAGCAAGATTGATGGGGCTGTCGCAGTATCTTCCAACACAGGCAATGCAACCGCCTATGCCTTATCCGCCAATGACGCCGGAAATGATGCGACAGATGCCGGTTGAACAGCAAGCGGACATGCGACCGCTACCTGAACAGAAACCACCTAGACGGCAGAATTCACCAATTTAAGGAGGGATGAATGTGAATTACTTTGATGAAAGTCAGGGCATGATTAATAATTCAAAACCTGTCAGGCGCATTAGAGTTTTCAAAATCAGCGCAGACGACCCAGAAAGTTCTTTAGAATTGGAACAGCTTCTGAATTCTCCGAATGTGCACATAACCAAGATTGAAGCGCAGTTCGACAAAATCAATAACTATCTTGTTGCTGTCTGGTATGACGAGCTGAAGCAATCTGAAAAGGAGGTGTAAGTATGTCAGATGTACTTTATTTGATTATTACGGCTGTTCTTAGTGTACTAACCACACTTTTTGTCATACCTTACGTGCTTAAGTTACTTGCAAGGTTTGACCCACAGGCAACTGCTGAAAAGGTCTACAAGTATGCGTTTAAGCCAGTATTTGGCTCAAAAGCGAATTCATTTTCCAACGTTGTCGCTGCTACAATGATTGAGTTGTTCGCACAAGTTATTTTAGCTGAACCGGATACCGCAGAAGAAAGCCAGTCTGCACTCACCATAGTTGCAGAAGCCAGAAAGCTCAAAGAGGCTAACATTGCCAAGCTTTGATGCCCGCCACCCTAGGTGATGGGATTTCCCCGCCATCCATATCCCGCTTGCCCAGACTAGCTGTCTGGGCTTTTGTTTTTGTGAACTGCTCATGACTGAAGTCACGAGCTTCCTGCTTCACAGACAAGACTTGCTACCAGTGGTACACCACCGATAGTAGAGGTCTTGCCTCCACGAAGGTGAGCCACTAGCAACACCCTTTCGCGAGTAAATTAACACGGTACGTATATTATAACATCTGCTATTTTGCAAGTCAAGTCAGAATAATGATTATGATAATATAACTGGCCAACATACTAACTCCTACTCATGTCTTAAGACACGAGAGTGCTTTTACCTTCAACAACTTCCACTTCCTAATGTAAAATCACTGTGAGATTAACTAATGCGGGAGGTATGTTCATGTTCGAAAGTCGAATGTACGATTACTATAACTTCATGCAACGTGAGGTAAAAAAAATATACAGTCAGGCATTCCCTATACAGTCTGGCGATTTGACGCTTGAGTTGGTTGATGTTGAAATCAAGCGTGTGCCGTTTGACAGCCCAAGCTACGTGCAGAAAGTCAAGGCGAACGAAAAAACATTAGTTGCTCCAATTGTACTCAGACTCAGACTGAAGAAAGGCAGTCAGGTGATAGATGAAGGGGAAGTCACAGTCGGCTCGCTACCTGTGATTTCACCGCTTGGTACATTTATCTATCGCGGAAACGATTATGTTATTTCCAACCAGCTGAGGTTGAAGCCTGCAATCTATACACAGGAACTGCCAGACGGTACCATTCGTGCAAAGTTCAATGTTAAAAACGGCGAGAACTTTGCAATACTTTATTCGCCCAGCAAAAAGACAATGCGACTTGTTGTGAACCAAGTCAGTGTCGACCTTATTCCATTCCTGCAGGCACTCGGAGTAAACGAAGCTCAACTGCGTACAGTACTAGGTGATGCTTACAACGAAATCAGAGCACGCTCGGCAAAAATAGATATGGACAAAGTACTGAACGCATTCAAGGCCAAGAGGTACTCAGAATTATGGCCATCGAATATTGACCAGCTCCCGCCGAATAAGCAGTTGCAAGTCATCTTCAGCAAAACGGAACTGGATGACAAGTCCACAAAGATAACGGTTGGTCAGCCTTTTGATAGAGTTTCCGTGCAGGCGATACTGCAGGCAGCCAGACGTGTACTTGAGATAGCGCAGGGAAAAGCTGAACCGTCTGGTGTCAGTAGCCTGCCGTTTAAAAAACTCGTGATACCAGAGGAACAAATCTTAGAGAAAATCAACCTCGGTGTAAAACTGCTCAAGCAGACTGCACAAGACAGGATGCAGAAATATGACAGGATAAAAGACATTATTCCACCGAACTATACATTTAAACCAGTTCGTGATTTCTTTGCAATGAGCTCTGCAGTAAGGTTTCTGCAGTCTGTTAATCCATACTCGATACTTTCAGCAAACAAGCAGGTTACAATCACAGGTGAAGGTGCAATCGAAGACGATAGGGCGATAACGGTTGAAGACCGCAGCTTGGACCCGCACAGTTTAGGTTTCATTGACCCGGTGCATACACCTGAAACCGATAAGATAGGCGCTACCACCTTCATGACATTCACTAGTATTTTCGGATTGCACCATGGTCGACCTGGCGAAATACTGAATTGGTTCTTGAATCCCAAAACAGGTGAGCTTGAGCTGAAAGCTCCTATCGATTTGCATGACAAGGTTGTTGCGTTTCCCGATGCGCTGAAAAAACAATTCAGAGATAGCATAGATATAACCGAGCTCCTTTCAAGCTCGAAGACGCCGAAGGTAAAGGTAAGCAGTGGAATGTGGCAACTTGATGAGCAAGGGCTTGTTCCTGCTATGAAAGATGGCAAAATCACAAAGGTCAAGCCTTCGGAAGTTGATTATGTCATCTTCAATGCATACCAGATGTTCGGTCCTGCGACAAACATGCTACCTGCACTCCAGAGCTTGCAGGCTAACCGAGCAATGATGGCTGCAAAACACATGACACATGTGGTTTCACTTGCCAAGCCGGAACAGCCACTTGTTCAGACACGCTTTGCCGGTACGCCATATACATACGAACAGGCAATTGCTACCTTCTTCAACCTCAGGTCTCCTGTTAATGGAACAGTGCAAGAAATCGATGAAGAAAACAAAGTAATCAAAATAAAAGGCGACGACGGCAAGATACATAAAGTTGAGTTCTTTAAAGATTATCCGCTTGCTGAAGGTAACTTCTTCTCGCATATGGTTCTGGTCAAGCCGGGCGATAGAGTACGAGTTGGTCAGATAATCGCCGTTTCAAATAACGAAGACAACGGGGTATTTGCTTACGGTACCAACCTCAAGATAGCGTACATGCCGTTTGAAGGCTTGAACTACGAAGATGGTATAGTAATCTCAGAATCGGCAGCCAAAAAACTTGCAAGCGAGCACGTCTATACATATGAGCTCAAGTTAGATGATGACACGAAATTGGTTTCACCTGCTGAATTCAGAAGCTTATTCCCACGCACGTATGAAATGTCAAAGCTCAGCAATATAGAACCGTCAGGAGTTATCAAAAAAGGCGCAGTTGTCGAACCGAACACGCCACTTATACTTGCAGTGCGCAGTGTCAAACCGACCCTGCATGAAGCGATGGTGGGCGAGAAGTTCAAACAGAAATTGTCATCGTTCAGCAATGCAACAATTGAATATGAAGAACCCAGTAGAGGTGAAGTAGTAGACGTAATTCGAACAGGTAATACAGTCAAGGTACTTGTCAAAACAACTATTCCAGCATCAGTTGGAGACAAAATAGTAGCAAGACATGGAAACAAAGGTACAATCGCTGCGGTTATTCCTGATGAAGAAATGCCGAAAGATGAAAATGGTGAACCGATGAAAGTAATATACAACCCAATTGGTGTAGTAAGCAGATTGAATCCATCTCAGCTGTTCGAAAGTGCACTTGGAAAAGTTGCAAGAAAAATAGGCAAGCCGATAACCGTTGACAACTTCGATGAAAAAGACATGGCATCTGAAGTCAGAAAGCTACTTAAAGAACACGGTCTGAAGGAAAAAGAGTACCTGACATACAAAGGTGAAAGGCTTGAACGTCCGGTTTTCACAGGTGTGGAGTATTTTGTTAAGCTACCACAGATGGCGCATACGAAGACTACAATACGAAAAGAATGGGGATACGACATAGACCTGCAACCGCTTAAAGGTTCGAGTGAAGCGGGCGGTGCTCGTACTATCGACCCGCTTACGTTCTACAGCTTACTTGCCCACGGCGCTGAAAAGAACATACAAGAAATGGCGACTTATAAAGCAGAAAAGAATGACGAGTTCTGGCTCAGCATTGAGCTCGGTAAGGTGCCACCAGCACCGAAACCTACGTTCGTGTTCAGAAAATTCGAAAGCCAGCTCAAAGCCGCTGGAATCAATGTGGAAAAGAAAGGCGACGAGCTACTGATACGCCCAGTTAGCAAGGATGATATTGAAAAGCTCAAGCCAGTTGAGATAGAAAAACCGACAATGCTGAATGCGGTGAATATGTTGCCTGAGAAAGGCGGGCTTTTCGACCCAGAAAAGCTTGGTGGCATATACGGTGATAAGTGGGGGGGTATAAAACTGCCACAGCCAGTACTCAATCCTGTGTTCAAGCAGCAGACTTCCGTACTGCTCGGGCTACCGCTCACTACTGTTGAAAAGCTTAATAGCGGTGAATTGGCAGTCACAGAAGATAATGAAATCGTTCCGGCTTCAAGCCCGAAGGCTAAATATTTCGGCGGTGAAGCAATACAGAAGCTCATAAAGCACAAAATAAAAAACGGCGATATCGACAAAGCACTTGAAGAAGTAAGGCAGAAATTAGAAAGCACAACTAATCCTAAAGAGGTCGGCACACTTGCTAAGCAGTTCAGAATGCTCAATGCGGTAAAAAACAAACTGGTCAATCCTGAAGACTTTGTGATGTCTGAAGTATTGGTTGTACCTCCGAAATTCAGGCCGGCAGTTGAACTTGAAGAAGGTGGCGTAGCTGTTTCACCGCTCAACTATGCCTATCGTGACTTACTACTTGCCAAACAGACATTAGAGAATGCAAAGAAGACAAGAGTTGTGACTAACGAAAAGCAGTTCAAACAATTAGCCAGCAACTTGTTGAGCAGACAGGTTGAAAAACTTATGTTTGCTGTTCCGACAGGCAGGAGCGCAATGGAACCGAAAGGTATAATGCCGATAATTGCAGGGCACGGCGGTCCTAAAACAGGACTTGTGCATTCGAAAATCTTCAGGAAGCGTCAAGAACTTTCATCTACAGCTGTTCTGCAAAATGGTCCTGAGCTCGGTGTTGATGAAGTTGCTATTCCAGAAGAAATGGCTTGGAACCTATACAAACCATTTGTAATCAAACAGCTTACGACAATGGGGTATGACATAATCAAGGCAAAGGAACTGATTGAACAAAAGGATGAAGTAGCTAAAAAGGCGCTCATTCAAGAAATAGAGAGAAGACCTGTACTTGTTAACAGACCACCATCTTTGCACAAGTTCAACATCATGGCATTCAAGCCTGTACTCATACCGTCGTCAAGTGAGAAAAAACCTGAGCAGTCAGCTGAACCTGTTAAAAGGCAGGAACTGGTTCTGCGAATGAACCCACTTGTGATGAAAGGGTTCAACGCAGACAACGACGGCGACACGGTGGCAGTTTTTGTGCCTGTCACCGATGCTGCAAGAAGGGAAGCAATTGAAAAGCTGATGCCGAGCAAGAACGTAATTCGACCAGTGTACGGGGATATAATGGTAATTCCGAGAGCTGAATACATTCAGGGAATATACAACATTACTGCTCTTAAACCAAAGCAGAACAAACCAATAGCAAACTACGGGCAGAACTATGAAAAGCTTTTCCGTGACTGGAAGGCAAGAATGATTAAAGGCGACGACTATGTAGTCTTTGATGGCATTCCGGCAACTGTTGGTCAGCACCTTGTGAACGGCTTATTCCCGAAGATGGTTCGAAACTACAAAAAGCCGATAAGCAACAAAGAACTGACCCAGATGTACATGCTTGCAATGAGGACTGGCAAGAACTTTGATGTTGCGCACACATCCGATATGCTGAAAGAAATAGGCAGGCTTGCAATGACGATGTATCCAGTAACAATCGGTATTAGCGACATAGATGACAAGAAGTACAAACAGGAGCTTCAGCCACTTATCAGGCAAGCTAAGAAAGTAGCACTCACCAATCCAGATAAATTAGTTGAACTTGCTGGAAAAATAGATGAAACAATCAAGCAGAAGGCAGAACAGGACAGTGAAAAGAACGACGTGCTCAGGATGATGGTATCAGGTGCAAAAGGTAATCCAGAGCAGGTTAGGCAGCTTTTGGTTACACCGCTCGCTACTTCAGACCCGAAAGGTAATGTATTCCCATTCGCAGTTGAGCGTTCATACTCTGAAGGACTTAAACCTTCGGAATACTTTGCAACCAGCTTCGGCGCTCGTGCATCTATGATTTCCAAGAAGATGGGTGTTGCCGAGCCTGGAGCCGTAAATAAAGAACTGCTTGTCAGTACATCCGACTTAATAGTAATCGAGGACGACGACCCGAACGATATGGGCGTGCCAATATCTCTGAGCAAGCCTGACAAAGACATTCTTGGTCGCATTGCAGCCCAGACAATCAAGAAAGGCAACCGCATCTTAGTAAAAGAAGGGGAACCCATAACGCCTAAGGTACTTGAAGCGCTACGTAAGGAAAAGCTCAAGGAAGTATATGTCAAGTCAATACTGACTGCCACAACTCCAGCAGGTATACCAGCAACTGCAGTTGGTATTACTGCTGAAGGTAAACTGCCACAAAAAGGTACAAACATTGGTGTTCAATACGTTCAAGCGATAACCGAACCGCTCTCGCAAGGTACACTCAACTTGTTCCATACTGGCGGAGCTGCCAGAAAATCCAAAGCGATAGGTAATATCCTTGAGGAAGTCGAGTTCTTCACAAGAATGCCGGCAAGCAAAATGGACATCAGTGCTACGCTTTCTACGCTGTACGGTAGAGTAACCAAAATAGAGAAGTTAGCTACTGGCGGTTGGAATGTATATGTTGAGGATAAACCGCACTTTGTCAGTCCAAGGCTTGAGGTGATTGTGAAGGTCGGCGATATTGTCAAGAAAGGCGACCCGCTCTCAAGCGGTCCTATACACCCAGCTAAATTCCTTGAAGTGAGAAACAATCCATACGAAGCAATGCTGAAGACTACCGAGCAACTGACTAAGGTACTGAACGAAGGTGGTATCAAAGTGCCGATGGTCGCAACTGAGCCTATAGCACGTGGACTGATGTCAACTGCTATCGTAACTGATAACGGTGGCATTCACGAAGTGCAGGTCGGAGAATACTATCCTGTTCAGTATCTTGATGCTCTTAACCGCAAGCATGGTGCAAGTGGTACTAAAGAGGTTTCAAAAGCAATTGGTGAGCGTACAGCAGAACACTACGGTACAGTCATGGCAGGTACGCTCATAGACCAGGCAATTGCAAAAGAACTAGAGCAGCAGGGCTTTAAGAAAGTTAAGACGTATAGAGACGTCATTAAATACAAGATTGTGCTTGCAGGTAGCCAGACGCAACCAGCCTACAGAAGCGACTGGCTCCACAAACTTACAACAGGTCGTATTGCGCAGAACTTGTCGTTTGGTGCTGCAAGTGGCGATAGGTCTAAGCTGACAGGCTTCAATAGTCCGAATGCTGCTTGGATAATTGGAACAAGCAGATACTTCCCTGAAAAGTGAGGTGGTAATTATGGCAATCTATATATCAACAGCGCAGGAGCTCATAGACCTGCCGAATAACACCACCGAAACGGTGTATTTAACAAGCTCAATAGATTTGACAGGATACACATACACACCGAAGACATTTAAAGGTACTTTTGATGGGAACTATCACAAAATCACGGGGCTGAGTGCTCCGCTTTTTGACGTGCTCGATGGTGCAACAGTAAAAAATGTGAAGATAATCGGAGCTAATGTGCAGACTAATGCAACCGCAGGAGCAGGAATTTTGGCTAATACAGTTAAAAATGCTACACTATACCGCATTGCGATATACGATTCAAGTATTACAGCAATCTCAAGTACTTACTGCGGTGCACTTATTGGATTTGTTCAGCCTGGTTATAGGCTGAGTGTAAGCCAGTGTGCAGTAAGACATGTGGATGTTTATGGGCAAAAGAATGTAGGTGGTTTGATTGGGTACATCGGCACTGATGACTATACGATAACAGACAGTTACTTCATTGGTTCAGTTCGTGCAACAACAGTGGAAAACATCGGCGGATTTATCGGCTATGCAAAAATGAGTGGCAGTGCAAAGATAGATAAGTGCTACGTTATGGCTACGTTCACCTGTCCTGACGTATTCATGGCGAATCAATTTGTCAACTTCAGCTGATTTTTTAGGTAAACTTGGAATAAGAGTCATTACTATGATTTGCGAGGTGAAAATTGATGACTACAGTCTTTCCATATTGGATAGAACGAACAGACCAAAATAAGCCTTATAGGGTGTGGATAAAGATACCTAGCTTGCCTGCTGGAACTACGAAGATATATTGGGCAAAAGTTCCAGGCTACAGTCCGAATGGGGCT
>Ga0209508_1002155_pt1 | contig 13589 bp, 6 predicted proteins | sample AD_UKC129_MetaG_FD_184427 | JGI IMG/M metagenome (GOLD analysis project Ga0209508, IMG submission 184427) | Active sludge microbial communities of municipal wastewater-treating anaerobic digesters from Canada - AD_UKC129_MetaG (SPAdes) (version 2) | ecosystem: Engineered > Bioreactor > Anaerobic... | reverse complement strand
CCCAGCATCGGCACGTGATCAGTCTCGAACAAAAGCTCGCCGATGCCCAAGCTGCCGAGGCCAAGCGGCGTGAAACATTGGCCAGCCTACTGGAAAAGGTAAGGGCGTCGCTGGCTCAGGTTCCCGATGGCGTATCGCTACAAAAGGCCAGCGAACTTGCCCGCACCGATGCGGAGAAACAAGAGGTGATGGAGCTGGAATCGCAGGCGAAGGTCATTTGGGCCAACCTCCGCCAACAGGCCGAAGAACGACTTCGGCAGGAGATCGCCAAGCTCAGTCGCGAATATGATGCGCTTCGCCAACGTGGGTCGGTATCCATCGACGAGGAACTTCAGGCCATAGCCCGTCTCATGAATCGCCTAACCGTCCTCTCGGACGACAATCGGCGTCAGGGGCTTAGCTTGGAAGGGGAGATTCGTAACCTGCGCGAGCAACTTTCAAGTCGCTTTCTCGAAGTCAGTCAGGCCTCCGAGGAGGAAAAACTCATCCGCACTATGTGTTCTGCTGCCGCACGAGGGCCAGAGGCCTACCAGGAGGCGATCAAGAAACTGGAGCCCGCCAAGTCTGTGCGAATTCCCATCGGGGATTTTCAACTTGTCGAACAGGAATTTCCGTGTTGGAAAGTGATTGCCGAGTGGAATCGTGTGGCGACGCTGTGGAATGATCCCACCACCTCGGTGAGCGATGCCGGGGCCCAGGAGCTGTTCAGAGGAGCGTTTCGACTCGTCCAGGTGGTCCCCCCAGAGGCCTCCGCGTTCGTTCAAGAGGGACAAAAACGAATTCTCGCACTACTCGATACGATTGCCCGCCGGGAATTGCTTGTGGCGGACCGCTTGACGGTTCTCGTCAAAGAGTGGCGGGCGCCCCTCGTTGCCGATGCCTGGCAGATTCGTTTGAACGATGGTCGCCGATACTACTGCCTCGAACAGCCGGGACGAACCGCGCTGGTTTTGCGCGATCTTGGGAGCCTTCAAAGAAATGAGATTACCTTTCCCCGGGAAAGCCTTGTTTCGACAGGCCGGGCACCACAAAGTGTCTTGGCCAACCAGGTTCGCGATCACCTGGCCGATTGGTCTGCGAGCAATTGGGAAACCACGGCCGACACGGTCTTGGGGAAGATCATCGGTTTTTGTCACACTGTGGAAAAGGATACTGTTGAGTGGCCCTTGATCTTCCATCTCCTTTACGAAACGTGGTCGGCGGCCAAGGAGGGCGACGTTGCTTGGGCCGCTTTATGGAATGGCTATCAGGCCAAGTTGCAACCCCTGCGGGATCGTTATCCGCCCCATTACGATTGGATCAAGACGGCCCAGGCCGCGGAGAACCAGTACGAAGACATCCGGAGCGTTCTGGGATCATTGCCCACGGCAGAAGACCTGTTGTCCCAAGTCAAGCAAGTGCGGGCGACGTATCGGGGAAGGAGGTGGCCAACCATTGATCTGGTCGGGCTCCTCTTCGAAGATAAGACGCAGGTGTGGTATGTGCGGACCGTGGGGCAGCCAGCCGTTCCCGATGGGGCCGTTCTGTATGTCGTGGAGCAAGGCCCCGAGGAAGGCCAAGTGACCCTTCGCCGCATAGGGCATTGGAGCAACTCCCGGGCCGTCGTCGAACCCCAGCAGAGTGTCCGCTTTTATAATGGGCGGCATGTGGTGACCCTCGCGGGCGAGGAGCCGGGTTCATGAGCGTCGATTCGTCCAGACAACAGATACACGTCCGCTTCCGGGGGCGGGTCTTCGGACCGTATTCCGCCGACGAATTGCGACGCATGGTGCAAAAAGGGAAAACGGCGGCCACGTGGGAAATCTCCCTGGACGGCCAAAACTGGCGTCCCATCCAAGAGTTGGAAACGTTGCTGCAGCAGAGCCACAGTGTGTCAACTTGGAAAGGTCCCTCACCTTCGAGCCACGGTCCGTTGGGCACCATCAATGACGCCGATGACGATGTGTTCGTTCTCCGAGGCACGAATGCCGAGGACGCCCAGGACATTGTGTTGCCCAATTTGCAACAGCCGGAGCCGGTGACGGCGGAAGTGGTGTCGTCCGAAAGTCTGTGGTACTACACGGTGAACGACGAACCCGAGGGACCGATCCCCGAAAGCCATTTGGCCGCGATGGCCGCGACCGGGCTCATTCCGCCCGATACACTTGTATGGACGGTCAATATGTCGGAGTGGCGTCCGTTGCGGGAAACCCGGCTGGCCCGTCATCTCCAATCTGCCAGGGTGGAACAGCCGGCGACTGTATCCTCACTGCCGCCAGCTAAAGACTTCGACGAAGAACCAAGGGAAGCCCACGTCCGGCAGACGGGACTCACATTTGCAGAAGAGTTGGAGATGGTCCTTGATGAAGATGCGCAGCACCTCAATCTGTGGTTTCGGGTCTTGCTCGGGGCGGCCATCCTTAAGGCACTGTGGATTGTCGTGTCCTTCGTCAGTGGAGGGGCCCTCAGTTGGGTTGGACTGCTGTGCGACATGGGCATTACGGGCAGTGTGATCGGTATTTCCATCCTGATGCTGCGGACCATTGCGCGATTGCGCCTGGGCACCCGATTCATAGCCCATCCCAAACGATTGGATGAACTCTATTCGAAGGAAAAACCCAAGCGCCGGGAATCACCCTGGTCAAACCCCGTCACGGAGGATGAGTGAAAAGGCGCGCCGCCAGGCAAAACTTATAGTTCGAGGAGATCAATCTTATTCTTCTACCGGCAGGGCCGTGCGGGCACGCGGTCCCAATTGGGCAATTGCCTCTTGCGTCATGGACGTTCCATCCAGCCGCACCTCTTTAAGCTGGGGCATCTTGAGGAGGATCTTGACAGAGGCATCCGTTACACCCGAATTGCCGCTGAAGTCGAGCCATTCCAGGCTTTTCAAATTGGCCAGGTGGACCAGACCGGCATCGCTCACCATGGTCTGGGCCACATCGAGTCGCCGTAGGTTCGGCAGGCGACTTATGACCGCCAGCCCTTTGTCGGTGACGAGCGTTTGTCGAAGGGCCAATTCCTCGAGCTGTTGACAAGCCACCAGATGGTGTAGCGCATCATCGGAAACCATGGTCTGGGTCGCCGAAAGACTTCGCAACTGCGGCAACTCGCCGAGTTCCTTGAAAAAATCTCCCCGAATCGCCATGTCCCGCAACGTCAAGGAACGGAGTTTTTTCCACTGCGAAACGATTCGCAAACCCTCGTCATTGACAGCGGTGCAACGAAAAAGCGTTACCGTTTCTAGCGGTAACCGCGCCAACGATGCCAAGCCCGCGTTTCCCGCCGGAGACTCTTCTAACGTGAAACTTGTCAAGTGCGAAAAACCGCCCACAGCCTGGAGGCACACGTCGTCGATGTTGTACCCCCGCAGACGCAACGCCGCCAAGTGCTCCATGGCGCTGAGCCGTCGCAGGACCTCCGAGTTGACCGCTCCACAACCCCGCAGGTCGAGCAGCCGGAGCCGATCCATTTGGGCAATTTTCATCAGGGCCTCGGCGGAGAACTGGTTTTCCAACAAATAAAGGTGTGTCAGGCGGGGAAAACCAACGAGCGTGTCGATGGCACGATCGGTAAGCTTGACCGATCGACGCAGATTCAAAGACCAAAGGCGGGGAAGTGCTTTCAGGTATTCCAGGCCTGCGTCGTCGATTTGGGTGTTCTCAAGCCCAAGTTCCTCGAGGTTCTGGCATGTCGCCAACTGCTTGATCCCTTCGTTGGTGACGCCGAAGCCGGCCACCCGAAAGCGCTTCAAATGGGGAAGCCGCACGGCCAGGGAAATCTCTGCGTCACTCCCACTGCGGCGCTCACCGGCCAAATCGACACCAATAAGCCTGCCGTTGGTGTCAAATTCCAGGGAGGCCCGGGCGGCCAGCAATCCCCGAATAATCTCGGCAAATTCAGGGGGGACCGTACCCTCTTCCTCGGGGGTACCATAGGCCAGCCGCTGGACGAGTTCGAACTCGATTGGACCCTTCTGCGCACGGTATTGCGGTGGATTTACTGGTTCAGCGGGCGACTCTCGGTGGGCTTGTTCCTGACTTACGACAGACTCCTTTACCGCCGGACTGTCGTGATCGGGACTCGCTTGTCGCTGGCATGCTGTACCACCCGTAATGATGGAAAAGACAAAGACAGCGCCGATAATCCAGAAGGCCCGAACAGGCTGCAGCCGGCCGAGAATAATCAGTTTTTCGCTACTAGCCAGACGCAATGTATGATTCCAAAACAACTTATGGCAAAGGCAGTAACGCAAACCCTTGGGCAGTTTGCTTATCGAAATGACCATGCTTTTTGTTTAGCCATTGTAGCCAAGGTGATCATGCTTGCCTATTCCTTGGCCACCTAGCACAGACGCATATTTTAGCTCGGGCAGGCACAGGGGCCTGCCCCTACGACTGGCGGTTTTTTCCGGTAGGGGCAACCCCCTGTGGTTGCCCCGTTTCGCATGGCGACACCAAACGCCGGACGCGGGGGACGCCGTCTGTATGGAATCGGACGGCGAGGACGCCGTCCCTCCCAATCGCGCCGGCACTGCTTTGCGTTGGGACGGGTGGGCGGCGGTGTTGGCATTTGACGTTGACGCGGGCGCTCTGCGCTGCTGGGGCAGGTACAGGGGCCTGCCCCTACACGTTTCACCGGGAGGGTCGCCGTCCTCGGCGACCAAATCACTGAAGGCCCAATTGTCTGGTCACCTATCCGTCTTCGGCCGTCCTGGGTCCAGATTGGCATTGAACAAACATGCGGAAAATGGATAAGATGTTGGCGATTCGACATAACGGGTTTTGGACAATCTGCTTGCCCAAGTGACTGAGGATAGTGATCCCCTTTTTGGCATGGATGCCTTTATGACACGACGAGTCGTTATCCTGGGAACGACGCTGATTTTTGCGGCCGGTTGCTCTCTTTGGTTTAACAGCAAAAAGGCCTCATCGCTCCTTGACCCGGTCGAGACTAAGACGCCCAGTCTGGTTGGTGATTTGGCGGTGCCGTATGGGCTGCATCCGATCGTGGTCGAGGCCATTGGCTTGGTAACGGGTCTTAATGGCACGGGCAGCGATCCCCTTCCCTCGCCGGAGCGACAATTCCTTTTAACGGAGATGCAGCGTCGTGGGGTACAGAATCCCAATCGGGTCCTGGCTTCCAAGAATACGGCCCTTGTTTTGGTGCGGGGTTATCTTCGTCCCGGTATTCAAAAAGGCGAAAACTTCGACGTGGAGGTCCGTGTTCCGTCGCGGAGTGAAACGACAAGCCTGCGAGGGGGGACGCTGCTGGAGGTTCCCCTGCGGGAAATGATGGTCCTTCGCGGGGCCGTGCGGGAGGGACACATCCTCGCCAAGGCCGCCGGGCCGGTGTTGGTGGATCCGTCGGCCGATCCCGAAAAAGACGCCATTTACGCGACTCGCGGGCGAATCTTGGGCGGGGGAACCGCCGATCGTTCCCGAACTCTGGGACTTGTCCTCAAGCCCGATCATCAGTCTGTGATGAACAGTGCCCGTATCGAAAGCGCCATCAATCGTCGTTTTTACGTGATTCGTCAGGGTGTTCAGGAGGGTGTGGCCAGGGCAAAGACTAATGAGTATGTGGAGGTACGTCTCCACCCGCGTTACAAGAACAACATTGCTCGGTATATGGCCGTGGTTCGGTCGATCCCGTTGCGTGACACAGAGCCGGAGCGGCTTCAGCGGCTTCGGGACTTGGAGGAGGAGCTTCTCAACCCCGCGACCAGCGAGCAGGCGGCCCTGCAATTGGAGGCGATTGGGCAACCGGCGGTAGAGACGCTCAAAAAGGGATTAACCCATGCCGATCCGGCGGTGCGGTTTTACTCGGCAGAGGCCTTGGCCTATCTCGACTGCGCGGAGGCGGCAGGGGTTCTTGGGGAAATCGCCCGCAACGAACCGGCCTTCCGCGTATATGCCTTGGCAGCCCTGAGCACGCTGAACGATCTGGAGACCGTGGAAATTCTCCACGATCTTCTCACATCACCAAGTGCCGAGACCCGTTATGGGGCCTTCCGTGCCCTGGTTGAACTGAATCCGAATGATTCGGTCATTGCCGGCGAAAAGCTCAATGATCAGTTCTGGTACCATGTTCTCCGTGTGAGTGGCCCACCAATGGTTCACGTCACACGTAACCGTCGGGCTGAGGTCGTCCTGTTTGGACCTGACATCACACTGAAATCACCGTTTGCCCTGGAGGCGGGTCACCGCATCATGGTGACATCGCAGCAGCCTGGTAAGGTGACCGTGGCCAAATTTGCCGTCAACGAGGCGGACCAAAAGCGCTTCGTGAGCAACAATCTGGACGAGATCATTCGGGCAGTGGCGGAACTGGGCGGCACCTACCCCGACGTGGTCCAAATGCTCCAGCAGGCCAAGGCGGCGGGCGTCCTTGAAGCCCGCTTCGAGGTCGAGGCAATTCCCGAAACTGGCCGAAAGTATCAGGGACCCTCAGAAGATGAATCCCCCTCCCCAGATGTAGCACCGTTGGTCAAGAAGTATGAGGAGCTCCCGGGCGGGGGCGACGTCACGACGGACCACGCCTTGCCTGGCCCGGAGTTTGATGCCTCGGCAATTGATACCGAGCCTACCCCGGCAGAAGAGCAAAATGTCTCCGAGACATCGAAAAAGGGACGTTCTTGGTGGCCTTTTGGCGGGACAAAGACATCTTCATAAGCCTGACGGGATGATGAGCCAGAGCTACCTTGCCAACTTACCGACCGCAATGCCACCCCAAGTTCCGCGATTGTCCGAGCGGATAGTCGCGGCATTTTACGACCATCCGTAAAAACCGGCGGTGGACGACCGCATGATGAGGGCGTGATGTGCGGACAGGGATGTCCGAACTGTGTGAAGTCATCAACCCGCTTGAAGGAAAACACCTTCGGCGGGTGCGGTGGGGCTGCGCAGCGCATTTTGGCTGTCGCCGCATCGGCTTCCCGCGATGGTCTGGGTAAAACGTCAGGAAAACGCACGCCGTCGGCTGCTGGTCATAGTGTCGTCGGCTCATTAGATGGAAAGGCACGCTTTCCGAACATCGTCGCGGAGTTTACCCGCTGGCCGCCGTTGGGGAACCGCCTTTGGACCTACTGCGTCGTGGCCGTGGGGATGATCCTCAGCCTGTGGTTCTCGGTCGCTGCTTGCGGGGAGGAGAATGGGCTGCGGATTTCCTGGGGCGGGGGCTCGGCCAGGCGCTGGGCCGGTCGGATCAGTGTTTCCCAAGGGGAAATCCTCCGCTGGCAACCCATCGGGTCAGAGGCCGACGAACTGGCCTCCCTGGTGTTTCGCGATAAGGGGATCGACATTGTCCCCACCACTCCGCGGGTCTTTCAGGGGGTGGACCTCGCACTTGATCGGCAGGGCCAAACGCTGTTGGAGATCGAGCTGGCGGCCGAGGGTACGCCATCGCAACAGTGGTCTGTGCCCATTCAAGAGATCGAACGCCAACCGCGCCAGATGGCACTGTCGGGTGGCGGACAGCTTTTCATCGAGCGGCTTCCGGGAGACGAGTTGGCCGTGTCCACGGATCGTCCCCACCTCGTTTTTTCGCCCGGGGAAACATGGAAATTCTACGTCACGCCTCGTGGCTTGCCCTTCTCGCCGGGAACACATGTCGATATTCGCATCCATATCGTCCGCAGCCGGATAACCGATCGAGAGCCGCGTCGGCCCTTGCTCGACTCCTTGGCAGACCTACGGCGAACGGGCAACACAGATGCGCCGGTGGTCCGTTACGAGATCACCGTCGGTAAGGAATCGCCCATCCCTGTGGAAATTACGCTCCCCGAGGAAGAAGGCTGCTATGACGTGGTGATCACGGCCACGCCGATTCCCAGTTTTCGTTTGGCCGAGTCGGTCACGCGTCCTTTTGGCGGGAATGCCTCGAACCTGGAACGGCATGTGCAAGTGGTTGTGCTCAACACAACGCGGCGGACGGGGGAGGCCTTTTCCGGAGAGTTGACCCTCTTGGGGGAGGCCGTCGATGCCAGCAATCAGAATTTCTGGGAGCGTCTATCCCGGGTGGCGCCTTATTTGCCTCGGCTGGGGTTCCTCGGTCGTGGTTGGCGGCACATTGGGGGAGAGGGGCAAGAGGCGGTCTGCGAGCTTGCCGCGGCCAGCCCGGGAGAAGATCCCGCCTGGGCCCTGTACTCGCTTCCCGTTCAGGAACCCGGCCGACCTCACCTCTTGGAAATCGAATGGCCGGCTGACCAGCGGCAGACGATGCTCTTTTCCATTGTGGAGCCGAACGCCGTGGGCGCCATTGCTCCGCCCATGGTCGGCTATGGCGTCTATTCCACCGGGGAATTCCGCCGGTGGGAACAACCGCTCGGCTGGCAGGTTCATCGCGTCGTCTTTTGGCCACGAACACGTCAGCCACTTCTTTTGGTGGCCAATCCGAGTGGCGAACCGGCTTTGTACAAAAAGATTCGCGTTTATGCAGGATGGAACCGCTTGCCGGAAATCTTTCCCGCCTCTGCCTTCCCCAGCGAACGGCTGGTGGCGGCCTATTTCCATCGCCCGATTCTTAGCACGCTCTTTGGTGCCACCGATGTCCCCGGTCCCTTCCAGCAGCAGGGCTTGGACGATTGGGTCACCTTTTACCAAGCGGCGACCCGATTAGCTGAATACGTGACGTTTGCCGGATACAACGCGGTTGTCTTGTCGGTGGCTGCCGATGGCTCAACGCTTTATCCCAGTGAGCGTTGGAAACCGACGCCGCGCTATGATAGCGGTTCGTTTTCTCTCACCGGGGCCGATCCTATCCGCAAGGACGTCCTGGAGTTGATCCTTCGCATCGCCGACCGCGAGGGATTTTCGGTCATCCCCGCCATCGATTTTTCCGTCCCCTTGCCAAATCTTGAGGAGACGATTCGAAAACAGGGCGAGCGGGGGCGAAACCTCCGCTGGATCGGTCCCAACGGCCAAACGCTCACGGAGACACAGGCGCCTTATCGAGGGATGGCGCCCTACTACAACATCCTCCACCGCGAGGTCCAGGAAGAGCTTCTGGCCGTCGTTCGTGAACTTGTTGAACGTTATGGGCGTCATGCCTCATTTTATGGATTGGGGATTCAGATCTCGGCCTACGGCTACGCACAACTTCCCGGACCAGAATGGGGATTGGATGACGAGACCATCGCCCGATTTTCTGAAGAGACAGGCATCCAACTTCAGGTGCCCGATGATAACCGTTATCAAGAACGGGCCCGCTTGCTTTTGGGACCCTATTCCCGCGAATGGCTGAGGTGGCGCTCGCTGCGACTTCAAACCTTTTATTCTCGCGTGACACAAGAGGTGGCAGCCGTTCGGCCTGATGCAAAGGTCCTCCTTTTGGCTCCAACCATGTTCGTGGGCGAACGCTGGGAACAGCGTCTCCGTCCAACGTTGACGGAACGTCGTGACCCGCTGGCCCTCCTGCTAGAAACGGGATTGACGCCCGAGCTGGCCACAAGCGACTTGGCCATGGGCCTCCTCCGCGTCAAACGGATGGTTGAGCATGCGGATTTCGGCGTTCGCACCACGGAGTTTGAGATTGACCAAATCTACCGGTCGATCCCCATGAACGCCCAAGGACACATGCCCGGCGTGTTGTTCTATCATCCGCCGCAGGAAATTCGTTTGCCTAGCTTCGATGCCCGATCACCCATTCAGCCGGCCTTCACGGCCATCATTCATCAGCCGGTGGCCTGGGGGCTAGAAAACCGGCGACGGTACGCCCAAGCCCTGGCCGATGGAGACCCCACATTGATCTGTGACGGCGGCTGGGTGACCCCTTGGGGTGGCGAGGATATGCTGCGGCCGTGGCTTGCCGCCTTCCGCCGTTTGCCGGGGGGACCATTCCAAGATGTCCGTTTCCCCGATCAAGGGACCTCACTCCAACCGCTCGTGGTCCGCAGTTTGACACGCCAGCAGGAGACCTACCTCTACTTCGCCAATCAGGTCGGCTTCCCCGTGATTCTGGAGATGACGCTCCAGGCCCCGCGGGGCTGCCGCATGATCGAACTGAGTGGCTTCCGCTCATTACCGCCTCTGGAAAGCGACTCCCAGGGACAGTGCCGCTGGAAGATGACCTTTGAGCCGTACGATCTCGTGGCCGTCAAACTGACGACTGCCGACATCACGTTTACATCGGCCAAGGTGAGTTGGTCACCTAAGGTCGAACAACGACTGCGGGAACAGATCGCCGATTTGAGTGAACGTGCTGCCACGCTCAGCGTCCCTCCCCTTTATGCCGTCCTTGAAAATCCCGATTTTGAAGAGCCGGCCGGTGACGCGCAACCGGTGCCGTTGTGGACGGCCCTCGCACCCGCGGGGACAATGGTCCGAGTCGATGCGGCGGAAAGACACGGTGGGCAGCAATCGGTGTATCTCATGAGCCAAGGCCCCACGGTTTCCCTGGTCAGTCAGGCGTTCCCACCACCTCCCACGGGACGGCTGACGGTCGCGGTGTGGCTTAAGACGTCCCATCCACAGAGACAGCCACCGTTGCGGTGCGTTGTGACGGGAGTTCATCGTGGGCAACCGCTGAGTCGCATCGCCGAAATCGGTCTGGCGTCGCCCGGACGGACTGCGCCGGTCATCTCCTCCGACTGGACGCCGATTCTCGTGGAGGTGACAGACCTCCCCATGAGCGGCCTTTCGCCGTTACAGCTCCGCTTTGACCTGGCCGGGCAGGGTGAGGTCTGGATCGATGACATTCAACTGTGCCATCTTGCCTTTAGTAAGGCAGAGCGGGTGGAGCTTTTCAAACTCATTGCCCCGGCTCAGGCTAAATTGGAAAATCGGGATATCGCCGATTGCCTGCGATTACTGGAAGGTTTTTGGCCAGAGTACTTGGCCCGGCACGTCCCACGCAGCGAGTTCAGTGTGACGGCCAGCGACCAACCCCGCGAGCCACCGGAGAGTAAACCGTCAGGGAAGCCCGCTGAGAAACCACCCGACCGCTCGGCCGGTCTCCTCGACCGAGTGCGACACATCCTTCCCCAAGCGCTGCGATTCTGAAGCGGTGACCAGGAAAGGAAGTGACGGTCACTTCGGCTCTTCGATGCTTATGGTCAGGACGTTTCTTCTCTGGTAGCCGCTGACCTCTTCATGAGATAACGACTCTTCGGGAAAGTCCACTTCACGCGTTGGCATTCTCCCAGCTTTTACTCGAAGATTCTACCCACCTGGGAAGCGAACAGGCTCAGGTTGCCTAGAGGGTCGAGCTCGCGGAAGCCGCCATCAATTGTTTCTCCTTCAATCCGCGCCTCGTGAAACTCGATCTACGCACGCCAAGAGAATGGCCTTGACCACAGGGCGATGGCTCTCTTATGATCCGCCTCGGTATTCGCGGTGAAGACGGCAAAAGAGTGATTGGAACCTGAGGAAGATACGCGGACGAGAAAAGGTGAGGATGCCAAAGGGCGACGTGCTCCACGAGAGGACAAGGAGGATGACGCAGGACGAACAATTCCCGCCGGGGTTTGTGGACATTCATTGTCACCTTTTGCCGGGCCTTGACGATGGACCCGCCAACTGGGATCAAACGCTGACCATGGCCCGGGCGGCGGTGGAACACGGACTGGTGTGGGTGGTGGCCACGCCGCATCAAGGAGGGCGATATACCGAGAACACGCCTGCACGCATTCAAAGCGTTGTCCAGGAGGCCAAACGCAAGTTGGAGGAGCACCAAATTCCTCTTCAGCTTTTTGCTGGGGCCGATGTCCGCATCGACGAGACCCTGGTCGAACGGGTCCAAAACAAAGAGGTGCAACCGATTGCCGATGGCCGGTATCTCCTGCTGGAACTACCCCACGATGTGTATTTTCCTTTGCAGGGGCTTCTCAACGATTTGCGACGGCTGGGGATAACGGGCATCTTGACCCATCCTGAACGCAATCACGCGATCATTCGCCGCCCGGAGCTTCTTAACGAAATCCTCCAGGCCGGGGCCCTCGTTCAGATCACGGCGGGGAGTATCACGGGAGCCTTTGGGGCCGTCGTGCGACGATTCAGCGAAGAGTTACTCCTTTCGGGAAAGGTCCACGTCGTGGCCACGGATGCCCATGGGCGTCACGGCCGTCCACCGCACTTGGGGGACGCCCATCGCCAGATTGCCCGGCTGCTTGGTCGAGATACGGCTGACATTCTATGCCGCCGCAATCCGGCTCGAATTGTCCTCGGGCTGGCACCCCAAAAGCTGGAACCCGTGCGTCCCATCCGTTCTCTGTGGAGCCGGGCGTGGCGACGCCTTGCCGGATGATAAGGGCCGGGAGCCACTGCCGTGTATCCGCCCATCCTTCTTGCCGTGATGTGTTCCTCGGCGCTACTTGGCCAGGTGGCGTACTCGCCCTGGGTGGAAACACGCTCGGTGCGGGGGCTGACGATCTACTCTCAGTTCCCGCTCCAGGACGTTGCCGACGTCCAAACCGATTTGGAATACCTGGCCGAGGATATCGAGACCGCCCTGGGCCTCCGTCTGGCCGACAGGCCGGTCTGCGTGCTTCTCTTTGCCGGACGCCGCGAGTACGACCGCTTCCTCAAAGAGCGGTTTCCCGACGTGCCCTATCGGCGGGCGCTTTATATCCAACGGTCGGGTCAGGCGTTCGTCCTGGCCTATCGCAGCAGTGAACTTGCCGTTGATCTACGTCATGAGTGCACGCACGCCCTGCTTCACTCAGCCTTGCCAGTGGTGCCCCTGTGGTTGGATGAAGGATTGGCCGAGTACTTCGAGGTCCCCCGTGCTCAACGGGCCTTCGGGCATCCCCATTTGAAGACTATACGGCTGTGGGCCAATCTCGGTTATGTCCCGTCGCTTTCCACACTAGAGGCCATCCCCCACATGGACGCCATGGACGCGAACAAATACCGATGGTCCTTTGCGTGGGTCCATTTCATGCTCCATGGGCCAGCTGTCGCTCGGCTGGAACTGGTGGATTACTTACAGACCCTCGCCCAATACGGTGTTCCAAGGCCCTTAAGCGAGCGGCTCACCGCCCGTTTGGGTGACCCCCGCCGGGCATATCTGGATCACTTCAAACACTGGACCCGCTAGGCCGCTTGACTTCGGCTGCTCTGTAAGCATCGGATTGACCGCCCCTTTGCTCCAATACGCCTTACCGCAGGGTGTCATCCGGTATAGGATGACATAATGTACGAGTTTGGTCCGACTTGCCGGTGAGGCAACTTCACCCGCGTCTGGCCCTCCCGAAGCCCCTTCGTTGATCGCGGTGTGACGCCGGCGGCAGAGGACCCGGACATTTCCCCATAGCAAAACCGGATTCACTGAATGGACGATCAATCCAACGCTTTACCCATTGTTTCGACCGATCCCGAAGTGCAGGCCTCCCCTGCGAGAAGCTCGGCAAAACCCCTGGGGACATGCAGCCTCATTGCCCTCGGCTGTCCCAAGAACCTTGTCGATGGCGAGCGGATGTTGGGCCTTTTGCGCGACGCCGGTTGGCAGCTGACCACAGACCCCCAAGAGGCCGACGTGGTCGTTGTTAACACCTGCGGTTTCCTCCGCTCGGCCCGTGAGGAATCGTTCGCCGTCATTGAGGAGATGCTCAAGCTGAAGCGGAAGGGCAAGATTCGTGGCGTCATTGTGACTGGCTGTCTGGTGGAGAAAGA
>Ga0209508_1002153_pt1 | contig 13607 bp, 10 predicted proteins | sample AD_UKC129_MetaG_FD_184427 | JGI IMG/M metagenome (GOLD analysis project Ga0209508, IMG submission 184427) | Active sludge microbial communities of municipal wastewater-treating anaerobic digesters from Canada - AD_UKC129_MetaG (SPAdes) (version 2) | ecosystem: Engineered > Bioreactor > Anaerobic... | reverse complement strand
TCGCGTTCAGGGGACACAACCCGGTCCTGCATCGCCGAGCTCTTCTGCAAGAGGAGGTACCGCGGGGACCGGGAGTCCTTCGGCGCGGATTGGAAGGATGACTACCCCCGGATATGTGGACTGGAGCCAGATGCGAGAATGCTACCGCAGCCAACAGAATCTCAAAGGGCCGCTTAATACCTGGAATGTTCACACGGAGGACTTCACTCCACGACATACTCAGTACACGCCGACATGGGGGCGAGTGATGCTCTATGCTTACCTTGGAGCCGGCACGGTGGAATTCGATGATGTCGTTGTCAAGATGATCATGCCTGCCTCTCCAGGGGACTCGAAAAAGGACCCGCGTCGCTCCATGGAAAGCTCTGTGACGATCAAAGAAATGGAAGAACGAGAACGTGCGTCCCGGTCGGGATCAAGTGGCGGAAAGTGATACTGCAGAACCGGCCCCTCTCTGTCAATGGCATAGTTTAACTCGTCTCGCACTCTATAATTTACAAGCAGACCTGTCACCTAAAGTTTTTTGAGACAGGAACCCATGTTTCCAGCCTCTTAATTGGGAAGGACTGACGGATGGATGAGGCGTCAATTGGGGCCAAAAACGTAACGCGCTTTGGCGACTACAGCTACTCGGATATTGCCACCAGTCCGCTTATGCTCTACTACGAGGTCACGCAAGCATGTGACCTCGTTTGCAAGCACTGTCGAGCGTCGGCTCAGTCGCAGCCGCATCCTGAGGAGCTGACGACCGAGTTGGCAAAATCGCTCATTGATCAAGTGACGTCTTTTCCCAAAGTGCCCAACATGGTTTTCACGGGCGGTGATCCCTTGAAAAGGCCTGATTTATTTCACCTCTTGGAATATGCCGTCAATCGGGGGATTAACGTCGCGCTCACGCCGTCTGCGACACCCTTGGCCACCCCAGAAGCCCTTAGGCGGGCCCGTGCTGTGGGCGTTTCCGCCTTGGGGTTGAGTCTTGATGCAGCGGACGCCCCGACGCATGATGCCTTTCGTGGCTGGGAGGGCAGTTTCGCACGCACGCTTGAGATCCTTGCCGTGGCCCGCGAGTTGGGCTTTTACATCCAAGTGAATACCACTATCAGCAAGCGGAATGTGGATCAAATTGACTCGATGGCTGACCTACTGCGGAACCTGGGTATCCACATGTGGTCGGTCTTCTTCTTGGTACCGGTGGGGCGCGGCGCGCTCGAGGAACGAATCTCCCCGGAGGAGTATGAACACGTTTTTGGACGATTATGGTCTCACGCCCAGCATCAGCCTTACGCCATCAAGACCACCGAGGCCCCCCATTATCGTCGATTTGTGTTAGAAGTGTTACGACAAAAAGACAAAGCTCATCCTGATGGGGATCGCACCCAACCCATGGCAAAACGGCTCACCATGGGAATTGGGGATGGCAAGGGAATTATGTTTGTCAGCCACATTGGTGAGATCTATCCGGCCGGCTTTTTGCCCCTGGCATGTGGGCGATTCCCGAATGCGTCGGTCGTCTCGGTGTATCAAAATCACCCCGTTTTTCGGGCCCTACGTAATCCTGATGCCCTTAAAGGAAAGTGCGGCACATGTGCGTATCGGATCATTTGTGGTGGAAGCCGTGCCCGGGCATATGCCGTGACGGGTGACTATCTGGCGGCAGAGCCGGATTGTGTCTTCCAGGGCGAGCCAGGTACGCCCGTGGTCCATCCTTCATGAAATGAGGTGCTTTTTCTTGACACTCGTAGTGAGGGAACAGCGATAGGGACGTTTGTTGGGCGAGGACAAGGGGGACTTCCCGTAGGATGTAAGATCCAATCGCCGATTGGAAGTGGGCAAATTCTCAAAAAATCCGCCTTTTCGACGGTTTTTCTTGGGGTTGTGGGCTTGAAATTTCTCGGAAAATCGTTCTAATCATGACAAGCACGGTGCTGTCCTCGCCCGAAAAATGTCGTTTCGGACGGACAAGTTTCACGTTTCCTGAACACATGTTTTGGAGGTACGCGGTCTATGGCAAAGGACACGAGTGCAAAGAAACCGCTGACGAAAACACAGTTGCGTGCCGCGATTGCCGAGGCTACCGGCTTGAAGAAAGCAGACGTGGCTGCAGTGTTGGATGCGCTGACCAAGGAAATCGAAAAGGCGCTCAGCCCCCGAGGGCCCGGCGTGTTTATTCTCCCTGGTCTCTTGAAGATCAAGAAGGCAAAGACCAAGCCGACACCGGCTCGTCAGATGCCAAAACCTGGTAAACCCGACGAGATCATCACCATTCCGGCCAAGCCAGCCCGGAATGTCGTTCGGGTTCGTGCGCTGAAGCAACTCAAGGCGATGGTGTGATTCGTCTGGGGAATTCGGTCGTTGAAACGCCACCGGGTGCTGGCGACTAGCAAACACGTGGGGCGAGGAGTGTACCGTGCCTAGGGGTTGTTTGGACCACCGCTAGATCGACCAGATCCAATTGAGGAGATTTGGTTGTCGCGGCCTCGGTGGCGTATCTACTGACCGAAGAGCTTTTCGTGGAGATGGGATACCGCCTCGTAAGCGGACCGGCTTAGTGCGTATTCCAGCTAAGCGATTTGAGCGGCTAGGTTTTATTGCAATAATTTCCCGGTTTGGCCAACGGCGCTATAGGTGCATCGAATCGGTTGGCCGGGGCTGTTGGTATTCTCGTAACATCCTTTCTAAACACTCCAGTGGTAGGCCAACGACATTACTTTCGCTGCCTTCGATAATCCTCAGCCAGCCCAAGCGATCTTGATAGCCGAAGGCCCCCGCTTTGCCTTCCCAAAGGCCGGAAGCCAGGTACTCCTCAATCTCCTCGTCGGTTAACTCGGCCATGACGAGCCGTGTTTCAGCGACTTGGATCTTAGGTGAAGATTCTGGGTAATCCCACAGGCAAACACCAGTAAAGACCGAATGTTCCCTTCCTCGAAGCAAATGAAGCATCTTGCGCGCGTCATCTTCATCTCGCGGTTTACCCAGGATTTGCCCGTCACAACTCACGACGGTGTCACAAGCAAGGATCAGTCCCTCCTGGATGCGAGAAGCAACATTTGCGGCCTTCTGATAGGCCAACCGTGCGGCGAATTGTGGCGGACTTTCGCCGCTACAAATCCCGCACTCAGCCAATTCATCCGGAGGTATCACCACAAAAGAATAACCCGCCTCCTGCAGCAACTGACGCCGCCGAGGTGATTGACTTGCGAGGATAATGGTCCGTTTCAAGGGAGACGTCATGCCTTTTAACTGGTAGTAAGTGGTGAAGACAGCCTCTTACTCGATAACTCTTCAATTTACAATAGTATGCCACGTTTGAAGGGCCGGCTAGCATCCTCGAGAGACTGACAAGCCTTCATGGCACCACCCCGGGCCGTTGCTAACGTCCTATACCTTGGCGACAATGTAATACACCAAACGGGATGTACTTTTTCCGAAAAACCATCTCGCCAACTTGGGTACCCTGCGTAGTGACCGTTTCCATGATCGGCCGCGCCGTGGCGGTTGTCACTCGGAAACAGTTTCTGGTTTTGATCTTTAGTACCTTTTGGGGAGGACAACAGGATGAGAACTACCCTGCATTGTTGCTTTGCCATTGTGTTAAGTGCGATTATCGCAGGAAGGCCGATTTACGGGGGCAATGTCGCGGAGAAACCCAACTTCGTCGTGATCAACATTGACGACCTGGGGTATGCTGACATTGGTCCGTTTGGATCAAAAATCAATCGAACGCCGAACCTCGATCGGATGGCGGCGGAAGGACGCAAATTGACTTCGTTTTACGCTGCGCCCGTGTGCTCTCCTTCACGTGCTGCGCTAATGACGGGGAGTTATGCCAAGCGGGCACTACCGATTCCGCATGTCTTGTTTCCTGCCAACGACGTAGGACTGTCTCCCGATGAGGTAACGTTGGCGGAAGTCTTGAAAACAGCGGGATACACAACGGCCCTGATCGGCAAATGGCATCTCGGTGACCAGCCACCATTTTTGCCGTGTCAACAAGGTTTCGATTATTACTTCGGTTTGCCTTACTCAAACGATATGGGCCCTGCTGAAGATGGTGTCAAGAGTAGTTTGGGAGAACCGCTTCCTCAAAGGAAACCGGGGCAAGTAGGTCAGCCGCCATTGCCGCTGATGCGCAATAATACGGTCATCAAACGGGTCCTGCCGGATGACCAACAGGCCCTAGTTGAGATGTACACTGAGGAAGCAGTCGGTTTTATCAAGAGGAATGCGGACAAGCCGTTTTTCCTTTACTTGGCCCACAATGCGGTGCATTTTCCCATTTATCCCGGGAAGAAATGGGCCGGACGGTCCCCGCATGGGATTTATTCCGACTGGGTGGAAGAGGTCGATTGGAGTGTGGGCCAGGTGCTCGACACGATTCGCTCGCTTGGGCTGAGCGAAAAGACTTTGGTGCTGTTTACAAGTGACAACGGCGGGACACAGCGAGCGGTGAACAGACCGTTAAGAGGGTTCAAGGGCAGCACGTGGGAAGGTGGCGTTCGTGTTCCCACCATCGTGTGGTGGCCAGGCAAAATTCCTGCGGGAACCGAATGTGATGCGATCATGGGGATGTTCGACGTTTTGCCTACGTTCGCGTACCTGGCTGGTGCCCCTCTTCCCCAGGATCGAAAGCTCGACGGCATGAACGTGTGGGACCACTTGACGGGCGCTGCCGGTGATCGTCCCGCCCATGAGGTGTTTTACTACTACCGGGGTCTGAAGCTAGAGGCCGTTCGCTACTTGCAATGGAAATATGAATTACCAGGGGTACGGGGCAAGGAGCAAAAGGCGAAGCTTTATGACCTGAAGGCCGATATTGGCGAAACCACGGACGTTGCCGCGTCGCATCCGGAAGTTGTTAAGAAGATTGAATTGCTGATTCAAGCCGCCGAGAGCGACCTTGGCCTTGATAGCATGGGACCCGGCTGCCGTCCTCTTGGGCGGGTGGAAGATGCCCAGCCTTTGATCGGTTACGATGGAAAAGTTCGGCCCGGTTTCGAGCCCAAGGAATGAGCATCTGCGCCAACCGGCAGATGGATCCCGCAGTTGTGCAAGACTGTTTGACATCGCGGAGTTGGAGGAACACGTGCCATGTTACGGGCTGTGGCTGGAATTGTGTGCATTGGCCTGTTGACAATGGGTCAAATGACCCAGGGATGGGCCAAAGAAACAGTACTATATGTTGCGCCCAACGGAAACGATTCCTGGTCGGGGCGGATAAGTCAGCCCAATCCAGCAGGTAACGATGGTCCGTTGGCGACTTTGACCGGCGCGAGAAACGCGATCCGTCGTTTGAAAGGAGAAGGGCAAACGGGTCCATTTCGTGTCTTGATTGCTTCGGGTCGGTACTCCCTAAAGGAACCGTTGGTTCTTGAGCCCCAAGATTCTGGCACGAGCGAGTCGCCCATCGTCTATGAGGCGGCAAGCAAGGAAAAGCCGAGGTTTTCAGGAGGCAGGCAGATAACGGGTTGGAGGAAATATGACGACAGGCTTTGGGTCACGACCGTCCCCGATGTGGCTGACGGCAAATGGTACTTTGAGCAACTTTGGGTTAACGGCAGACGAGCGACCCGTGCTCGAAGCCCCAACAAGTTCTATTACTATGTGCAAAAAAAGATCGATGTCTATCAGGACGCCGATTCAGGTAAGATTGTTGAAACCGTTAACCGGGCGTTTCAGGCAAGACCGGAAGATATCAAGCCACTTTTGACCCTCACTCGTCAACAACTTAATGATGTCACGTTGGTGACGTTCCAATCCTGGGAGACGTCTCGTTCGCGGGTTGAATCGATTGAGCCACAGCAGTCAATTGTCACAGTAACCGCGCCGATCCCGTGGGGATTTGCGTATTGGGGACCCAATTGTCGGTATCATCTCGAGAACTTTCGGGCTGCCCTCGATGAACCCGGCGAATGGTTCCTGGAACGCGATGGGACACTCTACTATTACCCCTATCCTGATGAGGACATGCAGAAGGCCGAGGTGATAGCCCCGGAGGTAAGCGAGTTTATCGTCATTGCAGGGCGTCCCGAGGAACAGAAGCTGGTCCAAGATGTTACTTTTCGAGGTCTGATCTTTGAGCACAGCCAGTATGTGTTGCCCCCGGAAGGACATGCCGACTCCCAGGCGGAGGTTACCATTCCGGCGGTCATCATGCTGGATGGGGCCAAGAATGTCACTTTTGAGGATTGCGAGATCAAGCACGTAGGAATCTACGGTGTGTGGTTCCGACGGGGTTGTCAAGAGTGCCGCATCGAAAGGTGTTGGCTTGATGACCTGGGCGGGGGCGGCATCAAGATTGGTGAAGGCCGGGGCGCAGACCTCAGTCGTGCGGAGGTCCATACAAAGAAAATCGTTTGTCGAAACAATATCATTCATGCGGGTGGGCGGATTCATCACGGGGCGATCGGTGTTTGGATCGGCCACAGCGGTTATAACGAGGTGGTTCACAACGACATTAGTGATTTCTTTTACACGGGCGTTTCAGTAGGTTGGGTCTGGGGCTACAAGGAATCGCTGGCCCATCACAACCGAATCGAGTACAACCACATTCATCACTTGGGATGGGGTGTTTTAAGTGATATGGGAGGTGTTTACACGCTCGGGGTTTCGCCCGGGACAAGTGTCAGCCATAACGTTGTCCATGACATTTACTCCTACGATCGCTACGGTCGCGGCGGCTGGGGACTTTATAACGACGAGGGAAGCTCGCACATCGTCCTGAGAAATAACCTAGTGTATCGCACCAAGACAGGTGGTTATCACCAACATTACGGCCGTGAAAACCGCGTGGAGAACAATATCTTCGCCCTGAGCATGGAGGGCCAAATTCAGCGATCACGGGTGGAGGACCATATTTCCTTCTTTTTCGAACGCAACATTGTGTATTGGAAAGGCGGGCCTTTGATCGTGGCTGGTCAGGTTAATGATGACAATGTCCGCTTTACCTCAAACATCTATTACAACGCGGCGGGAGAGCCGATCGACTTTCAAGGGCTAACTCTGGAGCAGCGACAAGCCAAGGGCTGGGACCTTGGGTCATTGATCATTGATCCGCGGTTCATCGACCCAGAAAAGGGCGATTTTCGCCTGGCTGAGGATTCCCCGGCAAAGCGGGTTGGGTTTGTGCCTTTTGATTATTCTTTAGCGGGACTTGAGGGCGATGAGGCATGGCGCGAAATACCGAAGCGGTTCGTTTATCCAGAAGTGGAGTTTGCCCCACCCCCACCGCCAGCCCCGCCCTTGACGATGGAAGAATCGTTCGAGCTGATGCCGGTGGGGCATCCACCGCGAGATGGCCAAGTGAACACCGAGCGTAAGGGCGATGCCATCCTGGTGGTTAATGAGCGGGCCTCAGATGGGCGTAGAGCCTTAGTTTTCCGCGACGCCGAGGGTTTGGCCCATGCTTTCAATCCCCATTGGGTGATCAATCCAAATCACACGAGCGGAAAAACATCGTTACAGTTTGACATTTGGATGGGAAGCGGTGCCATCCTCTTTCATGAATGGCGAACCTGGGACACAGGGCCTTATCGAGTTGGACCGTCCCTTTGGATTCAAAATGGTCAATTGACCGTGGCGGGCAAAAAGCTGATGGATATTCCCCTGGAGCAGTGGGTGCGGATTGAGGTATCGTGCGCAGTGGGCACATCGAGCGATGGAACCTGGACGCTTCGCGTCACACTTCCTGACGGAAGCAGCAAAGTGTTTGATAGTTTGCCTTTGGGTAACAAGGAGTTTCGCGATCTGACGTGGATCGGCTGGTGCAGCATGGCCCAGCAAGAATCGGTCTTCTATCTGGATCAGGTCAAGCTGGAACGTCAACCGTGACAAAACAGCAGGGATTATTCGCGGACGAGCGGTAGGCGTGCAACCAGGTATGAGGAGGGTGAGGACGAGGTGATGTCCTACCATGCAGGATTATTTTGAACGGTCAGTGTCATAGTGAAGCTTTGGTTTGGGAGAGAGTATCCTGGAGTCTTTGAGGGAGAGAAATCGGATGGATGAACGGATTCCCGTAACACAGGCGGGTTACGAAAAGCTTTGTCGAGAGCTGAGAGAGTTGGAGGATCAGCTTGCCGAGGTGACGAAGCGTGTGGCCGCGGCAAGAGAGGAGGGCGATCTGCGGGAGAACGCCGAATATCACGGCGCGCGGGAGACACAAGGGCTTGTGATGGCGAAGATCAATTATCTCCGCGACAAGATTGCCCGGTGCGAAATTGTTGATCCTTCTCGGATACCGCGAGACCGTGTTGCCTTGGGATGTACTGTAACTGTCCGCGATTTGGATAAAGGTTTCGTTGAGCGATATACCCTGGTGGGTGTTGGCGAGGAAGACTACGACCTGGATCGAATTCCCGTCAACAGCCCGCTGGCCAAGGGTTTGCTTGGGAAACGGGTGGGGGAGATCGCCGAGGTTGACGTCCCGGCCGGTCTTCGCCGCTTGGAGATCGTGGAGCTAGCCTACGATGATGAATCGGTTATGGGCGGCTAAAATGGGGCGGCGATGTCTTGCGACAGGTGCTTCTGCCGAGATGGCAAGGGTTTGTCCAAGAGGGTCCTTCCTCTGCTGCTTGAGTTCTGCCGCTTGTTTTCCTAAGATAGGGACACCCAATTCGGTTAGTGGAACACATCCTATAAACTGCCTCATAGCTGGGAACTTTGGCAGACTGCCCGTTTTTTATGGAGCTAAGCTATGTTCACGCGTTCCCCGAGAAGACGCTTTCTGAAGATTTCGGCGGCCTTGGCTAGCGCCCCGTTTGCGGCCACAATTGTGCCGAGTTTTGCTGAATCTCCTAATGAGAAACTCAACATCGCAGCGATCGGTGTGCGAGGCCGTGGGGCAGCGAATCTCGCCGGTGTTGCAAGCGAAAACATTGTGGCGCTGTGTGATGTGGACGCCAATAATCTCAACGAAGCAGCGAAAGACTTTCCGAACGCCAAGTTATACCGTGACTTTCGTCGCATGTTCGATGAAATAGCTAAAGAGATCGACGCCGTGGTGGTGAGCACGCCAGATCACACACACGCCCCGGCGGCTGCTGCGGCGATGCAACTTGGCAAGGACTGTTATTGTGAAAAGCCGCTTACGCATTGTGTCTATGAGACGCGGTATTTGACGGAGTTGGCCATCCGAAATAAATTGGTGACGCAATTGGGAACGCAGATCCACGCTGGGGACAACTATCGCCGCGTGGTCGAATTGGTCAAGGCTAACGTAATCGGGACGATTTCGGAAGTTCACGTGTGGAGTGCGGCGAGCTACAGCGGAGGCGATCGGCCCAAAGATACGCCACCAGTTCCTCCCTATTTGGATTGGGACCTTTGGCTTGGGCCTGCCCCCTATCGACCATATCATCCTGCTTATGTGCCGGGCCGGTGGCGTGGCTGGAAGGACTTTGGCAACGGAGGACTGGGTGATTTCTTCTGCCACTACAGTGATTTGGCCTTCTGGGCATTGGATTTGAAGTATCCCACCTCTGTGGAGGCAGAAGGTCCCGAACCACACCCTGAGAGCACGCCGCCGTGGTTGATCGTCCGATACGAATTCCCTGCACGAAATGATCTACCACCCGTCCGTTTGACGTGGTACGACGGCGGAAAGAGGCCGCCCATCCAAGCCGAAGCCAAGCTGCCTGATTGGGGCTCGGGAGTGCTGTTCGTTGGAGAAAACGGGATGCTGTTGGCGGACTACGGACGGCGGATGCTCTGGCCCGAAGAAAAATTCGCCGATCTCGAACCGCCACCGCAAACGATTCCACCCTCTATCGGTCATCATCAGGAGTGGATACAGGCTTGTAAGACGCGCGGGACAACAACATGCCGGTTCGAGTACTCGGGGCCCTTAACGGAAGCGGCCCTGCTGGGAACGGTGGCATTCCGGGTGGGACAGAAAATTCACTGGGATGCCGTAAATTTGAAGGCAATCAATTGCCCCGAGGCCGATCCGTGGATCAACAAACCGTATCGAGAGGGCTGGAGGCTCTGATGAGCATGTCACAAGACCTCGTTGCGAGGAATGTAATCCTGGTGCTGCTTGTTTGTTGGTTCAGCATTGTTTCCCAGAACGTTGGACTGGCAGAAAGCTCCAATTCTAACGCGGCTGCGCCGATTAAGAGCGCGGCAGCGCCCCCTTATCGACCAACGGCGGAGTATCATCAGCGGGAAATGCGGGGATGGCGATTGATGGTCGCCCCGGACCTTTTGGAAGATGAGAAGTTGGCGAATGCCGTTTTTGCTGAACTGGAACGCCAACTTGCGGCCATCGAGCAGGTGGTGCCGGCGGGGCCCCTCGAGAAAATCCGACAGGTGGTCATTTGGGTCGAGAAGTATGAAAGTCATCACCCGTGCATGGCATATCACCCTGACCGAAATTGGCTCCTTGAACATGATATGAACCCGGACAAGGCCCGCTCGGTGGAGATCGCCAATGCCCGTAACTTTATCCGCTGGACGCGGGAACAACCGTGGATGGTACTCCACGAGCTCGCCCATGGTTACCACCATCGGTTCCTTCCTGGTGGTTACAGAAACAAGGAGATCCGAGAGGCCTTTGAAAGGGCCAGCCGAGAGGGTAAATACGAATCGGTGGCCTATGTGCGGGGTGGCGAAAAACGGGCTTACGCCTTAAATAATCCCATGGAGTTTTTCGCGGAGAATAGTGAGGCATTCTTCGGAAAGAATGACTTCTTCCCTTTCACTCGGGCCGATCTTGAGAAATTTGATCCCGAGACGTTTGCCCTCCTCCAAAAACTCTGGGAGGTCCCGGAAGAGTCTACGCAAGAAAGGGAGAATGCGGCGACTCGGTAATCCGTGCCGGCAACTCATAGCTGTTCAAATATGTCGCAGGCCGCCTTAAGAATCTCCTCGAGAGGCGAAAAGCGGCTGGCGTGCGGGGCTTTGGGTCACCGTCTCCCTAAGCAGGACGTGAAATGAAGAGCGGCCGGTAATCCGTTGAATGCCCAAATCTTAGGCATGATCTATGCATGGTGCGAGAGGAGAGCTAAAGCCCGCAAAATCGGCTGACATTCCGGACCTTGGTGACGGGGAAATATGCGGAAAAAATGGGAATCTTGAGTGTTTAGTATCGTTCGTCAACATCTCGGGTCGATATTAACGAAAAGATGAAATACTGCGATTGTGTCGATTCTCAGTATAAACCGGACAGACTGGGGCCCCGCCAAACTTTGCGGCTCCGGCGAGATCGGTGTGGGTAGCCGTTTCTCTTTTTGACAGCAGTGGTTGAGAACATGGGATCAAAGACAAGAGCGTTTTGTGAAGTTCTGTTCGGTGTGGTTGCTTGGAGTGTGATGAACGTCCTTTGGGCGTTGCCCCCGGCGGAAAAGCTCTTTCCCGACACGGCGCGCGGTTTCTTAGCCGTGCGCGACGTCTCGGAGCTCCGAGAGCATTTCGACCAGACCCAAATTGGCCAATTGGTCAAGGACCCAGCCCTTCGCCCGTTCATCGAGGATATTCGGCTTCAGATTCGACGGCGTTTGGTGGGCGCGCAACAGGAGCTGGGAATTTCCCTCGAAGATGTGGCACAACTGGCCAGCGGCGAAGTGGCTGTGGGCCTGGTCTTTGCGGAAAATGCCGAACGGCCAGTGCTCGCTGCTCTGGCTTGTATCAAGGGGAAGGAGAAGGAATCTCAAGAATTGTTCGATCGCATCGGCGAGGAGATGAAAAAGCAAAAGGCCACCGTTACCAAGACTTCTGTGGCCGGGAAGGAGGTTTGGGCTATCAAGCTCGCGGAAGATGCCGAATCTGGCCGTTCGCGAGAATTCTTCCATTATCGTGATGATGAGGTGATCCTCGCTACGAGTAACAAAGGTGTTTTGCGCTTCATGTTGGAGCAACTTCAGGCCCCTGGAAAAGGCTCGCTGGCTGACGTTCCTGCATACCAGGAGATTATGAAGCGTTGCCAGCAAGACGCGGGGGAGAATCAACCGCATATCCGCTGGTTCATTGAACCCTTTGAATACACTGCTGCGATTCGGGCTACGATTCCCCCTGAACAGCGACGTCGTCAACGCCAATTGGCAGAAGCTCTAAAGAAGGCTGGTTTTTCCGTCTTGCAGGGGATTGGTGGCACGGTAAGCTTCGCCTCGGAGGGCTTTGAACTGGTCCATCGGACATTTGTCTATGCCCCCGGTCCCTTCGAGAAATCCGCAAAGATTCTAAGTTTTCCGAATAACACCGATTTTACACCGCCAAGTTTTATTCCGCGGGATTTGGCAACTCTAAGCATCGGTTATTGCAATATTCTACAGGGTTTCGACAGCATCGGGCCGCTGTTTGATGAGACGGTCGGCGAAGGCGAAGAGGGCGTCTGGGAGGATGTGCTGGCGAGCCTGAAAGAGGATCCCAATGGTCCGCAGATTGACTTGAGAAATGAGTTTTTCGCCCACTTCGGGGAGAAGGTCAGTATTGTGTCGGCTTATCAACTGCCTATCACCACCACAAGTGAGCGCATGCTGATCGCCATCAATGTCAAGGACGAAAAGGCCGCCGCACAGGGACTGGACAAGATGTTCCAATACGAAGAGCGGTTCCGAAAACGGGAGTATAAAGGGCATACCATCTGGGAAGGGTTGCCCGAGGAAAAACCGAAGGTTCCGAAGGTGGAGCTCGGCGGTATTCCGGGCGTTAAGGGGGAAGAAGTGGCCGAGGAGGCTTCCGAACCGTTGTTCCCAAATGCTTCATTGACTGTCGATCGAGGTTATCTTCTCATTGCCTCTCATTATGACTACCTGACCCAAATCCTTGATCTCGAAGACGAGCGAGAATCGATCAAACGGAACCCGGCCTTCCTGGAGGTTATGGAGGCCATCGAAAAGGCAGGTGGCAAGACAGCATGTTGGCGGTTCTTCTCCATGACGGATGAGGAATACCGGGCGAGTTACGAATTGATTCGCCAGGGTAAGATGCCGGAAAGCGAAACCATGCTCGGACGACTGCTGAATGCGATCTTGGCCCCGCCTGAAAAAGGAGTAACCCGAAAGCAACGCATCGATGGCAGCAAGTTGCCTGACTACGAGATTGTGCGCCGCCATCTTGGCCCTGCCGGGTTCTTTGCCGTGAGCGAAGATCAGGGTTGGTTCTTAAAGGGTTTCACACTGCCCAAAAAATGAGTATTATGGGCGGCATACCAAATGTCGAGGGCGAAAGAGTCCCCGTTGTTCGGTGTGCCGCCTAGTGACCCTCCCTGCGTTCAAGCACGGTGTGCCGGGTGGTCGCCAGGTGCCTGGACTGTCACATGATTATTGCTGGACCATCCAAGTTAGGCTCAGGCAACTATGTTTCTTAGCCCGATGTTGGTGTTGCTCATTGGGGTGGCGCTTGTCATCCTGCTTATCGTTGTTGTTCGAGTCAATGCCTTTCTGGCACTTATCGCGGCAGCATTTGTGGTCAGTCTTCTTTCGCCTGGTGCGTGGGATGAGAAGATCGCTCGGGCTGTCACGGAGTTTGGGGCGACGGCGGGCAAGATCGGCGTCATGATTGCTCTTGCGGCCGTGATCGGCAAGTGCCTCATGGATAGCGGTGCCGCGGAGCGGATCGTCCGGACATGCCTGCGGCTTATTGGTGAATCGCGGGCACCTGTGGCATTGATG
>Ga0209508_1002152_pt1 | contig 13614 bp, 11 predicted proteins | sample AD_UKC129_MetaG_FD_184427 | JGI IMG/M metagenome (GOLD analysis project Ga0209508, IMG submission 184427) | Active sludge microbial communities of municipal wastewater-treating anaerobic digesters from Canada - AD_UKC129_MetaG (SPAdes) (version 2) | ecosystem: Engineered > Bioreactor > Anaerobic... | reverse complement strand
TCCAAGATAGCCTCCCTGTTCATTGGGGCCATTGCCGTGATGATGGTCCGCAAAGGTGTCTTCGAAATGATTGCCTCGCTGCAGAATTAGAGACACCCGGCCCTCCGATCAAAAGTTAGTGGGGGCAATTACAAAAAGAGCATTACCCGGCTTTGTCGCGGCCCACGTTGGAAAGACTAACGGAGTCAACCCGCCTCAGGGGCCGCCACCTCAACGGAACCGCCAAGATGCGATTCGATCCTCTCAATTAACTTCTCGACGGCTTCGCGCTTTTGGCGGAGCAGCTCACGGACGTCGTAGAACCGAGCGTGCCGGACCTCGCAATGGAGGTCTGCGCGTTCCCGCTCCAGAAGCTCCAAGATCAGTTGCCATTCTTCGGTGGAGAGATCGATCTGAACCATAACCGCACCTCCCGTACCAGGAAAAGCCAAATCAGCCCCACGAGAATCGTAAAAACGGGACATGCCTCCGACAAGGGGAGCAACTCGCCGGAACACGCCTCTCTGATAGGGAGATTTACGGTCGTTCTGCGAGGGCGACTTCCCGCGTGAAGATATTAACCTCCTGGACTTGGACCTCGGGCAACGCGACCACGGTTATCCCCGATTGGCTGGGATCACGATATCGCGCCGGGATATCGGGCGATCGACGGATTTCTACTTTGGCTGAGGCAGGGACGCGAATTTCCTTCTTTTGCCCCTCCGCTTCCCATCGATAAACCTTATATTCTCCCGCCAACTCTTCTGCGACCTCCGTTCCGTGGGGCAATGCAGCCAAGATTAGAACGTCCTCGTTGTGTATCCCCTCCCCATTTTTCCTTGGTCTCAATTCAACGATGTAATCTCTGGCGGGTCGGACAGCGACTCGGAAGACCGTTCCTTCCGGTGCTCCTCCGGCTCGCATGACCGTCCCGTAGGTGACGCTCCCGTCAGCATCAGCCACCAGCACGTCGTCTAAGCGATCGTCATCAGCATCCAGTGTGACTTCAACCCCGGGAGCGGGTTGACCATCGACAAGGATCTTCGCCCGAATGGGATAATAGACATGGGGACTTGTGAACCACCAATAGAGGGCCACCATGGTGATCACCAGCAAGGCCGCAAAGACGCGAAAATCCATCAGGCCACGCCAGGCATTCTCAGCCCGCAAAGCGTCCCAGGGTCTCTTCCATACAAGGCTTTCGCTCTCCGCCGTGTGATGGTGGGGGAAGATCAGCGAGAGGAGAAAGATTCCAACCGATTCCACCACAAAAAGGATGAACGCCATGAAAAGACTATTGATCGTGATGACCTTGATCACGGTAAGATAGAACACGAGGAGGCCAATCAACGAACCGCCCACAAGTGTGATAAACGCCGCACGGCCCGATGTCCCCCGCCAAAATACCCCCCAAAGGAAGACAACGGCAGTGGGAGGTGCCACCACGGGGAAGACATCGACCATGGCCTGAAAGATGGTCGTGTCGCGGCGTCCTAACGCCATTGTCCACGCAATGGCAATACACATAGCGACAAAGGTGGCGATCCGTCCCACCCAAACCAGATGGCGATCGCTCACCTCGCCCACCCATCGCTTGTAGATGTCGTAGCTAAATAACGTCGCGATGGAGTTTAGGGCGCCCGAGACCGTACTCATCAAGGCTGCCAACAGGGCGGCCACCACAATTCCCCGAAAACCAGGGCTAAGCATCGTGTTGATCATGTGCGTATACGTTTTTTGGGTATCGGGCAGGCCATCGGCGGTTGTCGGCAGCGGGGGAAGCTTACCCGTGTTTACGAGCCCCAGGCAAATCACACCTGGTAATACAAAGAGAAACACAGGCAAAATCTTGAGGAAACCAGCGAACAGTGGGCCGATTCGGGCGTGACTCTCGTCCTTGGCCCCGAGCACCCGTTGCACGATGGTCTGATCTGTGCACCAATACCACACCCCCAACACGGGGTATCCCAAAAACACGGCATACCATGTTACACCCGTTGGATCCGCGCTGGATCGAAGAATACTTAGATTTACGGGATGAACACTCTGCTGCAGCGCTTCCCAGCCCCCGATCATCCGCATCCCAATGAACGTGATACAGGCCGCTCCGACGAGAAGGACAACCGTCTGGATCGTCTCGGTCCAGACCACAGCCAAGAGTCCCCCGACAATGGTGTAAATGGCCGTGGCACCACACATGGCGAGAACGGTCAGGAACCGATATTCCTCTGGACTTCCGTTGACAAATGCGGGAAGAACCGTCCCCTCCAACACAATGGCTCCCGTCAACAATGAAAATCCGATGTGAACAACGACGGCTGAGAATATGGACAAAATAGCGAGATAGTCTCGACAGGCACGACTGTAACGGCGTTCCAGAAAGTCTGGCAACGTTGCCACATTCGCCCTCAAGTAAAACGGGGCAAAAAAGAGGGAAAGGATAACCAACGTGAACGTTGCCATCCACTCATAGTTGCCATAGGTAAGCCCCGATGTGAAACCGTTCTGGGCAAAACTCACCAGGTGAATCGTGGAGATGTTCGTGGCAAAAAGTGCCATCCCAATCATGGGCCAGGTAAGGGATTTGCTTGCTAGAAAGTAATCGGTCCCCTTCGCTTGACGACGCCGAGTGCCAGCCAGACATCCCAACACAATAATGCCAACGAGATACCCGAACACAATGATCAAATCCATTGTTGACAATTGCACCTTCAGAGTCGTTGTGGCATCGACTCCCGGCTCTGCCGCCCAGGCTTGTGAAGAACCGTACCCCCCTAACACCGCGGCGGCCAAGAAAACCAGTACGAGCATTTGCCACACCAGGCGCGGAACCCCGTGCACAGCAAATCCAGACAACCACTTGTTCCCAATCATAAGATTTGCCGGTGACCGTCTTATTCCCATCTCGAACCCTCCGTTGGGTCGTGCAAATACAACGGATGTAACCACCAATAACGGGCAAACACGAACGTTGGCAAAATCGTCAATGTAATCCTCACGTCCACCAGCGGCAAGCTCGGCCTGAAAGATGTCCTGGTAGTTGTCCCCGAGGCTTGCCAAGGTTGTCGTCCTCGTGTTCCGAATCGGCACGCCGCAGGGTACAATTCTCGTCGTTACATGCTCAGATCCAAGTTATGAGAGCTTTGACATCGTGACGAGAGGTTCGCCGTGGGCTAAGCTTACCCCAAACATCAGATGTGCCAATCAATGAGTCGGATTGCACTTCCATAAGGAGAATGCCGTATGAGAAATTGGTCGCTGCCGGTTCTGCTAACGTTGTTATTGTTCGTTCGTCCTCATCTGGCCTTGAGCGACCTTCCCGCCATTGAGTCTGTTACCACCACCCCGGATCGCGTCATCGTCGTGAACGGACGCCCATTTCTACCCATCATGGCCTGGCTCCAGCCGCCGGATAATTTCGCAATTCTGAAAAAATGTGGAATCAACACGACAGCCGGTTACTGGCCGGGGTCCGGTGGAACAAAAGACGTCGCGGATTATATGACGAGAGTTCGAGAAGCCGGCCTCTACGGCGTGATGCCTTATCATCCGGCACTTCACAACCATCCGAATCTTTTAGCTTATATCCACGATGACGAGCCCGATCTCCCGCGACAGGTGAGCGATGCGAAGGTCACCCCGGGGGAAGGCCTCCGGATCAACGCTCGCACACCTTTGTGGAGAATGGTTGATGGGGACGAAAGTTCCTGGTCGGTCTTGGATCCCCTGGAGAACGCCACATGGACAGTCACACTCAACCAGCCAGAGACGGTGCAACGTGTGGCCATCTGGGTCACGGTTTCACCGGGCCTGAGTTTGCCCGAAGAAGTTGTTCTTTCCGCCGAGGACAAAGAGGTAGGGCGATTCTCCCTTGAGCCAAAACGGGGTAAGCAGGAATTTGCGCTTCCTTCCCCGGTAACCGCCCAGGAATGGCGTTTTACGGTGACCAAAGTTAAGCCTGGCGAGCAGGTTTGGGGTTCGATCAGTGAGATTGCGGCCTACACGGCCGAAGGCAAAAACGTCTTCCTCAGCCCGCCACGTTGGGTTCCCCGGGCGATGCCTGAGGAGACGCTGAAGGTCTATCGCGCCGTCAAGGCTGCTGATCCCTCGCGGCGTATGTTCATGACGTTCACCGGCTACTTTCATCCCCATTTTGGCAAATGGAGCGACGAACAACGACAGAATCTGTATCCTGCTTACATCCAGGCCACGGACGTCGTGGGGTTTGACATCTATCCCATCTACGGATGGAACAAGCCAGAGTGGATCCATTTGGTCTATGAAGCAACAGAACAACTCACAGCCTTGGGGGGTCATCGCCCAGTTTATGCCTGGATTGAGACGAGTAAAGGCGGGCAATACACGGGGGACCTCGAACGACAGAAAGATGTGCGACCCGAACACATTCGCGCGGAAGTATGGATGGCCCTTTGCGGTGGCGCGACAGCCATCGGCTATTTCACCCATATTTGGAAGCCATCCTATCGGCAATTTGGCGTCCCGGAAGAAAACCAAGTGGCACTTCGGGCCATCAATGACCAACTGACCCGTCTGGCACCCGCTATTCTGAGCAAGCGAAACACAAGAGAACTTCGACTAAGCATTTCACCCGAAGTTCGCATCGCCGCCTTTTCCACGGAATATGAAGAGTTCATGTATGTGTTCGCAGTCAATTACGATTCAGGTCTCAAGACGGCGGAAGTGACGTTTCACATCCCTTCTGTAGATGACTCGCAATCAGCAACTGTGGAAGTCATTGACGAGGATCGTAGCTTGCCCCTACGGGATGGACAATTCACCGATACCTTTGCCCCTCTGGCGGTGCATATTTACCGCCTCCGCAGACCAAGATAAGCCACAGCGGACGGGGAAGTGGAGTACGCAAATCGGGATTTTGTTGGAAGCAATTCCCAGCCGCATAAAATGGTAGTCAATGAGACCACGTCCTTTTGCGGCAATAGGATTGCGGCCCCGCCTGGAGTTGGGACGCGTGGGCTCAAAAATATCGTCCACCGAATACCCGTAGCCGATGCAAGACGTCGGCACGCAAGTAGCCTTGGCCCTCATTCCTCTTCCTGGATATTTTGCCCAGTTTCCGGGGTCAACAATTTCCTACTACCAACCGGTTGCTTACGCAAGTCGGAAGGGTTATGATTTTCCGCAAAATGTTGAACTTGTCCTGGAGCACGAAGGAGTGTTTCACGTCGATCGTCAGTATCTTGTCGGGCTTGCGTAGAGCCGGAGGTGTGCGATGCTACCAATACCATGGCGAAACCGAGGGACTATGCCCCTAGCAGCGATCGTCGGGCTTCTTGTCATCACTGGCGGATGGGACGTTCGAGGTAGCAATCAAAGTTTGCGAGCTGAAGAGAAACTTGGTTGGATTGAACGCGCTGACCCGCGTTTGGATGCCCTGATTGACTCGGATGCCGTGGTCGAGAAATTGGCAGAAGGCTTCGACTGGTCAGAGGGCCCTGTGTGGGTTCCTCGAGACAACTGTTTGCTTTTCTCCGACGTGCCACAAAACGTTGTATATCGCTGGAGGGAAGGGCAGGGCATCGACGTTTTTCTCAAACCGTCAGGTTATACCGGGAGCGTCGCACGCGGGGGCGAATCGGGGTCCAACGGACTGGCCCTGGATCGCGAAGGCAGACTCCTCTTGTGTCAGCACGGCGATCGTCGGGTTGCCCGGTGGGAAAATGGCCGCTTTGTCACGCTTGCCGACCGATATCAAGGGCGGCCACTCAATAGCCCCAATGATTTGGTAGTCAAGTCAAATGGCGACATCTACTTTACAGATCCACCTTACGGAATGACGGCGGAATCACGGCGCGATCCCAACGCCTTACCTTTCTGTGGGGTATATCGCATTAGTCGAACGGGCGAACTGACGCTCCTTGTCAGCGACATGACCCGGCCGAATGGCATTGCGTTTTCCCCCGACGAGAAGACGCTTTACGTGGCCCAATCCGATCCGGAGCGTCCTCTTTGGATGGCATTTCCGTTGAAGGAAGATGGAACATTGGAAGAAGGGAAGGTCTTTTTCGATGCCAAGCCGTGGCTGGAAGCAGGATTGAAAGGACTGCCCGACGGGATGAAGGTTGATGTCCACGGAAATATTTTCGCAACGGGTCCGGGGGGAGTGAATGTCTTCACTTCGGATGGGACGTTTCTGGGAAGGATTCGCATCACAGTTCCGGCGGCAAATTGTGCCTTCGGCAACGACGGGTCTGTTCTTTATATCACTGCGGATATGTACCTCCTGCGAGTGAAAACCAAAACAAAAGGTCTTGGATTCTGAGGCTGCGGTGGCCAAACGGCCGTTTTCTTTGTGGCGGTTTGAGAGGCGACCGATGCATGGCCGGAGCTAGGCGGCTTAAGAGTTACTGAGATGTAGGAACTCGTTAGCAGAGGAAGACCTATTCTGTGAAGGAGACGATGACCCATGCAACGAAAAGAGATTCTCGCAAAGGTGGCGGCGGGCGAACTAACGCCGGAGGAAGCTGACCGGTTATTGGCCGAGTTGGATTCTGAGTCTGCCGTGCTCACTTGCAAGGTAAGCCCTAAGGGCGCGGTGAGCGTGTACGGTCTGCAAAGGATGCCCGTCACGTTATACGCGGACCAATGGCACCGCCTTTTGGCGTTCGGAGATGACATCCGCCGCTTTATTGAGGAACATCGAGAGGAATTGCGCTGGCGCGTTCGTCCGGAACCGCAAGTTGAGACACAAGGCGAGCCTCCAAAGGAAAGCACCGTCACAACTGACAGGAGCGTGGCATCGGAGAGCGGAGTAAACCCAGATTCGTTGGAATCTCAAGGTTGCGATTGATTTTTAGCCGCAGTGCTCCACCCAAACGATTTTGGTGGAAGGACGCGACCTTTGCTCAAAGCGATTCTTTCCCATCAAGAACCAAGGGTTCCTCGGGTGGTGGCGTCAACCGACCGATCTCCGACCTGTTGAATGAGGCCGGGATCTACCAACATTGGGACAGGTCCATTCTCAGAGTGTCCCGAAGTCTCCTTTACATCCCTTTACCAAAACTTCGACGAAAAGACCCGAAAGGGCTTGATGAAAATGCTGACAAAAGATTGGCGTCGGCCCTTGGCAATCACGGTGGTGGTAGCGTGGTCCACGCTTGTCCTGGGTAAAGCACAAAAGGTCAAGGCGGACGAGCCTATTCCGGTTTATCAGATTGCCCAGCGTCGGGAACGGTTGCCGGAAATTCCCCCGGCCAGTGCCGTGTGCTTTTCCAGCCGTTGGTTTCACCCCGTGAATCGCGACGATCCTCATGACACTTTCAAAGCGGCCGAGGCGTTTCATGCCACCGATTTTGTTTGGACCTATTCGCTTGATCCCAAATTTGTGGGACGTTTGAGACAAATGGGCCATCGTGTATTCCTCGCCGTGAATTCGATGGTCCCAGACCCTCCGGATTTTCGTCGCCGCCTCCGCGGGAGAATCGTCGATCTTGAAAATCGTCCGGTGACAGCTCCCTGGATGCGTTCCTGGGCCGATCCGGCTTGGGGTTGCGCAAACAGCCCGGAGTATCGAGAAGGCTTCATCGAGTACGCGGTTCGCGCCGTCGAAGCGGGGGCAACGGCTCTACAGATGGACGATCCTCGAATGAACATGGCAGCCGTTGCCTGGGGTGCGTGTTTCTGTCCGCATTGCATGGAGAGCTTCCGACACTTCCTCAAGCAGCGGGTATCAAAGGAGACGGCTACGGAATGGGGAATCGGCAATCTCGATACGTTCGACTATCGGCAGTACCTGATTGAGAGAAAGGCCCCTGTAGGCGATGCCTTCGCAAAATACGATGGTGGTGAGTTGAAAAAGCTGTTTACTGAGTTTCAAACGGAGTCTGTGGGGCAGTTCTTCTCCTACGTGCGGGCGGAAATCGATCGGCGGGTTGGTCGCCACATCGTCTTCTCTTCCAACAACTACCGGGGGAGCTGGGAATTTCCGTACAACCTGTTTGAGCTGGGGATGGCCGAACTCCCTCAGCGCGAGGCAACTCCCATGACACTATACGAACGCTACCGCGAAGCCGCCATCCGTGGAAAGCACCAGATTTTCACTCTTGTCCCACAAACCGCCGACGGCTCAGAAGTCCCCATCACCCGACGGACAATTGCCGCGTGCTATGCCCTGGGTGGGCATCTCATCGTACCTTGGGATGTTTACACTGGTCCCCAGAAGCCGCGTTACTACGGCAAGCCCGAAGATTATGCCGACCTTTACAAGTTCGTACGAGATTTTGCCCAGTGGTTTGACGAATATGAAGAGGCGGCCTTCGTCTTCGATGGCTTTCACGATGAGCGATATTCTGGCCATCCACCTCTGCGCGTGGATGCGACACAAGTGATGGGTGTGGTTCGGGCAAAGCCACAAGACCCAGCCGCCCCGGTGGTCATCCATTTGGTCAGTTGGCAAGACACTCCCTCTCCTTTCGTGATCCGCATTGACCCCAGGCAGTTTCCAAGTGGGGTATCCAAACACATATTGCTCTTGTTACCCGGCCAGGCCCCTCGAAAAATCACGCCCACCGAGCATGGCAACGCCGAGATTAGTGTCGAGATACCCGCCTTAAATCCATGGGGAGTTTTGCTGCTCGGAGCGGGACCGTAGGTTAATCCTTTAATGTGGTTCCGCTGTGGGGTAGGGGATATCATTTTCTCTAAGTGTGAAGCCGGCCATTCAAGAATTGCAGTCTCAAAGGAACGCGATCATGATGACGAGCGTGGCGAAACATAGAATGAGCTTTGGTCATGCCCCCGCTAGAGCGCGGTTGTTTATCCTTTTCCTTGCCTTTTCACTAAGCCCCGCACTCGGAGCGGCGCAGATCAAGATTCTAGAATTTCAGCCGGATGTACCGGTCTGTCGGGCAGAACGACTTATCACTTTGCACCTGACACTGGGCAATGACGGCGCTCGTGACGAGCAGGGAACTGTCGAACTTCATTTGCCCCCTGTTGTGGAACTTATCAAAGGAAACCGCAACACCCCGTTCGCGTTTCGCGACGGAGCAGGGGAGCTTACCCTGTCTTGGACGGTGCAGGCATCGCAGGAAGGCCGGCACGAATTGGCAGTCGAGGTCAAACCCGTAAGTGGGTCGCCGGTTCGGCAAACACTTAACCTCCTCTTCTTGCCATCGGTCACCATCGAAAAAGCGGACAGAATCCCGGATCCACAGCCCGTGGCCACAGACATCCTTGTGGGTGCGCATCATTGTCCCCTGTGGGAGAAAGATAGGCCCGAAATCTGGAGAAACGTCATTAGGCATCCCGAAAGGACACCGGCTCTGGGGTTCTACTGCCAGGAGCAGCCCGAAGTCGCGGACTGGGAAACAAAATGGGCCGTCGAACACGGTATTTCGTTTTTCGTTTACTGTTGGTACCGTGCCAGCCAAGGCGGGCCTGTGGAAACCCGACTGTCCAGTGCCATTCACGAAGCCCTATTTCATTCGCGATTCCAAGACAAGATAAGATTTGCCATCATGTGGGAAAATCAGCGTCGGGGCGTTGCAGGCATTGCCAACGAGGAGGACTTCCTGCAAAACCTCTTACCGTATTGGATCGAAAATTATTTTCGCCGGCCAAACTATTTGATCATTGACAGAAAGCCTCTCCTCTTCATTTATCGCCCAGAGTATCTCATCCAGGACTTGGGCAGCGTTGAGAAGGTCGCCCAGGCCTTTGCCAAGGCCCGTGAACTCTGCCGTCAAGCTGGATTTGACGGGATTTATCTTTTGGGTGAATACCGCGGAACAAACCCCAAACACCTGCAGCTTATGAAAGACCTGGGGCTTGATTACACGTTTGCCTACGTGTGGCCAGTCCCCAATAACCCGAGTCCTGAGGAGGCAATCCGCGCCCAGCTGGACTACATCAAGAAGACGCAGGAATTGAATATCTTGCCCCAAGTGATTACGGTTTCCCAGGGATGGAGCGGCTGGCGCGACGAAGGTTCCATCTGGAAACTGCCGCCGGAGGATTTTGAAAGGTTGATGCGGGAAGCCAAAGCTTTCGCCAAGACCTTGCCCCCAGAACAATTGGGAAGTCGCATCATCTTGTTGGATAACTGGAACGAGTGGGGCGAGGGACATTACATTGGCCCCCATCGAGAATTCGGCTTCGGTTATCTGGACGCTGTCCGTCGTGTTTTTGCCGGCAACGCTGCAACACATCTTGATCTCCTTCCCGAGGATATCGGCCTTGGTCCCTATGATTTGCCGATTCGTGCGTATTACCAGCGGGAGCGGGAAAGTCGGCAAAAGGCCCGAACTTGGGTGAAACCGATCGTGTCTGACGAAGCCTTGGTCGCCTATTGGACATTCGACGAAAACAAAGATGAGATGGCAGCCTTTGACTATTCCGGGCATCGCCTGGGAGGGATACTCCATCAGATCGAACGCGTGAAGGGGTGGCGGGGGACGGCTCTCGATTGCCGCGGAGGCTCCATGATCGTTCCCACCGATGAGCGGCTTTCAGACTGGGCGCAGATGTCAGTTGAATGTTGGATTCGCACCGATCAACCTGATCAGGACAATAGGTGGATCATCAATCGGGTGTTTGGCGGTGCCGAGACATCGGGATTTCGCTTGGGGATTCTCCGGGGAAGGCCCAGTTTTCAGATTCCCGTGACGGCTTGGAGTCATCATTTGGTGGGAAAAGAGCCTTTACCCCAAGGCCGCTGGGTCCACATTGCTGGCACGTTTGATGGGACCACGATGCGCCTCTATATGGACGGTCACGAAGTCGGTAGGATGGAGCGATCCGGGAGCGTCCGCAACAACAACCGGCCGATCGTTGTGGGCAACTATGACGTGGACCACGCGGCCCACTTTGTGGGCGAACTGGATGAGGTACGTCTGTATAGCCGCGTGTTGACGCCGGAGGAGATCGCCTCACGAGCCGCCCAGCCTGCGGAAAAATGAGCCAGACAAAAAGGAATTTAGGCTAGAATGGGTATATTCCCGACAAAAAGTCTCTTCGTGCATCGTGAGGGCGAAAGGTTGTAGCATGGGACCCATTTTTGGAGATCTTGTCACGATCCTGCTAGCCGGTCTTGTCTCAGGGATTATCTGCCGGCAATTGCGGATTTCTGGCCTCGTCGGTTTTATCATCGCGGGTATCATGATTGGCCGCGGAGGGCTGAATCTTATCGCCAGTCATGGCAAGGAATTGGAACAAATTGCCCAGACGGGAGTGCTTTTGCTTCTTTTTGCCATGGGAATTGAGTTCTCACTGGCTGAATTGGCCGGCCTTAGTCGGCACATGGTCCTGGCCGGTACCACACAGGTGCTCCTCGTGACGGTCCCCCTCCTCGTGGTGTTTTTGCTTTTAGAAGTTTCCATTGAAAGAGCCATCGTATTGAGTGCAGCAGTTGCCATTAGCTCAACAGTGCTCGCTTATCGCACACTTACGGAGTGGGGGCAAGCAAGCTCGCCCATCGGTCGTCGAGCGCTAGGCATTTCATTATTTCAGGACCTCCTACTCATTCCCTCGCTCTTGTTTATGCCGTGCTATTCCGGCGCCCGCTCCACGGGGTTGATTTCTGCTTTGGTTCTCACCGGCATGGCCGTTGTCTTCACTGCTGCTGTGCCCCTCGCTCATTATGTCTTTGAAAAATGGATTGTCCCGTTTCTGATTCGGGTTAAGAGCGTTGAGCTAACTATGCTTTTCGTCCTGGTCATTCTCCTCATGGCTTGTTGGCTGGCTCAGGTATTCGGTTTGCCTCCGGCGCTAGGTGCCCTCGCGGCCGGGTCAGTTTGAGCGAAACACGCCTTACGAAACAACTGGACGCACTGGTCTTTCCGTTTCGGGAGACCTTCGGTGTTGTCTTTTTTGTGAGCCTCGGTAGCTACATTGACTGGCGAATCCTCTGGCGAGATCCCCTTTGGTTCCTGATAGCCATTCCTTTACTCCTGGCCCTCAAGAGCGTGGCTGGCGGGGTCGCCTTGCGGATTTCCGGCCTCACCTGGAGAACCTCACTGGGAGCGGCATCGCTGCTGGTACCCATGAGCGAGCTCTCGTTTGTCCTCCTCTCCGAAGCTGCCCGGAGCCAGATTCTCACAGGCACTGAATACGAAAAGATGCTAATGGTCGCACTAGCATCTATGATCGTCTCACCCGAACTTTTTCGGATCGGCTTGCGTGTGTTGCGCAGCGACTCGTCAAAACGACCGACGAGCATGGGATTCGACGTCCCCAGCGTGGATGTCAACAAGGCCATCGTGGTGGGTCTTGGGCCGATTGGCAGCATGGTGGCGTCGCAACTGGAATTACGCGGTATGGACGTTGGCCTGATCGACCAAAGTCCTGTAAATCTCCAACCGTTTGCGCAGCAGGGATTTCGGACCGTGTGCGGCGATGCCCGCGATCCCGAGATTCTCCTTCGGGCAGGTGGGCAAGAGGCTCACCTAGCCATGATATGTGTCCCGGATGACACGGTGGCCGGAACGATCACACGCAATCTCCGCCAAATCAACCCCAACTGCACGATTGTCGTGCGGTGTCAATATCAGTCTTCCCGCAAGACCCTCATGAAGGCAGGTGCCCAAATTGTAATCAGTGAGGAGGCCGTGACGAGCGAGGTGCTCAGGAACTTCATTATGACGTCGGTATTCAATCTTTCCGGAGAATCTCCACTTGCGAGTGGGTCACCCGCAAACGCTACCGCAACCCCGGATTCTTCGAGCACAGAAAGCACTATAGACGGAAAAAAGCCAGAGGCATAAGGAAATCCTGGCCCAATTAACCCCGGTAATGCAGTACTTGGCGGTGTTATTCCAAGGGCGGGAGCGGAGCAGGGGTCGTTATCTGCGCCGCGGAGACTGGCACGAGCTGTGAAGATGGCAAAATTTGTGGACGTGATACGTTATCGGAAGGGCCGGGACTTGGTAAGTCGCACTCTGGTATATCGCACGCACCGTTCCGTCGGATTCCTAGGCACCCTGCACAGACGTACTGAACCACGGTGCGATAGACGGGTTTCTCGACAACGTATTCTTTCTTAACAAGTTTCTTGACTGCGCGCGGTTGACCCGGTCGCGGCGCAATGATCGGCAATGGCTTTTCTGTAAGTTGCTCAATCCAACGAGAAAGCACGCCCTTGGGTTGGCAGGCACCACTTTGTGAGTCGCACGCTTGGCCCTCACAGCCCAGTGAGGGATCGCACGTCCCACACCTGCCGCCGTGTTGATTGCCACACCCACACGGGCACCGGGGCAGCATGGTGCATACATCGTGCACCTCCACTTCCCAACAATGCTTGGTGATCTTCTCAATACCACATTGAACTTGACAAATTTTTTGCTGGCATGGCCCCGGCTTGCCACAAATGGCGCATCGGCCCGGTGAACCGTAAACGTCGGTTTGCGACGATTCAAGCGTCCAGCCGGTACTGGCAATAAGAGTTACAAACACCACGCAAGCCGCAGCAGTTTTCATGTTCATGTCTGCATCTCTCTTTTATCTCCAAACGTGAGGGAAACCTCGCGTCCGTCGCTTTGCTTGGTATTCTTGAAACTATCCTGCTGGTCGATGGAGACGCTCAGAAATCTACTTGCGCACGAAATTGAAACACATTGAAGTCTGCTTTTGTGGCATCGCGGGGTGGACTGACCTGCGCAT
>Ga0209508_1002151_pt1 | contig 13616 bp, 11 predicted proteins | sample AD_UKC129_MetaG_FD_184427 | JGI IMG/M metagenome (GOLD analysis project Ga0209508, IMG submission 184427) | Active sludge microbial communities of municipal wastewater-treating anaerobic digesters from Canada - AD_UKC129_MetaG (SPAdes) (version 2) | ecosystem: Engineered > Bioreactor > Anaerobic... | reverse complement strand
AGATGTTAATGCAGACATAGTAGATACTTCAGCTTTTGGTGATGAGTGGAAGAAGAAAACAGCTACTCAAAAAGACTGGTCTGGTAGCTGCAATGGTAGACTAGACCCTAGTGATGCAGGGCAAAACGCTTTAACTATTGGTTCTGATGTAACTTTAGAACTCTATGTTAATGGTAGTAATTATTACTCTGGCAATGCTGTAGTTGAGTCTATAAGTTATGGAGCAGCTGTAGCTGATGTTATAACTGTAACATTTAACTTTACTGGCAACGGTCCACTAAGTTTTACTTAAGGTGGTGAGATAATATGGCTGTAGTGAAAGGCTACTTAGCTAAGGTTTATGCCAGTAGCCCAACATCCACTACCTTTACTAATGAAACAATGACTGAAGTAGAACCTTATATCTACCAAATAGACAATATACTTATGCAAGTTTGGGACCCTAGTGTAGGTATAGCTATTAGTGAAGGAACATTAGACCATAGCTGGATGGATAGAGGAGTAGACTGGTTTACTGGTAGAGTAAAGCTTAACGAAACAGGACTAACTGTAACTGCATCAGGAGGTTACTTCTCCACTTTAATTGAAGTAGGAGAGGCTTATAATTGGAGCTTAGATATAGCTGCTGATATAGTAGATACTTCAACATTTGGAGATGAATGGAAGAAAAAGACAGCACTACAGAACACTTGGACTGGTAGCTTTGAGAAGTTTATGCTAGATGACTACTGGTTTGATGCTCTATCTAAGTTTTTTATAGTTAAGTTTTACACTGATACTAATAAAGGTTACCAAGGTTTCTGTGTTATCCCATCATTATCAACCAGTGCTAGTATAACTGATGTGGTAAAAGAAACTGTTGGTTTAGAAGGGCACTGGAAAATTATAAAGTTCAATGAAGCATAAGGAGGCTCGTATGAGTTTATTAGAAAAGCTTGAAGAAAAAGCTAAAAATAGAGAACGAAAGTCTCTATACTTAGAAGAGTTAGATGAAACAGTATATTGGTATCCTATGACTGCTGGAGAGAGACAGAGAATATTAAAAGCTGCAGGCTTTAAGTGGTCTAAAGATAATGTGGAAATGGATAATGCTAAGTATAAAGCTTCTTTAGTTATTGAAAAGTTAGAGGATGCGGCTGGAACTAAAATATTCTCTAACACTCCAGAACATAAAGACTTACTTATTAACAAGATACCTGATGAGTTGTTAAATAAAATAGTTAATGCTATAGACCCTCCTAAGTCTGAAGAGCAGCTTATTGAAGAAGCAAAAAACGAATAGCCGACCCTTTCTACAAAGCATTGTTAACTCTAGCTGATAAGAAGGGTCGCTTTATATATGAGTTTGTTGAAGAGCTTACGGAGGATGAAATGTATGACTGGATAGCTTATTATAAAGAGCAGTATGATGAAATGATGAGGAGACGAAAGCATGCCTGATGAACAGTTTGAAGTTGTCATAAGGGCGAGAGATGAAGCCTCACCAGTCTTAGAAAAATTTAACCAAAACTTAAAAACAACCAATACAAACTCCCTAAATGTAGCTAATGGTTTACAATATATAGCAGATAAGTCGAAGTGGGCTTTTACTGCTATGTCTGCTGTTGTTATTGGTGCAACTAAAGCATTTGCAGACTTTGAGAATGCTATGGCTAAAGTAGCTACTCAGCTGCCTGGTGAGGCTATAGCTTATTATGACGAGTTTGCTGATGCGGTGCAAAACCTAGCTATAGAGTTTGGGCAGTCAACTGATGTTATGGCTCAAGGCTTATATGATATTCTATCAGCAGCTGTAGAGCCTTCTGAAGCACTACAGTTATTAGAACAGTCTGCTAAAACTGCTGCTGCTGGCTTTACTGATGTAGCTACAACTGCTGACTTATTCACTTCTATACTTAATGCTTATGGTATGAAAGTAAGAGACGCAGCTAGAATTTCTGATGTTCTATTTCAAACTGTTTTTCGTGGTAAAGTAGAATTTGAAGAATTGGCAAATGAGTTAGGTCCTATTATGGGTATAGCTGCACAAGCTGGAGTTAGTATAGAAGACTTAGGTGCAGCATTTGCTACACTAACTAGACAAGGTATTCCTGCAGCAGAGTCCGCAACTGCTATACGTGGTGCAATTATGTCTTATATTGACCCCAGCAAGGAAGCAGCAGAAACAGCAGCTGCTTTAGGGATAGAATTTAACTCTACTGCTTTGAGAACTGAAGGCTTAATTAACTCAATTGGTAGGTTAAAAGACCTAACACAGGAGCAATTATCGGCATTATTTCCTAATGTCCGGGCATTGGTAGCAGTTCAAGGTATATTATCTGACCTATCAGGTGCTTATGAAGACTTAAACCTTATTATGGAAGCTAATAACATAACTACTGAAGCTTTTAATAAAGCTACTGATACTAATAGGTTTGCACTTGATAAATTAAAAACTTCAATACAGGTTTTAGCTCAAGACTTAGGGGAAGCTATGGCACCTATGGTTGGAGAAGTAGTAGAAGAAATACAAAGGTTTATAGATAAACTTAATGAAATGGATGATGAGCAGAAGCGTAAATTAGGTGAATTGATAATTAACCTAACCAAAGTAGCTGGGACTGCTGCTGGAATTGGTTGGGTTAATAAAGCTATACTAGGTATGGCTGAAGCATTTGGAGTTGCTGCTAGTGCTTTATCACCAGTTCTTCTCATAATTGAAGCTGTATTAGGTTTTATAAAACTACTTCGTAAGTATGAAGATGAAATAAATAATTTCCTCATAAACTTAGAGGAAAAAATAGGACTTATATCTGCTGAAACAGCTGAAAGCTTTAGGCAACATCTAGATATTATGAGTAGGGTAGGAGAAGCAACTAGAACTATGGCTGAAATAGAAAAAGAAGGTCTTATAGAAATAACAGATGAAATAAGAGAAACTGTAGCACAGATAGAAGAATTAGAAAAAGCTATGCAGCCATACCACGTCAAAGGCATCCCAGCACCTCAAGGGTTAATGGATGAGTGGGATGAGTTAATGGCTAAACTTACTGGTCTTATTGCTGCACAAAAAGAGGTAGATAAAGAAAAAGAACTAATTGATGTTACTGGTGTTAAAAAGGGAACTGCAGCTATAGATGACTTAGATAGTAGTATAAAAACAGTAGGCATATCTACTAAAGACACTACAAAAGAACTTGAACAAATGAGAAAGCAATTGGCTGATATTGTGGCTGAGGCTGAGTGGACTATACTTACTGCTAATGCTAGTGCTTATGAGAAGCAAATATTATCTTTAAATAGAGAATATGCTAATACTGTAGCTACTATAAATGCAATGGATATACCCGCAGATGAAAAAATGGAAGCACTAGCTAAAGTATATGAAGCTTATGTAGTTAGTATAGATAGTATAAATAGAAAACTTAAAGAAGAACTGGACGATATAAGTAAAGAGGCTATATGGCAGACTTGGATAACACAAGCAGATGAATTTGAAGCAAAACTACTGCAGGAAGAGAAGAGATATCAAGAGCAAGTAGCACGAGTTATGGCATACCCAGTTGAACTTGAAAAAGAAAAGAATGCAGCACTAGAAGCTTTAGAAAGAGAACACTTAGCTAGAGTGAATAAAATAATAGAAGATGAAAATAAACGTAGAGAGGAAGAGGCAAAAAAAATAGCTGAAGAAGAAGCAGCTATAGAAAAAGCTAAATATGACCAAATGGATAAGCTTCGTGATGAAAACTTTAGACGTAATGCTACTGCTTTAGAAATACTAGTTAAAGACCATAAAGCTAAATATGATGAAATTTTAAGTATGTTTGAGTGGACAGAAGAAGAGAAGGTTGAAATTAACAAAATAGCTAACAATGATATACTTTACCAGTTAGATGACTTTGTTAAACAATATGTAAATGAAATGAGAGAAGCTGGTAGAGCTGATGAGGAAATTTCGGCTGGTATAGAAGATATTATACTACAATTAGAAAAGTTAGGTATAAATACTGAAGTTATTACACAACTTAGAGAGCAGTGGTCTACTCTACCTCCAGTTATAGAAGAAACCAAAGACCAAATTGATGACATTATTGATGTAATAAGTGATATAGGTGATATAGCTATAGGTGTAAGCTTTGGTGAAGAACCAACTGCTGGACAAATAGGTGGAGTAGTTGGTGGTATATTAGGGTTATTCTCTGGCATACCTACCTGGCTTGGTGGAGTAGTAGATATGGTTTTTGGTTGGATAGATGATATTCAACGGCGAACTAGACAGGCTAGAGAAGAAGCAGAACGAGAAATACAAGAGATGATAGACAACATAACTGGTAACACTAGACAAGCTTTAGTAGCTTTCTTTAAAGAACCAGAGCTAGAAGATGCTATAATAGCTTTTGGTAATACTCTAAATGAAGTTATATATAATATGATGGTTGATGCTATAGTGTCAGCTATTATATCAGCAGAGGTTATGCAGGATGCAGCTAAAAAGCTAGGAGATGCTATTAATAAAGCTATAGAAACTGGAAATATGGAAGGCTTAACTGCAGCTTATGATGAGTATGAGAAAACTTTACATGATAAAATTTTACCTATAATTAGAGAGCTGTATAGCTATACTATACCATACTTTCCTTATCCACAAGTTATAGAAGGTAAAGTAGAGGTTCCATCATTCCAAACTGGTGGTTATGTCCCCCACACAGGTTTAGCTTTGCTACACGCTGGAGAATATGTAGTGCCAAAAGAGGAAAACTACAAGTCAGTAAGTTTTGGTGATGTATCTATAGTTGTTAATACTAACGGTGAGGTTAATGGAGCAGACTTGTGGGATGAGTTTGAGCGGGAAGCTAGAAGAAGAGGAGTTGTTTTAGTGCAATGACTATAGATGGTATATTACTACCTGACCCTGTTGGTTTTACAATAGATGATGTTACTGGTGTTAATGAAGTAACACTTCTGTCTGGAGATAGACGATATGTTAAGTTTGATAAAATTAAGAAGAATATAAGAATGACTTTTTGGGGTATAGATGATGAGACTAAAGAAATAATTGAGGACTTAGCTCTATCTCCAGATACACTTACTATGGTTTTAGATAATAAAACATATACAGTTGTTTCGTTTACAGGACCAACCTTTGAGAGAATAAAAGGACCAAGAGTTATTTATCAGTGTAATTGGGAGCTTAGAGAAGTATGAGAGACTTAAGAGGTTCTGAACTAAACCCTGAACCTTTATTAGATGAAGACTTTGAAAGAGCGGTTATTACTCCTTTTTATAAAGTGCAGATATATAAGAATGGCTGGCAGGATGTAGATGATGTTACAAGAGTAGATGTTGACTTTCAAGGCAGCTCTGTTGATGGAGTAGTTAGCTCATCTTTAAATATCACCATAAGCGATACTACTGCTAAATATCACCCTTTAGCCAGCACTATTTATTCTGACTACTTCTCATTTCGTAGAAAAATAAGGGTTTTAATGGGTATTAAAAAAGATAATATACCATATACTTGGTCATACTTTACAGGTAACATTAATAGTATGAAGTATAACAAAACTTCAAATAGAACTATAGATATTCAAGCTTTAGACTACTGTGATATATTAAACACTTATAAGTTTAATAAGAATATTTATTGGGGCTCTACTACTGATATAACTATTCTACCTAACACTTATGAGTATGGTATGCCGCCTAGCTGCAATGGTATACATTATGTTACTAAAGATGGAGAAGAGTTTAATGACTGGACTTATAACTGGGAAACCAATAAGTTTGTTATAACTAGAGAAGAGTTAGAAGGAACAGTTAAGGTATACTACTATACTGACCAAGATGTTATTACTGTTTTACAAGATATTTTAAATATGGCTGGTATAACTCAAAGTTTGGTTTATACACCTATTGATAAAACTATTAAGAGAACTTACTTTAAAGAAGGAACTTCTGCTTTAGAAGCAGTGAAGAATTTATCTCAACTAGTTAATTACCGTTTCTGGTTTGATGGTGATGGTGTTCCTAACTTTAAACCTACACCAGAAGTAAATGAAACAATTAACTTTACTTTTAAAGACTATAAAAATATACAAGCTGAGACTGTAAGTATAGCAGATAAAGAGTTCTATAATGCTGTAGAAGTGTTTGGTGAAGAAAGAAAAAGAGAGTTATATTATAAAGAAGAAGTTCAGCTAGGCAACACTGTTGAAAACTATCTTGATGCTACTGTTGAAAGTAGGAGCCATAATTTTACCTTTGCTGGATATGGTAAGCTCCGTTATGAGTTAGAATGTATAAATAAGAATGGCTTAACATCAGAGCTGAATGAAACTCCTACTGGTGCTGAAATTACTGTAATGCATAACCCAGAACAGTCAAGAGAAGAGGAACAAACTACTTTAGGTTATGTTACTGGAAGCTTATTTTATTCATTGAGTGGTGAAGCTATTACTGATACAGACACTACTAAGTTTCTAGACCACGTTCCAGCTACACGGGTTAAAGCTGTTATATTAGATAAGTATGGGACACAGGAGTATAACAAATATGGTATGCAGGTTTCAGTTACTCCTGAAAGCTACTGGAGAACTCAGCTGTATTTATCACACGACCCTTTAAGAAACTTATCTGAAACGGTTCAAACAATAGGTCATACTACTGGTAAAGCTAGTCCTGCAGGAACTACTATAATTGTCCCATTTACGCCAGGTAAGATATGGGGTGGTATAAAACACGATAGTAAGTATGATAACAGTTGGGGGGATGAAATAAAAAACCCCACTGAATACTTCTATCTGTATCCGGGTGTGTTAGAAAGTGATGTTACAGTAGTCATAAGGGCTTTTAACCAAGGAGATATAAGGTGGAAAATTGAATGTCCTCAAAACTTGCCAGAAGGACCACTAGAGGTTTGTGTAGAAAGAACTGAAGCTATTCCTGCTGGTGAGGTTAGAGATATACCTGTAACAGCTCCGTCTGGATATGGTGCACTAGAAGGCTTTGCAGAGCCAACCCCAGAAAGGAGGTGGTGGGTGGGAAGAACTTTTATAGCCCGATATGATAATACGGGTGGGACACGACCTTTACATACACGAACATATATAAAAGGAAGGTTACCTGCTGTTATTTATACTGCAGAGTTTGCTGGGGTATCTGGTAGGATGGTAAATTTTACTATTAGAAGAACCTCAGATAGAGGCGATGTTGTTAGGTATGGTATAACTATATGGTCTAAGCGTAAACCATATAATATTAGAGTTACTCGTAGTAAGGTAACTGAAACCTATGCTGAGTTTTTAGCTAAATGCGACTTTGGTTCTCCTAATGTTGAAATTACTTGCCAAGGGCAAGAGCCTGCTCCTAGACAGTATAGAGTAGAGGTGCAAGGTTGTAAATTAGTTCCAAGATATTATTTTTTAAAACTTTTTGGTAGAAAAGAAGTAGGTGAGTTAACTTCTACTATCTACTCTCAAAAAACTTTATCAGAGGAAGATATACAAGATACTGGTGGTAAGAAGACACTAACTATTAGAAACCATTTAATTCAGTCTCAAGATGAAGCAGAAGCATTAGCTCAAAACCTTTTAGACCACTACCAACAAGTTGTTAATTCACTTATTATAGAAGTTTCGTGTCCTCCACCTTTAGAAGTTGGGGATACAGTTTCAATTGTAAGTCAATATTAAGGAGGTTGCTTATGCCAGTATTACAGTCTGACTTAAAACTATATGGTTCACAAGCTATGCCACGAAACGATACAGGAATAAATGGTGGAGCTATAGATACTAATAACGAAATAACTGGTGAAATTGGTGAAGTATTCAATGACTTAGAGTCTGAAGAAGCGGGAGGTCCTACTTATTACCAATATAGAAAAGTTTTCATTAAAAACAATTCTACCACTTCTACTTTAGAGAATGCTAAAGTATGGATATTTTCCGACCCAGAAAACCAAGTTACTATGGCTTTAGAACCAGTTAAAGATGGTAATGACCAGTCTCAAAACCGTATAACTGCTCCTAGTGGTTATACATTTGTTGAGGCTCAAGATGAAGACCACGCCCTACCAGTGCCTGGTGATGGACACTTAGCAAATGGGGAAGCTATAGGTGTGTGGTTGAAACTAACACTACCTGCAGGTTTAGCTCCTAAAAACCGAGTTGACCTTAAGCTTAAAATTAAAGGAGCATCTACTGAGTGAGTGTAAGATATGGTGAAAGACTATTTGGCTCTGATATATTTGGTAATAAAGCCGAAGTTGTTGAAGTTGTTAGAAATATACCATATCGTATTGGAACTTACCTTTCTACACACACCAGTGTTGGTTATGGTGAAAGGTTATTTGGTGAAGATGTATTTGGTGGTAGTGAGCTTAATATTGAAAATGAAAGAACAGCTACAATATACTATGGCTTTAGGTCTATCTTTAGTAAAGAATTTGAAGTTCCATATAACTGGGGGAATAGAGTGGACAAAGTATTCACCACATCTTATAGTTACAAGTCTTTAGTTCCACTATTATCTGACCTACCTTATGCAATTAAACTTGTTACCTCAGATGATAGAACCATATCTTACAAATATGGTGAAGTATTACGAAGTGAAATAGTTATACCTTATTCTTATATAGCTCATATAGCTAAAACAGCTTTAATAAGGTATAGCTTTTCTAGCCTTGGTCCTATATTTAAAGGAACGGTTAGAAAAATTTCTATTTCATCTACTCCTAGTGGGCAGGTTGCTAGAATTGAATTAGAGAGGAGATAAATATGGTTGTTAATAAACTTAATGTCAATTATTCAGGTTGGCAAATTGATGCTGAAGAAATAAAAGTTCCAGCTAGCTCTCCATATACAGCTAGAACATTACATAATAGGATATTGAAAGGTAGTGTTGAAATTTGGCAGAATAGTGATAAAACTGGCACTACTTTAACTGAAGAGCCTTATACTGGAACTGTGAGTGCTAGTAATAAGTTTCAAGTGGACTACGATGGAGTAGAAGATGGTGATGTAAGTTACAGGAATGTTATCCTATTTCATAATGCTCAAGCGGGGACTACTTGGTATGTTTGGTATAAGTCAACTGGTGATGTTTATGATGCTAATGACTTTAATGCTAAAGCTAATAAAGTGGTTGGAGGAATTACTGATAACTTTGCTGCCTTAGATACTGATGGAGATATTAAAGACTCAGGTAAGAAAGCTGATGACTTCGAACCTAAGATAACTCCTAAAAGGACAGCCTTTAATAAAGACTTTGGAACAGCTGAAGATACTGTGTGTGAGGGTAATGACAGTAGGTTATCTGATGCTAGAACACCTTTAGCTCATAGCACCAGCCATATTACTGGTGGTAGTGATGTTATACCCTTAGCTGTAGCTGGTGGAGCTTCTGGTCTTATGAGTGGTTCAGATAAACAAAACTTAGCTGATGCTACAGCTAAAAAGCATACTCAAAACACTGACCAATACCTTGACCAAGGTGGTGCTAACCAAGTTTCTGCTGTTGATGTTAAAGATGCTGTAACTAAGAAACACACACATATTAACAAAGCTTTACTAGATACTTATACTCAAACGGAAACTAATTTAGCTGACGCAGTAAATAAGAAACATAGCCAGGGAACTGATACTACATTAGGGACTATGACTGCAGATATCAATATGAACAGCCACAAAGTAACCAACTTAGCTGCTCCTACAACTTCTGGCGACGCAATAAGGCAAACCTCAAATATAACTGAAGCTAATTTAGCTGACGCAGTAACTAAGAAACACACGCAAAACACTGATACTGCTTTAGGAAAAATGTCTGCTGATATCAATATGAACTCTCACCAGCTAACCAACTTAGCCGCTCCTTCTACCTCTGGTAATGCAATACGACAAACGAAAAAGATAACAGAGAGTAATTTAGAGAAAGCTATTTTTCCTAATGTTCAAACTGCGGGGTTTTCTACTTATACTCTTAGTGCAGATGATGCAAATTCATATATAATTGTAGACGCTGATAGTGATGTAACAATATATATTCCAGCAACTTTTTCATTTGAAGTAGGAACACAGATACATATTATTAGAAACAAAACATATAATGTTACTATTAGCCCTAAGTCAGGTGTAACACTTGTATCTAGGGGTAATTATAGGAAAATAGGTGTTAGATATGGTGTTGCTACATTAGTTAACATTGCATCATATGCTTGGGTATTGTATGGAGACTTATCAACATAAGGAGATGAATAAATGGATGAAAATGGAATTATGACTAAAAAGGAACAAGATAAAGCAATAATGGAGTTAATGGCTGAGTTAAAGGTTGTCAACAATGAGCTTAAACATACCAATGCTAATATTAACAAAATACTTGCTTGTTATGAGAAAACACAGAAAGATATAGATGAAATTAAGAATGAAATTATTCCACCAATAAAAGATGAACTTACTACTCACGGAGTTTGGATAAAAATACTATCTACAGCTGTGTTGGGGGCTGTTGGAGCATATATTACCTCACTTTTTGTATAAATTTTTAGTTTAACACTACAATTTTTTCATTTTATTTCGATATTATAAGTAGAAACAAAAATAATAAGGGACTTAAAAAAAGTCTCTTATTATTATACACTAAAATTTCATAATAATAAGGAGGTTACACAATGAGAGGGAAAAGTCTACAAATTGAGCGTATAAGAGCTGGTATTAAGCAGTATGAGTTGGCTGATGCATTAGGTATGGACCAGAGCTTGCTTTCTAAAATTGAGAATGATAGAATTAAGGTAACAGAAAGTATGGAAGAGCTATACTTAAGAAAACTTAGAGAGTTAAAGAATAGGAGCTAGCTATGGAAAACTATATAAGAAAAGGTTGGCAAATAATACCTATACCTAAAGGGAGCAAGGCTCCAGTCCTTAGGGACTGGACCAAGCTTAATATTACTGAAGAAGATATTCATCAATACTTCAGTAATGGTGAAAATGTTGGTGTAAAGTTAGGTTCTCCATCAAATTGGTTAGTAGATATTGACTTAGACTGTGAAGAAGCTATACAAGCTGCTCCTTATTTCCTACCAGCTACTGGAGCTGTGTTTGGTAGAAGTTCTAAACCATATTCTCACTACTTATATTACTGTAATGATAGTGTTACTACTAAATATCAATTCAAGGATATGATATGTGAGCTGCGGTCTACTGGAGCACAAACAGTGTTTCCACCTTCTATTCACCCCTCAGGAGACAAGTATATTTGGAATAAAGAAGGAGACCCAGCTACAGTAAGTTTTAATTTACTAAAACAAGCTTTAGCTAAGCTAGCAAGTTGTGTATTATTAGCTTGGAATTACCCAGAGAACGGGGTTAGACAAGATGCTATATTACCACTTACAGGTTGGTTATATAGAGCTGGGTGGAGTAAAGAAGAAATAGAAACTTTTATCACTGCTTTATGTGATATAGCACAAGATGAAGAAGTTAAGCAAAGAGTAGCACAAGTTAAAAATACTATAGATAAAGTAGATAAAAACTTACCTGCTACAGGTTATCCTAAGTTAAGAGAATATTATCCAGAGGAGGTGTTAAGAAAAGTTGGGGAATGGTTAGACATAAGACCAGAGAAAACTTATATAGATGAAGAGTATGAACCACAGAAGGACTATGGTCATGCTTTAGTTTTAAGCAAGTTATTTAATAACAAGTTTAGATGGGTTATGGAATGGGGTAAATGGATAGAATACAATGGTAAGGTGTGGAATACTACATCTGAAGAAAGAGTAGCTAAGGAAGCTAGTGAGTGCTTGCATACATATTATACACAAGAGTTGAATTGTGCTAGAGATAAAAACAAAATAACTGAATTAACACAGAAGATAAAAGAGGTATGGTCTTATTCTAGAATAACTGGTGCTTTAAACTTCTTAAAAGGTTTTCCTAATATAATGACTTCTTCTAAAGACTTAGATAACAAACCTTATGTATTAAACTTAGAAAACGGAACTTTAGACTTGGAAACCCTAACCATTCAACCTCATAAACCAGAGGACTTATTAACTAAGATGGTTAAAGCAAAATGGAACACTGGAGCTAAAATAGATGAGTGGCAAAAACACTTGGATACTTTTCTACCTAATAAAAATATACAAAGAGAAATACAAAGAGAGTTAGGACTTGCTTTAACAGGTGTTTCTTTAGATGAAGTTTTACCGATATGGTATGGAACTGGAGCAAACGGTAAAAGCACCACATTAAAAGTAATTATGGAAGTTATGGGTGACTATTCTCAAATGGCTGCTCCTCGGTTGCTTATAAAAAGTAAGAATGAGAGACACACTACTGAACTAGCTGAATTACAAGGTAGGAGGTTAGTATTCTCTACAGAGACTGGTGAAAATGGTGAGTTAGATGAAGAGAAGATGAAGTGGTTAACTGGTGGTGAACGTTTAAGAGCTCGGTTTATGAGACAAGATAACTTTGAATTTCCAAAGAGCTGGATAATTTTCTTAGTAACTAACTATAAGCCAGTTATTAGTGGAACTGATGAGGGAACTTGGAGAAGAATTAGGCTTGTTCCTTGGGAAGAAACACTACCAGTAGAGAAAAGGAAGCCACAGGAAGAGGTAGTTAGAAACTTACTTGCTGAAAGAGATGGAATATTACAATGGTTGGTAGCAGGACTTAAAGACTGGAAACAAGATCACCACTGGGTAGCTGAAGAAGTTTTACTTGCTACTGAAGCTTATAGAGAGGAAGAAGATATTTTAAGAGGTTTTATTAAGCAACGATGTGAGCTTAAAGCTGGTTACTCAGTAGGGGTTGGAGCATTATATTCTGAGTATGAGGACTGGTGTATAGAAAATGGAGAAGAACCAAAAAGCAAGTTGGAGTTTAGTAAGCTATTAAAGAAGAGAGGGTTACAGCAGAAAAGAACAGGTCATGATAGAACTAGGAAGTGGATAGGTATTAGAATACATTATACAGATGAAGACAATGCTTGGTTGAGTGAAGCATACAATGAAGATGCTTTAGATGATATGCGGACAGATGCGGACAGGTTTTCTATATCTCCTATAGAAAATTTAAATTTTCCAGCTTATACAGAAATGTTGTCCGCATCTGGTCTACCTAACCAACCAACTTGTGAAGTAGAAACTACCCCAATTGAACCTACTACAAGCGTTGAAGAAGAACATAATACAACTTGTGAGGTAGAAGCAGCACCTACTACACGGGTTGAACATAGTGGTGAAGTAGAACAAACAACCACCTCTGAGATGCGGACAAGTGCGGACAGGTTTTCTGTATCTCCTATAGAAAATTTAAATTTTCCAGCTTATACAGAAATGTTGTCCGCATCTGTCCGCAGTAGTTTAATTTCAACAATGCTTAGTGATATTAACAACCCCACTTGAGTAATAGGTTAAAATACTCTCCAACTGGGTGTATCTGTAATAATAGATGCACCCAGTCAAGAAAGAGAAGAAGAAAGGAAATTAAGGAGAGCTTTTAAGGTTAAGGGGGCGTCAGGGTTTCGACGGGACTCCTTGAATTAGAAGAGGCGAGTCGAGGTCTCCACCGGGGCTCGTAAAAAAGGTGGTAAAAACATAAACGCCGAAGATAATTTGGCACTTGCTGCTTA
>Ga0209508_1002147_pt1 | contig 13629 bp, 9 predicted proteins | sample AD_UKC129_MetaG_FD_184427 | JGI IMG/M metagenome (GOLD analysis project Ga0209508, IMG submission 184427) | Active sludge microbial communities of municipal wastewater-treating anaerobic digesters from Canada - AD_UKC129_MetaG (SPAdes) (version 2) | ecosystem: Engineered > Bioreactor > Anaerobic... | reverse complement strand
CCCTTTACGGCTACCTTCATGTTATCATAAACCATTGTCATATGATTGCCATGAATAGACTTGAAAAAGTATGCATGAGCTTCTTGAAAAAATTCGCTTTTCTGTTTAACAAAAAGTCTTGCATACCTGTAATTACCGTAAGCAGTAGTAAACACGGCCATCGGATACTTGCGATTCACTCCACCAATACATAGCTTTACTTCACCCCAGTCAAATTCACATATGTCTCCAAGAGCATAATTTTCTCTGATAAAAGCTTCTTTAGATTGAGATAACATTTTGGCTATAGTCTGACATACTGTAGTGTAGCTAATATTGAATCCTTATTCCTTAAGAGCTTCAAATATATCAATTTTCTTCATAATTTGTTTAGATTGTCCCTTTAATCTCTTAGACTGATTCTCATTAAGATAATATTTAATGCGCTCTAAGACTTCATCAGTTACTTTGATAGGTTTTCTTTTACTGGTATCATACTTTGGTGGCTGAACAATGGACTCAATGAGCTCAGTAGGTTGTACATCTCCAATCTGCATTAACTGTTGCCTTTGCTGTTCATACTGCCTTATGTACTTACGTACAGTTTTTCTGTCTGCACCAACTTCTTTTGCAATTGCTCTTATTGATGCACCTTCTCTAAATTTCATTAAAATGATTTCCTGTTTCTGATGCAATTTAATCACCTTCATCCAACTCCTTATGTAAATAAGTAATATTTACATAAGGTATTTTAATTTCAGGGTGGGGGAATTTTCAATTGAAATAGTGGGTACTTTTAGAATAACATAAGCATTCGGGTTGAGAGTGGAAAAAACAGTAGACGGAGTAACCACAAAGTATTACTACGATGGACAGAGTATATTGCTTGAAGTAAGAAGCGATGGATTAGAAAGCCATAATATCCAGGGAGTCAACCTGATTGCCCATAATATTAAGGGAGAATCCGATACTCTGTATTATCTATACAATGGACATGCGGATGTTGTAAAACTTATAGATGGTGCAGCCAATGCAGTAAATGAGTATGATTATGATATATTTGGAAACATATTATATCAACTGGAAAGCAAACAAAATCCGTATAAGTACTCAGGATATTATTATGATGACGATACAGGGTACTATTACTTAAGATCAAGATATTATGATCCGAAAATAGCAAGGTTTATCTCAGAAGATACAGTAACTGGACAATACAACGATCCGCTTAGTTTGAACCTCTATACATACTGCCAGAATGACCCAATAACTTATGATGATCTTAACGGTCATTGGCTGCATATAGCTGCTGGAGCTTTAATTGGAGGATTGGTAAACACTGCAATAACAGCTGTATCAGACTTTATGGAAGACGGAAAGTTCAATAAAAGCTGGAAAGAATATGCAGGATCATTTGTAGAAGGTGCAATCACCGGAGGTATCGGAGCAGCAACAGGAGGAGCATCGTTCATAGCAGCTGCAGCAGCAAGTGCAGCAGGATCAGTTATAGGTAATGCAGCAGGTCAATATATAGCAAAAGGTAAAGTTGATGTAAAGGAAGCATTGTTCTCAGGTGCAACAGATTTAGTGACCATGGGAGCAGGGAAACTTGCAGGAAACCTTACCAAGAAGGGCATGAACAAGTTCGCTAAGACTGCTGTTGGTGAAAATGTACTGAAAAAAGCAAATAATGTAAAGAGCAAGGTTCTTAACAAGATTAGCGGAGTTAAGACAAAAGTTCAGGCAGTTGTAAAGAGAGAATGTAAGCATCCAGAATTAGGAATGTGCTTTACTGCCGATACACTTGTGTATACAAAAGACGGACATAAACGGATAGAAGACATAAAGGTTGGAGACCAAGTATATTCAGTAAATGTCGATACAGGCGAAAAAGGACTAAAAACGGTTAAACAGCTATTTGTGAATGAGACATATGAGTTGATTCATATATATGTAGGATATTCACAGATAAAATCTACCGCACCACATCCATTCTGGGTTGAAGGAAAAGGTTGGGTAGAAGCCGGAAATCTTTTAGAGGGAGATAAAGTTAAGCTCTACTCAGGGGAAGTACTGGAAATAAAAGAAATTCGCCGAGAGAGACTGGAAGAGCCTGTAAAAACGTATAACTTTGAGGTAGAAGACTGGCATACATATTTGGTATCAGAGAACAATGTTCTTGTACATAATGCCGGTAGTAAAAAGTGTCCTCTTAAATTTAGTTTTAAGTCTAATAAGTCTAATGCGGGAGTTGGTGGAAAGAAAGTTACTGTTTATCATTACACAGATAAAAAAGGTTATAATGGAATTACTTCAGATAAATTATTTAGATTCAAAGTATCTCAACCAGCGAAAGATCATCCAAGAGGTGTGTATTTAACTACAAAATCGCCTGAGGAATTAATGAAAATGAATAATGGATTTAAAAAACTTGGTCTAACAAGATCAAAATCTGAATACTTTTTTGAATTTGAAATTGATGAAAGTTTATTAAATATATTTAGAGGCGATAGAAATGAATTTATAAAATTTACCAAGGATGATATAATTATTGATAGAAGTAAAGTTTTACGTTATGGAAAAACACCAAAAAAGAAGTAATATAAAAAACAAGTATTATATAGAAATAAGGAGAATTGTAAATGTTAAGCGGTGTTGATTATATTCTTATATCAAATACAGACGGTAAATATGTAAATAAGTGTTTTAAAGACTTTTTTACTAAACTTTGGGGGAACCCAATATTTGACGATTCTTTGTTTTGTTCTAAGGAAAATAAAACGGAATTATATGAACTTTTTATTTCAAAAAATACTGCTATGTTGGATTTTCATGATAAAAATGGCTTTGCATTAGATGAAAATGGAGAAGGATGTGTTTACTTAATATCTTCTAAATATCCAAAAATAAACGAAGAATTAAGCAGTATAGTATGGAGTAAATTAAATGAAATTGAATGTATATATAAATACAACCTCGTATTATATGATTGTTGGCAATATACATTAGTTTTACCTGCTACAATCGATGAAAGCGAATTTTGCAAATTAGTTCATAAAGAATTATTGTTTATACTAAATTCTGTAAGTTGATACAAGATTGGGATATTAGCTTTAGAAATTCCAGCGAGGTTTATCAAGTGCTAATAAATGGAATTAGTTCTATTATTGAATATTAGTTAAAAACATCTTAAAAAAATAATAAGAAAAGCAGAATTTCTCAGTAAACAACTGGGAAATTTTGTTTTTAAGGTATGTCGATAAAACGTAACTGTCAAAGTATGGTAAGCGTCAAAGTGTGTCCTGAAGATGAAATTGCGACAAAAGGAGGGGGAATAAACGCAATGAATCATGCTTTGTAGGAGATGAGAGTAGGCCTCTCGAAATCGGTATTCAGGTGCAGGTTTCAAACTGCCTGTTGGTGCTGCAGTCAAAAGCTGTGGTATTGAGCGTTACAGGAAAAGGTTGATGAATCAATCAAGTGCGTACCAGGAAGCTGAATGAAAATGAACAATCGAGGAAGCGTCGTTAATACGTAAATACAGTCGAAACCGGGTGTTTTTGACCACGCGGGATAAATCTGAAGGGAACCTGATTACTGTTCAGATGGCTGTCGGCGTAGAGATTGCAGGAGCTTGGTACAGGCTCTTACAAGGAACAGGAGAAGTCTGTGCTCTAATGTAAAGTGAAAAATCCAAGCGAAGGAATGACAAGGATGAAAGTAGCGATGTAGAGCATAGATGCGGAAGAATTCGTAGTAGTGTAGAAGTTACTGTAATGGTAATGGAGCGAAGGGATTCTGTTATCTATACTTCAGAATTTAAACAACCAGAAATGGGAGGATTTAATGGAAGAAGGAAAGTCGTTTGAGATTTCACGACATCAAGTCCTGGAAGCATACAAACGTGTAAAAGCGAATCATGGTGCAAGTGGAGTTGATGGTGTTAACTTTGAAGAATTTGAAAAGGACTTGAAGAACAACCTATACAAGCTATGGAACAGGATGTCATCAGGGAGCTACTTTCCGAAAGCAGTTAGGGGAGTGGAAATACCAAAGAAAAACGGGAAGAAAAGGTTACTGGGGATACCGACAATAGAAGACAGAGTGGCACAAATGACCGTCCGCATGAGCTTTGAGCAGTTAGTTGAGCCTATATTTAGTAGTAATTCATATGGATATAGGCCAAACCGTTCAGCAATTGAAGCGGTAGCAGTAACTAGGGAAAGGTGCTGGAAAACGCCATGGGTATTGGAATTTGACATCAAAGGACTATTTGACAATATAGACCACGAATTATTAAATAGGGCGGTAAGAAAGCATACAGATAGCAAATGGATTATCCTGTATATTGAGAGGTTTCTAAAAGCAGCAATAAAAATGCCGGACGGGACGATACAGCAAAGGAAATGCGGAACACCACAAGGCGGAGTAATAAGTCCGGTTTTAGCAAATCTCTTTATGCACTATGCATTTGACATGTGGATGAAGAGGGAATTTCCGGGGAATCAATGGGTAAGATATGCAGACGATGGAATAATTCACTGCAAAACAAAGGAAGAAGCGGAATATATTTTAGGAAAACTAAAAGAACGAATGCTTAAATGTAAACTTGAGATACACCCGGAAAAGACTCGCATTGTATATTGTAGAAGTGACAAAAATACAGAAAGACACGAGCACGAATCCTTTGATTTTCTTGGGTATACCTTCAGGAGAAGGTTAGTCAAGAGCAAGTATGGCAACTTCTTCAATGCATTTACTCCGGCAGTCAGCAAAGAAGCAAGTCAAAAGTTTAGGGATAGGATAAGAGAAATAAGAAGGAACAACAAAATAGTATCCATAGAAAAGCTTGCGGAAGAAATGAATCCAGTAATACGGGGTTGGGCTAACTACTTTTCAAAATTTTGTTCAAGGGAAGCAATAAAAGTATTAAATTATGTGAATCTCTCATTAATCAAGTGGTGTAGGAAAAAGTATAAAAGAATTAGAGGAAGTAAAGGAAAAGCATATAGATATCTGGCACGTCTAGCAAAATCTAAATCTGATTTATTCTACCACTGGAAAATAGGGATACGTCCGACGATTGGATAACAAGAGCCGTATGATGGGAGATTATCACGTACGGTTCCGTGAGAAACTCGGGGTGAAATTCCCCGGGTTTACTCGACCAGATCATCACATAGTAGAATGGTTGCGAAGTTGATACAATCACTGTAAAAAAGAATAAACGGAGTGATTGTATGGACATGGAAAAAGTAACAACTGAACAACAATTATCAAAGTGGGCGGAATTAATACAAACCCGGCTTGAAAGTGGGCAAAGTATCAAAGAGTTTTACCGAACGAATGGAGTAAGCAAAGCAACTGTAATGAAACGTTAGAGCTCAAAGATTAGGTAATGCTAAATTAGCAAAAAAGATTGTAGCTTGCTTGTTTTTATTGCTAAACAGTTCTTATTTTCGCCTAAGTAGAAATTAAAGTCAATGAAAAACATTCACAGTATGATATAATGTAATTGCAAATACAGAATTATATTTACTATTGGGTGACAAAATGGAAAATATCATTTATAAGATAATTGAAAGTCAATCTAAAAAGGTTTTTGAAACAGCTGATATACTTTCAAATATAGAAAGAAAACTTGGAAGTGAAAATTTTGAACTAAAGGGCGGTTACAGAACGTTTGCCCATGTTATTGAGCAGTTTTGTGAAGAAGGCATGATAACACCTGTTAAGGCATCGGGAACTAATGGTAGAAATCCTTCTCTATACAATAAATATAGAATTTTGATTAAAGACAAAAAACAGTTGGATGATGAACTTTTGCATGAACTTCAGTCTTTGCACCCTAAACTTGATAAAAGCTATTACTATAAAAATCCTGAAGCATACAGAGAAGACAGAGATTATGTACTTATGTTGTCAAAGTATCTTCTTGAAGACTTTGAAAATAAATCTCTAAAATTTCGCTGTACTATGAATGAAAGATCTTTTGAAATTTTCAATAACGAGAAGTTTTTGGAATCAAGAGGCAAGGTTTTGCTTAAACGCCTTGGACTTTCTTTTACGGATTTAAATTGTTACAAGACACTTGAGGCTTTTTTCTACATATTGTTTCAGCCTAAGGATAAGCTTAATATCCTCATTATAGAAAACAAGGACACTTTTTATTCCGCTCTGAAGTACCTTGAAAGAAGGCCTGATAAGGATTTGTGCGGTGTAAATATAGATATGCTCATTTATGGAGAGGGGAAGAAAATAGTAAACAGCTTTAGCTTTATTAATGAAGTGGCGACAGGAACTTCCATTGATAGGGTGTATTATTTCGGTGACCTTGATTTTGAAGGTATAGGAATATTCAACTCTATGGCGTCAAAGTACGGTACGCATTTGATTGTGCCTCATGTAAACTTATATAGGCAAATGCTTGCAGAAGCAAAAAATCCGCCTAAGATAAGAACAAAGCAATCGGACATATGCCTTGATTTGTTTCTTATGTATTTTGATGAGGAAAGCAAGAAAAAAATATCGGAAATATTGTATAATGGCAGATATATTCCACAGGAGGCGGTGAATTTTGGAAGAAAAATTAATATATGAAGGGGCTATCTTAGACTGTCTTAAAGATTTTCGAGGAAGAATGCAAAGTTTGGCGCCTTTTATTCACCTTTCACGCAAACTGTCCGGATTTCAAAAATATAATGAAGTTGACATGGTTTCCATCGGATTTTCTGTGTTATTGTTTATATTGGAAAATATGCTGATTGGTAGAGAAGAGTGCAGTATTGATGATATTGCAGGATTTCTTCAAACTATTTTAAAACGTTCCTATGATATAAATATGACACAGGAAGAATCACGAGAAATGGCTTTCTATATAAGGGACTCCATCTCAGGAAGCGGTGGCGAAGTTTTAGAGTTTAAATTCAAAAACCTTGAAAATAACAAGGATGAATCTATTCCTATAAAGCTAATAGATACTTCCTATTATGAGATAAAAAAGTCTGCCCGCTACAAGCTAACCGATCAGGGCATGGAGCTTTTGTTTAAGACAAGGGAGATTTATTCGGAATTTAGAATAAATATAACTCAGATGTACCTAAAACAGCAGATTGAAAAAGGTGTTTTTTCCGGAGCATTGCAAACAGTAAATGAACTTAATCTTCAGGTAAGACAGCTTCGTGAGAGACTTGAAAACCTTTTGCTAAATATAAGACAAAACGTTTTGAGCATTAACTTCGAAGAACTGAAGATTCTTTTCGGCAGAATAAAGGAGCAGTTCGAATCGGAGAGGCGTGAGTTTCAAAATATAAAGAGAATACTGAAAGAACAGAGAGATAACATTGAAAAAATTAGCTATAATGACTTGGAAGAGAAAGAGCTTAAGAGTCTTGAGCAGATAAAAACACTAACGAAAAAGCTTAATATAACAACTTCTGAACATGATCGGCTTTTTAATGATAAGTTGGATATTTTAGGTGAATACTTAAAAACTTTGGAACTGAGGCTTCGCCAAGGAGTCAGTGAGTATATTGACTTTGAAAAGAGCATTTTTGATGTTTTAATTTTAAAAAATAAAAGTTATGAAACCCTGCAGGATATTTTGGCACCGCTTTTTGTAAATACTGCGCGCAATAAGTTTTTTAATCCCTTCAAAGCATTCGAACCTCAAAGGGTAAAGAGTGAGACTGAAGAAGAAAGGGAAACAATAGATATTGAGATGCAAGTGGAAATGAAAGAAAAGAAAGAGCGTGAGGATAGGGAGAAAAGGGACTTAAAGGTTATGGCATACCTTGAGGCTATATTGCTTGAAGCATTCCATGAAGGAGAGTCTTGTTTGAGTTGTGCCATAAAAAGGTTGGACGAGCAATTATATAAATCTACTTCCTATGATTTTGACTTTTATAGTCTGATAGTGATTTTGCATCAGCACAAGCTGATTGATTTTAAGGATTTGGAAGATGTTTTAAGCAAGATGGTTAGAGACACTGCAAGCTACAACATAAATATATATTACCTGTTTGATAGAATATTTGCTGCAAAACCGGAATTGAAGGCTTTAAAATCGCTGATTTTGCTGTCAACGGAAAAAAAGATTGTCTTTGAAAACGGAAATGAAATCACCGATTTTGCAATTAAGGGGGTAAAGTGATGGAAAATCTGTCAGCCGACTCAGTAAGAAAGGCTTTTGCTTTATACATGAATTTGATTGAAAAGTCAAAAGTTACAAAGAAGAATAACCCGGAAGATTTTGAGGGCTTTGATGACCCTGAAATATCATATATTATAAGAATTTTTGAGGAAGAGTCAGGGATAATGATATTACGGTCAGGAGATACAGTTTATTTTACGCCAAGAACCGATAATCGTTTTTTTGGATTTACCAATGAAAATCTCAGGGAGAAAATGGGCTTGGCAAACAATACCGAATTATATATTTGTTATGTAGTGATACTATCAATAATAATAAAGTTCTATAACGGAGAAAATTACAACAACAAAATTCGAACCCTTCTTAAGGTGGAGGAACTGGAAGAATTTATTACAAAAAAGCTTGAAGCTTACAATTCAATGGAAAACAGTGAAGAAACTGATGAAGCATTAAATTTTAATTTTTCAAGTGTAGCAAAACTCTGGCTTGATATTCCGGCATATGATGAAAAAATAAAGAGTTTTAGCCAGTCAAAAGGTACAAGAATAAGTTTTATATATAGGACATTAAAGTTTTTACAGGAACAGGGGCTTGTAAATGTGGATAATGACAGTGAGATATACACGACAGAAAAGTTTGATACGCTTATAATTGGTTATTACCCCGAAAGCACAAGAAAGAAGGAGATTCTTTCCTTCCTTGAAAGAATATAAAAGGTTTTGCAGGCTATGAAATTTGAAAGGATATGGTTTTATGCCTAGGATAAACAGATTCAGAATTGTAAATTTCAAATATGATGATGATAAAAAATACATTGCAAACGAACTTTATGAATTTGACGGTAAGAATGCCCTCATAAACCTTGAAAATGGCGGCGGAAAGAGTGTTATACTTCAACTTGCACTTCAGTCGGTGCTTCCAAATACCAATATGGGTAGCAGGAATTTTTCCGATTATTTCAAGGTCAATTCTTCTCCTACTCATATTATGATTGAATGGGCTTTGGACGGTGTAAGATCCGACTATCTTCTTACGGGAATTTGTGTCTCAAAAAGTGCGGATGGATTAAGGTTTTTTACTTACACCCATAACTATACATTGCCTCATGATTTTGACATAAAAGGTATGGAGGTGCTAACTGCGGATAAGCAAGTTATAGGTTTTTCAGAATTTTATAACTACTTAAAAAGGCTTTCTTCTGAAATGCGTCTGAATATAAACGTGTATTCGAAAGACCGTCAGAAGGAGTACCGAGATAAGCTGTATACATTTAATTTGTTTAAGGAAGAATTTGATGCCATTAAGATTATAAACCAGTCGGAAGGTGGAATTGACAAGTTTTTTGAGAATGCCAGAAAGTCAAGAAGTGTAATAGAGAAGTTGATAATTCCCAATATACCGATGGGAGAGGGTGAAACCTCGAGAATACTTGAAGATACTTTTAAAAAGCATCTTGAAAATTTAAAAAATATACCTCTATATCAGCATAATATAAAGATGTATGAAGCTTTTTGCGATAAGGCTGCAAATCTTCTTTCGAAGCTTGAAAGCTATGGAGCTGCTGTTGAAGAAATTGATAAAGTAAGCAGAAATATTTTGGCTCTGAGTAACCTTATTTGCCTTGCAACCGATAAACTGAATAAAGAAGTGGAAGAGCTAGAGACGAAGGATAGAGATTATTTTGAAAAAATCAAGGAACTGTCATATAAAAAGGATAGCTTGGAATATCAAAATAAAGTCATAGAACTTCAATCATTAAATAAAGAGCTTGAAGATATACTTGGCAGTATTGAGAAAATTGAAAGTAAAATTGAAGAAAAGGATAAAAAAATAAAATATATGGAATCTGCTTCTCTTTTTGAAGAAGTGTTGAATGCCAGAAAAGAAATCAATACATATAAGGCACAGCTTGAAACAGCTTCAAAGAAAGAGGAGGAGATAGAGAGAGAGTACCAGAGCTGTCTGTTTTTTGCAAAACGTATTCTGGTTGAGGAAAATGAAAAAGTTCTGAAGCTTATTGAAGAGTTGAAACAGCAATTGGAAAAATTAAGGAAAGAACAGGAAGCAATTGAGAAGGAGTTAAAGGAAAAAGACAGTGAAAGGGACAGTATAAGGGACAGATTGTCCTCTATAAAGACAAGACTAGATGACAATAAGGACAGACAATCAAAACTTACGAGCTATTTCGTAAAGGATATGACGTTATTGGTAGACTCAAATGCCGGACTTAAAAACCTTATAGATGAAAGGGACAAGCTTTCGGATAAGAAAAGAGACTTGACAGAAGAGATTGAGAAGGCAAATAAATCTTGTGATGATATTTCTATCAGTGAAACGAGAATTAAAGAAGCTGTCGCTGCACTAGAGCAGAACCGTAAGACCAAAAATGAAGAAATAGAAGTTTTTGAGGAACGTTTTTCAAAAATAAACAGAGAAATAAGTATGTATGAAATCGATGGTGATGTCTACAGCAAAAGTGCATTGGAGTCCTTGAAAGCTCATAAGGCAAAGGTGGATAATTCTTTGAGCGAGGTTCTTGGAAAATATCACGAACTTCAAAAGAGAAAATTGCTTTATGAAGGCATTGAATATTATATTCCCGATATGGAGCTTAAAAAGGTGTATGAGTTTTTGAAAAGCAACGGTATAAGGTGTATACCCGGATCGTTGTGGCTGAAGAACCAGCGTGAGGATTTGAGAGAAGAATTTTTGCACAGAAATCCGCTTTTATGTCATTCAATTGTACTGGAGAAGGCTGAATTTGAGAAAATAATATCAGATTCGGGCAAATTCTCACTGAAAAATCAGATACTTGAACTGGTTGAAAGTTCTCCTGTTACCTTTATAGTTGATTCTGAGGACGGAATTTTTACACCGACAGGAGAAGATAAGCATTCTTCCGGTATTGATAGATTAGGTAGTATGGAAGCTTATGTTGTATTTGCCAATAATAATACTTTTGCATTGAATTCCGATGCTTTTGCTGATTATTTGAACACTTTGGCTCAAAATATTTTAAGATTTGAGGAAAATTGTAAAGCAATAAAAATTGATCAGGAAAGAATAACGGGGCTTATCGAAAGGTGTTCTGAATTTGTGAAATTGTACCCACAGGGATATCTGAAGGAAATGCAAAGTCAACTTGATGAGCTTGATAAAAAGATATATGAAAATGAAGCTTCTTTAAAAGAGCTTCAAGAAAATAAGGAGCTGCTTAAAAAGACAATAAAAGAAAATGAAAATGCCATAAGTAATATAGAGAGGCTTATAGATGAGAAAAACACCGATATAGCCAATCTTACTGAATATATTGAACTTTCTGGGAAGATAAAGGAACTGGAAAAGGGGTACCGAGAAGAGGAGTTAATACTGGTTAGAGTTGAAGAAGAGAAGAGAAATCTCAATGAAGAGCTTAATTCTACGTCAAAGAAGATCGAAGATACCAAAAGAAATCTTGAGGCATATGTAAGAGAAAATCAAAGTAACAAGGAAAAACTGGACCAAATATCAGTAAAGCTTAATATAGATAAGCCTGCTATGGATATAAAAGGCAGCCTGGAAGAAATTCTCTCAAGAGCTCAAGGCCTTGAGAGAAAAATTGCCAATAGTGAGACTGAGCGTATTCAACAATTCATAGAGAGTCGAATGAAGGATGTAAAGCGAAGAATAAAAGAGATTCACAATAAAGGATTTTGTGAGGCTGATTTTGAAGGCAGGGTAATATCTTTTTCCGATGAAGAACTTGAAGAGGAAAAGAGAAAACTTGATTTACTGAAAGCTGAAAATAAGAGGATAAGGGAAAATGAGAGAACAATTTCCGACCAAATAAAGACATTAGAAGGAGAGATAAAGGAGCACAAGAAGAATATTGAGAAAAATTTCAAATTAGAACCCTTTGAGTTTGAAACGTTTGAAAGTGTTGATGCAGAAACTTTTGATTCTCAGATAGAAGCTTTTAACAGAAAAAGGCAAAAGAACTCAAAAAAGCTTGAAGAAATTAAAAAAAGAAGAGAAAGACTTTTGCAGTCCGGAGGGAGAATTGAAGACTACATTAATATAAATAAAATAACAATTCGAAGCGAATCAAGGGAGTACATGGACAGTCTCGTACATAACGGTGAAAGTATTTCTATGTGGGATATGCTTCAGCTTCCGGTGGAAAGAATAGATGTTATTATCAACGAGAACCGCGATATTTACAAAAACTTACTCGAAGAATTGAAGCAGATAGAATCGACAGTAGAGAAGAGCTACGATGAGCTATACAAAGATGCTGATTGGGCAGAAAATGTGACAATCAGAATGATTATTGAAAAGATAATGAATAATGATAAATATAATTATACGTATGTTAAGGGTTTGTTCAAAGATATAATTGACAGCGTTGAAAACATGAAGAAGGGTGCACAGCTGCAATTGGAGGAATCACTAAGGGACAAGAATGAGATAGTGGAACGCTGTTACAGCAAGGCAGAGGCAGTTTATGAAGAACTAAAGAGAGTTGATACCTACTCGAAAATAAATATCGATGGAGTAAACAGGAAGACTATAGTGATTGAAATGCCCCAACTGCATCCTGAAGAAGGAAAAGCTTTGATGACAAAATATATAGAGCATTCCATCGAAGAGATTGAAAAGATGAAAGCAGATGGAAAATATGACCTTGCCAAGATTGACGGGGAGATATCAAAAATTATGTCTCCTGTAAGTCTGTTGGATGCGATAACAAACCTCAATGAATATTCAATAAAGGTATTTAAACCTGAGGCTACAGGAGCATCTAGGTATATTCCTTGGGAAGTGGTTATAAATTGGTCTGGAGGAGAAAAACTTGCCGGATTTTTTGCCATGTTCATTTCAATTATTTCTTACCTTAGAGTTAAAAAGACGGGATGGCCGGATTCCAGTAAAGTTATATGGATAGACAATCCCTTTGGACAGGCTAATGCTGGATATCTTTTATCCTATATATTTGAATTGGCCAAGGGCACAAATACCCAGATGATATGTCTGACAGGGCACATGCAGGTGGATATTTATATGCAGTTTGATGTAGTCTACAGTCTCATACATAGACAGCTTACAGGGATGAATATGAGCGTAATACAGTCTAAACTGGTTAAGTCCCAGGAAGGGTTGGAATCGGCATTTTATAAAGTTAAGTCGGAACAGATGACTTTGTTTTAGCGATAGAAAAGAGAAATGAAGTATCCGGTTGCCATTCATCTGCTGCTCTTTAGGATTGAACAAGCTGAAATAATGAGGGGCAGCAGGATTAGCATGTTTACACGTAGGATGTGAAAAATATATTTATAATATGTAAACATATTTCGGATAAGTTTTGAAATAGTTTTTTACTAATAATAAAAAATTTAAATTGCAAGTTTAATTGCCTTACAAAATCTTACAGAACCCTGTTTTAAGCGACCACAATCTTTGCCATTTCATTCGCAGTTCGATAACCAAATATTCTCCTTGGGTAATTGTTCATCCAGTGC
>Ga0209508_1002143_pt1 | contig 13641 bp, 16 predicted proteins | sample AD_UKC129_MetaG_FD_184427 | JGI IMG/M metagenome (GOLD analysis project Ga0209508, IMG submission 184427) | Active sludge microbial communities of municipal wastewater-treating anaerobic digesters from Canada - AD_UKC129_MetaG (SPAdes) (version 2) | ecosystem: Engineered > Bioreactor > Anaerobic... | reverse complement strand
CTTTATGGAGCATTAGGGATAATCATTGCCATACCAGTAGCTGGTGTTTTAAAAGGATTACTTTTCCACTATCGGAAAAATAAGAAACTCTCTTCAACTTCCTGAATTTTACATAGCTTTGTCAAGGTCATCCAAAATTTCACCAGCCTTCCCTCGCAAAATAAAACGAGCGCGGTGGTCAAAGGGGGTTGGTTCCAGATTAACTATGATAAGGTAAGGGCTATATGAAGGAAGGAAGTTGGCTGGAGAAACTTGCAAGCTAGAGCCAATGACCAAAAGAGGAAGACGATGAGCAAGCTCCACTGCTTCTTCAAAACAAGGAGGTAACATATCCCCAAATAGCACCACATCAGGGCGGATAATCCCACCACAGTGGCAATGAGGTGGTATATCTCCTTCATCTACTTTTTCTTTTATGGCCTCCATAGGAAAGGAAGTCTTACATGTGAGGCAATGGCCAGAACGAAGGTGACCGTGAATTTCCAGCACCTTTTGAGAACCAGCTTTATAATGCAAACTATCTATGTTTTGAGTAACTACCGCTTCTACCAGACCTTTCTTTTCCCACTCAGCCAGTATGTAGTGAGCTTTATTAGGCTGAGCGTTTTCAAATTTCATAAGAACCGGAAGACCTTCCTGATAAAAAATCTGAGGTCTATTAAAAAGAACATCAGTAGATAAAATCTCCATAGGGTCATATTTTTCCCACAAACCGCTCCCCGGGCTTCTAAAATCAGGAATACCACTTTCTGTAGATATTCCTGCCCCGGTGAGCACTAACCAGGGTTGGCGCTCTAACATAAAAGATGCCGCTTTTTTAATTAAACTTTCATCCATTTTTCTCTCCTTAAACTATACTTGATACAATAATAAAAGTAATTACCATAGACATCATGCTTCCGGCCACAACTTGATATAAATTATGCTTACCTAAATAAATCCTTGCCCAGCCTAAAGGTACAAGTAAAAGATAAAGAAATGCCCAGTAAGGGTTAAGAATCATAACCAGGGCAGTGACAGGGCCAGCAATGCCAGCCAGATGAAGACTAATTTTCCAGAAAAGAGAAATAAGTGCTCCTACAAAAGTTACTCCCAGATAACAACAGGTAATGGCCACAAGAGGCAAAGGTGCAGAAGCAAGAAGAAAAATAACCAAAGCTAAAAGGTAAGAACTGCAAATCATTAAATAAGGGAAAAATCGCTCTTCTCTATTGGGTAAATCAGGGTCTGATACTTTTCCCTTTTTAGTTAAAAAGAGAACCAGGAGTATGGGAAACACACCCACAAAAAACAGACCAATTAAAAAGAAAACCCAGGTTCTCCAACCTGTGGCAAAACTAAAGCTCACCACCAGATATAAAAGCGTTGCTATAGCACTGGGCTGTAGCACTAAAGAGAAAGTTTGAGCTAAACTTTCTTTTTTCATTTTTCCACCTCAATTTTCTCGTACATTATATTTATTCATAGCTCTTTCCCATCCTTTCTCCAAAATAGAAGAAAGAGCAGAAACAGCTTTCTCCTCTCCCTGCTCTAAGAGAATTTTCTCCTCTCCTTCCGGGATTCCTAAAACATAATCCATGGCTTTTTCCCGAAAAGGTGGCTTACCTATTCCCACTCGAATACGCAAAAAATCATCCCTTTTCAACGTTTCTACTAAAGAATTCAGCCCTCGATGTCCAGCAGTACCTCCTCCTTTTTTGATTCGCACCACTCCAGGAGGAAAATCCATCTCATCGTGGACTACAATCAATTCTCCTTCAAAAAAAAGCTGAAATCGGGGAAAATAGAGAAGCCCCTCCCCGCTTTGATTCATATAGGTAAGGGGCTTTAATAAATAAACTTTCTTTCCTTTAACTTCCCCCTCTGCCCAGCTCAAGCGATGACCGATATTTATCCACTTCCAGTCATATTGATGAGAAAAACGGTCTACCACTCGAAAACCCACATTATGCCGGGTGAGCGAGTATTTCTCTCCTGGGTTACCCAGACCTATTATTAAATACACTGACTACTTTTCTTCCTCAGTTTTTCCTTTCCCTATTACCTGGGGTTCTTCTACTTCTCCTTTAGCTTCTTCCCCTATCTTTTCCTCCACCACTTCTACTTTAGGAGGAATAACCACTACTATCACTTCATCCGGGTCTTTCATCACTGTGACATCTTGAGGAACTTTTAAATCTCCAACTCGGATGGTGTCTCCAACTTCCAGCTCACTAACATCCACCTCAATATCTTCAGGTATAGCACCACTAGGGCATTCTACCTCTAACTCTGGAGTAACTAATTCCAAAGTCCCACCAGCTTTTACTCCTGGAGCTTCTCCTTTTATTCTCACCGGCAGTGAAAGAGTTATTTTTTGACCGGTTTGCACCTCATAAAAATCTACATGCCAGATTTCTTCTTTTACAGGATTTTTCTGCAAATCACGGATAATCCCTTTTTTCATTTCTCCCTCTAAAGATAAATCCAGCATATGGTGGGTGATACCTGGTATCTGCAAAATGCGCTTCAATTCTTTCTCTCTCACCTTCACCAGCTTTGCTTTTCCATCCTTGCTATCTCGAGAATACAAGACCGCCGGTATCCAGCCTTCTTTTCTCATTTTGCGGCTTTTTTCTTTGCCCTTTTCTTCTCTTCTTTCCAGATTAATGATTACGTTATTTCCTTTAGGCATATTACCTTACCTCGCTTTTTCATATAAAAAGTTCACTGACTGACAATTCACCATGAATCCTTTTAATTGCTTCAGCAAAAATAGGAGCTACAGAAAGTACTTTTATTCTGTTCACTCCTTGTTGAGAAAGTTTTTCCTGGTCTACTTTAATAGTATTGGTAACCACTACTTCCTGAAGGCAGGATTTCTCAATTCTGGTAAAAGCTGGCTCACTAAAAACAGGATGGGTAGCACAGGCATAGATTTCTTTAGCTCCCCGTTTATGCAGGGCTTCAGCTCCTTCCACCAGAGTTCCGGCAGTATCAATAAGGTCGTCTACGATAATTGCTCTTTTATCTCTTACTTCTCCCACCACATTCATCACCATCACCTGAGAATAAGTAGGCCGATGTTTGTCAATAATCGCTAAATCTGCTCCTAATTGATTGGCAAAAGCCCGAGCTCGAGCTGCTCCTCCTACATCAGGGCTAACCACTACTACTTCTTTCCGCCCCCGAGAGAGAAAATAACGAGCCAGAAGAGACTGAGCAGCCAAATTATCTACTGGTATATCAAAGAAACCCTGAATCTGTCCGGCATGGAGATCCATAGTTAAAATCCGGTCTACTCCAGCAGTAACCAAGAGATTAGCTACCAATTTTGCCGAAATTGGTTCTCGACCTTTAGTTTTGCGGTCTTGTTTACAGTAACCATAAAAGGGAATAACCGCCGTAACTCTTTCTGCTGAAGCACGATGCAAAGCATCAATCATTATTAAAAGCTCCATCAAATGGTCATTGGCCGGAGGTGAAGTGGGTTGTATCACAAAAATATCACAACCTCGAACACTTTCTTCAATTTGCACTCTTATTTCTCCATTGGGAAAACGTCCCACGTCTGCTTTTCCTAAAGGAATATCAAGATACCAGCACACCTCCTGAGCAAGAAGTGGATTAGCTGTACCAGAAAAAACTTTTAGATGACGGGAAAATTCCTGGCCGTTGAACATTTATTTTTTATTCCTCCGTATCTTCCTTTTTACCCAATCCTCAATGTTTTTCTGCTTAGCTCTCCCTATCCCCAGAGAATAAGGAGGAACATCTTGAGTTATAGTAGAGCCAGCTGCTGTATAAGCACCTTTCCCAATACTCACCGGTGCCACTAAAGAATTATTGCTTCCTATAAAAACTTCATCTTCTATAAAAGTGGGATTTTTCTTCTCCCCATCATAGTTACAGGTTATAGTTCCCGCTCCAACGTTTACTTTTTTACCCACTTGCGCATCTCCTAAATAACTTAAATGCAAAGCTTTAGTTCCTTCTCCAACCTGAGAATTTTTCACCTCTACGAAATTACCCACCTTTACTCCTTGTTCCAGCTTTGTACCGGGACGCAAATGAGAGAAAGGACCTACTCTCACTTCTTCTCCTATAAAAGACCCTTCCACCACACTATATTCTACAGAGCTATTTTTACCCACTCTGCTTTCCGATATTCGAGAAAAAGGACCAATTCGAGCTCCTTTTTCGATTATGCTTTTCCCTTCTATAACTGTCCCGGGATATAACCACACATCTTCCTCTACCACCACATCCCAATCGATATAAGTAGCAGAAGGGTCTATTATTTTTACTCCTTCGTCCCACAGGGAAGCGATTTTTCTCTCCTTTAATATTAAGATAGCTTTACTAAAATCAGCAGGGGTATTAACATTCAAAAATTGTTCATCCCACTCTACCACAAAAGCCTCTGGTCGGTATCCTTTTTCTCGAGTCACTTGAACTGCATCAGTTAGATAATACTCCTTTTGAGCATTACGGTTGCCAATCAGAGAGATAATTTCTCGAAAAGCTTCTCGCTGAAAGGCAAAAATCCCTAAACTTACCTCGGATATTTTTTTCTCCCGTGCGGAACAATCTTTTTCCTCTACAATCCCCAGAGGTTCTCCTTTTTCATTTCGCACCACCCGTCCAAAGCCGGCCGGGTGAGGAGCAATAGAGGTCAAAAAAGAAAGAGGGGAATGCTTTTCTTCTGCTTGAGAGAGAAAAGAAAAAATAGTCTCTCCCCGGAGAAGAGGCATATCAGCATAAAGCACTAAAAACCAGTCAATGCCTTCTTGAATTAAAGGAAAAACAGTACTAACAGCGTGAGCAGTGCCCTGGGGCTCTTTTTGAACTACTATGGTCATTTCCTGACCAAAATTGCTTTTCATCAACTCTTCCATAGAGGGAGAAACTACCAGAAATCTTTGCCCGAACTCTCCCCACTTGAGCTCATCCAGCAAATATTGCATAACAGGTTTGCCCCAAGCAGGTAGAAGCACCTTAGGAAGAGAAGAGCGCATTCTTTTACCCTGGCCAGCAGCTAAAACTATCAAACCCCATCGAGAAAGATTCATATTTTTCACCACACCAGATAAAACGTGACCAAACCACGCCCGATTTATAGAAGCTATTAACTATTTTATCAAATTTCTATCCTTAATCAACTCCACTGAATTCCCGGAGAGCTATTACACCTGAAATTAACACTATCTAACAAAGATGGAGAGCCTCAAAAAACCAATAACAGAAGGAAAACAAAAACATTCTACCACAGATTGATGTTATCTGAGTTTTTAAAAAATTCTGATAAATTCTATATGCACTACGATTAAAGATTGGCCTTTTCTGGTACAATATAGAAAATTCTGAGGGAGGTGCACCGTGGTAAAACTGGCCAAAAGTATGAAAGAGGTTATTAACCAGTTAGCTCAACAAATCATATCTTCTACTGCTTATAAGAATTTCCAGGAAAAAAGAGCCCTTTTAGCTAATCACCCTGAGTTTCTCTCTCTTTTTCAACAGCTGGAGGAAAAGCAAAAAGAGCTGGATAAATTAACCGATAACGAAGAAGATATACCTGATGAATATTTAGAAGAATTAGAAGATATCAGTAAACAATTACTTTCTGAACCTGTGTTTGTAGATTATCTTAAAGCTCAGGATCAGTTAGTGTCTCTCCTAGAGTTAATTAATGATGAACTGAGTTCAGCTCTGGGTTTTGACTTTGCTGACTCGGTTAACTTCTTAAGAGAAGAGGAAGAGGGAGAAGAATCCTGGGAATAAGTTTCTTCTAACTTGAGGAGCGAATACCTTACCCTTCCCATATCAGGCAAATGGTCGAGAGAAGTTTTGTGGTTGTCAAACTGAAACTGACGACAGCTATCGGGAGGGGTAAAAGAATCAGGAATTTTAATGCCGGCATATAAAGTGTTCCATCCCATTTCCCGCAAACGTTTAGCGGTAGAAGGTTCACACAGTTCTTCTATGGGTTGATTTTTCTTTATTACCGTGCACTTTCCAGTGCTTATGTCTACTCCTCCACCAAGAAAAGCACTGGTAGCAGGTTCAAAAAAGAGACAATATCGGCATGTGTCAAGACGAGTATGGCATTTGGGGCAGTAAAGCGGGCGACTCTTCACTGTTATTCCCTCGTTGGGGATAGTTTTAAGAGTTCCAGGAATTTCTACCTTACAAAAAGGGCACAAAAACGAAGAAGGCAAGGTAGCCTTGGTAACTCTTGATGATTCTTTAAGGATTTGGTTTTTTTCCTCATCACTAAGAGACAGATGTGGTTTTCTGACCCATTGAAACTTAGGATAATGGAAGAAAGCCTCTATCCCATAAAGTAAAGACCGGAAAAAAGGAACTCCTTTCTTCCGGGAAAAAGAAAAAGCAGAAACAGCATAATAAAAGGAAAGAGACAACCAGAAAACAAGCCAGACATACAGAACTACCACTTTTAAAACAGGAGAGGGAAAGAGAAAGTATAATATACCTCCACCTAACCAGATGAGAAGAAACATAAGGTGATGATGAGCACTCATAATTTCTGGTTTTCTGATATTTTGAGACGAGGCTCCTCAATAGCTACCTTGGTATAAGGAGGGATAGAATGAGTAAGCCAGACATTCCCACCTACTACGCTTCCTTTCCCGATTACGGTTTGACCTCCCAGTATGGTTGCTCCAGCATAAATGGTTACATCATCTTCAATAGTAGGGTGACGTTTGGTTCCCCGAATAATTTTACCTCGTTCGTCTTTGGGAAAAGAGAGAGCTCCCAGTGTTACCCCCTGGTAAATTTTGACATTATTCCCAATTTCACAAGTTTCTCCAATCACCACTCCCGTTCCGTGGTCGATGAAAAAGCTCCGACCAATCTTAGCTCCGGGATGGATATCTATACCCGTCACTGAGTGAGCATATTCAGTCATCATTCGAGGTATGAGAGGAATCCCTTGAACAAAAAGCTCGTGAGCCAGGCGATAGATAGAAATAGCCACAAGACAGGGATAACTAAATATTATCTCATCCAGACTTTTGGCTGCTGGGTCACCATCAAAAGCAGCTTGAACATCATCTTCCAACATCTCCCGCACCGCAGGGAGTTTGCCAAAGAATATTTCTATTTCATGATAAGCTTTTTCTTCCCCCTCCGGGGATCTGTCACCCAGGGAAAAAATAATTTCCTGGCTCAATTCACCAAAGAGATAGTCTAATTTACCCCCCACAAAATACTCAGTGTTGAGCCAGCATAGATTGGTTCTTCCTAAATAACCAGGGAAAAGCAATTCCCTCAATTCTTCAGAAATTTCTATCACTTTAGCCCGGGAGGGAAAATGCTTTTTTTCTATGTTGGTTATCTTTTCTGTTTTTCGGTAGCTTTCTACCAGAGACTTAGCCCATCTTTCGATGGCTATAGGATGAGAGGAAGTCAATTTTTATTCCTCGCTTAGAACCGGGCGATGACATTCTCTATTCTGAAAAACAAACTGGGAGGGACTTCATCATTACGCCCATTTATTCTAATCAAATTCTCCAGATTTTTCTCCAACTCGTACATTTGGCAGCATTTGAAGCACCATTTCAGATGTTCTTCAATCTGCTGTCTTTCACGTTCAGTCAATATCTCATGGTCTAAATACAAGTATAATTTTTCTAAGACTTCTTTGCAGTCCATCCTTCCTGGTTCTTCCTTTCTGAATCATTTTTCCGGGTGGAGTATTCCCACAGCGATTTTTGCAGTAATCTTCTACCTCGCCACAAACGAGACATAACTGTCCCTATAGGTATATCCAGTATTTCTGCCGCTTCTTTATAAGAAAAACCCTCCACCAAGACCAAGACCACCACGGTTCTAAACTCTACAGGTAAGTCCTCTATAGCTTTAAGAATATCATCTTTGGTTAAAGTATTTAACAGAGCTTCTTCTGGACTTATTCCCTCAGCTATAGGCTGGAAAAAAGATTCTTCCTCCATTTCATCTAAGGAAGGAAGCTTTTGTCTGTCTCTTACCCGGTAGTAGTTGTTTATAAAAGTGTTAGTCAAAATTCGGAATATCCAGGCCCGAAAATTGGTTCCTTCCTCAAATCGGTCAAAGGCAGCAAAAGCTTTGGTTATCGTTTCTTGAACCAAATCTTCAGCATCTTCCCGATTACGAGTCATACGCAGAGCAGTGCGAAATAATGCCCCTAACTCGGGATTCAGTAACTCTTGAAAATACTCTTTTTGTTCCTCTTTGGTTTTCACCATTACCAATCAACCTTTTTCAGGAATCCTTTAAAAAATCAGCATTTCTCAAATTTCCCAATTCTTTGTGAAATTGGATTATTTCATCAATAGTTATTTGACCTTTAGGTTTAGTCTTTTTCTTCTTTTTGGTAGTGATTCGTGCTACGTCTTCCAGTTTCTCCAGGTTAAAATTAACTTCGCCAAAATCTTTGCAATTGGGACATATATATCTTATATATCCGGAGCCCCGGTAAGCAGGAATTTTATAAATTCCAATTTCGGTTACGTCTTCCAGGGTAATCAACGCTTTACAATTTTTGCATTTTAAAGGAAGCTCCTGCATTTCTTCCTCCTAAACTATTTTTGAATATTTTACCAAGAGATGGTAAATAATACAAGAACATTTTTTTCCGCGTTTAAAGCATAATTCCAGGAAGTCTATTTTAAGAGCTGTTTTTGATTTCTAAAAACACAGAAAATCAGAAACAGTTCACCTTGCAAAAAGTACGTTTAATATTACCCCATAATGACCTTGATTGTGTGTTTCCCTCCATCACCGTATATAGAGACAATATTTCCTGAAATCTCTTTGCCATCCACTATTAATTCCTTTATCCCCTTAGATACATGAACTGGATTTTCTACTTCTATAAAATAAGTATCACCTCTAAATTTTCTCACCGTCTTAAAGCCATCCCATTTCTCTGGTATACAGGGGTCTATCAATAACCCCTTCAGTGTAGGTCGTATGCCCAGTATATATTTTGTTGCTGCTTGATAGGCCCATGAAGCCGTTCCGGACAGCCAGCTATTTCTGGCCAGACCAAATTGAGGATGCTCATCTCCTAAAATATTCTGAGGATATACATATGGTTCACACTCAAACTCGTCAATGATGTCATTTTTTACAATCGGATTTATCTGGTTGTAGTATTCATAAGCTCTATTCCCATTACCGAGGATAGTCTCTGCAATAATAGCCCAGGTATTAGCATGAAGAAATATACCTCCATTCTCTTTCGCTCCGGGTGGATAGGTTGTTATACCTCCAACATTCGGGTCATAGCCATTATATCCCGGGGCACTGAGTTTGATTCCTTTGGGTGTATTTAAATGCCTGTATACTGACTCCATAGCTTTTCTGGCACGATCCCGGGGCGCAAAACGAGAAATAACTGACCACGACTGAGCATTAAGATAAATCTTACCTTTGTCGTTATTTTTTGACCCTAAAGCGTTTCCATCTTTATCAAAATATCTTATATACCATTCGCCATCCCAGCAGAAATTATTGAAATTGTCCTGCATGGATTGGTAATAATCCTCATACTTCTTCACAAGCTCTGTTTGATTTAAATATTCCGCTATATCTATCATTTCCAAGAGCGCATATCCATAGAGATTGGCATTGAACACCGATTCTGCTCCAGCAGGGAGATTAACTGTATCATTCCAATCAGCAAAACCCAGTAAAGGCAAACCATGCTGTCCTGTATGGTCATGAGTAAATTCAATTGCTCTAACCAGATGCTCCATAACCGTCCCGCTTTCCAGTGGCAGACCATCGTTATTCTTATCGTAAAAAGGTATAACAGCATTTAGAAACTCTAAGTTACCTGTTTCTTTTAAATAACCTGAAACAGCTAAAACAATCCACAGGTGGTCATCACCATAATATTTAGGGCGGTCGGGCATTTCTTTGGATTCTCCTTCATCACCAACCATGGTGGCAGGATTAAACTGATGCATGGCACTGCCATCGATTTTTTGTACCTGTAAGAGTTTCTCTATAAGTTCCCTGCCTTCTTCAGGCATATTACTGATTATTCCCAGCACATCTTGAGAACTGTCTCTAAAACCCATCGCTCTGGAACCTAACCCCGTTTGATATAGCGATAGGTATCTCGACCAATTTTTTGTGATATAACATTGTCTGGGATTATGTATGTTGACCATGGTATCAAAATTTTTATCTGGAGTTTCTATTTGCATAACAGAAAGATATTTATCCCAGAAATTCTTTAGCTCATTGAATGAGTTGTCTACATTTGTTTCATTTCTATAGTAATCAATTCGTTTTTTCTCTTTTACAATATTTTCGCACTGTCCCAGTTGGGTAATGATTCTTTTTTCATTTCCGGGTGCTATATGTCCGATGTGGTGCATTAAAGCACAGATATTATCTCCCCTTAAGGCTTCATATGAACTCAGCTCTTCATTACATAAGCTGGCGGGAGATGCCCAAGTGCCATATCCGTTATGTCCCAGAAACAGTCTTCTATCAGTCTCAAAAGAAGATACAGGGTAATTAGAGGTAAAATAGTTAACCATAAAATCTCTTCTCATAAATGCGTACTGCATAATGGTCTTCAATCCATTCTCTTCATACACTGCTTTCGACTGCATAGTTTGCGGAACCCAATCATTGTTATCGAATTGCTTCAAAGCATCAAAGTGAGTATACTCAACCACAGGAATTACATCCACACTAATGGCATCACTACGTAAATTCTTAATTCTTATGTCTCGAATCACTCTATCGCTTCCATCGGGAACAAAAATTGTTACTTCTACTCTTATACCATACAATTTCGATATAATCTTTGTATAGCCTAACCCTACATGACATTCATATAACTCCCAGTTGTGCAATGTGGGTACAAAAAAGGGTGAAAAAATTATGTATTTACCATTTTCTTTTATCCTTATGTATAATGTTTCCCCTTTGAAGTCCGAATCTGGTAGCTGCGGTATGTACTTTACAATTCGATTGGTTGCCGGGTCACCTTTGCAAATCAAGGAGCCACCTGTGTGGTCAACAAAACCACCAAAATTCAGATTGCCTACGTAGTTTATCCATTTCACAGGTAACTCAGGATTAGTAATGACATATTCTCTATTGTCATTATCAAAATACCCGTACTTCATAATACACCTTCTCTCTGTTATATTATCTCCCCGCAGGGGGTAATTTTATCTTAGATAAATCGATATCTGCATAATTTTATGTCTATGTCGGAGCATCTATAGTGTTAATTATATTTGATAGCTTTTTTAAGCCTGCGTGCATCTATAGAGCTATAATATATATTTGACTGCATATAACGCGATTATCTATGTTTTATTTAGATTTGTATATTCCGGCTTATCCGGACACTAAACCGGAAACATTTGGACACCTTGTCAACAAATTTGATTCTATTCTAATGGGTTATTTTTTTCAAGATTCTTTAGAGTTTTTTCTGCCATCACCTCCCGCATAGATTTTTGGGAATCAAGAGCCAGAATATAGGAGTTGTGTGAGTTATAATCAAAAGTTGTGTATGGCCAAATGAAAACAGGTGGCGATTCTCGGGTGAAGTCTCAAGGAAATATCACTTAATTTCTAAAAGGAGGATACGCCATGAAGAAAGAAAAGCAGATTAAGGAGAATTTGTCAAATGAAATTAATCCAGAAGGCCTGTCCTTTAACTGAGGTTTTACGAGAAGGAGCACGGAAAATGTTAGCTCTGGCTATTGAGGCTGAAGTAGAGGAATTTATCAGTCAATATCACACCCTGAAAGATGAGGGACAACATCGAGCCATTGTGCGCAATGGTTATCCGGAAGAGAGATATTCTTACTGGATTAGGCTCAATCCCGGTATCAGTTCCCAGGGTAAGAGATCGCCGTAAAGAAGTAAGTAGAGAGTTCACTTTACTTCGAGTATCCTCCCTAAATCTTTCGAAAGACCAAAAGTATAGAAGAGCTCATTCCCTGGCTTTACCTAAAAGGAGTTTCTACTGATGATTTCCCTGAAGCTCTACAAGCTCCACTGGGGCTGATGCACCTAGTATCTGTGAGACTGTCTCTCGCCTGAAGAGTAAGGAGAAGAGGAATACAACACCTTAAGGAGAAGAGAACTCTCTGGAAAACACGGAATCTTTTGGTGGGTAGATGGAGTATATTTGAATACTCCTATTAAAGAGAGAACCTGTGTTTTATTGATCATTGGAGCTACAGCACAGAGAGAAAGAACTACTGGCACAGGATGTGGTTATCGAGAAAGTGAACAATCTTGGATAGAATACTCTGGATAAGGTATATACAGTATTTTGTTTTTTGTCAAGATGGACTTATCATCTAGAGGAGGTAGTAAGGTCTAGAGCAATTTTTCCCACTTTTGTTTTATGTTTCTGTTTTTTAAGGTTGTCTAAGAGCATTGATAATCAAAGCAAATTACAGCTATGCCACTTCTCACACTTTATATTATTTGGATAGAATTATAATTCCCTTGGAGAGCGCTTAAGACCTTTGCTGTTTCAAAGCTATCTTCATCATAGAAGCTCGGCATAATATTATAACGTTCTTTAATATATAACCATAGAGAGAAGGGAAGATCTTCTGCTGTTTCTATTGGGTTAGTGTAGATTAATTTCCCCTCTTTACGGTAAATTAACCCTTTAATTCTTCCTTCTATGTGGTCTTCAAACTCTTCATAACTAATTGGCTCAGGAAGAACTACTTCCCACCACAGAGATCTCCGCAGCTGTTTTATGTTCTCCCCCATAAAGTAATATTTCCCAATTACAATATCATAATCGCTTCCAGTGACTGGCATAATGCTTTTTAGGATAAGATTATTAGTTATAGGAATAGGTTCTTCTACAAGCTGAAGAACATACTTAGCTTTAGGAAGGTAAATAATTCCCATTTCATCAGCAGCGGACAAGGCGAGATTGATAATCTTCATAGCAGTGGGGGCTTTACTCCAATCCATAGTTACCTTATCTATTTCTCCATACTGGAGCTTTCCAGCTAAGAAAGATAGTTCAGGGATATCATAGGTAAGTAATTCAGTTAAACATTTATTGATACTGTAAGCAAATAGAGAAGCCAGTCTCGCATCAGTTTCTCTATTTTGAGGACCAGTTCCCCATTCTGTAGCGGTTCTTAAATTAAAATGGTTTTCCGAATCTATAGTTAAAGTCCCAATATGAACGGGGTCAAAGTATTTTTTATGTCGATTAGGATGAACAGTAAAGAGATATTGAGTTTCATTATTTTCTTTACCAATAGTGACATATACTTGAACGTATTTATCTTCTCTCATCATTTTGCTTCAACTCCTTAATTACTTCTTCCTTAACTCCTTTGATAATATCATCAATAAGCGAAGTATAGAGGGGAGCTAGATAGGAAGCTACCCTATCTGGAGCTCCCGCCATTCTTTTAGTTCTTTCAATCTCGGCTAAAGTTTGTCCTATTCTTTCTGATAAATCAGACATTTTATATACCTCCCCTGATGCCTCATCTAAAAATGTAGGCGAAATAGATACGATGCTTCATATAAAATTCTAAGTGAAAATAAGTTCTCTGTCAATTTGGTTCTCCTCCTCTTTCTTCTGGAGATAAGCTTTGGTTAATTTTCTCAGTAGTCTATCTATCTCTCGTT
>Ga0209508_1002142_pt1 | contig 13659 bp, 10 predicted proteins | sample AD_UKC129_MetaG_FD_184427 | JGI IMG/M metagenome (GOLD analysis project Ga0209508, IMG submission 184427) | Active sludge microbial communities of municipal wastewater-treating anaerobic digesters from Canada - AD_UKC129_MetaG (SPAdes) (version 2) | ecosystem: Engineered > Bioreactor > Anaerobic... | reverse complement strand
CATTTGACAATGGTCATGAGTTTGCTGGGCCATCGCAACTCACCGGTACATATCCTCTACAATTTCTGGCTCATTGCTGCCGGAATCATGTTCATTCTGGGCGGAGTCAATCTGTATGCGGTATATTTCCCCGTTTCAGAGATGTTATCAAAAGCTTTGCTTCTCTGTATTATCATTTATGCTGTTGGGGGCTGCATATTATCCGGTATATTCCCAGTTGGGGAGACAAAAGAACTGAAAACTTTATCTGAAAAGATACATGGGTTTGGTGCTGTTATAGGATTTTTGGCTTTACTCTTTGCTCCCCTGTTTACAGGTATTTTATCCATGCGCTTAAACCAGGCAGTTTGCGGCGTTATATCATTTGTATTCTTTGGTTTGGCCTTATTGTTTTTTGCTCTGTTTATCATGGGCGATAAGCCAGGTTTTGATGGTACTGTTGTTTCATACGAGGGATTATGGCAAAGGTTATCTTTGATTTGCATGTATGCGCCGATCATTATGGTGTCAGCGTATAATACAGCGATAAAATGAAATGCAGGAAAGGGAGCAGAACATAAATGAATATTTTTATATAAAGAATCTTCACAACGCCCGGCGGATGCCGGGTGTTATCTTTTCGTTCACCTGTTTGTTTTAAGCAGAATATTATGATATTCTAAGACTAGCCATATAGGCCAAGATGATCGAAAACATGGGGAGAAGCTGAATGAGTGTGGATCTTCGTGAATCCGCGGAAATGTATCTGGAAACCATCCTGGTCTTATCACAGAAGCAACCTCAGGTCCGGTCCATCGATGTTGTGAACGCGCTGAACTACAAGAAGTCCAGCGTCAGTGTCGCCATGAAGAAGCTGCGCGAAAAACAGCTTATCCAGATGGACGAAGATGGCTTTATCACCCTGACCGAAGAAGGCAAAAAGATTGCCGAGACCATGCTTGAGCGCCATAAACTCATATCGGACTGGCTTATTCAATTGGGCGTGGACAGAGAGATCGCCCTTGAGGACGCTTGCCGGATAGAGCATGTCATCAGCAATGAAAGCTTTGAGGCAATCAAAAAACATTTTCCGATAAACAAGGATAAAACCTGAAAATCGGCTTATCCAACCTCATGACATGAATTGCATGTTGTTCCGTCAAGTGAAATACTGTACTTTGGCTTCCGGGAATCTTCCCAGTATGAGCGAGGTCAGGTATTCCTTGAGTTCTTCGGCTTGTTCCTTTTGGTAGACATATTTATACCTTCCGAACCTTCCCCACTTCAGGCTTCTTTTTGCCTCGTCCATATCCAGCCTGGTATTGGGAAATCGCTGAAGGATAAGTTCCTTGGCAACAGCTGTGAAACGGTATTGGATCAGCTCAAAGTTCAATTCTTTCCGGCTGAGTTCAGGTCCCAGCCGTTCCTCTAATTTCCGGAACAGCAGATCATATGCTTCCTTCCAGTTCTCATGCTGCATGATGGGAGCTACAATAAAGCCAATGGGATAACCTGCACGTCCCAGTTTGGCGATGGCCTCCATCCGTTCATCCAGGCTGGCAGTGTTATGTTCGAAAGTGCTGATGACATAATCGGTATTGATGCTTATCCTGAAAAGGGTATGCCGGTTATGTGGAAGATCCAGCAGGGAATCCACATGAGGGAATTTGGTCACCACCCTGAGCCTTCCATGCTCCAGGCCCGCAAAAAATGCTATGGTTTTTGCAAGGCTACCCGTAATATGTTCCAGGGCCAGGGGATCTCCCAGGCTCGCCGCTTCAAAGGTGGTGATTTTATCTCCATTCTGCCGGATATGGTCTTCGATCACCGAAAAGATATCCTCCAGGTTGACGAAAACCTTAAGATACGGCTTAGATCCCTGGGTGGATTGCAGATAGCAGTATTCACAGTGAGCCGGGCAATTGCTTACCAGGGAGAACTGGTAGTCCGCGGAAGGTTTGCATACATCAAGCTTTTTATCCTTGTTGATTGTCACCAGCAGCGTTTTCTTTGCATGGGCATACATCCCCGCGGGGGTTGTCCCCGGTATGGAACGGGCCGCTGTCCTGGCGCCGGTTTTGATGATGGCCACCGGTTTATCCCTGAAGTAATCATAGATTTTTTGTCCCAACGGATATTCCAGGCTCGGGGGATCGAAAATGACCCGCTCCGGCATAAACAGCTCCATACCCTCACCTCTGCGGTCGTGAATCCATGCTTTTATAGGATGCTCCAAACTTCTGTAAAATAAGCATCATGTACGGGATTATCGTTCCCATCGGCATCATGTGGGGGGAATGATCGGCTGCAAAAAGCCCCTCGAAAACTTGAGTTCCCAAGGGGCATCAAATACTTCGAAACTTTATCGGCCATTGAAATGATCCGTCAAACCGGCAGGATGCATCACGGCTTTATAAGGCTTATCCCAATAATGCGATGGCATCCTTTTCATCCAGGGGCTTGCTGATCAGGTATCCCTGAATCTTATCGCATCCGCATTCCAGCAATAACTGCCTTTGCCTTTCCTGCTCCACGCCTTCTGCGACCACGTAGTGTCCAAATTTATGGGCCATGGATATGATATCGCCAATAACCGCTTTTTCCGGATTAAGCCATACCAGGTTGTCAATGAAGGCCTTGTCTATCTTCAGGCAGTTGATGTTCAGTTCCCTTTCCCTGGCCAGAGAGGAATAACCCGTTCCGAAATCATCAATGGCTATGGACAGGCCGGCTTCCCTCAGTTCCCGCAGTATGTTGTTGATCTGTTCAAAGTCCGAAGAGAAAACCGATTCCGTGATCTCAAGGCATATATTGGCAGGTTCAACCTGCATCTGGCCGATCAGCCCGAACAGGGTGCTTGCGAAGTCCTTACTCAGCAGCTGGATGACGGACACGTTGACCGATACGCTGATATCGTCATGGCCCTTTTCCTTCAGTTTATTGAGAAAGCCCAAGGCCTGACGGATAACCTTCCAGCCCAGCGGGATGATGAGCTTGGTTTTTTCTGCAATGGGAATGAACTCCAGGGGTGACACCCGACCCAACCTGGCGCTGTTCAGCCTGGCCAAAGCCTCAAAGGCACAGATCCGGTTCGTTTTAAGATCGAGTATGGGCTGATATTGCAGATACAGGCCGCCGTTCTCCTCCCCGGAGACTATTGCGGCAAGCTCATTTTTGATATCGTTTTGACGAATGATCTCCTGTTCCAGTTCGGCGTCATAAAAACATATGCCGAATTCTTTGTCGCCGGAGTTCATCGCCCTTTCGGAAGCAACCAGCAGGTTCTTCAGAAGCCGTTCTGCATCCTGGCATTTAATCGGATCCACCTCAACAATTCCGATACCGCCGGTAATCCTCTCCACGGCCAGCAGGGATTCCAGCGTGCTCACAATGCTGTCGCAGAACTCAAGCAGCTCGTTTTTTTCGCGGTAGCCTTTGAGATAGAAGGCAAACTGGTTTTCGTACGTACTGAACAGCATCCTCTTGTCTGTGCAAAGTTTTGCGAGGGCATTCGCGACAATTTTGATCAAACCCTGGGTGTAATGATAGCCGTAAGTCGTGGCGAGCGACTGGACGGTGCTCAGGTTGATGCCCACCAATGCCCGTGTCTCGTCGCTGTTTTGTGCTTCGCGATCCAGGAGTTCTTCAAGATAATTCAGATTGTAGAGTCCTGTCCACCGGTCATGCTCGATGCTGTATTTAAGCTTATCCTCCATTTCCTTCCGATCGGTAATGTCGATGATGATCCCTTCAACGGCTTCAACCTCTCCAGACGCGCTGTAAACCCCTTCCCCCATCTCCAGGACCCATTTCCGTTCTCCATTGGCTGTGATGATTTCATATTCGTACTTGAACGGCTGCCTTGTCGGAAGGATACGCTTCCATTCCTCCCAGAGCAGTTCACGGTACTCCGGGGCAATGATATCGTTGAAGGACAGTTCCTTATTGAACAGAAGGCTTTCGGGCCGGTAGCCGGTTAACTTGAAGCATCCCTCTGATACATATTGCATGGTCCAATTCCGATCGTAATTGCATCTGTAGGCCAGGCCGGGCAGATGGGAAAGCAGTACGGATTTGCTGCGTTCGCTTTCCCTTAACGCTTTTTCAATGGCCTTGCGTTCGGTGATATCCTGCACCAGGCAGACATGGTTGTATTGATGTTCGTCGGACAGGGGCAGGGAAGCTACGATCATATGCACCCATACGATGGAGCCATCGGGCCTGATCAGCCGCTTATCCATCGCATAGCTTTCAATTTCTCCTGCCTTGAGCCTCCTGTAGTTTGCCAGATCTTCTTCCAAATCATCAGGATGGGTTATTTTTGCCCACCCCAGCCTGAGCAGTTCATCCCTGTTTCTCCCGCTGATCTTTTCAAACAGGGGATTGACGTCGAAATATGGGTTTTCCTCTTCCGTGGCGGGCGCATAATTATGGGAAACCGCTATGCCAACAGGCGCCTGCTTAAAAATGGTATCCACAGTCAGCCTCTGGTCACGCATCTTCCGCCCCAGTTCATGCTGGATACGGAGGAGTTCGGCATGGACTCCGATCCTGGCTGCCAGCGAATCCTTTTGGATGGGCTTCCGGATATAGTCCACCGCCCCCATCCGCAATCCCCTGACCTCATTTTCCGGCTCGTCATTGTTGGTTAAAATGATGATGCGTATTTTGCCGTACCGCTCATCGGACCTGAGCTTGTCCAGAACTTGGAAGCCGTCCATTTCGGGCATGTTGAGATCCAGTATGATCAGGGCAATGTCCGGATGCTCCTCCAACAGACGCATGGCTTCAAAACCGCTGCTTGCCGTTATGACATGGTACTGACTCAGCGACATTTGAATCTGCTGACGTTCTGTGGCAGAATCGTCCACTAACAGAATCTTCAAAGGCATTTTACCCCCACCTTTAACAAGCACAGACGTTAAGCGATGCTTATACTTGATATACCGTTCGCTCCTCTCATGCAAGATGCCGGCCTATCGGCAATACTCCCCCTGAGAAATCTCATCTTGGTCTCGACTCTTCGCGCAAGCTCTTACAAAGGGTTATGCCTTGTAAACGCCACAGGTTTTATGTTCTCCAGGCTGTTGTGTAAAAACGCGTTTACATCATGGGCAACAGCATGATGCGCTCGGATTCCTTCTGATTTTTCTTTCACTGCGTATAGACTCTATTTTAAATAATACCACCATCCGGCAGCTTCTTATTGAAATCATTCAATAAACGAATAGGCCGTATCCGCACCGTCCCGGATGGCAGCATACCGCTCTTCTCGTCTATCTATGGCCATCTGCTTGGGATTGGCGATCCAATCAAGCATGCAAAATGTTCCGATATCGGAATCGCGGCTGGTAAAGAAAAACCATCTGCCGAAACATCCCGCAGCAGATGGTTAATGCTGAAGCTGCCCATAAAGCTTCATTTCCAACGTTCAGCTTTCAATAAACTTTACCAGGGTATCATTAAACTCATCCCTCTGTTCATAGAAGGAGCCATGCCCGGAAAAACTGAGGGGCACCAGTATGGAGTTCCTGATCATCCTGTGCTGTACCTCTGCCAGCTGGAATGGAACAACCTTGTCATGGATGCCATGGATGATCATGGTGGGTACCCCGATGGACTCCAGATCGGTGAAAAGGACTTCGTCAATCCAGGTCCTGGCAATGGCCGCTGTTGCCCAGCCTGCCGCCTGCAGACCTATCTGGAAGAACCAGTCCGAGAAAGCCTGTGAGGTATGCTGGAAGAAGAAATCGCTGCCAAAATCCCGGAGCATTTGAGGCCGGTCATTGTAGGTGCCTTCGATTATCTGCAGGACTCTTTCTTTCTCGATGCCGAACGGAAAATCCGGCCGCCGGATCAGGCTCGGTACGGCTGCCGCGATGAGGACCAGTTTTTTAACGCCATATCCCAGATGGCGTCCCATGTACCTGGCCGCTATCGCACCGCCGGTGGAATGCCCGGCAAGGATGAAATCCCTGAGGCCCAGGGCTTCCACCACTCCCCTTACGTCATCCGACAGGGTATCGTAATCGTATCCTTCAAAGGGTTTATCCGAATTTCCAAAGCCCCTCGTATCGATACCGATGCATCGATAGCCCAACTGAGGCAACTTATCGAACTGGTATTCAAACAGGCGATGGCTTCCTGGCCAGCCGTGCAGGAAAAGAATGGTCTTAGTGCCTTTTGGATAGGGATCCTCTACATAAATGCTGACATTGTTTACATTCAGATAGTAACCCATGCCTTTCTCTCCCCGGGGATTTCTCACAGGGATATCCTATTCGGCAGCACATTTCCGTATGCTACCCCTATCACCCATAAACAGGCCTTTCCAATATCATGAACTGCGCGGCAGGACAATTGAAAACGGTAAGTTCCAATAAGAGCACATCGAATCCAAGGTCAAACATTTCCGGGAATATGTCAGGCGTGATTGGCAACAATATTGACGAGTTTATTGCTTTGTGATGTTCCTTTTTCAGATAACTTTTTGACATTGGAGGAGATCGATTGGTCGGTATACTTTTTGGTTTGTTGGCGGGACTTTTGATGAGCGTTCAGGGCGTTTTCAACACACGCCTGATGGATTCGTCCAAGATGTGGACCACCAATACCTGGGTGCATTTTTCCGCTTTTCTCACCAGCATCGCCATATGGTTATTTGCTGAGCGGGAAAACCTGCTCTCGGTCTTCAGTGTGGATAACAAGCTCTACCTGCTCGGTGGCGTTATCGGCGCATTGATCACCTTCACGGTCATCAAGAGCATATCCAGCCTTGGACCGGCCTATGCCACCATGCTCATCCTGCTGGCGCAGCTTGTGACCTCCTGCCTGATCGAAGGCTTCGGGCTTTTCGGCACCGAAAAGACGTGCTTTGAATGGAGCAAATTAATCGGCGTTGGCCTGATGATTGCAGGAATCGTGATTTTCCAGAAATGATAAACCGGCATATCCCTAACGTTTTTAAGCAGGACATGCCGGTTTACTTTCATACAAAGTAGCGCCCCTATGTTTGCCCGGTATCCTCAACGGATCATTGTAAAACTAAATTCGTATACGAAAATTCCTTTCAGGTCGATCAACCCGCTTTCGCCAGTCGGTTTGTATACCACCCTGAATTGCTCACCGGGAGCCAGATTCCGGCCAAGTTTCAAAATAATCTTGTCTTCCTTGACCTCGTAATGCTTCAGCGCCGTTTTTTTACCTTCCAGTTCGAAGGTCAGGAACGAATCAAAATCGCCCTTCCAACCGGCCAGTTTTTCAGTTATGGTGATTTCAACCGTATCCGGTGCTGTTATCATGACGGTCTTAAACGCACCCGCCAAGACCACTTCCGCCTTGATATCAAACGGTGCCACGGCGTTGCCGTTATAATCTTTAAGATAATTTACTTTATCTGCGGTTCTTATCCGGATCTCGCCGTCATAACCGATATAGTCGTCGGAAAGCAGCATGATGGTTACCTTGTCATGAATGATACTATATACTTCATAATCTTTACCGTTCACAAGCTGCTTTCCGCCCATGACCAGAACCAGATCTTCTCCCGCTTTTTTCAGTTCTTCCGCATTGTAAGCCTGCAGTCCTTCTGAGAAATACAGGGTAAAGAGGTTCCGGTCGATATTCACATCCAGGTAGTCAGCCACCCGGCCATTTTCCTTCTCATAAGATTTCGGGGTATCCTTATCCCCATCATCGTAAAGCACGGGAGCGATCCTGTCGGCGACGGGATAAGCCTTGTTATAATCCACTTTCAGCGTCTGCCCGTAATTGTTTTTCGAAGCATTTCCCACCACAAAAACATAGACCGGCGTATTCAGGTCGTAGGCCAGTTTTTCAGCAAGGGTCAGCGTAACAACAGTATTTCGGCCGATCAGGCCTGTGCTGGCATGTGTAATTTTTATGGTCTGCGGATCGCTTGCAAAATCACCCTTGCTTTCCTTAATGCTTGTCCGTCTTGTAACCAGCAGATCCTCCGCAACGAAGCTATTGAACTCACCTTTCAGCGTAATGGCTATTTTATCCTGTGCAATGGCTTCAACCTTATCAATCCCTATTTCCTTGACTGGCGGGGAAACAGTAAAGCCTGCATCTAAGGCCTTATCCATCGGAATGAACCCAATATTGACAAGGGACTGGATAAATGCTGTTCCATCGGCATTTACCCCGTTCTTGCAGGCGCCATAGAGGATGCCGGCAGCGTCATCACGAATCAGAGCCGTTTTGATTTCCAGCTCTCCGGCCTGAGCTTTGCTGATAACGCCACTTTTTACAGCAACATCAACCGCATTGTTGGTCCCGACATCGGAATAGCCCATGCCTATCTTAAGGATCCAGGTCAAAAAGGCCCTGCCGGAAACCTCCTGAAGGGGAGCAAACTTAATCCTTGGATGGATGCTGGCATCCACACCGGTTGTATAGTTGTTTTTTACTGCATAAGCCGCCCATTTTCTTCCCCATGTGGGAATCTCAGCGGCATCAATGACATTTTCAAGAATCCTGGCGGCTTCGCTGTCCGTCAGCGCCTCAACTTCATCTTTCAGGCCCGCTGCCTTGAGCGCAAAAATGAGGCCCTGGATCCTGTTGACCGGATCTCCCAAACCCATACCTTCCATCAGGGATAAATCATTCAGGATTTTTGCTTCTGCCTCATGCTGAAAACCTGATGCCAGCGCAGGAACAGCACAGATTCCTGCGAGCATCGCCAATATGGCGATAACCGTTATGGTTCTTCTAAGGTATTTCTTGTGCATGATGATAAAAGTCCTCCTCATATCATTTTATTTATTTACAGGCGCAAAAGCAAAGCCGGCGAGCACCAAACGCTAACCATTATACCAAAACAAGAAAAAATATGCCATGAGCAGTAAAGCTTAACAACCTTATCCTCATCACCCGGCTTCCATGCACCTCAATCCGCCTTTTCATGTAATCATCACCAAGAAAAAAAGAGCCGTCCCGTTTTTCTTTCGACGCCCCTCAAAGCCTCTTGTGCTGTTTAATGGCACTCCGTTCAGCTGTATGCGCTTCGTTTGCGCGCTATAACATAGCATAGCGTCAGGAAGGCAACCACAGACAAAAGAACCACGGCCATACCCGTAAATTCGTTTATCGGAAGCGCCTGAAACATCCTGAACCGACCAGTGAAATTGAAAACCTGATGTGCAAAAAACGAAAATATTTTCAGTATTTTTAAACCTTTCGTATGCGGATATTACGCCGTCATAAAGCCCGACAAGGTGAATGATGTTCAAGCACAACAATATGATAAACAACATGGCCACCGATTTTGAATGCCATTGATAATATAGTTCCCTTTTAATGATTTTGGAGATATTTCCTGTAGAAATCATGGAGTGTCTCACCGCCTTTGGCATAATCAATGATATGCGTTATTGTGTTGTCACGAATAATATATAACTCGTCAATTATTTTTTCATAGAAATCAAAATGGTGGCCGGTCACAAGTATCAGAGATTCCTTTTTGAGCTTTTTCAGGTTTTCCTGGAGTATCTCAAGCGTTTCGGCATCAAGACCATTGGAGATTTCATCAATGAACAAATATTTGGGTTTTTGAAGCAAGGCGGCAATCAGGGCAAGCTTTTTCTTCTCGCCTAAGGAATAATCCTTCACGCGTTTCCGCAATTTATGCGATGATAACAAGGACAATTCTTCAATTTTTTTTGGATCACAGGTTCCCGAATCTTCCAGAAGAAGCCTGATGTTTTGGTATCCGTTCAAATTATCATAAAGCGGCACATCATCAAAGATAGCAAAGAGGCGGTCTTGTATCCGATGCACCGGTTTGCCTCCGAAGGTTATACAACCTTCATAGCCTTCCAATCCCAAAAGACATTTTATAAATGTTGTTTTGCCGCTTCCATTCTTGCCCATCAGGAAATGGATGCGGTTGTCGTCCAATTTTATGCAGACATTGCTCAGGATTTGGTGATTTTTTGCATAGCTCTTGGATAAATCGATAACCTCAATCATTGCCTCTGCCCTTTCAACAGTACATCTGTTTCAAGCATACTAAAATATAATGCCAGCAATTTGTCACCTTTTTTCTTATCAATAACTTCAGAACACTTTGTATGTAATAATTAAATATAGCAAACTATACTTTAATTATCAATATATACCATCTCAAAGCGAAATAAGTCAGACAAGCTCCGCATGATGTTTCCAAAATGCGGGCATATCCCAGAAACAGAGATGCATCTTTATGAGATAACCTGCAAAGATAAAGAAAAAGACAGGGATTTGCGACGGAGTAATTCGGATAACTATGGAACTATGCTTTGCTAAAAAGCTTCAGCAAATCCTCGGCATGGACCGGGCGGCTGATATAATAACCCTGGATCTCGTCACAGCCATGTTCCCGCAGGAACCTGGCCTGCTCCTCATGCTCAACGCCTTCCGCAACGACCCGGAGCCCGAGTGTCTGGGACAGGTGGATCATGCCTTTTACCAGGGTCTGCTCCTTATCACTGCTGAACAGGTTGCTGATAAAACTCCTGTCGATCTTGATTCGATTGACCGGCATATGATTGAGCCTGCTCAAAGAAGAATACTCCGTGCCGAAGTCGTCAATAGATATTTCTACACCCAACTCCCGCAACTCCTTCAGCACGCTCAGAATATTGTCAAATTCCTTCACCGCTACACTTTCGGTAATTTCCAGATCCAGATATTCCGGCTTCAGCCCGGTCTCGGCAAGTATGTTTTTCAGAACAGTTACAAATTTGGGATTGAGCAACTGGAGCACGGACACATTCACCGAAATATGTACAGGCGGCAATCCCATGTCCTGCCATGCTTTTGCCTGTCTGCAGGCCGTCCTTAAAACCCATTCGCCTATCGGGCCAATCAATCCGTTCTGTTCAGCCAGCGGAATGAAGAGTCCCGGACTGATCAGACCATGATCCGGCTGCTGCCAGCGCACCAAAGCCTCAACGCAAAGAAGTTCGCCCGTTTTGGCCGATACCATGGGCTGGTACTGCAAAAACAGTTCATTGTTATCTATTGCCCTGTACAGCTTGTTGGACAGTTCATGCTTCAGCAAGACCTCTTCCTTCATCTCGGCCGTACACAGGCAGTACTGGCCTTTTCCCCTGGACTTGGCCTGGCTCATGGCGATATCCGCGTTCTTTATCAGGCTGTCGGCGTCGCTGCCGTCAAAGGGGTACACTGCTATACCCACACTGGCGGAAATATAAAGCTCCTGGTTATGTACAGTGAACGGTTTTTGAAGACCTGTATCACTTTATTGACAATCTTGATGACATCTTTGGTGCTTCCTATGTTCTGGACCAGGATTAAAAACTCATCCTCGCCGAAACGGGACACCGTATCCGATTTACGCAGCGACTGGCATAATTTGCAGGAGACCTCCAGGATGAGTGCATCTCCCCCCTCGTAACCAATCGTGTCATTGACATTCTTGAAAGCGTCCAGATCCAGCAGCAGGACCGCTAAGATTTCGCTTTTCCGCTCCGCCCGCAGAACGGCCTGGCTTAAACGGTCCTTGAACAATGTGCGGTTGGGAAGCCCGGTCAAAAGGTCATAATAAGCCATGTAGTGTATCTGCTTTTCCTGCCGTATCCGCTCCATGGTTACTGCAAGAATATCCGCAATGATCATCAGGTTGTTCTTGTCTATTGTGAGCCATGCCCTATGCGTCATAACCGACTGCAGCACCAGATAGCCATAGACGTTTTCATTGTTTTCGATGGGCAGTATGAGCAATGATTTAACCTGCCTGCCGAAAATCTTGACCAAATCGTCACATTCCTCAGACGGCAAATCATTCAGATCATAGACCTCCAGCACCTGGGCGCTGGGAAGTTTACTGTGAAAACGAGGATAATCAGCCAGCCTGATGGTCTTGTGACCTGCGCTGTCTGAATGCTGACCATCAGGCCATGAATGGGAACAGGTCAGGATATCCTTTTCCGGGCCGAACAGGTAAACAGAAGCCGCATCCGTCCTTAAAAACGCGCTGATTTTCTCCAGTGTTTCCTGGGTGACATCATCAAAATCTTTTTCATTTGCGCTGGCATAACGGGCCGAAATCTCCTCAACCAGGTTCTGGAAGCTGATCTGATGCGCGTTTTCCAGCAGTTTTGACCGGAACACATTCATGACGAAAAAGGCCACCCATATGGTTATCAGGCTTATCCCTATCCGTCCGACATAGTCTGCGGCGTCGATTTGCACCACGATACTGGGTTTAAGTAGCGAAATGGTTAATTGGGTCAGCAGGATGGAAACAGCCACGGCAACCTGTATAACCCGGCTCACCATTGCGATGGAGATGATGAGGAAAAGGAACGCAAGCGCCCAGACCGTCACGCTTGCATATTCAATAAAGCTCAGTGTCAGAACGGGTATGAGCACAAAAAAGGTTGCCGCATAGACTTTATCTTTGTAATCCGAGCTCTTGTTCAAGCGCTGGATCAGTCCAAGCGCCACGCCTGCCATGATCATGAAAATGCTGAGAAGCAGCGTGGAAACCAGATTGCTTCCCAATATGCAGTACATGGTGATGATATTCAGGATGCTGGCCGCAAATAATGCGTTGGCCAGGTATTGTATGATCCGGGTCCTGATCTGTTCGCTGAACAGGAGTGAATCAACGGTATTCTTTCTGTTGTCAAGCAGGCCGTATTTTTGCATGGCTACACTTACGCCCGCCACCGGAATCATCATGATGATCGGAGCCAGCTGCGGAATTTTTATAGTGAACACATTGTTCACAACACTTTCCGTTAAGGCTCCGATGATAAGGGTAAGCGTAAACATCCTGGTAATAATGCCGGATTGTTTTTTAACATTTTTGCTTTCCGCCGTTTTCCCCCATTGCCATACAAAATACACACCCATCAGGGAATAGCTGACGTAATAGAGAATGAAAAACCAATCCCAGAAGTTCTTGATTGAGACGTTGACCCATCCCATTTCCGTATAGACCATGTTAAATTGCTGGGGGTTGAGCCCGGGAATATAGGTGAATACGGAAAGGCAAACCACAGAAGGAAGATAGAGCAGCACATACTTCCACCACTTATTAAGCAAATCTGTCCGACCGCTCAGGGATATCATGAAATGAAGCAGAATGCTGAAGAAAGTGCTCCAACCGATGGCGGCAAATCTTCTCCAGAACAGGCACATGGTAAGATTGGGCGCCGATATGGCCATGGCAAATCCAAACGACCAGATAACCAGCGTTATTGTCAACGCAAAAAAGAGACGGTTGGTCATCGATCCGGGATTTGAATAAAGCGTATATACACCCAAAAACAAGCCTACGACACAGATCAAACTGAAGATGATAGAAAACAATGAGGGTATACTTACCATGATGCTTCTCCCTGATCAGCCATTTTTTTCTCTGCCATATCTATCGTCACTTCGGAACATTGAAATCCAATTATGATATACCCAGTATCATAGCAGTGCAATATAGAAATTTCGTAATTTGCCTGGATTGGTTCAAGTGAGGTAAAATGTCAGGAGAATATCGCTGAATGCAGAAAGGGGATTCAGAATGTACGTCTTACTGAATGTCGGAAGCCTGGTACTTGGCTTGATTGCATGGATATTGCCCCTGGTAAATATCATAAGGCGTGATAAGGATAATAACAAGAGCTGGCCTTGGCTTTCAATAGCAAGCCTGAA
>Ga0209508_1002138_pt1 | contig 13682 bp, 8 predicted proteins | sample AD_UKC129_MetaG_FD_184427 | JGI IMG/M metagenome (GOLD analysis project Ga0209508, IMG submission 184427) | Active sludge microbial communities of municipal wastewater-treating anaerobic digesters from Canada - AD_UKC129_MetaG (SPAdes) (version 2) | ecosystem: Engineered > Bioreactor > Anaerobic... | reverse complement strand
ATGATAATATGCATTTTTTTCTTCATAATTATTGATTAATAATTCTAATGCATGCTGTGCCTCTGGCAATTTATTATCTTTTATAGCCATATTTAGATAAGTAATTAGCATTTCTCGAGTATAGAAATTATGATATATAGCATTTGAGTAATCTGTGAAAGCTTCATTATTTTTCATAAGTTCTATATTAATATCTCCTTTTAGACAATAAGCTTCACCTATTAGAATACCTTTATTTATTAGATTATTACAATCTTTTATGGCATTATCATATTGTTTTAAGTTTTTATAAATATGAGCTCTTTTTAAAAGATATTTATATTCTGTAGGTTGTTCAGAGATTAAAAAATTAATTTCATTTAGAGCATTCTCATAATCTTTTAAAGAAATATATGCTTCTACTAATAATGAATGTGCGGGATAGAAATATTTATTTTGAGAAATTACATCTATGAGGTCATTTATTGCTTCTTTATACATTTTATCATTATAGTAGTACTCAGCTCTCATAAATAAAGCTGGCGCATAATCTTTTTTCATAGTTAAAACCTGATTAATTTGGTTCATAGCTTCATTTTTATTATTTAAAGTCATATAGCACTTAGCTTTAGCTAGATAAGCGTCATAATAAAATTTATTCAAAGCTATAGCTTTATCATAGTAGACAATAGCTTGTTTGCAATTATTATTTTTAGAAGCATTCTCTGCTAAAACAAAAAAATCATAAGCAGATTGCTGAGAGTAAATATTTGATATTAATGACACAAAAATCGCAATAAAACTAAAAAAAATTTTCATAGAAATTAGGTTATCGGACAAAATTAAAACAATAAATTTAATGAATAAAAAAATAAATGATTATTATTTATGAATTTTAAATTATTTTTGCATAAAAATATAAATTATGGCTGTAATAGAAAAAATTAGAAAGCGATCTTTATTGTTATTAATAGCAATCGGTGGAGCAATGGTACTTTTCATATTAAGTGATTTATTATGGAAAGGTGGTGGTGGCAGACGTAGAATAGATCCAATAGCTAAGATATCTAATGAGGCTATTCATTATCAAGAATTTGATAATAAGATTGCAGAGCAAGAGATATTTATGAAGTTGCAATATGGAGAAAATTACAATTTCTCACCAGAGGAAAAACATCAAATAAATAATTTTGCATTAGAACAATTGATAAACGAAAAAATTATTGATAAAGAATTTGAAAAAGCAAATATTAGTATTAGTGATGCAGAAATAGCTAGTTTATTCACTGGTAAATTAATTCATCCATTTATTCGTCAGATATTTACTGATCCTCAAACAGGTCAATTTGATCCTAGAGTAGTACAAAATTATCTAGATAATTTGGAAACTATGCCCGAAGATCAACAAAAACAATGGTATGCTATCGAAGGAGTAGTTTTAGACGAGCATAAATTTCAAAAATATTTCGGAATAGTTTCTAAAGCATATTATATTCCATCTAAATTAATTAATCAAAAATTAAATGATTATAATAACGAGCGCACGATACAACTCATGGGACTAAAATATTCCACAATTAATAATGATGAAATAAAAGTTTCTGATGATGACTTAAAGAAATATTATGATGAACATCTGTATATGTTTAAAACTGAACCATTTGTAGATATTGATTTTGTGGTTTTTGATATTCTGCCTTCTAAAAATGATTTAGCAAAAATAGAAGCTTACATTAAGGAAGCATACGATTCATTGAAAAATAGCAATCCAGAGAGAATACCTATTGTCGTAAATCAATTTTCTCAAATGCCATTCGATTCAGTATATGTAAAAATAACTGATTTACCTCCTCAAGCTGATACCCTTACTCATGCTAGTAAAGGAACGATATTAGGTCCATACCAATACAATAATACTTGGTACATAACATCAATATTAGATGAAAAAATCATCCCAGACAGTGTGAAAGCTAAACATATTTTGATAACTTATAAAGGAGCTAATAGATATAATGAGAATGTTACTCGTACAAAAGAAGAAGCCGAAAAATTAGCAGATAGTTTATATAATATTCTAAAATCTACTAAAGATACTAGTATCTTTGTACAATTTGTTAAAAATTACAGCGATGATCAAGGTAGTGTACAAACTAATGGAGATTTAGGATGGTTTAGAGAGGGTACTATGATAAAATCTTTTAATGATGCATGTTTTGCTACACCAGCAGGGCAATACACTAAGGTAGAAACTGATTTTGGCATACATATCATTTATGTGGAAAAGAAAACTGTACCAGTGCCTAAATATTTAGTAGCTAATATCGTTTATCATATCGAGCCTAGTAGCGAAACAATGGATAGTATTTACAACGTAGCAAATGGCTTTGCTATTTCTGCTAAAACAGCTAAAGATTTTGAAAATCAAATTACTGAAAAAGGTTATAATAAACGCACTGCCCAAAGAGTAAAAAAAGAAGATTTCACCATTCCTGGTATAGAAAATGGTAGAGAAATTATAAGATGGGCATATAATAAAGAAACCAAAGTAGGTACTGTATCAGCTGTCTTTGATTTAACTTCTGAAAATAAAGAAGTCGTAGCTTTACTAAAATATAGACAAGATTATAAAAAACCTTATCTAACTTTCGAAAGAGTAAAAGAAGAAATCCGTCCTTTTGTGATAAAAGAGAAAAAAGCAGATATTTTAGTTAAAAAAATTAATGATGCTAAAACAAATGATTTGCTAATATTAACACAAAAATTGAATGCACAGTTAGATACAACATTGATAACCTTTAATTCATATAGCTTACAATTTTATGGACCAGAGCCTAAGGTTATTGGTACAATGTCTATTATTCCTGCTCAAAAGATGAGTGATCCTATCAAGGGTGAAAGTGCTGTATTTGTAGGTAAAGTGATAGAAGAATATCAACGTGCTAATTTAGATGCAAATACATTGAGAATGCAAGAGAACCAAATGTATAATTCTAAAGTCAATTACGAGCTAACTAATTCTCTAAAAAAAGTATATAAAGTAATAGATAACAGAACTTTGTATTATTAAAATTTTAAAATAATTAAAAAAAAATAAGCTCTAATTTTTATATTAGAGCTTATTTTTTCAAAATTCTCTTTTAGAATATTTTACATTAAAATTCTTAATTTTGTATAAAAATAATAATATGGATAAAATAGCATACAAAGTAAAAGATATTTCATTAGCCGATTGGGGACGTCGTGAGATAGAATTGGCAGAGAAAGAGATGCCAGGATTAATGCAATTAAGAGAAAAATATAGTAAAGATAAACCATTATTAGGTGCTCGTATATCTGGCTCATTGCATATGACTATAGAGACTGCTGTACTCATAGAAACATTGGTAGAGCTCGGAGCCCAGGTGAGATGGGCTAGTTGTAATATTTTTTCTACACAAGATCATGCTGCTGCTGCCATAGCTAAAGCTGGTGTGAATGTTTATGCTTGGAAAGGTGAAACACTTCATGAATATTGGTGGGCTACTGCTCAAGCTCTTAATCATAATGGATTTGGCCCACACTTAATAGTAGATGATGGTGGTGATGCCACTCTAATGGTACATCTGGGTTATAAAATTGAGGATGATCCTTCTATTCTCGATAATAAACCTGCTAAAAAAGATGAGCAAGCTCTATATGATATTTTGAGAGAAATATATAATGAAGATAAAACTTTTTGGCATAAAACTGTGAAAGAATTAAAAGGAATATCCGAAGAGACTACTACAGGTGTACATAGATTATATCAATTAAATGAAAGTGGTGAACTACTCATACCTGCAATTAACGTAAATGATAGCGTAACAAAATCAAAATTTGATAATATATATGGCTGTAGAGAATCATTACTCGATGGCATCAAAAGAGCTACAGATCGCATGATAGCTGGCAAAACTGCTATGGTGTGTGGCTATGGTGAAGTAGGCAAAGGCTCTGCACAGGCTCTAAGAGGTGTAGGCGCTAGAGTTCTCATAAGCGAAATAGATCCTATATGTGCTCTACAAGCTGCTATGGAAGGTTATGAAGTTACTACCGTAGAAGATGCATTGAAAGAAGCTACTATTTTTGTGACTGCTACTGGTAATAAAGATGTGATATGTCTAGAACATATGATGAAAATGAAAGACAATAGTATTGTATGCAATATTGGTCATTTCGATAATGAAATTCAAGTAGATGAATTGCAAAATTTCCCAGGCATACAGCATACCAATATTAAACCTCAGGTAGATAAATATACATTCCCAGATGGGCACTCAATAATCCTTTTAGCAGAGGGACGTCTTGTAAATCTAGGTTGTGCTACTGGGCATCCATCATTTGTAATGAGTAATTCCTTTTCTAATCAAGTGCTAGCTCAGCTAGAGCTGTGGCAAAATGATTACAAAATTGGAGTTTATTGCTTACCTAAATATCTCGATGAGGAAGTAGCCAGACTGCATCTCCCGTTTTTAGGTGTTAAACTTACTAAACTGACACCAGAGCAAGCAGACTATATAGGTGTACCTATTAATGGACCTTATAAGCCAGAACGTTATAGATATTAATTTTATTGAATTAGGCGTTTAATTAATAACTAAATTATTACTGATTCATTAACGGTAATAACTATATTTCATAAAAGTGTAATTTTATTTTTGAAAATGTAATGGATTTTGTTTAAAAATTTCATATTTTAACATAAAACATGGTTCAGCTTTGCTCACCACAGGTTTTTCGATGGTCTGAAAAAGTGTTTTTAGACAATCTGACGGCTGGTAGTATGAAAAATTGCAGATTGCGAAGTATTTTCCTGTCAAGATACGATGACTTTAGTGCGGGCTATAATCCTTCACATTCCCTCTAACTCGGCAATAAAATATACCACATGTTATCTGTTGTTAATAATCTAAAAATTAATAGATTTCAATTCTATCACAACGAATGAACTGTCTGGTTTGTAGTATGTCAAATTAACAAAGCCTAAATCCTCATTAAATAAGTATTTACATTTAAACTGTCCTAACTCTTCTATATAATTAGTATTCTCGCCTTCTAAAATCCAACATCTATAATTTTTATCTGCAAAATTATAGATGGTTGTATCAACAGCGTGTAAATATTGAGTAATTGTTTTACCTTCAAGTATACCATCTTTGTAATCTTTATATTTTAATACAACCGTTTCTTCTCTCCTTTCATAGATTAAATATCCTGGATTACCTGATGCAGGAAAAGGTAATATTTCTGTAAAACTTAAAAATAAATCTCTTGGCGGATGAATACTTATATGGTTATTTTCCTCATAAGCAGCTGTAATTTCTGATTCTATTACTTTACCATTTCTTTTATAATCCCAAATAATTCTTGTTTGATTAAAAAGATTCTCCTGCCACCAACTGTTACCTACTTTTAAAATCAGTGTTAAACTGTCATTGACATTACCTAATTTGTCATAATCAACTGCTGAATATGTCCATTCTCTACCAGCTTTGAGAATTTTATTGTCAGAAGGACTTTTACAGGCAGAAAATAAAAATAATGAAACTATAAAAAAAATTTGAAAATAATTAACAACCTTTTTCATATACAATTTCTATTTTTTTATAATTTTGTGCGGTTACTTGAATTTTTACTTTTTTGTAATCTACTGCATTGGCATTGTTATTGACGAGATATTGGTATAGATGATTTAGGAAATCTCGTTTGTGATTCTTGGGCAAAGCCAAGTATTTATAGGTGTTTGCAAATAAATCTTTCATAACTATAAAATTTTCAATAAAATTAATAAATTCTAATGATAAAATTTTAAAATATAACATTATAATATTTTTCATACCTTTAATATCCTTTTTAATTTTTCTTTATATTTGCAAAAAAATTTATGTCTTTTTTTGCTTATATTGTATGGAATGTAGATCCTGTATTATTGCATTTAGGACCTCTGCAAGTTAGATATTATGGTATATTATTTGCTTTAGGATTTTTAATTGGCTATTATTTATTTAGGTATTTTTTCAAAAAAGAGAAAGTACCTTTGAGTGAGTTAGATAAGCTATTTTGGTATGTTATTTTAGGAGCTATAATTGGAGCTAGATTAGGACATGTATTATTTTATGAACCAGATTATTATTTTAGTAACCCTTTAGAAATTTTTGCTATTTGGCATGGTGGATTAGCTAGTCATGGTGGTGCCATTGGTCTTTTGATTGCTTTATATTTATATTCTCGTAAATCTTTTAATAAAGATTACTTATATATTTTAGATAGGATGGCTATACCTACTGCATTGGCGGGGAGTTTTATTAGGCTGGGTAATTTATTTAATAGTGAGATATATGGCAGACCTACAGAGCTACCTTGGGGATTTATTTTTGTGAGAGATGGGCAAACTATACCATGTCATCCTACTCAGCTTTACGAAGCTCTTGCATATTTATTAATTTTTATTTTTCTTTTTTATTTGTACAAAAAATATAATGGCAATTTACCACGTGGTTTAGCTATAGGATGGATGTTCCTCTTAACTTTTTTAGCAAGGTTTTTAATAGAGTTTATCAAATTACCACAAGTGGGCTTCGAAACTAATTTAATAAATACTATTGGATTAAATATGGGACAATTGCTTAGCTTACCGTTTATTATTGTTGGCATTTGGCTTATTATTAAGGCAAATAAATCTAAAAAATTGGCAATAAAAACTAAAAAAACTTAATGAAAAAATTTGTTATTTACTTTTTTATAATATTTACGTATTCTTTATTTGCTCAAGAGATACCTCTGAGTAAAGCATTTGTTAATCAAGATATTTTAAATAAATCTAATGTATATATTTCTGCTTTTGATACTATTTTTTATAATTTAAAAAATGGAGTTATTGATGGCAATTTTACTTATTCAGATATTAATAATTTAAAGATCACTGGGAAGTATAAATATTCTCATCCTTATGGTAAGTGGGTATTTAGTTCTCATGATTCAAAAATTAAAATTAAATTTATTGATCCAGGAATTATGAAATTTTCTAAAGTGAAAAATGCGAAAAGTAAAGTTTTTGCTGGCTTTGGGAAATTAGATATTAGATATCCTATAATAGATGGTGATTATTATGATACTCTTATTAGTACTTTACCTATAAAATGGGGTAAAATTAATGGTGAAGTAAGAGAAATGTATAGTGATAGTACTTTGCGAGCTATTTATAATTATAAAAATGGAAGATATCATGGCAAGCAAGTTTACTATATAGGTAATGGTAATCGTTGGGAAATAGAATATAAAAATGGACAACCTATAAGTAATAAAACATATTTTAATATTCGTGGTGATGAATTAAGAAAAATTAAACTTGCTGAATTTGATAAAAAAAGTGATTTCATCACATATTACGACCCAGCAGATGTCATTTATAATGTTAAATTACTCATAACTCTTGATAGTAGTTATAGACAATATCCTTTATTGACAAATAATGTAATAGATACTATAAATAAATTATATTATTTCAGAAAAATTATTACTTACAAAGATTATAATTTACAAAAAGAAGATTGGGGAGCTCATGATAGACCTAATATTTGGGATGTATCTACTGATACTGTGATTAGCAAAAACAATATTATAGGAATTGCATTGGTTGGTAATTTGATAATTTTACATCAATATTTTCAATATAGATTACAGCCGCTAGCAGCTTCGTATGTGATAAAGTATGATTATAAAAATGAGCAACATTTTGATACTTCTCCATGGTTTTATATCCCTGAGTTAATGCAAAGAGATTTGATTTTACCGTATGGGTCTATTTTGTTTTTTCCTTATAAAATTACAAATTTCCCTTTAGGTAATACTCTATCTGATGAAATAATAATGGATCATAGTCAAGTGATGATTCTATTAGAATACATCAATTTTTTAAAAGAATTGTTTATCTTATTATAACATTTTACATTGATAAATACTATGGATTTAGCGTTTTAATAATTGCTAAATTATAAGATATATCTATCTATTATTAAGCGCTTGACACAATCATGTATAATAAGTTTAAATTAATTAATGATATTTCATTAATAATTTTTACATGCTTAAAATCTTTATTAATGAATATTTAATAAAAATATTTTCTAAAAATTAAATTTATAATTATTTTCTTTATATGATATAATTGAAAAGGAATAAATTGCAATTTTTTTTAATTCATATATCATTATCAAATTTAAACATTTTTAAAAGGAATAAATTTTATTTATAGAATTAGATCTTTTATGAATAACAAAATTATTATTGTGAATGTCTCAATAATAAATATATTTCTTTTGAGTGTAATCAAATAAAAAATCTTTTCTGGGAAATGATTTCTGCCATGAATTAAATTTAAAATTATTCTATTAATACAAAAAATATTTAGATATTTTTATTAATCTAAACGATTATTTCAATTAATAATTTTATGAAAATTATACCTTACCTAAAAATAAGCAATGATGTAATAGTAATAAATAGATTTTATTTTCTCGAAGCTATTAAAATTTCTAATAATTTAATAGCAGCATCAGGTATAGGAGTTCCTGGGCCAAAGATAGCTACCACGCCAGCATCAAATAAAAACTGATAATCTTGTGGTGGGATTACACCTCCTACAATCACCATAATATCTTCGCGTCCTAATTTTTTAAGTTCTTCTATCACTTGTGGAACTAATGCTTTATGAGCGCCTGCCAAACTAGATATACCGATAATATGGACATCATTTTCTACAGCCATTTTAGCAGCTTCTTCTGGAGTTTGGAAAAGAGGTCCCATATCTACATCAAAGCCAATATCAGCATAGGCAGTAGCTATTACTTTAGCACCTCTATCATGACCATCTTGTCCTAATTTAGCGACCAAAATACGTGGTCTGCGACCTTCTAATTTAGCAAAATCATCAGCTAATTGTTGGGCTTTTCTAAAACTTTCATTTTGACTAATTTCTGAACTATACACACCTGTTATTGATTTAATTTCTGGAACATAACGCCCCCAAGCTTTTTCCATTGCATAGCTTATCTCACCTAAAGTTGCTCTATATTTAGCAGCTTCTATAGCTAATTCTAGCAAATTACCTTCTCCAGTTTCACATGCTTTAGTAATAGCATCCAAGGATTGTTGTACTTTTTCATTATCTCTGGTAGCTTTGACCTCATTGATACGTTGAATTTGTTTTTCTCTAACAATAGTATTATCGACTTCAAGAATTTGTAGTGGGTCTTCTTTTTCTAGTTGATACTTATTAATACCGACAATAATATCTAAACCAGAATCTATGCGTGCTTGGCGACGAGCCGATGCTTCTTCTATTCTCATTTTAGGTATGCCCGCCACGATAGCTTTTGTCATGCCACCTAATTCTTCTACTTCTTGAATAAGTTCCCAAGCTTTATGAGCGATTTCATCTGTCAAGGTTTCTAAATAGTAAGAACCACCCAAAGGATCTACTACACGGCAAATTTGAGTTTCTTCTTGTAGAAAAAGTTGAGTATTTCTAGCTATACGAGCTGAAAAATCTGTAGGCAAGGCAATAGCCTCATCTAAAGCATTAGTATGTAAACTTTGAGTATGACCTAATGCAGCAGACATAGCTTCTATGCATGTTCTAGCAACATTATTAAATGGATCTTGAGCTGTGAGAGACCACCCAGAGGTTTGTGTATGAGTGCGTAGAGCCATTGATTTGGGATTTTTAGGGTTGAATTGTTTAACGATTTTAGCCCAAAGTAATCTGGCAGCTCTCATTTTAGCAATTTCCATAAAATGATTCATGCCTGCAGCCCAGAAAAATGATAATCTAGGAGCAAAATTATCTACTTCTATACCCGCTTTTAACCCAGTACGTAAATATTCTAATCCATCAGCTAAAGTATATGCCAATTCTTGCACAGCAGTAGCGCCAGCCTCTTGCATATGATAACCACTAATTGAAATACTATTGAATTTCGGCATATATTGAGAAGTAAATTTGAAAATATCAGCAATTATTCTCATTGATGGCTCTGGTGGATAAATATAAGTATTACGCACCATAAATTCTTTCAAAATATCGTTTTGGATAGTACCATTCAATTGTTCTAGTTTAGCGCCTTGCTCGAGAGCAGTTACAATATAAAAAGCCATAATAGGAATAACAGCACCATTCATAGTCATACTAACAGACATATCTGCGAGAGGTATTTGATCAAAGAGAATTTTCATATCTTCTACAGAATCAATAGCGACACCAGCTTTGCCTACATCACCTATTACACGTTCATTATCGCTATCATAACCACGATGAGTAGGTAAGTCAAAAGCAACACTTAGTCCTTTTTGTCCAGCAGCTAAATTTCTCCTATAGAAAGCATTACTTTCCTCTGCTGTACTAAAACCTGCATATTGCCTAATAGTCCATGGTTTTTGTACATACATTGTAGCATAAGGACCTCTAAGGAACGGTGGTAATCCAGCAGCATAATCCAAATGTTCTAACTCTACAATATCATCATAAGTATAAAAATTTTTAATAGGAATGCCTTCTGCACTATTATGAATGACCTCAGCATTTAATTTTTGCTTAGGCTTATTATCTTCAAAAATTTTGATTTTTTTAAAATCAGGTTTCATATTTAATGTTTTAATAATTCAAACTAAATTTAATTATTTAATATTTAATATTTTATGAAAATTTTCCAAAGTTTCTAAAATATTAGATTTTATATGTATGAAATCATTTATTCCATTTTCTTTTAATATTTCAATACTTTCAGTAGGATTACCTGCGACTACTAGTATTTTTTCTGGATAATGTTCTCTAATAGTTTTAGCAATATTAATACCTAATGTGCCATATTCTAAATCGCTACTACATAATACAATGATATCAGGATTATGAATAGAAATTTGTTTAAGCATATTTTCATTAATATCGTAAGCATCTGCATCCATTATTTCATAACCAGCTACGCCAAAGAAATTACGAGAAAAATTAGCTCTAGCGTTACGCATAGTTATATCACCAAAAGGGAGCAAATAAACCAAAGGTTTTTTATTACCATTCAATGTGTGTTGCTCTGTACAATAACGTAAATTTTCAAATGGTTCTACAACTCTGAAAATTCTCAGTGTATTATCATTTTTAGCTTTATTTAGCAAAGGTTTCTTGAGATTAGAAGATATAGTTTCATTAAGATTTGGATAATTATTAATGCCGATTACATTAGTTTTTCTTTTTAAAAGAGCATTTAATTTATTATCAGCACTTTTTTCGATTTCATTTTTAATCCACAAGTTTTCCATAGCAGTTCTAAAACCACCTAAATTCTCTATTTGGATGAATAGATCCCATGCATGCTGAGCTATAGATTTGGTTAAATTTTCTATTAAATAAGAGCCACCTGCTGGATCTATAACATTATCGAAATGAGCTTCATGACGAAGTATTAATTGGACATTTCTTGCTATTCTTATGCTAAAATCATTAGATTTTTGCAGTGTAAAATCATGAGGCAAAATATTTATATCATCTGCACCACCAATAATAGCAGCCATAGCTTCTACAGTATTGCGTAGCATATTATTGTATACATCATATGTGGTTTTATTAAAAATACCTGTTTTACTATGAATAGTAACTTTAGCTTTATCACTAGGCAATCCATAAGCAGTTAAAATTTTAGCAATTAGTAATCTAGCTGCACGTAATTTTGCTATTTCAATAAAATAAGTACTACCTAAACCTAAAGTGACTCTAAATCTTCTAATAGCCTGATCAATAGAGATTCCATGATCAGTTAAAATATTTAAATAATTTACAAGTTGAGAAAGAGAAAAAGCTAACTCTTGTACTGCATTAGCACCAGCATTATGGTATATATCTCCACTAATATTAATAATTTTAAAATCAGGATTCCAATTATTTAAATAATTAAATAAACTGATTAATTCATTTACATTGTCATCATAACTATTGTAATAATTGCCATTTAGCAAATAATATGCAAAAAAATCAAAGTTAAATGAACCATTTAATGATTTTAAATCAAAATTATTCTTTTGAGCCCATTCTTTAATTACCTGAACTAATATGGAATATGAGTAAGAAGATCTAAAATGAATGCTGTGATTGACTAAATCTAAGTTTTTCAATAAGACGTTTAAATCATCAATTTTATCAATATCTGGTACATCGAATTCAATAGCATCAGCACCATTAGCAATGGATTTACTAGCTATTTCATTAGCAATTTTTAGGTCAGTCTCATCAATATTTTGAATTATATTCCATTTTAGTTTTTTATCATTATAACCTCTTAAATAGGGATAAATATTAGGGTAATAGGTAAGATCAATAAGTCCTTCTAAATCTATTTTAGTATAAAAAGGTTTCACTTCAATGCCTTCATCTGTTTTCCAAAAAAGTTTAGAAATATCTGCACCTTTTAGACTTTCTTTTATAGTATCTTCCCATTGTTTAGCAGAAATAGGAGGAAACTCATTAAAAAGCTTTTCTTTAGCCATAACCTTTAAAATTTCTTTTTGCAAACTTAAATAGAATTTTTGAAATAAAAAAAGGAATATTTAGCAAAAAAAAGGGGGAGGGAGGAGGGGGGGGGGAGGGGGAATATTTAAGGAAATGAGTGGGGTGGCGTGAGGGAATTATATAATACAAACATTTTTTAAATGTTTAAAACAGTATATGATATTTTACTTATTATAAAATATTCGTACCAGGCAAATCTATCCGAGGATGCAAGGTTAAGCATTCTACCAGTATTACTAATGATGTCCTTTGATAGGTATTTACCTATCGCTACATACCACATAATGTAGTTTTGCAGGTATTTGGTTGCTACACCCCTGAACTTCGAATATATCCATCTGGCAAATTCCTCTGACTTAGCCTTCACTATAGCTGTGCTATAGATACCTCGCTTTTTCTTTTTGGCTCCTACAATCTCTTTGTGTTTTACTTTACTCTTTCTTATATGTCTAAATGCGTATTTGGTACCTGTACATAAAACTGCATTTTCTGTAATTCTGCCTTTTAGAAATTTCTCAATGTCTTCTCGCTTCGCTCTTTTGCTCTCAGTGTTTTTGAATAGAATATTTCCACTTCTATCTGTAGCAGCTATTACAGCAACCTTCTTTGGCTTTTTTTTCATTGCTCGTTTCATTTCTCTGACACTAGAATATTTTCTACCCTTTTCAGAATAATCCATTAGCAATTCGTCTATTTCTACTATGCCAAAGAAATTGACATTTCTGTCAAAATTCTTTAATGCAGCGAGGATTTTGTGTCGCCAGGTGAAACTTGTTGGCAGACTAATGCCAACCTCTCTAGCACAAGCTCTTAGACTTTTACCAGCAACCATACAACGAATGTACTCAAGCATAAGTTGTGATTTTTGTAATCGATACACAAAAGTGCCAGTGGTAACTCTAAATTGTCTACCACAATGTTTGCAAAGATAATTTTGCATACCTTTTTGTTTGCCATTTTTTACAATATCGTTGCTACGACACTCTGGACATAATGGAGGAGTACTTTGAATTTTTAGACCTTGGTAATCTACTACGTCAGCTTCGTTCTGTAGTAGGAAATCGTAGAGATTATCAAAGAAGGCTTTTGAGTCTTCCTTACTCATAGCCAGATGTTCATTAATATTATT
>Ga0209508_1002129_pt1 | contig 13727 bp, 7 predicted proteins | sample AD_UKC129_MetaG_FD_184427 | JGI IMG/M metagenome (GOLD analysis project Ga0209508, IMG submission 184427) | Active sludge microbial communities of municipal wastewater-treating anaerobic digesters from Canada - AD_UKC129_MetaG (SPAdes) (version 2) | ecosystem: Engineered > Bioreactor > Anaerobic... | reverse complement strand
ATTATTAAGGTGACTCATTTCGGACCCTCCAATATGTTTTGGTTTTGTCACTTAAAACATTATCAGAGGTTCTGATTTGAGTCACTTCTTTTTTATCATGTTTGGGCAATTAATTTTACAACTTACCTCCTTATCATACTTTACAATCATATTCAGTATTTTTTTAATCAGAGAAAGCGGTTTCGGGTAATCAAAGTACCCTTTCATTCCCAAAGTCTCCAATTCCTTAACCGCACTTTCATTCGTACCCACACCGTTATTTTTATTTAATTCAATATCCAGTAAATTGGCGGGAGGTTTATAGCGTTTCTCGCTGTCTGTACGCTGGAACCGTATTGAAAACTTGGGTGATTTCACAATAAAATATGTGCCTTTTTGAATTTCTTCCAACATAAACTCATTTGTCCATTTGAATTCACCCTTCAACAAAACCTCCTCATTATTTGTGCCATTTTTGACCTCAAAATCTTTCAGCACTTCAACTCTGTCATACTTACCGGCATCAAAACGCCCTTCCTTCAAAAATGTAAAACGTATTGAGCCTTTAGGAAAATTTAACACCCGCACAGGATTTCCGGTATTCAGAAGCGGAGCATCTCCGTTATCCAACTTACTTCCGAAATATTTCATACCGCTGATATTTTTTCATAGCAAAGTATATATTCTGCCGCCTTTCTGCTTTTATTCGACAAGGAAGGGGGTGTAGCCGTTTTGGTCCAAATGAATGTTTCAACATAATTGGATTCCCCAAATATTTCATTCATTATTATCTGCAAATTATAAAGTTCATTATTGTCAATACTTACAAATATGACACCATCATCCCTCAAAAGATTCCTTGCCAGTTTCAATCTCGGGTACATCATTGTAAGCCAGTTGCTGTGAAATCTCCCGTCCGATTCATTTCCATCGGAAAAGTTCCTCCCTGTCTTTTCAAGATAGATGTTTGTCTCCATCCTGAAATCATCTTTATATATAAAATCTTTTCCTGTATTATAGGGAGGATCTATGTATATACATTTAATCTTATTCATAAAAGATTTTTGCAATATTTTAAGCACATCCAAATTATCTCCTTCAATATATAAATTCCCAGTATTTTCCCAATCTATACTTTCTTCCTTCCTCTCTCTTAAAACTTTATCCGTTGGCGTGTTTGCCAGATGTATTGCTTGCCTTTTCCCCGGCCAGGAAAGCTCATATCTGTCAAAGTCCCCATCCGCAATTTCCCCAGACAATTCCTGCTTGAGCAATTGGAAATCAATAACCTTCTTTAACTTCCCGTTTTCATCAATTGTTTCTGTAATAACATTAGGAAATAGCTTACCGATTTTTTCAATATTTGACTGAATCATATCGTATGGCTTAACTGAAATTTCCTCCATACTCTTCCTCCCGCAAATTTTTGTTTTTTAAAACAAACAGAGGCTATTGATATGTTTAAATCAATAACCTCATAAGCTTTTAATTAATTATTTTAAACCAAATATTATTGAGTTTTCCTTTTAAACAGTTTAAAATCTTTCAGCTTCTCTTTGTCTGTAACAGCAAAATATACTTCGGCAATCAACAACACTATAATACAAAGAATTAGTGTAAGAATTATAAAAGGGTATTTTCCTCCAAAACCGTTCTTAGAAGTGTGCTTAATCAAAATCCCAACATATCCCCATATAACAGCTATACCATAGCCTAAATTCTGATTCTTAAGCATGGTAAGTCCTGCAATAACAACTCCCGCAACCAGAATTATTACAGTCCACAGCCAATCGGGAATTCCAAATCTATTCCATCCTATACTTACGAGGAATATAGTTGCATTTGCAATAGCTGCTATTGTAATCCATCCAAAGTAAATGCTAAAAGGAAGTCTTATAAGAAGTTTTTCTCTTAATGTAAATTCTACTTTACCGGTGTTTATATTGATAAATATAAGACACACAAGAATAACCGTCATTAATGCCAGGGATATCCCTATCGAATTAAAGTGCCATAGAAAAATCCAGCATGTGTTTGCCATGGAGGATACGGAAAAAAACACCGAAATCTTTTCTATCAACTCCTTACTAACAATACCGTTCCTATCACACAAAAAACCGAATTGGTATAATATGTAACCCGCCAACAGGAGATAGATAACAACCCAAATTGAGAAAGTTATCGGTGCAGGCGAAAAAAGATTCGGATATAACTTCGAAACCTGCCCTGTTGTCATATCATTAAAGGGTATAATGTTAGCAAGGATATTGACAACAATCATAACAACAAATGTTACCGTTGTATGAACTTTAGTAAAAGTACTAACATTTGAATCTTCCATCTTCAGCACTCCTTTGTAATTTATTGAATTTACAAATTCTTTAGTTTTTTTATTGTGAATATAGTATCACATCAAATTTTTTTCGACAATATCTTTCAAACATCCTCTAACTTTTGAGTTTTAATCATTTTTACTATAACAAAATAGAAAACAATCGAAATAATAATCATACTAACAAAATTGAATACAGGATCAAACCTGGTAGTGTAAAACACTGTATTGGTTTGAAAAACCGAATCGCTAAATCCAACCAACAAGGCCCCTATAAGGTTGTTGACCGCATGAGCACCCATTGCCACTTCCAATGAGTTGGTCTTAATTGTAACAACTGCAAAAATAAATCCCACCAAAAAATAGTAAGCTACTCCGCTAATTGTTTCAAATCCCCCCATTGAACGGGATTTAAATACTTCAGGATTTAATAGATGCGGTACCATAAATATAAAACCTGAAATAACAGACAGAATAAAAGTGTTCTTAATTTTTCTTCCAAAACCCTGAAGCACATAACCTCTGAAAAAAAGCTCTTCCGCCGTTGTCTGTATTGGTGTCAGTATAAGTATAATGGGAAGCCCAACAAAAAATTTAGCTGCATCAAAACTGATTCTATAAGTTTCCGGTGCAGCCAAATAATCAGCCACACCGCTCAAAATCAGTAAAATGCCATATACTCCGAATCCTATAAAGAATTTTTTCCAATTAATTTTGTCCTCCGGAGTAATAAGCGTTTTAATGCTTCTCTGATGAATACATCTCATTGCAACATAAACACCGATAAAAAAGCAAACCAAGGTCATATTAAGAAATATATAATCAATCAGAGGATCAATTCCTATTAACCTTCCTGTGGTCAAATCAACATAAGTATTAGGATTATTGTCAACAAAAACATATATAATGGGTATAAGGTATAAAAGAGCACCGATTCCTTGCCAAAAAATCAATATGGTCAATATAGAACAAATATACCTAACTACTGAGTTTTTGCCCCTATCTCCCATCTTAAGATACGAACTCTGCATATTATTACCTCCCAAACCATATAATCACAGCAATATCTCCAGTCTTATCAGTCTTCCAAGTATATTTACATCTTTTTTGTATACAGTCTCCGTTACAAGACTTCCTTTGTTGCCGACAAGCAATAATTTGCCGCCTTCAATATTTTTCACCTGTCTCACTGTCTTCTTTCCTTTGTAGTCAATAAAATAAATCCCGTCTTTATCAATTTCGTGCGTGCTATAAACTAATGCTCGGTCTCCTTGCAAAATTCTAAATCCCGCCATATCATTGTCTTCAATAATGAGATAAAACACTTTATCTTTTGGAAATCCTTCCACTTTATTGTTTATTATCGGAAGTTGCTTTATTTCAGCCTGTCTTTCCATTTTATAGTTATAAACAGGAACAGTCATTATAACTCCAGCCAGTGCATCATTCCAAATATCTTGTACAGGTTTTTCAACCACTTTTTCTACATTCTTTTTAGGTTCGGGCTTATAAGTATTATTTTCGCTTTCGTAAACAATATCAAGCTTGGCTATTTCACCACGCAAGGCCTTTGATAATTTTTTTATCAAATCTTCATTCAATATCCTCCTGCCTGCTTCAACATCTATAATAAAGCCTTCCGAAACTCCAATAATTTTACCCAACTGTTTTTGTGTAAGGCCAAGTTCCTTTCTCAGCCTGCTTATCTCCAATCCCATTCTGTTACTCATAAATAACCTCCAGTCACTATCCAAAGAACTTAAAATGCTATATATACCAGTAGTTTATCATAATTTATACCATGTATGCCATATAATTTATATGCAAAACATCAAATAGTCAAAATTAAACAGAAACAAAAATTTCAAATAAAAAATTAATTGGAATATTTTTATATTAGGAAAAATGGTTTCAGAAAACATTGAAAAAGCTGCTTTTCATAAATTCACAGCTAAGAAATGCAAAACTATAGATCCTGAAAGAATAAAAACAATCAGACCTTTAATATAAGACTCCAAATTATCAATTTACATGAAATAATAAGTCCATCCCTTTTTCTCTATTTTCTTGCAAAGAGTTATTCTCACTAATGATACTTAAAAATGCCTGTACTGCACAAGGATCAAATTGAGTACCTGAATTGTTTTTCAGTTCCTCTATAACCTCATCCAATTTCATACCTTTTCTATAGGGCCGGTCTGACAACATTGCATCAAAAGAATCTGCAACACATAAAATTCTGGCCTCAAGTGGAATATTGTCTCCTTTGATACCACTCGGATATCCACTTCCGTCAAATCTTTCATGATGGTATTTTATTGAATCTATCAGATTATCAATACCGGGTGCTAAAGGTTCAAGTATGGCAACACTATAATCGGGATGTTTTTTAAGTAAATACCTGTCCTCATCAGTGAGTTGACCACTCTTGTTCAATACCGACTCAGGAATCTCTACTTTGCCTATATCATGCAGCAAAGCTGCTATTTTAATCAGCCTTATTCTCTCATCACTAAGTCCCATAGCTTTTCCAATCATCACTGCATAATCCATAACACGTTCAGAGTGCCCCAGTGTGTACTTGTCTTTTGCTGATACGGTACCAAGAATAGCCCTTAATCCGGCAAACAACTTTTCATCATTGTCAAAGAAATATTTTATATCTTCAAACACATCCCTATAAAGCTGAACATTATTTCTTCCCATGTTTTTTGCACGGTAAAGCGCGCTATCGGCTTGCATAATCAATTCATCTTTTGATTTGGCAAATTCAGGATATATTGAATAACCTGCCGATATGGTAACCTTATCGGGTAAACCGAAAACTTCATCCATATCCATCATCTTATCAAAGGCTTTTCTTATTCGTTCAATTACCGATATTATTCTCTCTGAATTTGCCCCCGGCAAAAGAATGGCAAATTCATCTCCTCCATACCTACACACAATATCCTGTTCACCTGTCTTAGAAAGAAATATTTTTGAAGATTTCGACAGCAGCTCATCCCCTATTTTGTGACCATAAATATCGTTATACTTTTTAAAGTTATCCAAATCAATCATCAGCATTCCTAAAGTATTTTTTGTTTCATCAGTTCTTTTTATTTCTTCTTCAAGTCTTGTCTGAAAATACCTGTGATTGTACAAACCAGTTACAGCATCTATATTAGCCAAAGCTTCCAGTCTTTTTATATTCTTTCTTGCCTGTTCGGATATATAAGCAACCATTATACCGGCAACTATAACCGCAATTCTCGTGGCCGACAGGCAATAAAGCAATCCTGCAGTTTTATCCGTAATATCGAGAAGGTTATCAAAATATTTGCTAAAAGTGTTGATATCAAAATTAATATTGGTCAAGTTTGAATATTCAACCAACTGCTGCTTTACTATTGATATGCCTTTTGATAGCTGCTGTGAATTGTTGACTATTTCTATTGACATCATTTTTGCCAAAACAAACATCTTTATGGATGCAATAGCGTTTGCAGGTACACATAATGAAGCTCCCAAATACCCATACCGGTAACAGAAAAAAATTGACAATCCTATTTCAAAAATTCCAACAAAAGCTCTGGCAGTTATAGGAAGCATTCCGGTCGCTTGAATGATTTCAATAACCAAATATATAAAAGCAAGGATAATGCAAACTGGTGTTAATCTGTCTTTTATCAAATTTATGAAATTGAAAAAAGCATTAGATTCTGTTTTTGTTTCTTTTAAACTCCTATTTAGCCTAATATCCACTTTTCTCATAGCAACTATCCTTTTCTTCCTTATTTAGTTTAAATTATATAAATTGTATATAAATTGAAAGAATAAACGCAAAGAACACTTATGAAAATCAGCTTCGCTCGCAGCTTTCTTATTACCCGGAAATCCTACAATTTCCCTCTAATGGTGTTTTACATTATAAAATCTATGGACAAGCAGTATCGCACAACAGAACATAAGCCCCGAGTCCTTCCTGCAAACAGAATAAAGATAGTACTACTAGACCAACTTTTATTTAGACTCTTTTACAATATACATATCATACACTAAAATAAGGATAAATAAAAGTCAAATTTTTACATTTATTTGGGGAATATTTAAAAAAATATAAAAAACGGTGTTTAAAAAAATACGAAACTTTTAAACAATAGCTATTTTATAAAATCACCTAAAGTAATTTGCCATAATTGATAAATTCATTTATACTTATTAAAGCTGTTTTCCAATAACCCACTATATTTCCCATCACATCCTCAGTTGCTGCTAACTATTTTAACTAATGCAAGGATATACTTACTATACATCTACCGTTCCAAAAGTAAATAATATAGCTCTATTGAAAATTCCATCTTCGTAAAAGTTAAATTCTGAAGGTGATATCCTTCAATATATAAGTGATATCACTTTTTCGTATGAAAGCTTATCACTTATATACATTTGTATTTTTTATAAACTTTCTCAGCAAATATTTCTATAGATATTTACAAAAACAAGATTTTACCATAAAATAGTTATATAAAGTAAAATTTTAGAATTTTATTGATTTGTGGGGAGAAAAACATGAGGTACAACTTGCTGTATTTTATATTACCTTCAATATCAATTGTATTTTCGATGTCAATGATATTGTTTTCTTTTATGCGAGGTAAAAAAAGTTCAACAATATATTCGTTTATTTTTTGTCATGTAATAATGACCATATGGACTTTAGGTCAAATTTTAGAAAATGCCAGTACAAATGAAAGCCAAAAATGGATTGCCACAATTATAAAATACTCTGCAGTAACCTACATATCCGCTTCATGGCTTATATTTACTTTATTGTATACAAACAGAATAAAAAACTTAAGAAAAGTCTGTTTTTCAATACTTGTACTTCCTTTATTTTTTAATCTTGCAGTAGTAACCAATAGATATCACTATCTATTTTTTTCACATTATTCGATGGAATCAAGAACCTATGGTATTCTCTTCTGGTTACATAGTATAGTATCATATTCCTATTTGATTGCTTCAATAGTTTTACTGTTGATTACTAGTTTTAAATGTGTTAAAAAGCATCGGATTCAATATATACTATTAGCTATATCCATTATACTTCCTACAATATTAAATGTTTTATACGTCTCAAGAGTTTTGGTATTGGAAACTGACTATACTCCCATAAGCTTTGTTTTATCATCATTTATATTCTTTGTAGCTGTCTTTAAGTATCGTTTTCTAAACCTTTTGCCAGTTGCAATTACAGATATTCTCGATGCAATACCTCAAGTAATTATAGCCTTAGACTCTAATAATGAGATTAACTATACAAATAAAGCATTCCAAAAATTTTTACCAAAATACAACCCTTCTGTTCACAATAATATAATAGCCTTCAAGGAATATTTCAGGAAAAAAGTTTATATAGATAAAAAAAATCTCTCGGTTATTGACCGTATAATCCTAACAGAAAAAGAGCCGTTAACAGACGAACTTGAGTTTAAGTGGCCAAACTTAAACAGAACAATAATTTTTCAGGTCAATGTAATTCCCATATACGAAAAAGGTACTTTTATAGGAAAAGTTATAATATTTAACGATATAACGGAATATAAACATTTAATCAATGAAAATATACGAAAAAACGAATCCCTATCATTGATGGCCCGAAAACTGTTAGAAGCAAATCTCTGCTACAGCGAAGCATCTCCTGTAAGTGAGAAGTCTCTTAATTCAGTTGGTAATGTCAAAAAAACAAACACTATTTAAACCACCATATTGGAATAAAAAAAAGGGAATGGCAAATTTAAATTTGCCTTCCCTAAAGATATTAAAGTTATCTACTTTAATAATTAACCATATTTGTAGAATTAGTTGATATATGACTCATACCATTCACTGATTGTTTGAACTTCAAGTTTCCCTTGTTTTACATAATTATCAATATATTCTACAATCTCTGCAAAGGACTCTGTCGAAATCGCATAAACTTCTACAGGATCTTTCTCTACCTGATGCAACATAAACATTATCGACGAACCTGTTTCAACAGCTCTGTCTATTTCATTCTTTATCCAATCAAGAGACAAGTCCTTACCTACAGGTATACATTTAAGTTTGTAAATATTTTCAACAGGTACAGGCTGTATTCCTGTAAGAGTTGTCCTTGCAGTCTTAATTCCTATTTCTTGCAGTATCTCAATAAGTTCCTCATCAAAGCTTCCCTGAGGATAGCATACGTGATAAGCTCCTCTTGTCCATCCGTTTTCCAAAAGCCAATTTAGACAGAACTCGTATTCTTCCCGTTTTACTTCAGCTGGCAAAACTGTAATATCGTCAAAATGGCTCTTAGTATGGATACCGATATCCCATCCCTCGTTATACATATAGTCCAGCTCATCCGGATTCAAATATTCAGGTTCGCCACCTGTTGCAAGTTCCCAGGTAGCCCATAAAGTTCCCTTAAATCCTTTTGCATCCATTATTGGCTTTGCTTCAGTCAATACATCATGCCAAGCATCGTCAAAGGTAAACAGAAGTTTTGATTTTCCTTCAATGTTATATGCAATTTTATCAAAATATATAGACGGTCTGAATCCTTCCTTCACATAAACTGTTATTACTATGCTCTTGATATTACCCCAGTCTGCACTTCCTACCGAAATAAAATCACTGCTTCTCCTTACAATTTTATTCCATCCGCTGTATAACTCATATGCTCCTATATAATTTATAAAATAACTGCCGTAATATACGTTATCGGTATACATGCCAATACTTATTGCAGTAATCTCCGATACATTCGGAACATACAAGTTAAATTCCACATTCTTCAAAGTTGATAGATTAAGACCATAAGTATAACGTTTCTCCATTGTGAAGTTAAATCCGCCTTCCGGAACCTGTGATGTCAACTTCAATGAACCGCTTCCGGATACTTTATGAGCGCTTACTTCAGCCTTTGCTCTTCTGAAACTGTAAGAAGAATCTATAACATCAAATTCCTCAATAATTATGCCTTCAGAAGTCTGCAACGAAGTTCCGTTTACTGGTACGTAGGATTTTATAAATGCCGGTTCAGGAGTAGGTTCGATAGTAGGTATAGGTGTTGGAGCACCTGTCGGTTCATCGTCAAGTCCCATATAATCATTATACCATTCGCTAAATGTAACAACTTCAATCAAATTCTGGCTGCTCTTACTGTAAACATACTCAACAAGTTCTCTAAAATACTGTGTAGACAACTCAAAGCCCAGAACAGGATTGTCCTCAACTTTAAAGGCATTAAGAATTATTGTGGAACCTGTTGCAATAGCTCTGTCAATTTCACTCTTAACCCACTCAAGGGATACTTCTTCACCTATAGAAATACTTCTCAAATTGTATATATCTTCAACAGGTACTGCCTGGATTCCATAATCGGTATACATTGCAGTTTTGGCTCCTATTGCCTCAACTATTCCTTTAATCTCACTGTCATAGAAGCCTGAAGGATAGTAAACGTGGTATGCTCCTCTTGTCCACCCGTTTTCAATTAACCAATTTTGGGCATTTAAGAACTCACTTTCCTTGGCTTCAGTTGTATACCCTTCAATACTTAAAGGATGAGATTCAGTGTGATTACCTATATCCCAACCTGCAGCATATAATTCATGCAAATCATATTTGTCAAGGAAAGCTATGTTTCCAGTCTCAGTAATATTTTTTACAGGCATCACATTTGCTTTAAATCCCTTCTCATTAAGTATTGGGAACGCATTTGATTTTACCGAATAATATCCGTCTTCAAAATTAAATATCAATTTTGGCAGACCTTTAACATTATATGCAATCCTATCTATATTAACATATACATTACTAGACCTTGTCGATACAGTAATTCTCATGCTTCTAATATTATTCCAATTTGCGTTTGAACCATATGAAATAAAGTCATTTCTTGCTAATCTAATTTTATTCCATCCGTTTCTGAGTTGATAATCTCCAATGAAGGTTGTAAAGTAAGAGGAATAATTTATTTCATCACAGAAGAATGCAACACTTACTGTATTGATTTTTGCAACGTCAGGTACAAATATATTAATTTCAAAGTTTTCAAGGTCCGAAAGATCACGGTTAAATGAATGTTGTTCAATTGTAAAATAATCTACTCCGCTCATACCCTGGGATGATACTTTTAAAGACTCCTTACCCGAAATATAATTAGTTGTATCTACTATTATGTCTGCATTATATGTTAAATCCCACTCTGCAACAGAATCTCCTTCGGAAAGAGTTATTCCCTCTGACAGGAGAAGATTATTACCTGAAGGTTTCGGAGTCGTAGTCGGTGTTGGTGTTGCGGTTGGTTCTTCTGTTGGCGTCGGTGTTGGGGTCTCTACCGGTGTCTCGGTTGGCGTCGGTGTTGGTGTTTCAATTGGTTCTTCTGTCGGTGTTGGCGTTGGGGTCTCTACCGGTGTTTCGGTTGGCGTCGGTGTCGGTGTTTCAGTTGGTTCTTCTGTTGGCGTCGGTGTTGGGGTCTCTACCGGTGTTTCGGTTGGTGTTGGTGTCGGTGTTTCAATTGGTTCTTCTGTCGGTGTTGGCGTTGGTGCTTCCGTTGGTTCTGCTGTCGGTGTCGGTGTTGGTGTCTCAATCGGTTCTTCGGTTGGTGTTGGTGTCGGTGTTTCAGTTGGTTCTTCTGTTGGCGTCGGTGTTGGGGTCTCTACCGGTGTCTCGGTTGGTGTTGGTGTCGGTGTTTCAATTGGTTCTTCTGTCGGTGTTGGGGTTGGTGTCTCTACCGGTGTCTCAGTTGGCGTCGGTGTTGGTGTCTCAATTGGTTCTTCGGTTGGTGTTGGCGTTAATTTCGGTGTTTTTTCTGGTTTTGGTGTCTTCTCTGGCTTTGGCGTTTTCTCTGGTTTTGAAGGTTCCTCCGGTTTATTTGTTATAGTAGGTGTTACAGTCTTTGTTGGTGTTAGAGTTGGTGTTAATGTCGGTTTAATTTTCGGTTCCGTACCATATATTAAATTTCCGTCTATGTACGCTGTCACTTTATCAAAACTAATATAATTACTACTTGAGTTATATGAATAGTCATTTGATTGGATATAATTTGACCAATCTTTTTTTGCAAATCTTGCATGAACTTCTGCTGAGCAATTTGCTTCCAGAATACCACTACTAAAACTTATTTCCAGATAATAATTGGCATCCTGAGTAGCCGGTGATAACTTATAAAATTTACCTGTCACACCGTTTAACGGAGTATGCCTGGGAGTTAATATTGCAGCATAGTCGCACCAAAAGTTTTGATCTTTCTCCTCTTCATTAGTATAATAATATCTCAATTTCACATTTTTAAGTTCAATGGGAACTTTACTTGTATTTGTTATCCTAAATCTAGGCATAATACTATTTATGCTATTGGTTGAATTACCGCTGTATGTTTCTATTTTTAGTTCAGGACTCACTGCCAAATTCGAAATCAATGGCATAAACAAATTCGAAAAGACTAACTCAGCATTCGATGTAAATAATGTCGATTCATTACTGTTCAGATTTAAGTTTGATCTTTTTGCCTGCTTTTCTGAATTCTTTTCGGTTTTCTCTGTCTCTTTTTCTTCTTTTAATACTTTTTCTGCTTTCTTAGATTCAAGTAAACTGTTTGATGGCATTAGTTTTTTAACATCAAGAAAATTATCAAGATTTGATAAATTATCTTGATCAAGCTTTTTCTCAGTTAAAAGCAATGCAATGTTTTTATTTGCTTCCTCTTTAACCTTCCTTTCCTTTTCTTCCTCCAGCTTACTTCTTTTTATAGCTGCTTTTTCTGCTTCTTTTAGTTTTTTTGCCGATGCTTCGAACTTTTCTCGTACTTCTTTTGTAATTCTTACTTTTCCATTCTCCGTCGCTTTACCATTACCATTGGCAGCGTATACAGAAAATTGTGAAAATAGCATGCAAAATACCATAGACAGAGAAATCACAGTTTTTCTTAGTTTCATAATAACCTCCCCTAATTCAATTTAATTTTTTCAGCATTTTATATAGGTACACTTAGTTTTGGTGTCCTTCTTTTATAGCAAAAATAAAATATAATATACATTGCTGAGACTTCATAAAGCTTTATACACTCAATGAAATCAAAGCATGCAGATATTACGTCAAATTTTTTAAGGCTAGATTGAAACTTTTACAAGACTTTAAATGCAAATAATCATTATTGCGGTTGATATGTTTTGTTATATTTGTAAAAATAATACAATTTATACCCTAGAAAACTTAACTTCTTTAATAATTTTCATAATAATGCAAATAGCATATAAATTCGGATATCCATAAACAAAAATATAGCATGCTATAATTTGCATTAGAGAGTCCATTGTTTTAAAAGATGCAGGATAATCTAAGCAGAAAAGCCTAAACACATACACTCTTTATATGCAACAAGATGTATATTGGTATAAAAACGATAAAATTTAGATTTGAAAACAACAATTATTGCGTTATCTCAAGAAAGGTCATAGAATTTCGTCTGGCAACAAATCTTGCAAGGTTTATTAATAGAACATAAGAGCTTCGAACTATAGCCCTCGGTAGTTAGAATTTTCATTCAATTTACCCCCCCTATAAAAGCTTTAAATAACTTATATCATTATAAAGTGTATTTATCTGTAATAAGTTAAATCATTTTATATTTATTTATAAAAATTATTTTTGCTTTAGTTGATAAAACAAACAGCCATTTATTTTTATCAAAACATAAATATTCATATTGACTTCCAATATTCTATAACTATTTTAGTTTATTTGTAATCTTATGTCAATATATTTCTAAACAAAAATATTGAATATTGTTTAATTTTTACATATATCCTGTAGAATATCCATTTAAAACTTCTAATTTAAAAATTTCGGGTAATCAGAAATTTTTTTACCAAAATTCTTTGCTATTATCATTATATCCTCAAGATTAATCGCCAAATCATTGTTTAGATCCATAATAGGATTATAATTGACATCACTTGAAACAGCATTGAGTCTTTGAGAAATCAATATAATATCATCTAATAACAAAACACCATCCAGGTTTATGTCTCCTGGCAACAAAATGACAGGAGCTGCTTTTGAACCAATAACTACATCCTTATCTACAATCATATCATTTATATACCTTGTCAAATATGTCTGTTTACTAATTTTTATAGAGTATCCCTTATCATTATACGGTACATTCGGCAGCTGGAAATAACCGTTACTGTCAGTGTAGGTATAGTCACCTGTCTGAACGATTTCTACTTTAATACCTTTATTTATCTCCGGGTATTTAGTCTCCACATTACATTTTATATAACCGGCTAAAGTGTATGTTTTATTCTTAACCGGTACCGGACTAAATTCATAGGCGCCACAGTCAACTCCCTGATAGGAATTTCTCTTATTTCCGTCAAAGTCATACTCTGCA
>Ga0209508_1002126_pt1 | contig 13757 bp, 11 predicted proteins | sample AD_UKC129_MetaG_FD_184427 | JGI IMG/M metagenome (GOLD analysis project Ga0209508, IMG submission 184427) | Active sludge microbial communities of municipal wastewater-treating anaerobic digesters from Canada - AD_UKC129_MetaG (SPAdes) (version 2) | ecosystem: Engineered > Bioreactor > Anaerobic... | reverse complement strand
TCAACTCATACGCCTATGAACAACTGTCTGACTGTAGGAATCTTTCATGGCATCTATCCTCTGGGAATGCGAAATATGAGCGAAGCAATGCTCTATGCTAAACTCTATCTGTATGCTGTCTATGGAGCTAGCCAATCCACCCAGGCTTATAATTTCTCTTCCTATTGTAATTTAATCGGTGATCCTACTGCTTCTGTCTATGTAGGCATTCCTTCAACTTTCATTTCCAATGCACCTACTTCTATTCCTGCAGGTTCATCTACCTTAGAAATCACAGTTTTAAACGATTCCAATCAAATTGTGCAGGGAGCATCAGTCGTATTGAGCAATGAAAATGGACAGCAAGCTTTAGCTTATACCAATGCTCAAGGTAAAGCCTATCTGGAATTTGCTTCCAATCTCTCTGGCTCTTTAACCTTAACTATCAACAAAGATGATTTCAAACCCCTGGTATCAACCATTAATATTGTCAGCAGTGGTGGAATTGTTTTCAATGGTACAGAACTTGATGACAATATGTGGGGTAATGGTAATAGCTTGTTAGATGCTGGAGAAACAGTTGAAACATATGTAAGTCTTAAAAATACAACCAATCAAGTCTTGACGCCTGCTGTGATTGCAAATTGTTCTGATCCATATGTAACTTTAATTCTTGCCAGCCGAATTCAATATAATAATATAAATCCTCAAGCAAGTGGTGTGAATATTGACCCCATTGTTTTTAGTGTCGCTTCACATTGTCCTGATCAACATCAATTTTCCCTAAAACTTACAGTGGAAACTACGGCAGGTAGCTGGGAAGTATATGTACCATTTACAGTTCATAATGGTAATCTAAATATAGCCTCTTATACTTTTATTGGCGCCACTAATAACTATATTCATCCTGGTGATAACCTTCCTATGACTATTAGCCTAACAAATGTTGGTTCACTTGGGTTAAATGGAATAAATGCAAGACTACGTTCTCGTGATATTTACTTTACAATAACCGATTCTATTGGAACTTATGGGTCTATTCCTGTTGCCTCAACTGTTTCTAATAATTCTGACACTTTTAGTGTTTTTGCTCGAAGTACCTGTATAGACGGAATGGTGATACCTCTGGAACTTTATCTCTTTAACTCTGCGGGTTATAAGGAAACTATTTATTTTACTGTCACTATAGGACAAACTACAATACACGATCCATTGGGACAGGATGCTTATGGATACTTTATCTTTGATCAGGGTGACACAGGGTATGATCAGTGTCCAACTTATAACTGGATTGGTATTGCACCTGCGGAAGGAGGCAGTGGAACTCTTCTTCCTCTCTATGATCCAGGAAATACGAGTGATGAAGGAGATCAAACTTCAGCTGTAGCTATAACAACTGTTAATCTTCCCTTCCCCTTTAAATTTTATGGGATAGAATACACTCGAGCTTCTATCAGTTCTAATGGTTTTATTGCCTTTGGACAAACTCAGGATGCAGATTGGCGTAACTGGAGAATTCCTGATGCGGGAGGTCCAAGTCCTATGATTGCCGTTTTCTGGGATGATCTCACGCTTGGAACTGGTAGTGGTGTCTACACTTATTACAATGCAACTTTACACTATTTTGTAGTGGAATGGTATCATATGATTTCCGGATATAATAATAGCTCACTGGAAACCTTTGAAGCCATCTTATATGACCCTATCTATTATCCTACCTCCACCTTAGATGGACAGATTAAACTGCAATACCAACAATTCAATAATATTGATTTAGGTTCTGGCGATGTTTATCCTCACGGAAATTATTGTACTATCGGAATTGAAGACCATACCGAAACCATAGGCTTGGAATACACTTTTAATAACACTTATCCTACTGCAGCAGCTCCACTTTCTCATAATTCCGCACTTTTTATTACTACCAGACCAATTTTACCAGATTATCCTTATTTAGTTTTAGAACAGATATTTGTGATAGATCCTAACGATAATGCCTATTTAGAACCAGGAGAAAATGCGGATCTATCTATTCGTCTGGGAAATCGTGGCTTGGTTAATGCTACTGGGGTCTCTGCAGTTATTTCCAGTTCTGATTCTTATGTAACTATCCTTAATTCCAGTGCTAATTATGGAACAATACCAGCTCAGAGTAGTGGCTATCCTCAAACTAATTATTCTATATTCGTATCTCCTAATTGTCCAGCACATCATCAAATCAATTTCAATATATATATTACTTCTGATACTGGGAACTGGAACTATAATTTCCCGCTGGAAGTAGTAGTTCCAGAACTCGGTTTTAATAATATGACTATCAATGATAGTGGCGGAAATAGTAACGGTATTTTAGACCCAGGTGAAACTGTCACAGTTAATATTCATATAGTAAATACAGGTGTAATTCCTGCCCCTCCTGGAACTGTAACTTTAACCTGTAATAATGCTGGAATAACAATTATTAATGGGACTGATACCTTCCCGGTCCTTGAACCAGCAGCTTTTGAACCTTTATCTTTTACTATTAGTGCCGCTTCCAGTATGAGTACTGGAACTTTAATTAACCTTATTTTTAATGCTGTCGCTGGAACCACTACTGCTCAACATTCTGAAACTGTGGAAGTTGGAGCACCTATCGTATTAACTATTGGAACGGGAACAGGAACCCAGTCTTATCCTCTGGATAGATATTATAATTATTGTGCTCATGAGTCTATTTATTTAGCCAGTGAAATTGGCTCTGCCTGCACCATTAAAAATCTTGCCTACTACAAAGCCAGCGGAGCAGATGTAAGTCCTATTGAATCCGTTACTATATATATGAAAAATACCACTGCTTCCACTTTGAGTTCTGGAACTTATAGCACAAGTGGATATACTCAAGTTTATAGTGGTTCTTTCCCTAATAACTCTACTTCTGGCTGGATGGAAGTCACTCTTTCTCCTATGTTTGTCTATGATGGGACTTCCAATCTTTCTATCTTAATTGTTAAAGGACATCAACAATGGATATCAAATTATCCTATGTGGACTTATACTTCTACCAGTACCAGCAGAGCAAGACAAAATAGAAGCGATTCTGCTCCTCCCACAAATTTGACAACAAGTAACAATTTGCCCAATTTACGGTTAAAAATTTTCCCACAAGTTGAATCCTTACTGCCTCCTCAAAATTTCACTGCTATCCCCAGTCATCAATCTGTATATCTTTCTTGGTCTGCTCCAGTGTCTGGTAATCCAACTGCTTATAAGATATTTAGAAATTCATCCTCTATTGCAAATGTAACCTCTTTAACCTATACCGATTTCTCCGTTACTAATGGAGTCTCCTATTCTTATTATATCATTGCGCACTATTCCAATGGAGAATCCTCTCCTACTTCTACTATCACTGTTATACCAAATGCTTATCCTCCTACCAATCTTACTGCTTTGGCAGGAAATGCCACAGTGACTCTAAGTTGGAATCCTGCAGAAGGTCGTAACAGTCCAAGAGATAATACTAAAGAAAGATTGATTAGCTGTTATAGAGTTTATCGGAACAATGTCCCGATTCAGGATGTTACCGAAACCACTTATCAGGATACAGGTTTAGTTAATGGTATCACCTATTCTTATTATGTAACAACTGTTTACATTAATCCAGCGGGAGAATCAGCTCCCTCTAATACTGTTGAAGCTACTCCTCAAATGGTTTCTATTGTAGTTTTAGGATCAGGAACCTCGATTACCACTGGAGTACAAAATAGTCCTTTAAATATCTGTAATAATAGCGTTCATGGTCAATCTGTCTATACAGCTGCAGAATTAAATGCCGCAGGAATAGTTGGTCCCCTAAGAATCACTGCCTTAGGATTTTATGTGGTTACACCTCCAGCTTTACCATTACCTCAATTTTTGGTAAGAATGAAGCATACTGATGCTACCGATGCAGCAAACTGGCATACTTCGGAAAATCTTTTAACCACCTATACTAATCCATCCTTTATGCCAACTGCAGGTGGTTTTGATATGATGACTTTCAATACACCCTTTGAATGGAATGGAATAGATAATATTTTAGTGGATACTGCTTTCAGTCTGGTGGAAACTGCAAGTAACACGGGTACTTTGCAATATACCTCTATGACTAATGGTTATCGTTTCGTCTGGAGTAATAGTGATGACCAAACTGATGTCTTTACCGGAGGAATGGTTGTCAGCCGTAGATATAACATCCAATTATATCTTCAACCCATTGCTCAAGCTCCAGATATAACAGTTTTCCCTCTTTCTCTGGAATTCGGTAATGTAGAAGTAGGAACTTCTTCCTGGCATAACTTTACTATCCAGAATAACGGCAATGCAAACCTTACTGGAACAATAACAACCCCCCAAGGATATACTGTGGCGCCCTCTGAAAGTATTTCCTCTATAATTTATTCTTTAAATAAACAGGAAAACACACAAAGAAATACCATTAACTTTAATATCCCATCAGAAAGCTCTGCTATTTTCAATATAACTTTCACTCCTCCCGCTGTAGGAACCTATAATGGAGAGGTATCTATCTTAAGTAACGACCCTGATGAAAGCTTGATAAACATTGCTGTTTCTGGTACTGGTTTCCTATATAACCTCATTTCTCCAGTGGTAAATATCTCATCAAATCTTCAAGGAATCTTTCTCTCCTGGCAAACAGTCCCTTATGCCACTTCTTATCAAATCTGGACCTCTGATGATCCCTATGCAAACTTTACCCTTTTACAAACTGTAAATGAGAACAGCTATCTGGATACACGTAATCTATCTAAAGTCTTTTATAAGGTCATTGCTATTCGCAATTAATTTATAAGGTCAATATTTTATACCTGCTTTTGCCTTTGGGGTACCTTAGCTCTCTCTTAGCTCTTTTTTACCTAAAGTGCTAAGAGAGAGTCAAGTAGGAGACAAGAAACAAAAATATGATTTAACTATAAGTAAAGATAGATAATTACATAGTTCTTTTCAAGAAATATCTCTATGTTCTTAGCTAATGAACCCTGAAATATTTGTAAAAAAAGATAAATTAGCATACTCATTTACAAGGGTTTTTGCCTATAATTGCCTTAAGAGGTATAATATATAAAAAAGAAATGAAAGGAGGTTTTTTCTGAATAACAGCTTATGAATCTAATCCAACTTGAAACTTAGAGTTTTTTTATCTTGTTGTTTATTAAGGTGATATAAATTTTATAAAAGCTTTAAGTAGTGAATTTTAGTAAGAGTTTTTTAAAAGAATTTTATTTTTAATGTTTTGTTAATAGGAATTAGGGTGATAATTCAAAATGGCTGAAATAAAATGTCCAAAATGTGATTCTCCAATGGTAATTCGCACTTCGCGTGAAGGAAACCAATTTTATGGATGCACCCGCTATCCTCATTGCAAGGGTACCCTCCCCTATAAACCGAAAAAAATGAATGAGGAAAAAACTAACCCTCCTCACCGCGCAAAAATAAATAGTTCAGTAGATTTAGATTATCCTCGTCCCTTTGTAGCAAGGGAAAAATTTGAAAGTTATCAAGTTAGGTTTTTTGAAAACGGTGCAGTTCCCGAAGATTTTTTAGATCTCATCCAATCTGAAGAAATAAATGAAGAGTTTCTTGAGAGGCTTACGAAAATCCCTTTATAATTAATAGGTAAGCACTTTTATTGATTTTTTTTCTTAACAATTTAGTTAAATGCATTAGATTATATATCAAATGCTCAAACTTTTTAAATAGATAGGAGAACCAATGTCATATGTCTAATATAGAAGTAATTATCCTTATTCTTTGTTCTCTACTCTTCATCATAGGAATTATTCTAATTATTCTTCTTTCAAGAAAAAATATTCCAATGGAACAATTAAAGGATTCTCTGAATCATATATCCACATTGATAGAATCTTTTGAAAGGACTATTAGAGATGATATCCAGCGTTTGCGAGCTGATTTATTATCTTTTCAATCCAATACCCGAACAGAATTACTAACCACATTAAATCAGCAAAATGAGGCTATCAGCAAAGAAAATAGAAGCAATAGAGAAGAAATCTCATCTTCCCTGGCAAAGCTCAATCAACAAATGAATGAGGATGCAGCTAAGAATCGTAATGAATTGGGTAATTCTTTGCGAGATTTATCCGAATCTTTATCTCGTAGGCTTCAGGAACTTGTAAGTACTGAACAGACTCAATTTGATTCCTTAAAAACTGCTATGGAAGCAAAAATGGAACAGATTCGCAGTAGTAATGAAAATAAACTGGAAGAAATGCGAAAAACAGTAGATGAAAAGTTACAAGATACCCTTGAAAAGAGATTAAGTGCTTCATTTCAACAGGTAAGTGAAAGATTGGAACAGGTCTATAAAGGTTTAGGTGAGATGCAAAATCTCGCTAATGGAGTTGGTGATTTGAAAAAAGTGCTCTCCAATGTTAAAATCAGAGGAATGCAAGGAGAATATCAGCTGGAAGCAATATTAGAACAGATACTAAGTCCTGGTCAATATGTTAAGAACTGGAAGCCAGATAAGAATAAAAATGAGGTGGTAGAATTTGCTATTTGCATACCTGGTAAAGATGATCCGAAAGAAAAAGTTTATCTACCCATAGATGCTAAATTCCCTCTGTCAGATTATAATGCCCTGGTTGATGCCTGGGATAAAGGTGACTTAGCTGCTGTAGAAAATGCAAGAGCTGCTCTTAGAGATAGGATTTTGAAGTGCGCAAAAGATATCCAGAAAAAATATATTGCCCCACCTTTGACTACTGATTTTGCTTTGCTTTTTCTTCCCATAGAAGGTCTATATGCAGAAGTTTTACACGATCCCACTCTTTTTGATGAATTGCAGAAATATCATATTGTAGCAGTTGGACCAACCACCATATCTGCTATTTTAAACAGTCTGCAATTAGGATTCCGCACTTTAGCTATTCAGCAACGTTCCAATGAAGTGTGGAAAATTCTCGGTGCTATAAAGACTGATTTTGCCAAATTTGGAGATTTACTGGATAAAACTCAGAAGAAGTTGCAAGAAGCATCCAATACCATAGAAGATGCCAGTTCTCGCAGTCGTCAAATTCAGAGAAAGCTTAAAAGCGTGGAAGAACTTCCACTGGAGGAAAGTTCAGTGATCTTAGAATTGGGAGAGGAAAAAGATTATCAGGTACAAGTTGAAGAAAATACGGATGAGGATTTATCTTGACAGTCTCTATTAAATTTAAAAATAAAGTATTACTTAAAACATAAATAAAAAAGGAGGTTAAAATGTTTCTAACAGGACAACAGATGAAAGAGGTGTTTCTCAAAGCAAAAAAACAGCGTTTTGGCATTATTGCTTCCAATGTGGTATTTGATATGCAAGTGCGAGCATTAGTCCAAGGTTATAATGCAGTTAAATCGGATGGACTCTTACAAATGAGCAGTGGTGCTTGTAAATATGCCGCTGGAGAAACTCAGGATATCAAAGCTGGAGCTCGTTTAATATCCGCTATAGCCAAGGTTTTCACTGAACAATTTCCGCATTGTGGGGTAGGTTTACATATAGACCATGCCACACCCAACTATTTTGACTTTATCGTCTATTGCATTGAAAACAATTTGGTCAGTTCGGTAATGATAGATGCATCCAAAGAAAGTTTGGAAGAAAATATCAGAATTACTAAAGAAGTGGTAGATATTGCTCATCGCCATGGAATTATAGTTGAAGGTGAGATTGGTTATATTAAAGGTTCAGAAGACGAGATAGTTTCAGAAACGGAACTTTATACTAAACCTGAAGAAGCACTGGAATTTGTGAAAAAGACTAATGTAGATTTATTTGCCGCATCTGTAGGTACCAATCATGGTGTCACTAAAGGAGAAAATGTGGTTTTGCGTTTGGATTTAATTAAAGAGATTGATGATTTGCTAATTGCTAATGGAGTTGAAAGAGGTCTGGTTTTACATGGTGCTTCCGGTTTGACTGATGAACAACAACAAACAGCTATAGCTAATGGTGTAGTCAAACTTAACAAAGATACCCATTATCAGATGGATATGGCAGCAGCAGTGCAAGCCTATTGGGAGAAAGAAAAAGATGCCATTGTCTGTCCTCCTGATGTTCCACCCGATGTCTATATGCCAGATAAAAGTAGATTTGATCCTCGGAAATGGCTTATTAAAGCAGAACAAAGAATGCAAAATACCGTCCAGAGTTTTTGCTTGATGTCTGGAAGCGCTAATAATAGTATATTATTATAATTATAAAAAAGGAGAAACAGAATATGAAAAAGGTAGCTATTAACGGATTCGGACGCATCGGACGTTTAGTGTTCCGTGCCATAATAAAATACCATCCTGAAATGGAGATTGTTGCCATTAATGATATAACTGATGCCAAGACTCTTGCCTATCTTTTAAAATACGATAGTGTGCATAAAATCTTTGATGCTAATATAAGCAATACAGAAGATAGCATCATAGTCAATGGAAAAACTGTAAGAGTTTTTGCTGAAAAAGATCCCCAAAATCTTCCCTGGAAAGATCTGGGAGTAGATTTTGTGGTTGAATCCACAGGTGTGTTTAATACCAGAGAAAGTGCTGCTAAACATTTAACTGCTGGTGCTTCCAAAGTAATTCTTACTGCTCCAGCTAAAGATACGGTTGATGCAACTATCGTTATGGGAGTTAATCATAATATCTTAACTGCTGAACATAAGGTGATTTCCAATGCTTCTTGCACCACGAATTGCCTTGCACCTATAGCTAAGGTCTTACAAGATAACTTTGGCATTATAAACGGATTGATGACTACGGTGCATGCTTATACCAACGATCAACGTATTCTGGATTTAGCACACAAAGATCTGCGTCGTGCTCGTGCTGCTTCTCTTAATATGATTCCAACCTCCACTGGAGCAGCAAAAGCAATTGGCTTAGTTATTCCCGAATTGGCTGGAAAACTTGATGGTATAGCCATCCGGGTACCAGTTCCAGATGGTTCTTTAGTTGATCTTAGTGCCAATCTGGAAAGAGAGGTATCCAGAGAAGAGATAAATGCAGCAATGAAAGAAGCTTCGGAAACCTATTTAAAGGGTTATCTGCAGTATTCTGAAGATCCTATAGTTTCCAGTGATATAGTTGGTAATAGCAGTTCTTCTATCTTTGATGCCACTTCTACCTTTGTAAAAGGTAAATTAGTAAAGGTATTTAGCTGGTATGATAATGAATGGGGTTATTCCTGCAGAGTAGCCGACCTAATGGAATATCTCTCTCGTTTATAAAGCAATAATTGAGGGCGGTAAGTTTTTTCTGCCGCCCTTTCTCTAAATATGGCTCGCTATTTTTATACGGACAAAGGGAAAACTCTCGGTCCCGTAAATCGTGAACAGATATTAAACCTCATTCTAAAGGATGTGCTAAGCCTGGATTCCCTGGTAATGGACACACGTTCTCCACGCTGGATTAAAATACGTGATATCCCTGAATTAATGCACTTCCTTTATGAATCTGACATCCAGATATCCGATTGGGCTGAGGAAATTGCTCTTTCCGGCGAAAGTGATGAATCTATTCCCCTATTCTTTCATATCCCCACAACTCGCTTAATAACCTTAAGTATTGTCACTTTTGGCTGGTATGAACTCTACTGGCTGTATATGAACTGGCGTTTCTTACATTACTTTCGTAAAAATAGTAGTGCCAAAGCCTTCTGGCTGGATTTAATCAATCCACTCGGTGTCATTAGAATCTTTCAGCACATAAGCAATGATAAAGAATTACGGGTTCAAAAAGAAGAGCGAGATTTCACTGTTAATGGAATAATCTGGATTTTAGCCCTGCTAACTTTATTTATCTTTGCCAGCGGAATTATTAACTATCTGACCCGCATCCCTTTCTTAGTTAGTATTTTTGTCTCTTTTGTTGCCTTAACTTTGTCTCTTTGCTGTATTATGCCCATACAAAATTATATTAATATTGCCAATATGCGGTTTAATAAGAAATTATCTGCTCATACTTTTGGTCATTATGGGACAATTATTCTGGGTATTTTAACCTGGATTTATGTGCTAATCCTCTGGATACCTGCATTATTTTAGTTTTATTCTAAATCCTTTTCTTCTCCACTTTCCTCAAGATTCATAGTAGGCGGAGATTGCTGATTTTCTGGTCGTTGATTATGTTCAATGGCTTCCTGAAGATGAGAGCGATGTCTTATCTTAATTAACCAGTTAATAAAGAACGCCAAAAGCAGAACTGCCAGTGCAATTATGACCCAAACTATCCAACTTATTCCTTTTTTCATTTCCACGGTCATTAATTCTGACTTATTCCACATTTGTTCCGTGTCAAATTCCCAGCTAACCGTTTTATTCTTATAATCTATTTTATCAGCAGTAGTACTGGCAGAGATTATTTTCCAGGGTAGATGAATTGTATAATTCCATTTAGGATAATCTTTCTGTTGCTTTTTATAGATGCTTGCCAGAATATCATCAGGGTCAGAAAGTAAATTGATATCAATAGAATCACTTTCCGTTCCAGGTTCCAGTATTTCAGAACCACCTAAAGAAATTCTACGTTTATAGACGAGATGTCCTTCACTATTTTTATTTACAGATATCTGTCCCAAAAAATCTACAGGAGTAGGTTCTTCGCTTATTCTATTGAAGGATTCTATATTATCAAACTTGAAAGTTACCTTATAGACCATAAAAGGTCCATTTTTCTGCACCTGGGAACTAATAAGATGAATTCCCGGTAATTCAGATTTTCTCATTATCTCCTGTGTATTGGCATAGTTGGAACGATGGACTAAACGCAAAGAGACTTTTCCTGAACCATCAGGATTTAGCCACATTTCTTCATTGTACTCCACACAGCCAACTAACAGGAATAACATTATGATTAAGAGAGGTAACATTTTTTTCTTCAATTTAGAATCCTCATTACAATTAGCTTATCTTTTCCTACTAAAAGAATAATCGATTTTTTGGCAAGGAAAATATTTTTGACACTGAATTTCTAATCTAAACAAAAATCTTTTAAAAAAGAGTTTCTTTTTCGGCAGATAGAATTATTATAATTATAGTCAGTGTTATTTTATGTAAATCCTGAAAAGTGGATTTTGTAACTTCAGGAATACAATAAAATTAAATATGTGTCATAAAGTGAAATTTATATTGACAAAAAAAGCAAAAGAATCGCATAAGAAAATAAATATATTGATAAGGAGTTGAAAAATGATTGAATTACGTCAGCTTTATCATTGCACTGTTTGTGGCAATGTTGTAGAAGTTACCTATGTTGGAGGAGGAGAATTAGTCTGCTGTGGTAAACCAATGGAATTACTGGTAGGTAATACTGTAGATGCTGCAACGGAAAAGCATGTTCCCGTCTTGATTGATTTGGGTGATAAGGTAAAAGTAACCGTAGGTTCAGTACCTCATCCTATGGAAGAGAAACATTATATCACAATGATTGAAGTTCTTACCGAAAAGAAGGTCTTACGTCGTGAACTCAAACCAGGAGATGCTCCTGAAGCAACCTTTTGTGTGAAAGCTGAAAAGGTTATAGGTGTTCGTGAATACTGTAATATCCACGGATTATGGAAAGCTTAATCATTAAAAAATAGAAGGAGGAATAAAAATGGCATTTAAAGATAGTCGTACAGCGGATAATCTAATGAAATCATTTGCTGGAGAAGCACAAGCTCGTTTGCGTTATCAATATGCAGCACGGGTTGCAGAAAAGGAAGGATTTATTCAGATTAGAAATATCTTCAATGAAACTGCAGATAATGAGAAAGAACATGCCAAACTCTTTATCAAACATCTAATAGCTAATGGATTGGAAGGAGAAGCCAGAAATATTATGGCATCTTATCCTATAGGTTGGTCTCCCGATAGCACTCTTAAAAATCTTCTCTATGCGGCAAATGGAGAAAAGGAAGAATGGAGTGAGCTCTATCCTCTATTTGCTGATATAGCTGAAGAAGAAGGTTATACTGATATAGCTAATACCTGGCGCCAGGTGATGAAAGTGGAACAACAGCATGAGAAACGCTATCGTAAATTATATGAGAATGTGAAAAACCAAATGGTGTTCAAAAGAAACGAGAAGGTCTACTGGAAATGCAACAACTGTGGCTATATACATGAAGGCACAGAAGCTCCAGTAACTTGTCCCTGTTGTCAGCATCCACAATCCTATTTTGAAGTCCTTTGTGAAAATTACTGAGGGAGGATACTATGCAAAAATATCAATGCATAGCCTGCGGTTATATCTATGATCCTGCCGAAAATGATGATATTCCATTTGAGCAACTTCCAGATGACTGGACTTGCCCGGAATGTGGAGTCGGCAAAGATATGTTTGAACCGATAGACTAATAAACACTAACCAAGAGGAAAGCCTGCTTGATGCAGGCTTTCCTATATAAGGAAAAAAATGACTGCTCAAGAATTTCAAGAAATAATTGATTTTGCTATCGCTCGTGAAGAGGAATCTATTAAGTTTTATCAAGACCTTCAGAAAGAAACTAAATTTCAGGGTCAGATAGAAATGCTAAAAGAATTGGAAGCAATGGAAAAAGCTCATAAATCTACTCTTCAAAACATTCGCTATACTAACGATTTTAATATTGATAAAGTGCCCAACCTACATATATCTGAATATCTAACTGACGATATAGAAAAGCTTGACCTCAACTATCCAAATTTGCTGGTTATGGCTATGAAACGCGAAGAAATTTCATTGCGTCTTTACTCTGAACTCAGTGTTAGATTCGCTGATGAACAAATAGGTAACCTCTTCCGTAAACTTGCTTCTGAAGAGGCAAAACACAAACTATGGTTTGAAACTTTATACGATGAGTGGTTAAAGCAGGGTAATTAGCGTTTTGAAATTAGCTCTTGATACTTCTCAATCTTCTGGTTCCATCGCTTTATGGGATAAGGGAAAAACCATCTGGTCTGCCTGTTTTGATATCCGAATTACTCATAGCGAGACTTTAATGCCTCAGATTGACACAGCTATGAAATTTTGTGGCTACAAACCAGCTGATATCAAGACGGTTTTAGTCACCAGCGGACCCGGCTCCTTTACAGGACTAAGAATTGGGCTTGCTACGGCTAAAGGTATAGCCTATGCTTTAAAAATACCAATTTTGACCTATAGCAGTCTCCAGCTCTATGCTCTTCAGCGATATCATTGTGGAAAGGATATTCTGGTGTTACTTGATGCTAAAATGCAAGAGGTATATGCTGCCCTTTACAATGAAAATCTGGAAGAAATATACCCTCCACAGGTATGCACTCTGGAACATATACTATCCTGGGAACTTAGAGATTGTTATCTTATGGAAAGAGGAATAAACTCCTTAGAGCTGCTTTCCCAGGAAAAAAATGTACCTTTTATCTCAGTTCCGTATTTACCTATTAGTGCAGCTGGATTGTTTTTGCTAAAAGAAATCTTTCCTCAACCAGAAATTTACAATCTGGATTATATTGCCAATCTGGAACCTAAGTACCTGAGAGAATATAACGCTCAAATTCAAAAACACAAAAACTAAGATAATCTGATATTAAAATCTCCTAAATTTTATATAAGGATATAGCAGCTTCTTTATCCATAGTGCATTATATTCAATTATTACGGTGGGAATATGATGCTTTTCTGATTGACAGAAAATAGAATATATATTTTTATAAAAATAAATAAGATTAAGGGATAAAGAAAATGCAACCCTATTTAATAAATGGCGGAATAATTTTGACTTTTAATCCAGAACTGCCCTT
>Ga0209508_1002121_pt1 | contig 13774 bp, 11 predicted proteins | sample AD_UKC129_MetaG_FD_184427 | JGI IMG/M metagenome (GOLD analysis project Ga0209508, IMG submission 184427) | Active sludge microbial communities of municipal wastewater-treating anaerobic digesters from Canada - AD_UKC129_MetaG (SPAdes) (version 2) | ecosystem: Engineered > Bioreactor > Anaerobic... | reverse complement strand
TAAACCCATGTACGTGGTGACGCATGGTGAGCTGTAATGTGCAACCGCCATAACAGTACCATCAGATGTGAGTGCTACTCCGTTGGCGTCATTAGATGGCAAAGACGCAGGGTTAGGTCTTTTCACCCATTCCCCGTCAATCCAGTCATATATTGTGACGTATGGTGAGCCATCATGTGCAACTGCCATAACAGTGCCATCATAGGTCAGAGCCACTCCGTTACCAGTGCCCGTTGGTAAGGGTACAGGGTCAGGTCTCTTGACCCATGCACCGTCAACCCAATCATACGTGGTGACGTATGGTGGGTCACTATGTGCAACTGCCATAACAGTACCATCAGGCGTGAGTGCTACTCCGTAACCACTGTCCATTGGTAAGGATACAGGGTCAGGTCTCTTCACCCATGCACCGTCAACCCAATCATACGTGGTAACGTATGGTGAGCTGTTATGTGCAACCGCCATAACAGTGCCATCAGGGGTCAGGGCTACTCCGTAACCACTAGCTGTCGGTAAGGATGTAGGGTCAGGTCTCTTCACCCACTCCCCGTTAATCCAGTCATATGTTGTGACGCATGGTGAGCTGTAATGTGCAACCGCCATAACAGTACCATCATGTGTCAGAGCCACTCCTCTACCTCTGCCCATTGGTAAAGATGCAGGGTTAGGTCTCCTCACCCATTTCCCGTCAATCCAGTCATATGTCATGACGTATGGGGACCAATCAAACGCCACTGCCATAACAGAGCCATCAGGGGTGAGGGCTACTCCGTAGGCGTCATCAAATGGGAAAGATGCAGGGGTAGGTCTCTTCACCCATGCCCCGTCTACCCAGTCATACGTTGCGACGTATGGGTCCCTGTCAACCACCACTGCCATAACAGTGCCATCAGGTGTGAGTGCCACTCCGTAACCATTGGTTGAAAATGTTGAGTCCGTCGGTAAGGATGCAGGGCCGAGGATTCTAGAATTACTTTCTCGGTTCTTTATATTTGTACTATAATCTGAGACGGTCACACCATTCTTTTTAATAACTAAACTGCTTTGCCTGATATTGGCGGAAGGTAGTATAAAACTTTTCTTAACCCCATCGCCACTCCCAACATTGACACCCGTGTAAGGCTGACCTGAAAATATACCTGGAGCGGGTAATTTTAGCCTAAATAGATCATCAAATTCTAAATATTTAACATTGCCATTTCCCGATGTAGTTCCAAACCTTGCCGTATTTGTTTTTCTTTTTCTATTTGGAACATCTGAAGTCCATGTAACTCTGGAGGTTGACCCCAAGTTTGAATATGGATTTTCAATTGTACTTAACCTAAAAGACCCAGATGGAGCACTACCTCCAGTCAAATAATTGATTAACTGATTGTTCCTTGGTATACCAAGCAGCTTTAACTCTGGAATAGCATTTACAAGTGTTATAAACACTGTTGCATAAATAGTTACAACATCTGTGCTCGTCTTCGTAATTGAAATAGGATTGCCTTCAGAATCTTTTAACATTGCATGTGTAATTAGGGCCGCAGTATTACTTCCAGAAGCTATACCAACTTCAGTAATCGTCCGCCCTACGTACTCTTCGGGGTTCAGAACAATTTTTCGTTTCCAACTCGATACTGGAAAGGCTTTAATGGTCTCTTCTGTCACTGCTGACTTCGTTCCTAAATGACTGAACAAACTAGTTCTATCCGGCGTTGGCGTTCCAGTCCCTGTGCCAAAATGAATATTTTCGAAATACGAATAACCACCACACAGAAGCGTCCACATCCTGTCAAGGATAATGTTGTGCCCAACAAATTCTCGATGTTCTCCTGTTTCGATGTTGTCGACATGCACATCAAACCTATTATGAATATTTACATTTTGCTTTATTTCCATTACCTTACACCTCCTATACTTTGGTTACTACAAAACTTTTCTTTTCCATACATTATTTCTCCTTACAATGGGTTGTTTCCAACTTTAGTTACTACAAAACTAATATCTATTATACTTGCTTCAAGGTTCTCTCCACCAGCATATGCGCTACTATAGCACACTTGCGTAACATCAAATGCTATATCCGTTACTGCTACGTTAAGGTTCTCTTCAGCGAATCCCGTTGGTGGAACACCATCTATAGTCAAATTGATACTTTTACCATAGTCATACAGACACGTACTTGAAATTCTGAAGGCTAAGTAGTACGAACCTGCCATATTGTACGTTAGGATAACATCTTGAGTAAAAGGCATTTCCTCTACTGTCTTTATCGTTAGTACATTGCCATCTTCTTCTACGGTTTCTATCGTGAATTGCTGATTTGCTGTGTTCTTCAGTACCAAGGAATTTTTCAAGTTGTCAAGTTCACATTCTAGTTCATAGTTGAATATTACTTGAATTGTCTTCTTATCTAAGAAGCTAAGTCTCTCTGTACCTACTATTTCTGGTACGACATCAGCGGGGCATACATAGAACCTTTCAATTGCGATGGACGAGTCTATGTGCTCATCATCACTATACGTATCATGGTATGTTATCGGTGTTACTTCAAACATAATATCCGTGATACTTGTATCAATACATTCTACTGGTGATGCCATACCGCCCCAGTTCCTATGCGTTATAAAAGAATGCGTTGTACCAGTACTATCTAGGATATTTATACCAACTCTATAGTCATTAGTTCTGAAGCCATTTATATCTACTGCTGTACCGGAAAAAATTGCTAAAGGTCTTTCATCTTCCCAAGCCATACTACCTGTTGTTTGTTCGGCATAAGTTCTGTAGTAAGGTACCCCGTTCTTAATGTATAATACTATCAGACCATGGTCTTGCCCAATATCTATAGAGTTTTTCCAACCACGCACCATAGCTACCTTACTTACATCTGTAGCTAGAACCAGTGGGTCCTCTTGTGCATACAAACGTCTAACATTAAGAGAACCTGTCGGAGTTACCCATCCTACCCAAGGATCGGCATCCGTATTAAACGTAAAGGGATACTGATTAGTGATCCAATACCCGTCAAATTCTATTGCTGCATCTATTGCTTCTCCGAGGGTAGCTTCAGCAATCCAGGCAGAGCCCGGTAGTTCTGTGTATACGCTTTTCTTAACAACACAAATACCATCATCTATGCATACTGCATAAATAAAAGATATCTGAGACTCCGATTCTAACTTGCGAACAGTTACATCATATACTATAGACCCAATGTCCATTACGTTATATGCAATACGACCGCCATCTATGACATACATTACTTTTCTTGGGTCTATCTTAATTGAACCACTAACGACCTGAGCAGTAACAGTAAAGTTATGGTAACCTTGCTGCTTAATCAAGTATGCATGCGGTATTCCAATTGTTCCACGTCCTGCGTTCACATAGAAATACATAGGTGTATATAGCTCTGAGATTTCATTATCTTTAATTCTTATGATTAGTTCCGTTGGCTCCGAGGCGACATAAGAAAGTGTGAATTTACCTGTGAGCTCAGTAGTCTCTGTGACGTACGCTGAAATCAAAGCTACTATATCTTCTTTTTGCGTAACCTCTATAGATGTCTGATTATAGTCAGATAGTAGCCTAGGCAATCTGTCTAGCACTTCTGTCAAGTCAACCTCAGTTAATTTAGGAGGAAACAGAGCGTAGTCAGATATAACTACTGGAGCGGTTGCCTTAAATGTAAAAGTTAAAGACGCGTGGTCTAAAGCTTCGGTTGGAAACTCTACTGAGCATACGCCATTACCTGTGTCAACTATAGGAATGGTGTAGACATGCGTTACACCTATCTTAGACAATACTTTAAGTTCCGCTATAAGACCCATAGCATACGGGTCAGCATAAGGTGTTGCTACTACGGACAACATCATGTATTCAGGTATAGATTGTAATACTGCTAAATCTATATTTTGAACAGCGTACCCACCAGCCTCAAGCGTTATAGATTCTGTTGTAATAGTGCCGTTCGTTACTTGCCAATTAGCTGCTACTGAGGATAGGATATTAGAACCATATATCATACACCCACCCCCTCCAATATTTCTGCGTTCAGCAACGTCATATCGCACGTCAAACCGCCTGTGTACTTGTAACTCATTCTTTGTATGATACCTGTGTAGTTCAAATTATACTTCGTACTAGAAACTACTACCTTGTCTCCAATATTCAGCAATGGGTTGCCGCGTATTGACAACGATAGTAGCGGTGTGTCATTATTTACGAAAGCGTTTAGGATACTCTTATAGTACTCCGCATATTCAGTCGATTGGATATATTTATTTGAAATACTTAATTGCTTCGCCGCATCGTCAGATAAAGTGAATTCTGTTAACCCTATAGTCTTTCCATAAACTTTGAGGTCTGCAGCAATGGCTTCAATTGTACATTCTAAAAGCAGCGATATTAACCATTGTGTTGCTGTGAAGTCTTTAAGTGCAACTACATCATTGTTAGATTTAATATCAACCATAGATACTTGCCAAAGAGGCCCCGCACTGAATGCTACATTATTTATCTCATTCATGCCTTGTGTCAGTGTTATGCCGTTTAGCTCTACTAGTGTAGTTACCGCTGAAATCTGCGGAACGCTGTATGTCAACTCTACTCCGTCATAAGCTTTTATAATAGACTGCTTTACGGAAACAGTTTTAATTTGATTAGCATCTGTTAAAGTAGCCCTAACAGGTTTAGCGCTTGTAAAAGCGCCTATGATAGGTGTTCCGTTTTTGGTGCTTGTTACGTAACCAAGCGCTGCTGCGCTTAATTCCTGTAAAAAGTCTTTTATAGTACCACTCACAAATGCAAAAGGTACTTTACCTACAAGGGACTCATCAACAGTAACATTTATTCCAAGTAAGTTGAAAAAGTCTGTCATAAAATCATAATAAGTGGTGTTACGTGTAATAGGATAATTCGGCATAGGACTGTTAAATATATTGTACCACGCATCATGCGCCACAACGTCCACATAAGTACCTGTAACCTGCGCATCCCAACCGGTAACGTAATATCTACCCAGCTGTACCCATTCTACTTCTTCATCGTCATAGATTGGTTTAATAAACAACTCAACAGGTACTCCAGCTTTTATTTTACCAAAGTAAGGGCTTGACACATTAGTCGGGCTAAACATACCGTTATCATTGAAAAGCCTGAAGGAGAGCTCGTTAGAAGAAATTGCTCCGAAAGGATTAGATGATTCTGCAGAGCCCTCTTCAAGCCAGTCAGCGTCTATTAAGTAATCTGATTTTGAGACACTTAAAGGAGTAGAGGTGAAGTAAATATCAAGTCTTACATCAAGATATCTGCTATCGTTATTAAAATCTGCATCTGTTGCGACTCGTGGCATTACTTACACCTCCTTATTTTTCTATCAGATTGAAGGTAACATTTTTCCATACCCAATTAGTAGTTCTACCAGCTCTATGCAACTCTGTTGGTATAGAACCTACATATACTGTAGCAGTTTTAGGGACACCGTTTTCTAGATACTCTAGAGGGAAGAACAAAGACGTTGAGTCCCAAATAGCCTCAAGAATAGTGTCTAAATCCTCGCCACTAATTGCATCGTACGTAAAGTAGAACTTACGCTTCTTTGCAATTAAATCACCAACCATGGTAGCGTCTGCTAGACGCTCCATGTTGGTAACATTGTACCGCTCAATCTTAAAACTAGAAGGGTTTTTAATTGCTATACCATTAACAGTGAAGTTTGCCATTTTTATCCCCTCCTTGCTTTTTCTTCTAGCTGTATTACCTCCATCTTACGGCTTAGTTCTTTTAGCCCTCTCTCATCAGCAATCAACGTACCAACATATAGCGGTTGAAGTTGAGACTGCTGTCCTACCGATATGTTAGCTATGAGAGGCATTAAAGCTGATGTAAGTCCATTAGATACTGCATCTACAAATGGCTTCATGGCCGATTCATTTTCCAATGGTATAATTGCTTCAGCTTTGTTTCCTTCAGCAAACCTAGCTATGTGTTCTCTGTTGAATATACCGCCAACTTTATGTCCCTTAGTTACCGTACCGGTTGATTCGCCTGTAGTAGCATACGAAATGTCAGTATTTTGAGCTTTGCTATTCAGACCAAAGAAAGTTTTAAGCTTATCTATTGCGCTGTTTATCCAGTCAAAGAACTTACCAAATACATTATTCCACATATCAGAAATCCAGTCCTTAAATGCCTGATAAATATTGCTTATGCCAGATTTGACACTTTCATACATATCTGTTATCTTAGTACTTATTGTGTCCCACATCTTTTGGAAGAACTCTTTAACAGAGTTCCAGGCACCACTAAGCTTTTCTTTGATAGTGTCCCACATCTTTTGGAAGAACTCTTTAACAGAGTTCCAGGCACCACTAAGCTTTTCTCTGATAGTGTCCCACATCTTTTGGAAGAACTCTTTAACAGAGTTCCAGGCACCACTAAGCTTTTCTCTGATAGTGTTCCACATCTTTTGGAAGAACTCTTTAACAGAATCCCAGGCACCACTAAGCTTTTCTTTGATAGTGTCCCATATATTTTGGAAGAACTCTTTAACAGAATCCCAGGCACCACTAAGTTTTTCTTTGATAGTGTCCCACATCTTTTGGAAGAACTCTTTAACAGAATCCCAGGCACCACTAAGTTTTTCTTTGATAGTGTCCCATATCTTAACAAAAAATTCACCTATAGTCTTTAATAAATCTGTAAGCCATGTGGTAATATCAGTCCAAGCTTGATCTAACCACTCGCCAATACCTGCAAAGAAGTCCCCTATTTCTTTTCCAACCTGTGCAAACCACTCGCCAATACCTGCAAAGAACTCCCCAATATCAGCCCAAGCTTGCTCAAACCAATCAGTTATAGCTCCCCAGTTGTCTGATATAAGCCCTATTAGCCAACCTATCAAAGCACCAATAGCCCCTCCAATAAGTGCACCAACAGGTCCACCTGCTATCATTCCTATAGCAGCACCTATTCCAGTACCTAAGCCTAATGATATACCAGATACATCCCAGTTACCTGTAGAAAAACCTTCTATAAACATATCAGTTATCCATCCAACTAACGCACCTATTGCTGTTCCAACTACTGCACCTAATGGGCCTCCTGCAACTAAGCCTATAGCCGCTCCTAGACCTGTACCAACAGAGAGCCCTATCGTACTCCAGTCGCCTGTTTCTAAAGCCTTTGCTATTTCATCTACTAACCAACCTACTAGCAGCCCAATACCACCACCTATTAAAGCTCCTCCGGGACCACCTGCTATCATTCCTATAGCGGCACCTATTCCAGCACCTCCTGCAAGTGCAACAGTAGACCAGTCTCCTGTTTCTAAAGCCTTTGCTATCTCATCTACAAACCAACCTACTAGCAGTCCAATACCGCCACCTACTAAAGCTCCTGCTGGGCCGCCTGCTATCATTCCTATAGCAGCACCTATTCCAGTACCTCCTGCAAGTGCAACAGTAGACCAGTTGCCTGTTTTTAAAGCCTTTGCTATCTCATTAACAAACCAACCTACTAGCAGCCCAATACCACCACCTACTAAAGCTCCTGCTGGGCCACCAGCAATGGCGCCTATAGCAGCGCCTATTCCAATACCTCCTGCAGCTGCAACAGTAGACCAGTCTCCTGTTTCTAAAGCCTTTGCTATCTCATCTACAAACCAACCTACTAGCAGCCCAATACCACCACCTATTAAAGCTCCTCCGGGACCACCTACAATGAAACCAATAGCCGCTCCAATACCAATACCAATAGGATAACCAACCTTTGACCAGTCACCAGTCTCAAAGCCTCTTGTAATAGAGTCAATTATCCAGCCAACTAATGCACCAATTCCTGCACCGATAACAGCGCCAAATGGTCCACCAATAAGAGCACCGATTGCAGCACCAAGACCAGTTGCAATAGGCACGGCAACTTTTCCAACATCAGTCAAACCTAAAGCATTGGCAAGGTCATCCCAGAACCAACCTGCTATAGCTCCAAGTATACCACCAATCTTAGTACCAATAGGACCACCAATTATATTCCCAAGAGCAGCACCAAGTAGGCCTCCTATGCCGGCACCTAATAGTTTATCTTTACCACCAAGAGCTCCTATAAGATTGTCTACAAAGTCTGTAGCTATGCCTCCGACATCAGGAAACTCAATCTGCATATCAGATAGGTCTAAACCAGCACCATCGAAGATGCCCATAAAATCTTCCCATTGATCAGTAGCATTTCCTTTGTCAGGGCGCTCTAGCGAGAATACCTCATCAAAGCTCAGTAAGCTCTTAGAAGCTTTATTCGCTTTCTTTGATAGCTCATCCATTCCTTTTCCAGTACCATCAAGAGCTTTATTGAATTTATCTAGGTCACTAGCTCTATCCTTAGAATCAGGCAGCAGCATTTTATTTGGATCCATACCACTAAGTTTAGTAAACCCACTAAATAATTTGTTTATAGAATCTCTAAACTTATCACTAGCACCAGTCAGTGCTATAAAAATACTGACACCCAAAGCTAATAAAGCCCATATAGGATGAGCCACCACAAAGTTCATAGCAGCTACTAAACCTTTTATTGCACCAACTATTCCTTTGATTACTACAGTAGTTATACTTGCTGCAACCGCTTGAAGCTTGTATACAGCCCACGCAGCCGCCGCGGCCAATATTGCAGTGGTCAAGCCCTTCATTAGTTTTTCATTACTAGTGATAATTTTTAATAAGCCGGCTAATGTACCAATAACTGTATATATAGCAGGAGCCAAGGCATTAAACACACGCAGTAACCCTTTAAGCAAACTACCAAGAGTCTTAAAGACTGACACTAAGTTACTCTTTATAATATCCCATAAAATCTTGAGATTAGCTATAAACACTTTTATATCTTGCTGCAGTGCTGGCGGTATTAGTTTCTCGAACACACCGCCAAGACCTTTCAGATCATAAATGCGTCTAAGCTCATTTATAAACTCGCCAAAACGTCCTAGAACACCCCTTAAGTACTTTATAAAAGGCTCAAATATGCCAGCAAACAACATTTTAGAGTTATCTACAATGTTGCTTATTATACCCTGAGTAGTAGTAGATGCCAACTTCAAAGTAGTACCAAATCTTTCATTGATACCTTCAACAAGTGCATTAAGAGCTACATGAGCAGGAATCGCCGTTCTGCCTAGATTCCTAAGCTCTTCAGCGGTTAGATTTAATTTCTCCTGCAATATTTCATATGCAGGTATACCGGCTTCAGCAAGCTGGCGCATCTCTTCATTCATTAACCTGCCCTTGGTGTATATCTGACCAAAGGCCCTGGAGATAGGTCCTATAACGGCATCAGTACCTTGAACAGTAGCTGCTGATAGCACGCCTTGCATCAAAAACATAACATTCTTTGCTTCTATACCATAAGCTAATAGTCTCTTCGCCGCTTCTTCAGCCTGCTTAAAAGAGAATGGTGTAACTGCAGCAAAATCTTTAAGAACATTTATAAACTCTTGAGCTAGCTCAGTGTCACCAAATAAATTTGAGTATACCATCTGGGCATACTCTAACTCTTTTGAAAATTCCCATACTGCATCTGTAGCTCTTCTAATAGTATTAAGACTACTATAGAATATCTTAGATACTATGATACCGTGGACTATACGTGAGACATCCTTGAACGCAAACTTTGATTTCTTTGCAGGCTCCACCATACCAATATTTATCTTGCCCTGTAGATCAGAAGCAAACTTGCTAGCTAAGGCAGATGCCTTCTGTATATTCCGTGCGAAGTTCTGTATATTAAGATTTAGTTGTGCTGTTAGATTTGCAAAGTTTGCCAAGGTATCACCATCCTTTAAGCTGATCTATATATCCTGTTTGTACCACTTGTGTTTTTGCGCCATTTAGTCTACGCTGTATATCAGCATGCACCTCTAACTGTGCTTTGAATTGCCTAGGCGTTAGCTGCCATAATTCTTTTTCAGTATACCGTAACCATACTCTCCCGATATATAGAATGTAAGGCCAATCCCAATCATCACTTTTGAAGGGATCGGCCCCATTGCTATCATCGGGATTTAGGCGTTTGGGACCTTATGTCCCTCCACAGAAGTTTTATCCTGCGGCATGTCGCTTTCAAAAGCTACTCCGAGTGATTCTACAAGCTCTGCCATATAAGCAATATCAATTAGATTACCGACTTCCTGCTCTGTAAGGTTAGGGCTCTCATGTAAGAAGCCTGCCCACAAAATGGTTCGTAGTGCCTTCATACTGTTTTCTTTTTCCAACTTATCGAAAGCAGCTTGAACTGAACCAAATTTGTCTTCCAGTTCGGCCAAAGCATTGAGCGTAAATTTAATTGTACGCTCAACGCCGTCATTTAAGGTAATCTTAACTGTCTTGTTCTTTACATCTGCCACGTTAGACATTAAGATTTCACCCCTTCAACGGATTTATTTTTTGTTACTCTCCAGTATCTTATGTAGCGGATGGCATTTTAACATCATCAAACCAGGTACTCATTGTAGCCTCTTTAGCATCAGGGTTGTCTGCATCAATTTCGTACTTCCAAATTCTCTTAGTAACACCAGGTGCAACTTCCACAGGGTAGTTAAGTTTTACGAACTGACCTCTTATTGTGTCAGACTGAAAATTGATGCTATCAGCCTTAGTCTCATTATTGTCCTCAGGGTCAGAGAAACGGCCTTTGTACAGCCATACATACCGGTACTTACCATTAGACTTTAATGTTCTAAAGCCAATTGCAACCCAAGGTGGCGTATCATTATCACCATACACTACACCACCATTAGCGTCAATTGTGTGCCCAAGTAAGTCAGCTTTGTTCTGAGACGTCAGGGCGTTCTTTTGAATTTCAACGTCTATATTACCTAATGTAGAAGCTGTTTCACCAGGGCCATCATCATAGAATGCTGTTGCTAATGAAGTATTAGGATTGATGTTAATATGCATTACACCAGGTGCAGATACTACTTCACCATACACTGGAGCTGTTGTAGCAGTATCTTCTGTGATCATCTTTGCATACACAAGATTGTCGCAACCTATTCTCATTGCCATAGTTTAATTCCTCCTATTCAATAGTAGTTGTTATGCCTATATTAAAGGCATAGTAGACTCGGTTATTTTCATCGCGTTTCATTAAGAACGGAGGCTGACGCAGGTATACCTGACCCCAACGGGTTGGAGTGAAATCTACTCTACCGTCATCATCCTGTTCTTCCTGAAATGCTTTAAAAATATTAACAGCTTTTTGCCTCGCCGTGTCGGCGTCAAGGTCCCTTACAAGTATCTGTACAGACCGATGAACTGCAGGATCATATAAAGATGCAGGGCTACCGCTATACTCATGCAGAGCTACTAGAGAATCGGGTGCTTCTGGAGTAAAGTCACGAAATACATCTGTACCATCTTCTATAACAATTTGCTTAGCTATAAGAAATGATACAATGTCAAGTAACAATGGCTTATTCATTAGCAACCACCTTTCTAATCACTCATGCCTGCTAGCGATTCCTTTGCATATTCAAATACAGTTCTTTTAAAGTTCTTATTAGCGTATTCTCTTACTGGATCCTCTAGGAACTTAGCTTTACCTACAGGGTGAAACGCATCTAAATCCTCATGCACTGCCACCATGTAATATGACGCCGGCTTACCAGTAACAGGATTTATAGGATCTCCATTACCGCCGTACCCTAATAGTGCTTCATATGCCCAAGTTGTAGCGGCGGTATCTGTTCTACGTGTTACTTCATAAAAAGCACTAGATAGTAATGTTTTAGTCAATTTAGGTACTTGACGCTTACTTTCGTCCATTATCTCTTCAGCAGCAGCTATAGTAGCTTTCTTAGTACCTCTGTCAATGTTCCTTATAGCAAATTCACATCTAGCAGCAAATGCATTTAACTCCTGTCTACTAAATGAAAATTCTGCAAAGCCACGCATTAGAGATACACCACCTTCATATCTACACGCCCGTTCCTATAAAAGTAGCCGATAGCTTTAATCTCTGACTCACGTCCTTCGAACACTACATTGTCGAGTTCTTTAATAGGAGAGTTACCATCGACGTACAGTTGCATTGTAGATACTACTTCTTTTCCTTGAGCATCTTTCACAATTTTCACAGAACCTTCCGCATAGCATAAACCAGATTCATTAGCCGCAAACTGTTTAGCACCAGTACCGCTACGGCCAATGTAAGGTCTAAAAACAAACGGTAAATTCATCCAAGGTTTTAAGCTCTTAAACATTCCTACCACCGCCTGCTGGCCAAGGTGGATTGCTATGCATACCTTTATGGAATACCTTGGGATAATTATATATTGGTACTGATATGCCAGCAAGTGCAAGCTTAGCCTTATATAAATTAGCTTGGTCTCTGAAATACTTTAGTCTTTCAGTTGGATCTTCAGATTGTGGGCCTAAGCTACGTTTAATATCCCTAGCAAATAAAGTTGCTGCACGTGTAAAAGCTTGGTACATCAATAAATTTCTATTAGATCCATACTTGGTGATAAGATACTCAAGTTCTTCATCCTGCATAATAGGTTCAGACATATTTGTATCTCCAATAATAAATCGGAGCTCATCTAGTTCACTATTAGCTGGATTTCCAGAATAACTCCAAGACATCTTATCACCTCCTATTTAGTAGTAACTTTTGCAACTTTTACCTCTGCAGCAACCTTTGCCTCAGCTTTTGCCTCAGCGTCAATTATTGCTTGTTCAAGCTGCTCAATAGTTAGATCCTCGGGCAGTTCTAGTTTTAGTTTAGCACATTTTGAAGCAAGCATCTTTTTACGGTCTTCAAGTTCCTTTGCTGCACCAATATCTACTCCAAAACGCTGTTTAAAAAATGCACGATAGCTATTGAAGTTCTGCTCGGTAACTTCTATAATATGCTTCTCTTGTAATCGGTACCTAAAGTCCCTTATATCTGCTGGCTCAACAATAGAGCCAGCAGTTATAGGTCCTCGTGGTCCCCTAAAAGAGCGCCTAACTACAAACATTACTCTACGATGTCCCTAAAGAACACACCAAGGTCATCGCTAACTTTCTTAGCATCAAAAGCGATTTCACCCTCGATGCGTTCTACACCCAGACCGAGCAGATCCATAGGAATTCTAACGATACGGTTACCGTAAGCTCCAGCACCCTCTAAACCAACCCAAGAAAAGATATAGCCGGCTGAAGGCGTTCTCAGGCTAGGGTTAGGGTTACTGTAACAAAGCAACGCATTCTTGCCCATGATGAAATCAATATTATTATTAGCAGCACCTTTAGCACTGTTATTAACTACTGCCCAAGCTACATACACGTTTTCAACTTCGAACAGCGACGCAAGCAAGGACGTTGTAACAACACCAGTTTCGGTATATTTAACTCTGTCAAGAACGTCGTAATGGTTCTTTAAAGCATTAAATACGTAAGGAGACAGAACCAAAGTATTAGGTCTGTAACCTGTACGAGCTGCCATCTTGACTGATTCATTCGTTATATCCTGGATGGGATTAGAGTCGTTCTGGTTCCAATATACTACAGTACCGGAGCTTGCGCTTGCACTTGTACTGTCAGCACCAGCGATCTCATTAGACCATACGTTAGTTTTAAAGAACTTAGAGGCCCATTCCACTTCCCTACGGATAAGCATCTTTTGGGTTACGAAAATCTGTGCGTCCTTATCTGCATCAAGTGGTTCATCATAATTCACGCGCTCCTCTGGAGAAACATCCTTATGGAAAGCGTATTTCTTGCAGTAGTAAGTATCTGAAGCAAGATCGTAATCA
>Ga0209508_1002115_pt1 | contig 13795 bp, 8 predicted proteins | sample AD_UKC129_MetaG_FD_184427 | JGI IMG/M metagenome (GOLD analysis project Ga0209508, IMG submission 184427) | Active sludge microbial communities of municipal wastewater-treating anaerobic digesters from Canada - AD_UKC129_MetaG (SPAdes) (version 2) | ecosystem: Engineered > Bioreactor > Anaerobic... | reverse complement strand
CCCTATAACACAGATTTTAAACATTTCTCACCTCCTGATGTTATAATCTTTTTTAAGATGTTTATTAGATTATTTCAATGATAACATAAAATTTATATGAGGAGCAAGCTTCATGAAATGCTATATACTACTAATTTAGAAAGGATTAGATGAAAAGAGCTAAGATTTTAGCTGAAGAACAAAAATAGGATTATTTGTATTAACCTTTTTAATATAAAAATTTTTTTCCTCAGGGACAGAATTTGACACCTATTTATTTTAGCATCTTAATTCAGAATAAGTGGTATAATTTTAATTAAATGATTTTATTAATGAGGGGAATGCGATGTATAAAGTTGCTTGGGATTTGGATAGTGGAGGAATTCTTTTAGTAAATTCCTCAAAAGACGAAATTATACCCCCAAGACCCGTTTTTTATGAGGAATTAGATCTTTTAGGTTTTAATAAATTTTGGGATTATCCTAAAGTAGAAGAACCACTTCTTTGGAATATTGGAAGAAGATATTATTACAAGGGGAAACTTGTAGCATCTGTTAAAGGTGGAGGAATCTTTGAAAAGCCAAAGATAAGCTTAGAAGATGACTGTAAAAACCTCTCTTTAGAACCTGTAGATGTTAAATTAATGGTAGAAAAAAACCTTAAAAATCTTGAAACATTAAAGAATGAGGCAATAGATTTTATCCAGGATACTTTTAAAAGATACAAAAACAAGGTAGATCAAGTTATCGTATCTTATAGTGGTGGGAAAGATTCTCAAGTAGTTTTAGATTTAGTTTCACGAACTCTACCGCCTGATGATTACATAGTAGTCTTTACTGATACTACTATGGAAATACCTCCCACTTATGAAATGTATGAAAAAACAAAAGAGTATTATACAAATATCTATCCTAACCTAAAATTTTATGTAGCAAGAAATGAGAAACACTCCCTTGAGCTCTGGAAAATCTTTGGACCTCCCAGTAGAATCCTTAGATGGTGCTGCTCTGTATATAAAACTTCTCCTCAAGTAAGACTGATAAAAGCATTAAATCCTGAGAAGGACAAAATAAAAATATTAGTCCTTGATGGTGTAAGGGCTGATGAAAGCACAAGAAGAGGTAGATACTCAAGAATTTCTAAAGAAGCTAAGCATATTGCTTTTATAAATGCACACTCAATTATAAACTGGAATACTGTTGAAATTTTTCTCTACATTTTTAATACAATGGAAAAACAAAAATCAGATAATTTAAACCCCTCTATTAATAAAGGTTATAGATATGGCTTAGAGAGAGTGGGATGTAGTATCTGCCCTTTTGGATCCCCATGGTCAGAGTTTATTATTAAACAAGCCTTCCCTGAACTGGCAGATAATTATCTGAAAATTATTAAAGAACATATGCAATATTTAGGACTTGAAGAAGAAAATGAGGTAAAGAAATATATTGAAGAAGGAAACTGGAAAAAAAGAGGTGGAGGTGAAGGTGTAGAAAGAGACGGTACCCATGTAAATATATTAGACAATGATGGGAGCTTCAAGGCAATAATCTCTAAACCAAAAGAGGATTTCTTTAAATGGATAAGAGTATTAGGAACAATAGATTATAAGAGTGAAAATGATACTACTTTATGCAAGTTAAAGTTTAAGGATAAGATATATGATCTCTCAGTATCTACCCTTTCTGATAACAAGCTAATTATCTCATCTAACATTAGTACTTCTGATAGGGATCTATTAAATAAATTAGAAAAAGTAATCTATAAAACCACTTACTGTATTCACTGTGGAGTTTGCGAAGCAGAATGTCCTTCAAGAGCACTTAAAGTTTTTCCAAAAGTTAAAATAAATCAGAACAAATGTATTCATTGTTTCTCTTGCTTAGATTTTATAGAAAAAGGATGTATATTAGCTAAATCTATGATCAATATTGGAGGAGGTGACATGAGTAAGAATAAGTTGAGCCACTTTAATAGATATTTGACATTTGGTATGAGAAATGAATGGCTAAGGCAATTTTTAAATGAATTAGAAGGATGGTACAGTAAAAACAATCTTGGAAGTATTCAGTTTGAGGCAATGATTAGATGGTTAAAAGATGCTGAATTAATAGACTCTAAAAAAACACCTACTTCTTTTGCAAAATTTTCCAAGAAATTAATAAATAAAGATGAATCTTTTGTCCATCAAATAATCTGGATAAACCTTTTTTATAATTCTTCAGTGATAAGATGGTATTTAGAAAATATCAAATGGGGATCTTATATCTCTTCTAAAGATCTCTATGAAATTCTAATAAATAAAGAGCAGTTAAATCCAAAGACAGCATCAAGTGGATTAAGTAGTTTTTTGAATATGCTTGAAAATATGCCTACTTACAATAAGCTAAAGCTTGGAGTAGTAGAAAAAATAGGAAGAGAAAGATATGTGAGAAAAATTGGCAGTAATGATATCCATCCTATGGCTGTCCTTTACTCCCTTTATAGGTATGCAATATCTAAGAATAAGTATAAACTCACAGTCTCTGAACTTTATCGTGAAGAAAATAAGGATGGAGGTCCTTATTTGATCTTTGGCATAGAGAGATCTGCTTTAGAAAATATTCTCAGATGGCTACAGGAAAATAAAGAGGAATTGATAAGGGTGAATCTTACTGCTGATTTAGATAATATTAATCTCTCTGAGGATATAACAGATTATACAAAGATATTGGAGTATTACTAATGGAATTAGAAGTAAGAGGATTTAGATACGAAACCTTTGGATTAAGAAAAGAGTGGATACAGCAGCTCTTCTCCAATGGAGAAGGCTTTTTCTCTCATAATACCTTAGGACCCAAACAATTTAAATCTTTTATGTATTTTCTAAGAGATTGCCAATTAATTGATAAAAAGAAAAATTTTACTGAGTTTTTTAACATATTAAAAGGAATATTTGAAAAAGAAGGCATTAACTCAAAAATTATATGGGGTATTATTTGGATAAATCTATGCTTTAATTCTCCTCTTTTTAGATGGTGGGCAAATATCCCAGAAGGATTTTATACAAGAGATGATATTATCAATCTCCTTGCTGATTCATATGGTAAAAGAAACACAACTATCGTTAATGGTTATGAAAGTATTCTTGAGACTGTTGAGAGAAGCCCTATTGGAATATACTTTGGGCAAGGGATAGTTAAGAGAGAAGGAAGAGGAAGAACAGTTTTAAAGGAGAAAGATACTTCAGATATCCCTTCACTTTTAATTCTTTACAATATTTATAAACTTTCCAAAGAAATAGGACCCTATAGATTTAATATAAAGGATATAGAGGACAATCCTCTTTCTCCTCAAAAAATCTTTTCTCTATCCTCTAAAAAAGTAGAATCCATTATTGGTATAGGGAAGGCTAAAGATTTCTTTGATATAGATTTAAATTATATAGTGCTCAAAAATAATTTAGAGCCTATAGATATATTAAAAACATATTAGGGGGGAATTTAGATGAAGTATGAAGAGATTATAGGGCTTTATGAGTACTTCCAACCTGCAGTAGATATTACTGAGGAAAGAGGAGATTATTGGAAGCGATTTTTCCCTACAAAAGATTTCTTGGATGTTCTAAGGACTTTTTTAACTGCCTTAGAGTCAAAAGATGCCAATAGAAAATCTATCTGGCTTCAAGGATCTTATGGGACAGGAAAAACCCATGCCACAACTGTTATAAAACATCTCTTATGGGATCCTATGGAAGAGATAGAAGATTTTGTAGAGAAATTAGATCCACAAGTTAGAGAAAAACTAAGAAATTTTAGAAAGGAGAAAAGAGTCTTTCCTGTAACTTTAAAAGGAAATCCAGGAATAAATGATGTTAAAAGTTTTAATCCCCATTTAGAGAAAGTTGTCAAAGAAGCATTACAAAGGGAAAAAATAGAGATCAATACTGAAAGCGAATTTGAGAAATATATTAATCATATTCAGAATACACCTTATGTAGATTATGAAAAAATTATTGAGGGAAATATTGAATTAAAAGCCAAAGTAAGAGATAAAAAAGGATTATTAAATGCCCTTGAGAGAAGAGATGTAGATGTATTAAATTTGTTAGATAATTCTTTATTATCATCAGATCTTTTTATCTCTCATCCTGTTATAGAGGACTGGTTAGTAGAAGTTTCAAAGGAGCTTTATTCAAGAGGGATCTATGCTCTTACCATCTATTGGGATGAATTTACTTCTTTAATGGAACTTGAATCTGTTTCTACTATTCTGAGCGTCTTACAAAATATTGCTGAAAAAACCTTTAACAATAATATTTTTCTCTTTATCATAAGCCATAGGACTCCTCAACAAACTACACTCTCTTCTAAAGATTATGAAAAGCTTCTTGGAAGATTTCACTTTAAAGAATATTATATGGAAGATATAACTACTTTTCATATAATATCCAATGCTATAAGGAAGAAAAATGAAGAAAGGTGGAAAAATCTCAGGGAAGAAGTTTTTAATAAAAATCCTGGAATAGAAAGGTTAATTTGGAGAATAGCTGGAGATAATCTCTCCTTAAGAAATGCTTTAAAGGATATATTTCCTATACATCCCTATACTGCCATTAATGCCAATTTCATATCCAATTATGTAGGATCTGCTGAAAGAAGTATTTTTGGCTTCCTAAATGATACTGAAAGGGGATTTCTCAAATTCATTAAAGAATATCCAAAAAAGGATGCTGATGGTGAGAATTATTTTTTGACATCTGATATGTTATGGGACTTCTTCTTGTCCGAGTTTGAAAGAAATTCATCGGAAAAGATAAACTCAATTTTAGTAAGATATAAGCAGGGAGAAAAAGAAATTAGAGGATTAGGAGACTCCTATTTAGCTGTTTTTAGAGGCGTCCTCCTTCTAAATATCCTATACTCTTCAGTTAGAGTTTCCGCTGAAGATGCAAATATATTTTCTCCAAGCGAAGAAAATATATTGGATATGTTCACAGGTAGCAGTTTTCAAGATTCTATTCCCGACATATTAAATTATATTGATAAAAAAGGATATATACCTAAGGATCCCAATGGATTATTTTTAGTAAACTATTCTGCTCTACCTGAAAGAGAACTAGCAGAAGAAAGAGAGAGGGTTGATAGAGAATATAAAGATATAACAAAAGCATTGAGCGAAGAACAGAAAAAGAAATTAAAGAAAGATCTAACCTCAAATATATTGAGAGAGACTAATATTCAGTTATATTGGGCAGGGATTGAGAATTATGAACTAAAAAGAAGATTAAAAACTGACTTTAAGAACTCTTATTCTATTTCTATTGCTCTCTTTATCGCTAAGGAAGGAAGTGAAATAAATAAGATAAAGAATACTATAGAGGAAATATCTAATGACAATGACATAAACACTGATAATATTGTTTTTGTTATCTCTAATACTCCACTAACAAGAGAGAATTATGAAAGATTTATAGATTATCTTGCTAAATGTATTGTTGCTGATAGACACCAATATAGAGAGGATGCAAGTACTTATAGAGACTATAGTAAAAAACTAATAGATCATTGGATTAACGAAATAGAAAATGGATACTTAGAAATATATTTTAGAAAAGAATCTAACAAAATTTTAGGAAATAATTTTGATTATTATTTAAATAACAAGATCTCTCCTAAGATTTTCTGGTCAGGTTTAGAAAACCTTAAGGATTTAACCTATAACATTAATGTATGGAAAAAAATAAATTCGGAAAAAGTCTTAGAGATATTTATCCTTGCCAAATATAGAGATGACCTTGAAGAGAGAACAAAGAATGCACCCTATAAAGATTTAAGAGCTATTCTTGAAGATAACAAAGGGAATTATATAGTAGATAAAAGATTTAATTTTATAAAGGACATAGATACAAATCATCCTACCTATAGAATATATAGAAAAATAGAAGAAGCAATTGAGGAATATGAAGGAAAAACTTTTAACTTAGGAGATACACTCAGATTTTTGCAGGAGCCACCTTTTGGTATCTATCAGAATATGGCTAATTATGCTGTATTAGCCTTTGCAATGAGACCTTTTGTAGATAAACTTTATGAGGAGGGGACAGGAAGAAGGATTGATAAAAACTTATTAAAAGAAAAACTTAGTATTCTGTTTAAATATTGGGAAGATGGCAAAGATAGAGATAAGCTTAATTTAAGATTTGGTACAGAGGATGAAAGAAATCTTACTAATCTTTTAGTAGAATTATTCAAACTAAAAGAGGAAGAGAATCTCAATAAAGCTCGTTGGGGAATTAGAGAGTGGATTAAAAATGCAGGATACCCCATCTGGTCTCTTAAGAGCTATATTAAATGTAGTGAAGAGATACAAAGATCTATTGATTTAATATATTTCCTAAGTAGAACTGCTGATAGAGAAATCACAGAAGAACATATTAAAAATTCCTTTTTCATTCTTTCACTGAAGAAAGATGAACTCATTACTCTTCTTTCTCCTCAAAATCTAAAAGAGGGATTTAAAAAATGGTTAAAAGAAAAACTAAACAGAGATATAGACGAAGAAAAGTTTGAAAACATTATGAAATTCTTACGAGAAAATATGCAAGAAGAAGTTGGACTATGGGAAGAAAAAGATATTGAGTTACAACTTAAGGATTGGGTAATATACGAAAGTCAAGAGGAAGTAGAAAGAGATTTTATTAGATTGATAAGTAGAATATTTGAATTAGAGCATATTACCGATTTAGAAAGTCTAAAGAGAGAAGTAAGGGGTAAGGTAAATAATTTGGGGCTTCCTTTATGGACACTGAAATATGTCTTCAAAGTAGAAGCAGGAAAAGCTTTAGACGACATTGATGATTCTATCAGAGATACTCATATTAACTCTGAAACTTTTAAGGAATTTTTAAATGATATAAGACCTTACGAGACTCTTATTCATTCTAATCTAACTACTGAAACAGCTAAGCAAGGCTTAGGAGTCTGGATAAAGGAAAAGACTTCTCTGAATTTAGGATTAGACTCATTTATTTCATATGTAAAAGGGAGGATTAACAAAGAGCCCTATCTCTGGGAAGAGCAAGACTTAGAAAGAGTTTTAAAAGAGTATAATTTCTCAAAGACTATGGGAGAGATCTTTGGTATTGAAGAAGTACTTCCTATAGAAGATCTAAAAGCAAATATTAAAAGGAAAATTGAAGATCTCTCATATCCTTTCTGGCTCTTAGAATCTTCGGAAGATGGAGAAAAGATATTTTCTCATATGGATAAATTTCTTAGATCATCGTATATTCCTTCCATAGAAGACTTAGAGTCTATATTGAATAACATCTCAAAGGAAAAGGTAGAAGAACTCTTGAGAGAAGATAATCTAAGAGGGCTATATGCAGAGTGGATAAGAGAGCAGTTTCGTAATTACTTTAAGCTTAAAACTCCCTTAGAAGATTATATGATAAATGAGATCCTTGAAGAAATGAGAAGAAAAATACCTCCAGAGAGTCTCCATTGGAATAGAACTTTTGTGGAAAATTGGATCTATAGGAATGAGGAATTAAAGAAAAAAGTCCTTAAAAATCTCCAAGAAAAAACAAAGACAAAAATTGCATCTTCTAACAAAGATTTGAAAGATGTTCTTCTGAAGATAATTGAAGATTATCCAGAAGTATGTATTAAACTGGAGGAATACTTAGAATGACAGCTAATTACATAATAGAAACATCCTTAGAGGAAGATAAATTTATTCCTTTAGTAAAAGAGGAAAAAGAAAAGTCTACTCCCTCATATAGAAGATACCCTACAAGATTCATTCTTGTAGATAACTTTAAAAATATGAGAAAGCTCATAGAAATTATGAAAAAAAATGGAGTAGAAACTTTAGATCTAAGCAGTCTTGAAAATTTTCAAGATAATGATGGATGGATAACTACATATAAGATCATAGATATTATAAAGAAACTTCCTGAAGAGAAGGACTATATAATTTTCCCTATTTCAGAGATTTTAAGATTTTTGAATAATGATGAATTTTACAGCTTTCTTACAAGCCTCATGGGTATAGAAAATAATGATTATTCGTTTAAGAGAAGGATCTATATCCCTATATTAGGTCTATCTTTGCATTTTCAAAATTCCTTCTTAGATAAATATTACAAGAGATCTGAATTTTCCTTTGTATGGCAAGTGGGAAATAACTACGATAAATTTAACCTTATATTTTTTGAATTCTCCCCAGAAATTGAAGGTGCTACAATTGTTCATACCACAAAAGAGTTCTTAGATCTTTGGAAGAAAAGTGATATCTTTCCTAATATATTAGTATCATCAAAATATCTATGCTACTTAGGAAATAGAATAGTAAATGATGAGATTTTTAACTCAATAATAATAAAAAATACTAAAGAATTTATAGAGAAGGTTCTTGAAATAAATATTCCTATGGAATATAAAGGCTCAGAAGATTATTTTTGGAAAAACCTCTTAGAAAAGACTAAGGGAAAAGATAGCTTTGAAGCGTTTGTGAAAGGTCATCTAAATGTTATGGATTTAGATGACTTTGAAAAGACTAATCCTCTTTCTTTATGGCTCAATAAAGATGATAATTTTACAAGATGGATTATAAAAAATTATTACTCTAATATAGAAAAGGATTGCTATACAAAAATTGTTTTTAACTCTTTACTCCACTTAAACAATGAGGAGCTATTAAAAAATTACTATTTGAAAATCTTTGAGGGAAAACCTAATAAGGACTTTTTAGAAGAGCGAAGAAACATCCTTCAAGAAGCACTTAAGAATAAGAACTTAGATCTTAAATTTATAGAAAGTGATCTTGAAGAAAAGATTAATTCCCTATCCCCTGAGGAAGCATTAAATTATATTACTAATACAACCTTCTTTGAGAAAAAATGGATCATTGAAAATATAGATCACATTAAACAAGATCTTGAGACAATATATCCTGAACTCTCCTTCTATTTAGAAGACATCGTATGTGAAAATTTAAGCCCTGAAAACACCTGGATCAATGAGTATTTCAAAGAATATCGCATTTCTCGGATTAAAAATTCTATATCACCAAGATTAAAAGAAATCTTAGAAGAGAAGAATGCTAATAAAGACTCCTTCTTTAAATGGTATTATTCTTTTAAGCCTGTTACAAAATATATAGAAGATGATGAGTATACAAAAATATGGATAGATGCCTTAGGAGTTGAATTTCTACCTCTCATAATCTCTTTGCTGAAAGAAGAAGGCTTTAATGTAGATTTTAATATAGGAATAGTTAATTTACCATCTACTACTGAATTTAATATGTTTGAAGGAGTGGACAGGATACCTGATTTAGATAATTTTATTCACAACCAATATTCTTATTTTTATCCTGATAATATCATTAGAGAAATAGAGATTATCAAGAACATAGTAGATAGCATAATCAAGAATAAAGAGAGAGTTTTAATATTTTCCGATCATGGTTTCACAGCTTTTGCTAACACAAAATTTGATGGTAAGAAAATCTTAGGGGTTAAGGTTGCAGAGAAAGAAGGAAGATATGCAGAAGTTATAGATGACAAAGAAGTTCCAAAAGACGAAGACTTCTTTGTTTATCTTTCAGAAGAAGGGAAAAAATATCTTATAGCCACCAAGCATAAGTTTTTCTCTGAAATCTCTAATAGGGAAATTCATGGAGGAGCAACTCCAGAAGAGGTGTTAGTCCCTGTGATTTATGCTTCTAAGGTAGAGAGAAAGAAAGAAGAATACAAGATTGAATTACTAAGAGAAGAGATTGATATAAGAACTCCTGTCCTGGAGCTAACAATAAAACCAAATCCTGAAAAAGTATCTTTCTTCCTTAAGGATAAAAGATTAAAAGCAGATTTTGATAATGATAAAAAAATATACAAGATAAATTTATCAGGTTATAGATCTGGGAATTATGTTCTCACTGTAAAGATAGGAAGGTGGAAGGAAGTTATTGAATTTAGAATAAAAGGAGGATTAAAGGAGAACGAATTATTATGATGGAAAATAATTTAGATAAAAAAATTAAAGAGGCTTTTCCTGATGAATCTGTATATAAAGTAGAAGAAAATTATAGCGTCTTTACAGGTAAAAATCTTCCCTCTTTTATTAAAGATTGGTTAGTTAAAAAATTTACTGATGAAGATGGGGTTTTAAATAAAGAAGAGCTATTAGCTTATATGGAAAAATTTATTCCTCAGAAGGGTTCTGTTGAGAGATTAAAGGGAGAAATAATGAGCAGTAAAACTTCATACAATGTCTTAGCAAGAGCTTTAATAGAGCCTGATGTAAAAAAGGATATCTTTAGGTTTTCTTTACCAGAACTCGGTATCAAACCTAACGAAGGTATAGTAGCAAGTTTTTTGGTGGACAAATATAAAGAATTAAAAGGAGGAGAACTTTGGGGGATTTTTAACCTTGTTTATCCCTATCATGACGAAGATAATAATATTTATATCGGTATGACAGACTATAAACCTTTTAAACCTTATGAGGCTGATCTTGATTATTTTAGAGAAGGTAGGGAAAAATTTACCTTAGAGGAGTGGGTTGACCTTTTGATAAGATCTATGGAATATAATCCCGAAGGTTTTGATAGCTTAGAACAGAAACTCCTTTTCTTATCTCGTCTTTTAATATTTGTAGAACCACGCTTAAATATGATTGAGCTCGCTCCTAAGGGAACAGGAAAAACGTATATCTTTAGTAATCTCAGTAAATATGGATGGTGGGTAGGAGGGGGCATAATCACAAGGGCAAAAATGTTTTATGATATGAGTAAAAAAACTTTTGGCTTCATAACAAAGTATGATTTTGTTGCTTTAGATGAAATTCAGACTATTAAATTTTCCGATGAGCAAGAACTGAAAGGAGCCCTTAAAGATTATTTAGAACAAGGTAAGTTTACTGTGGCAAATGTACAAGGGACTTCTGATGCAGGCATTATTCTATTAGGAAATATCCTTTTAAACAAAGATAAGATGCCTATTAATAGTATCTACCTTTTAGAACTCCCTAATTTCTTCCATGAATCTGCTCTTCTTGATCGCTTCCATGGTTTTATAGAGGGGTGGAAGCTCCCAAGAATGCGTGAGGATATGAAGGTTAGAGGTTACACGCTAAATGTGGAATATTTTACTGAAATTTTACATATACTTCGTGAAAGAAGTGAATTTCCTGCTATTGTGGACGATCTTTTAGATATACCTCGTACTGCTGATACCAGAGATACAACTGCTATAAAAAGACTTGCCACAGCATATTTAAAATTACTCTTTCCTCATATTAGAAAGACTTCTGATGTGGACAAAGATGAATTTGAAAGATACTGTCTTAATCCTGCTATTGAGAAGAGAGCCATTATTAAAAAACAGGCTCATCTGATGGATCCTGAATTTAAAGAGGAAGTACCAGATATAAAAGTGGCAAGAGAAAATGGAAGATGATCTTTTTGAGGAAGAACTTTTTAGAGATATTGATGAAATTATAGAGAGGAATAAACTTTCCCAAAATGAGGATATAGAAGCATTAAAGGAAAAAATATCTTCTTTAATAACTCATTGGGAAGAGGATCTTTTAAAGTTTGAAAATAAATTAGAAAAAATCAAAAGATTGGAAAGAATGCTTGAAAGTTCTGAGAGTAAGGAACCTTATAGAAGCACTAAAAGAGAGAAAGGTGCAATAACTCCTCAAAGAGCATATGAAATCCCTATATTGGAAATTTTGTATAAGTCTGGTGGAAGAGCTCGTATAAGTGAAGTGCACAAAAAAATAGAAGAAAAAATGAAGGATATCTTTACAGAAAAGGACAAAGAATCATTACAATCAGGGACAATTAGATGGGAGAAAAATGTAGATTGGTGTAGATATGAATTGGTACAGAAAGGACTTTTGAGAAATGATTCTCCTAATGGAATTTGGGAACTTTCTGAGGAAGGATACAAATTTATAGAGGAAAAGCTTAAAAATGGAAGATGACCTTTTTGAGGAAGAACTTTTTAGAGATATTGATGAGATTATAGAAAAATATAAGAATAAAGAGGAAGATAACACTGAAGTAAAAAAGAGTCCACCCAAAGATGATAAGCCTCACTATAAAGTTAAAACTATCAAAATACAGAGCAAGGATCTTGAGAATGAATATCCTCAAGAAGACAATTTCGTATGGAATATTCATGAAGAAGAGATCTCCAAGTATAGAGTATTAACCCCTCAAGAGGAAAGAATATTAGCCCAAAAAGCAAAGACAGATAAAGAAGCAAAGGAAAAGTTTATATTATCAAATTTGAGATTAGTACACTCTATAGCTAAAAGATATCAGAGATTGGGATTAGATTATTCAGATTTAGTACAAGAAGGATATATTGGGCTTATTAGGGCAGTGGAACATTATAATCCTAACTTAGGATATAAGTTTAGCACCTACGCTACTTGGTGGATAAGACAAACAATAACAAGAGCTATAGCTGATTGTAGTAGTCTTATAAGGGTACCTGTGCATTTTCAGGAAGAGATGCGCCATATGAGAAGAGCAGAGAGAGAATTCAAAGAAAAATTTAAAAGAGAGCCTAAATTAGAAGAATTAGCAGAATATTCTGGAATCAGTATGGAAAAATTGTTACAGATGAAAAATTCTTTATTTAAGATTTGTCCTTTTGATGTACCTATCAACGAGTTATCTACAGAGGAGTTAGATGGAAACTCAGATCTATTAAATGACTCTGATGATGAAGACCTATGTATACAAGACCTATTATGTGATGAAGAGAATATAGAAGAAGAAGTAGAAAAAGAATATATAGCAAATAAAATAAGAGAGATGTTAGATACTTTATCAGAAAGAGAAAGGGAAATACTAATATTAAGATTTGGTTTAGAAGATGGTATACCAAAGACTTTGGAAGAAATTGGAAAAATTTTTGGGGTTACAAGGGAAAGGATTAGACAGATTGAAGCAAAAGCAATTCGTCGTTTAAAACATCCTTCAAGGTTAAAAGAATTAAGAGACTTTTTTAAGTAAAGATTACTATCATGCAAAAATCTTATCAGAAATTCCACATTAAATTTTAAAAATTAATAGATATTCCTTTTCCCCTATTTAAAAGGGAGAGGGTAAAAACCCTCTCCCCCAAAAAGAGGTAAAATTAAGTTTAATGGGCAAGCAATATAATATTATCCATACCACCCTCAAAACTCCAACCACTTCCAAAGACTTTTATTTGTTTTAATATAGGATGAGAAGCAATTTGAGAGGCAATATCTGGATCTGACATTAGATCAAACTCAAACTGGTACCAAGTATCAAGAGGAATCAAAGATACATTATTTTCCTGATAATTTATTGGACTTCCTTCTTTTAAGAAACATTTCTCATATACATATTGGTTTCCAAATTCATCTTCAAAAACAATATTAACTCCAGCGGGATATTCTCCAACTCCTGCCCATCCATCACTGCCAAGTTCTTGACTATGGATCCTAACATCAAAGGAAAGAAATAGTACCCTTTTTCCAGTTAGATCATAATTTATATCTTGATAGGCTCCTACTGATCCCCCACTGCCGGAAGTTACAGATCTATACCAATGTATATAGCCACTATCAGCATTAATATCCCACTCATCTGATACACTACTGCCATGCCATGTTGTCCAATAATCTAAAGTGTTGTTATCAAAGTCTCCATTTAGAATTAAGCTTTCTTGGGGTGGTTGAGGCGGATTACAGCCTGAAATTAAAGTGACAAGGAGAATACTCAAGAGGAAAACAGAAAACTTTTTCATTTCAAAAGCCCCCTTAGTTATTTATTGAGGAGC
>Ga0209508_1002111_pt1 | contig 13806 bp, 9 predicted proteins | sample AD_UKC129_MetaG_FD_184427 | JGI IMG/M metagenome (GOLD analysis project Ga0209508, IMG submission 184427) | Active sludge microbial communities of municipal wastewater-treating anaerobic digesters from Canada - AD_UKC129_MetaG (SPAdes) (version 2) | ecosystem: Engineered > Bioreactor > Anaerobic... | reverse complement strand
TCACATCAATTGAATTCAGGCCTCAGTATGGAACTAAGTTTATCATCCATTCTGTCTCCTCAACCCTATCAAAAATTCCCGTTATCTATTCTGTCAACTCAACTCTTCCTATTTTGGGTTCAAATTCTCCCCCAAAATACCTCTTCGATATGTTTCCGTGTACGTATTTTACCTCATTAGGTCGAGTAGATAACTTGGATGTAATTCCTGAAACTCGCTTAAATAAATACTTACAGCTTTGTAATCAATACTACGCACTCGACATGTTCAGTCCATGGGAAAAGGTCCACGGGCTGGACTTCCCGGACCCCGTATCCATTCGCAGCGAGGTATTTCAGATCCCTTGCCAACGTAGACGGATTGCAGGATACATATACGATCCTTTCAGGCTGCATCTTCACCATCGTCTCAAGGAGTGCCTCATCGCACCCTTTCCTGGGCGGGTCCACTACAACCACATCTGCCCTCATCCCGTCGGCATACAGCCGGGGCACCACCTCTTCCGCAGCACCACAGAAAAATTCCGCATTGAAAATATTGTTCACCTTTGCGTTTTTGGTCGCCGCTTCCACGGCTTCAGGGACAACCTCGACACCGATCACCCTTCCGGCCTTTTTCGCAAGGAACAGCGAAATAGTGCCTATGCCGCAATACAGGTCGAATACGGTCTCTGATCCAGTGAGTCCCGCAAACTCCACGGCTTTTTCATACAGCACGACTGTCTGCACAGGATTCACCTGGTAGAAAGACAGCGGTGAAATATGGAAGGTCAGGTGCCCGAGCCTGTCCACAAGTGTATCGCTTCCATACACGGTTTTGACGGTGTCGCCGAGTATCACGTTGTCCCTTCTTTTATTTATGTTCAGGACAATGCTTTTGACTTGCGGCACTTCATCGGTGAGCCTGCGGATCAGCCTGTCGAGTCCGGGGACGTTTTCTTTCGTTACCACGAGTATTACCATGATATCCCCGGTCGCGTAAGAAACCCTGGTGACGATGTGCCGCAGGATGCCTTCTCCCGTTTCTTCATTGTAAACAGGGATCTTCAGCTTCCTTACAGCGTCTATCACCACGTTCCTCACTTTTTCACTGCCGGGGTGCTGGATACCGCAGCTTTCGGAATCGATAATGGTATGGCTGCGCCTTGCGTAAAAGCCGGCGACCGGCCCGCTGTCGCCCATACTGACAGGGTACTGGGCCTTGTTCCTGTAATTCATCGGGTCTTCCATCCCGATGACCGGATTTACGTGTATCCCCCTGAAACCGCCTATCCTTTCGAGATTGTCGGTCACGACCCTGTGCTTGAACTTAAGCTGCATACAATAGGTCATATGCTGCAGGCTGCAGCCGCCGCATCTTTTGTACACCGGGCAGAACGGCTCCCTGCGTCCGGGACTCACGGCAAGCCATTGCTCGACTCTCGCCACGGCATAGTTCTTAGCAACTTTTATTATTTTTGCGAGAACTTTTTCCCCTTCGATCGCGCCCTGGACGAAAACCGCCATATCATCCACTTTCCCCACGCCCAGGGCCTCATGTGTCATTCCAGTGATTTCGATCTCGTATATGTCATTTTTCTTCATAAGCAACCTCTGGTCATCTCTCCATATAGTCTCTGGTCATAACAAGACAGGCATCTCCTGTTTGGCTTTTACAAGCGCACCGCACACGGACCTGGAGTCCTGGTACTGCCGGATGACTGCTGTGCCTTATGTCTATTATATTATGATTCTGTAAGCACGGATAGATACTGTAAACCGGGACTTCACATTTGCAAGCCGGATGCTTTGTGTATATCCGGCCACAATAAAAAAGAACTTATGGCTTAAGATCTTTTGGCTCAGACATGTGCCCAAAAACTGAAAACACTACACAAAAAACCTTACCGGATCAACCCTGTCAGGTCCCTGAAAGTATGTGCAGAGATCCATAAACATGGCAAATCCCAAAACACATGGCTAGACCATGAACTTCTCAAGCAACCCGTTGAGTGCTTCTGTGACCTCGTCGAGCTTCTCCGTAACGGCTTCCATTTCCTTCAGGGTCTTCTGCTGCAGTTCCAGTTCGGCATCGAGATCTTTACCGGATGCGACCGTCTGGCTTGCTGCCTTTTCGATCGTGCTGATCGTCCCGGCCAGTTCCGCCGTATTGTCCTGCCTTGAGCTTATCGCATCCGCAGCAGTCCTGAGGGTATCCACTATCTGGCCGATCATTTCCGTCATTTCAAGGATGCTGTTCCTTGCCCTGTTGATCTTGCCGACCCCCTCATCTACACCGGCAACTCCGTCGCCTATCCGGTCGACCGCATACCTGATCCTCGCCTGTATCTCGTTTATCAGGTTCCTTATTTCCTTTGCAGCGGCATTGCTCCGCTCCGAAAGCTTCCGGATCTCTTCAGCCAGCACTGTGAAGCCTTTGCCCTGCTGACCTGCCCTTGACGCCTCGATCGCGGCATTCAGAGCAAGCAGGTTTGTCTTCGAGGCTATTTCCGTTATCGTGTCAGTTATATTCCCGATCTTGTCGGACGAATCCTCAAGCTCGTTTATGGAAGCTGCGATCTGCCTGACCGTATCTGTAACGTTGCGTATAACTTCTTCCGCTTCCTGGACGGACCTCTCCCCGTCCGCAGCTATCTCAATTGCCTTCATGCCGTCCTCCACGGCTTTTCCTGCAGTCACAGCAAGGATATCGGTGTCGTCCGCCGCTGCCGCGGTCTGGCTTACGGGAGTTTTTACAATGGCCATCAGCCCTTCCATTACGCTCCTGAAGCCTTTCGTCACTTTGCCGGTATTCTCCCTGCTGTGCGAGAACAACTCAGTAAGGTTGTTCTTAAGCTTGCCGATATTGGTCGTTGTGTCCCTGACCTGCTCGATCATCTTTTGCTGCCCGTCGAGCACTACGTTGACTTTCTGGCCCAGTTCGCCAAGTTCGTCGCGTCTCCTGTCCCTGACCCTGCCTGTAAGATCTCCCTTGCCGGCCTTATCCAGCAGGTTTGTCATGTTACGTATCGGCACGAGTATGTTCCCGGAAAGCCACAAGGCTGCGGACATACCGATAAACAGTGATGCGAAGGCAATCACGGCCAGCGTCAGCAGCAAGTTGTTCTTAAGTTCACGCGAGCGTTCAAGATCGTCAGCAAGGTAGGACTTATATGAAGTTTCAAGCTTTTTCAGCACATCGACCTGCTGGTCGTACAGCTCCGAAGCCTTTGCAAAACTTTGGGAAAGGCCTGTCCCCTCGAGGATCTTTTTGGCCTCCTCCAACGCATTGATCGACGTCTCCATCCGGCTGCACCCTGCCGCCGCTTCCGCGGCAAGCGCGGCATCGTCGCCAGGCAGTGACGTTCCCAGGCTTTCCAGTTCCGCAGCAGCGCTCTTTATCACATTCCTGGCCACCTCGATTTCCGGGCTGTTTCCTGCCGCCAGTCCTGCCTGTGCCCTTCCGTATGCTTCAGATGTCAGCGCTATCGCAGTATTGACGGATGCCAGCCTCTGCAGCGCACCCTGGATGCCTGCAGTCGTCAGGCCTCCGGCAATGCTCCTGATATCCGTTCCGCTGGCTATCACAGCATCGAGATATGTCATGATGCTGTCAGCAAGAGCCTGGTCATAAACTGCAGCAGCTATATCGAAAGAATATCCGGATTGAGTTCCGGCCGGTGCGGATGCTGGCAGTGCCCCTGGAACCTGTGCCACAGTTGAACTTGCCGACTTTGCTCCGGCAGCCCATTCTGCTGTTCCGGCCGGGCTTTGGCCCGTATTGCCGGCAGGCTGCTGTCCCTTCTGTGCCTTAAGCGCATCCAGTTCCGCCTTGAGCCTGTCGATTTCCCGAAGCAGCGCATCGACTTCAGACTCAAGCTCGCTTATCCTTGTCTTCTGCTTGTCCTGCAAATGCATCAGGCTCTCATTTTTCCCCACAGCCGACCTGTACTCCGTCAGCGCTCTCTCAACCGCAGGCAGCAACTCATCCAGCGCCGCAAGCTGCCCGCCGGACAGGGAGCCGATCCTTGACGCATCCCACGAAAGTTTTCGGGCAGAAGCGCCTGCCTGCTCCACTATCCTGTTCCTCAGTTCATTTTCTAAGCTGACCAGTGAATCATACTGCAGGGAAAAATCAGCCAGAAGGGCATTATATTTTGAAGGATCTGACCTTTCGATCCCTTTTGCAATATCTGTTTTACACAGCTGCACAAACTGATCCGCCATGTCTTTCAGCGTATCGAGCTCTGCCCGCTCCCTCTCTTCCGATTGTGCAGCCAGCCTGTCGACAGTTTCCATTATCTTCATGTTTTCAGACTCAACATCATCTGCAAATGAAGCATCTCTGTCGACCACAGCCCGTGACATGCTCTGAAACTGTCTGCTGATCATGCCGCTGATCTCACGGACACTGATAATGCGGCTGTTGTTGCTGTCGGCACTTGATGCGATCTCCGACACCATCATGTTGTAGCCGCCGAATGTGACTGCCAGCGTTGCAGCTGAACATATTAAAATCGTTACCATAAATGCCAGGGTCAGTTTCGCTCTGATTTTTATCATTGCTCCATCTCCGTTACCTAAGATCAGCCGGCACTATTCTTTTGCGTGACACTTCTCATCCCAACAGAAGTGCCTGTTACAGAGAAGTGTCACCACACCTTGCTCCAGTGTGACATTCCCCGTCCGCAGAGGGATGCGACACAAATTTCCCTTTATTTATTTCGATATAGTGTGACAAATTCCTCCTTGACACCGTTTCGACATAAAATTTGACATTGGTATAAATTTCAGATATTAATATTTGTTGTGATTATATTTCCGAAAAAAGAGGATTATTTAATCCGATGCAGAATTATTAGTATTGCCTTTTTTCGGACATCGCTGTACAAATGAAAAGAATACGGCTGTTAAGGCGTTGTTGCAGGATGGTTCGATATGAAAAAGGGAAAGGCAAAAAGAGCACAGAAAAGATATCTTTCAATAGTTCTTGTCCCCCATTCATCAAGTCGTGTAAAAGTATTAAGATTCAATTTATTTTACACCAAGCTTGCAGCATTCTTAGCAATACTTATTGCCGTGTTTGTGTCCGGCGGCCTTTACATATCGAAACTGCTTGATGAAAACAAGGTCCTCAGGGAGAACGTCATCACCCTTTACAGCACGACTGCGGAACAGAACGCACTCCTGCAGAAGAAATCGGAAGAGATCGAGACGCTCAGGAAAGAAAGCGCAGCATTCAGAGAAGTCGTAAACGACAGGATAGAGGAATTCACAGAAAAGTTCAACCAGCTGGCCGACGAGTACCTGGAGGAAAGGAGTCTTGATCTTAAGGCAAGCCGTTCTGGCGAAAGGACAGAGGCGGCATTCGTTTCCGACATGAGGTCGCTTAAGGAATCCCTGGACAGGCTGAGCGTGCTGTACAGCAGGTCCAGACTGCCGGATGCCGACCTTGATGCCGTGGAAGAAAAGATAAATGCACTCATGGAAGTCATACCCACATTATGGCCGGTTGAGGGCAGGATCACCGACGGGTTCGGTCACAGGAGAGACCCTTTCACCAAAAAGAAATCGTTCCACAACGGGCTGGATATAGCCGCCGACGCAGGTACGCCCATAAAGGCTTCCGCAAGCGGGAAGGTAATTTATGCCGATTATACATATGCCACGGGGCGCACGGTCAAGATCGATCACGGCAATGGTTTCGTCACGGTATATGGACACTGTTCCAGGATCCTTGTGGAGCCCGGCCAGCAGGTGAAAAAGGGCGATGTGATCGCAAAAGTGGGAAGCACAGGCCGCAGTACGGGCCCTCACTGCCACTTTGAGGTCCATTTGTACGGAACAGCAATCGATCCTATGGAGTACCTGGAGAAAAAATAGCATCTGTTGGGTCTGGAACGGGTCGGTCAAAGAAAATTACGGGAGGTAGACCATGTTGAAAAAGAAATCAGGCTTCCGCGAGGGAGTAAACACGATCATCGGAAGTAACTCGATTTTCAAAGGAAATATCGAGTCAGAAGGCACCGTGAGAATAGACGGAAAAGTGATCGGCGATATAAAAGTCGGCGGAGACGTGTATATCGGCAACGAAGCTACGGTCGAGGGAAATGTGGAAGCAGGCAATGTACATCTGGCCGGAACAATAAAGGGAAACATCTTAGCAAAGGGTCTTCTCAAAATATTATCCACCGCAAGGCTGTACGGCGATATCAGGATCGGCAGCTTTGTAGTGGATGAAGGAGCACTGTTCCAGGGCAGATGCGAGATGATCAGCGATACGGAAACCGAGGCGCGTCCCGAAAAGCGCAAAAAGGGCTACAAGAAGAGCACCGTGCTGGATGATATCTACGAAGAAAGCAGCAGCGCCGGATCCGACACATGATCCGGGCCGGATCCACAGAGCGCTTTACAGTGACATCAGGCGGTCAAGTATACCCAGTTCTGCAAACAGCAAAATGGCGCTCATGATAAGCAATGCGATCAGGAGGCGGAGCAACAGGCGGATCCTGTTGATGTTCCGCCTTTTTACATACCACCATCTGCGGTACAGTTTGCTGTTCCTGAACATGCCGGCACCTCCGCTGCATCGTTCCGCATATGACGGATGCAGCATCGTTTTACGTTCATAATATGCCGCATGATCCATTTTGGTTACAGTCATGGATTTCTCATATTTTTCAGTAACTCTAAGGACATGTAGCGCTTGAGAGTGGTTTCCGCCTGGATGTAAAGATCCTCAAGAAACAGTCCGTACAGGTCTCTGTCTTCTAACAGGTATTTGCTCTGGAGTACCCGGTCCAGCAAATTGCTTATTTTCTTCTGGACCTCCCTGTCTTCAAGGACTTTCAGGTTCCTGTCCTTCGCAATGACGAGCCTCAGCAGAGAAGGTATCCTGATCGCAGGCGATTCAGTTTCCTGGTCGAAGCCAAGCAGAGTATCGATATCCAGGTCCAGTTCCTGTGCGATAGTCATCATCACTTCAAGACTTGGGTTGGTCTTCTTCCCGTTTTCGATCTGTGAAAGGTATCCCGGCGATATGCCGACCTGCCTGGCGAAATCCACAAGGGAAATATTGAATTCTTCCCTTCTGGCCCTGATTACTTCCCCTGCTTTTATCTGCAAGATCCCTGCCTCCTCTGGCGATATTGCCACGAGAATGTGTCGTCGCTGTACAAGTTTATTTTATAAAATTGCAGGATGGAAAACAATAAGTATGGTGCCAGGCAGGCCGGCCAACTGCCATGATGGGCTCATGTTACCCGGGCCGGCAGGTTTTCGTACCCGTGCATATGATACAATAACTTACCGGCGTGCCAGGTGCCACGATTTATGCTATAATAGACTTTGGCATTTTCATTGCCGGAACCGTCGGCCAGACTGCACAGTCTAATCTTTTGCAGCAGTGCTTTGCTGTAGTTAATGCATTGGTTGTTTGATCTGATAAGGAGGAGAAGATGAAGCTCAGAAAGAAATCTGCTGCCAACGGCACGGAAAAAAAACACAGAAAAACTGTAAAGACTGACAAACCGAATAAAAAGACAAAATCTTCATTCATAAAGAAGTTTGCATTGACGCTGATTGCCTGCATCCTGGTCTTCGTCCTTGCGGTCGGGTGCGCGCTGGTCGGCCTGGTAGGCGGCGCCGTTTACGCATACATCGAGACGGCGCAGCCCATAACCGATGAGCAGCTGATCGCCAAGGCGTCCAGCAGGACCACGCTTATATATGACTCAAAAGGCAACATAATACAGAAGCTCACCGGCAAAGACAATATGGACTGCGAACCCGTCACGGACAAGGAAGTGCCGCAATACCTCAAGGATGCCATCATATCCATTGAGGACGAACGCTTCTACCAGCATCCGGGCGTCGACATCCAGGGCGTCATAAATGCAGGCATAGGATTCGTCAAGAGCATAATCACCGGAAGCAGCGAAGGGACCCGCGGCGGAAGCACAATCACGCAGCAGGTCGTAAAGAACATAACAGGCAACACGACGCGTTCGATCAAGAGAAAGGTACAGGAAGCCTACGCGGCGGTACTTCTTGAGAAGAAGCTTGAGAAATGGCAGATACTCGAACTGTACATGAACCTTGGATACTGGGGCAACAGCTGCACCGGCGTGCAGTCTGCCTCAAAGAAATACTTCGGCAAGCCCGTAAGCGAGCTGTCGCTTGCCCAGTGCGCTCTGCTCGCAGGCATAACGAATAACCCGGGCAAGTACAACCCGTTCACCGAGAAAGGCCGTGAAAACGCAAAGAATCGCCAGGAAATAATACTCAGGAAAATGCTCGAACTGGGGAAGATATCCGAGGAAGAGTATGAACAGGCTATCAACGAAGACCTGCAGTTTGCTCCCAAAAGCAGTTCACAGCAGGTAGGCAGCGTCCAGAGTTACTTCGTCGACCAGGTCATTGTGGATGTCCGCAATGCCCTGATGGAAGAGATGAACATATCAGCCACCATGGCGAATTACATGATATACGGCGGCGGACTCGAGATATATACAACGATGGATCCCAAGATCCAGGCCGATATGGACTCGGTGTTCATGGACGACACGTATTTCCCGCTGGTGAACGAAACTGCCAAGAGGCAGATGGAACACCCGCAGGCGGCAATGGCGATAATCGACGTCCATAACGGCCATGTAAAAGCGCTCTATGGCGGATATGGCAAGAAGGAAGCCAGCAACACGCTCAACAGGGCCTCTTCATCGCTTATGAAAAGGCAGCCCGGTTCCACCGCCAAGCCTATCGCGGTCTACGGCCCGGCCATAGACCTGAAGCTTGCGACCGCGGCAACAGTTGTCGATGACAAGGCTGTTTACATGCTTGGAGACAGAAACCCCGAGAGGGCTTACCCGACCAATTACAACAACAGGTACGACGGCCTCACGACCATTCGCAATGCCATAAAGAACTCAGTCAACGTTGTTGCGGCAGTAGTATGGAGAGACATGCTCGGCGCGGACAATTCCATAGAGTATCTCAAAAAAGTCGGCATCAACAGGGAAAAGGAAAAATATATCTCTCTGGCCCTTGGCGGATGGGAACAGGGCATAAATCCGCTGCAGCTGGCGGCTGCCTACGTGCCTTTCGCAAACCAGGGCCTCTATTATGAACCGACTACTTTTACAATCGTAAAGGACAGCAACGGGAAAGTCCTCTTGGACAGGACCAACAAAAAGGCTACGATCGTTTACAGCGAGGAAACAGCCTTCATCATAACCGAACTTCTCCAGGAAGTTACCAAGGGCAAGAATTCGCCTTACCCTTATCCGGGAACGGCGGCAACGAATGTCAACGAGAAAGTAATAGGCATGCCCGTGGCAGCCAAGACCGGAACCACGCAGAGCAATATCGACAAATGGCTGGTAGGCTACACCCCCTACTACGCCGCTGCGGTCTGGTACGGGTATGACAACTCGGGCGGCGAGCCCATACCGGTAAAGACGGAGGAGATGTACCAGGCACACAAGATTTGGGCTGCCGTCATGAAAAAGGTACACGAAGACCTTCCAAAGAAAGATTTCAACCCGATGCCCGAAGACATCGTAACCAAAGAGATCTGCATCTATTCCGGCAAAATAGCGACGGATCTGTGCAGGCACGACCAGAGAGGCAATGCCACGATAAAGGAATATTTCATAAAAGGCACGGAACCGCGCGACGATGACATCTGCACGGTCCATATACAGGCACGGGTATGTACTGAAAGTAAGGACACCATGGGCCGCAGTCTGCTTGCTGGACCTTATTGCCCTGAAGAAAAGGTTGAAACGAAAGTGTTCATACAGCGTGATCCTCCATATATGCCCCAGACACCTAAGGAAAAGGCTCCAAGGGACGTCGCATATGAACTGCCGGCAGGTGAATACTGCACTGTGCACGGCGCCCCGCAGACACCGGAATTCACCGATCCGTTCGACTTGCCGTGATCTTTTGGCGGAAATGGCGGCACTTCCACGGATAACGGACAGGGTGCCGGACAGCAGCAGGAACTGCGGGACAGCAGTTCATTGTACGAGGATGTCCCCGGCGGCAGTCCCGCAGAGGGTCCCCGTAACAATGACGGGTACGACTGGCCCGAACACATGCCGCTGGAATGACACCCATAATAATTGCAAAGAAACTTCCGAATTTACATTGAATGTTTTCAGGCAAGCAGCTACTATATCGGCGGGGGGATTATGATTATGAGCAATATCGATCCGATGAAGCTGGATGTCGATCTCGAACAGTTCTGGAAAGACGATGAACTGGCCCACAAAGACAACTGTTTCAGTCCGGATGCCCCGCAGGTAGCCCTGGGCATCAGGATGAGCGAGGAATGCGTCTTTGCCGAACTGGGAGAAGAAGGCAACCCGTGGGGGTATACACCCCGTGAAAGAAGGCTTGAGCTTAACAAGCGCTACAACGACAAGGCAGAGAAGATCGTAGGGATGAGGCTGCTCCCTGAAACCCTTCCGGAACCTGATGCCGAGTTCCCTTATGTCAAAAGGATCGGCGAAGTTTTCGAAGGGAAATACATACACAACGGTGTCGCCGAATGGCTGGAAGGTTCGGTCAGCACACCGCAGGAACTGGAAAAGCTGCTTGACAGGGTGGAGAAGCTCGACCTTCGTGAATTCATGCTTCCGCCTGACTGGGAAAGCGAGAAAAAGCGCATTTACGAGAAATATGGCATCAAGCCTCCGCTGCTCAGGCACATAAGAGGTCCCGTCACGCTCGCCACATCGATCTACGGTGCTGAAAACCTCATATTCCTCATCCTTGACGAACCCGACCTCGCTAAGAGGTTCTCTGATGTCATATGCAAGGTCATAATCGATATGGCGACGATCATGGACGAAGAGGCCGGATATGATGAGACAAACCGGCCTGGCGGATTCAGCTTTGCAGACGACAACTGCTGCCTGCTGTCGCCTGAGATGTATGAGTTCTTCGGTTACCCGATACTAAAGGCCGTGTTCGACAAATTCAGCCCGAACCCTGAAGACATGCGCTATCAGCATTCAGATTCCGACATGGGTCATCTTCTCCCGATACTCGGCAGACTGAACCTTACAGGCTGCAATTTCGGCCCGAAGGTGCTCGTGGACGAGATACGCAAATACATGCCAAAGACGAGGATAGACGGCTGCCTGTCGCCGATGACCTTCATGCGCAATGACATCGAAGCCATTATCGACGAAGTAAGGCGCGACTGTGAAATGGCCAAAGGAAGCAGAGGCCTCAACCTCTCGACAGCCGGTTCCATCAACAACGGCAGCCTTTTGACAAGCATGCGCGCGGTAATGTACGCGATCCAGAAATATGGCAGGTATTAAGGCCGCAGCTGCCAGTTAAACATCCCATGCAACGTTTTCAGAAAATGCGGTGCATCGTGTGCAACCAATGCGGGGCATAGCTTTTCGCAATCACATCATGGCAGTATTTGCTGTGGTTTTGTTTCTGTCGGATCGGTTTATTTCTGTCTGATAATATTTGCTTAATATATTGATGAATATATTTGATGCGTGAAAGGATAATCATGTCTGATAAATTTATGAATGATCACAACAGTTATAAAGCCTGGCTTGCATATGACCATCCCATGTGGAAAAAGCCGGACCTGAAGGGGATGTACTTTGACAGCATATGCACCGACCCGGGGCATCCGGGACTGGAAGTCGCTGTAAAGGAACTGAAAAATGCCCTTAAAGCCATATTCGGCAGGGAGCCTCGGCTGGCTGATAAACCTTCCCCTGACGGCACAGTAATGCTGCATCTCATCCCGCAGGGAAACGCGCTGCAAACCGGCAGCCACTGCAACAGGACAAATACCGGAAACATCGGCGGGACGCTTTCCGCCGGATATGTCTCCGAAAGCGAAGCATTGAGGCTTGACAGCGAAGGCTACATCATAAAGCGCTGCAAGGTCGGCGATGCCGAGCCTGTAGTCATAGCGGCAAAGACCCCTGCAGGCGTCCTGTATGGCGTATTTGCGCTTATAAGGCATATCCTGTGCGGCAAATCCGTCATGGATCCATATATACTTGAGAATCCGGCCATCAGGCTCCGTATGCTCAACCAGTGGGACAACATGGACGGCAGCATCGAAAGGGGTTATGCGGGCCGATCGATTTTTTACACTGACGGACAGATCAGGTCTGACCTGGCAAGAGTCGAAGACTATGCCCGGCTGATGGCTTCCGTCGGGCTGAACGGCATAGTCCTGAACAATGTCAACGTCCACTGGCATGAGACCAGGCTGATAACCAAGGAGCAACTCCCAAATGTGGCAAAGCTGGCGGATATTTTCCGCAGATATGGCATCAGGATCTTCCTGAGCATCAACTTTTCCAGCCCCATCGAGCTGGGCGGTCTTGACACCGCCGATCCGCTCGACGACAGGGTACGGACATGGTGGAGTGAAAAGGCTGCTGAGATCTACGAATATATACCCGACTTCGGAGGCTTTCTCGTCAAGGCCGACTCCGAGTTCAGGCCCGGTCCCTTCACATACGGGAGGAACCATGCTGAAGGCGCTAACATGCTGGCTGCTGCGCTCAAACCTTACGGCGGCCTGGTGATCTGGCGCTGCTTCGTTTACAACTGCAGGCAGGACTGGCGTGACAGGACCACCGACAGGGCCAACGCGGCCTATGACAATTTCATGCCTCTCGACGGATGCTTTGACGATAATGTTATCCTGCAGATCAAAAACGGTCCGATGGACTTCCAGGTAAGGGAACCTGTCCATCCGCTCATAGGCGGGCTGAAGAAAACGAATTACATGCTGGAACTGCAGATAACACAGGAATACACCGGTCAGCAGCGTCATCTGTGCTACCTTGCCCCGATGTGGAAGGACGTTCTGGAGTTCGACACTTATTGCCGCGGCGCCGGGAGCACGGTCGCGCGGTTGCTTTCAGAACCGGCTGGCGGCCTGACAGCAGGCATAGCTGCAGTGTCAAACATCGGTGACGACATGAACTGGACCGGTCACGACCTGGCACAGGCCAACCTTTACTGCTACGGAAGACTTGCATGGGATCCTCGGCTAAACTCCGAAGAAATAGCAAGGGAATGGACAATGCAGACCTTCGGCAGCGATCCTGCCGTCATCGATACGATCACAGGAATGCTGCTGGACTCATATCACATATATGAAAGCTACACTACGCCGCTGGGCATAGGCTGGATGGTCAATCCCGGGCACCATTACGGCCCGAATGTGGACGGTTATGAGTACTCGGCATGGGGCACGTACCACAGGGCCGACCACAAGGGTCTCGGCGTAGACCGGTCCGTCGCCACCGGCACGGGCTTCGCAGGCAAATACTACCCGCCCAATTCGATAATGTACGAGAAAATTGAAACATGCCCGGAAGAACTGCTGCTCTTCTTCCACCGGGTCGAGTATACGCACAGGCTGAAATCCGGCGTCACGCTGATCCAGTTTATATACGACTCGCACTTCGAAGGCGCTGCCAGGGCAGCTGAACTGATCGACAGGTGGAAGAGCATCGAAGGCCGGATCGACCCCGGATGCTTCGCCCGTGTGCTGGCGAGGCTTGAAGAACAGGCGGCACACGCCTGCGAATGGCGCGACGTGGTAAATTCATACTTCTACAGGAAAAGCGGTATCCCGGATGAGAAAAACCGCCCGATCTATTAGTATCAGGAAATCTGCCAGGAAATCCGCCTGTGTTGTCTGTGTTATTGCCCATGGATGAATATGCGTGGTTTCTGAACCAGTTCCGGAATCATGGGCATTCCTGGTTCCGGAACCTGTTCGTCAGCCTTTTACAGCACCTATGGTAAGGCTCTTGATTAT
>Ga0209508_1002104_pt1 | contig 13838 bp, 11 predicted proteins | sample AD_UKC129_MetaG_FD_184427 | JGI IMG/M metagenome (GOLD analysis project Ga0209508, IMG submission 184427) | Active sludge microbial communities of municipal wastewater-treating anaerobic digesters from Canada - AD_UKC129_MetaG (SPAdes) (version 2) | ecosystem: Engineered > Bioreactor > Anaerobic... | reverse complement strand
AGAGATAGAGGAGCTTACAGCAGAACTAGACCAAATATATGAAAGAAAGGTTAAGAGGTATAGTCATGAGTAATATTAAGAGTATTTCAGGAAGATTTAATTTTGAGGAAAGACGTGCGGAAAACCCCTCAGATATTAAGGCGATGCTTACCGTACTGGTAGAGGCGGAGAGATGCGCTGTTAGAGGATACACAAAGATCTGCAATATTACCGCCGGCAAAGACCATCGCACCTATGACCTAGCCCAGTCAATCCTCAATGAAGAGATAGAGCATGAATCGTGGTTTTCTGAGTTTCTGGGTGAGGGTCCTTCCGGGCACTTCCTGAGGCGTGGAGAAACATCCCCATTTGTCTCAAAGTTTCTGAAATAACAGCAGGCAGTGTATCCTGGTATCGGTTAACAAAGAGTAATCTGAGAAGAGCACGAAGGCTATACTTCCTGACATCTTCTTTACTATTGTATTCTCCTCTCTCAATTAAAATATCTTCCCTCTAATTTATAGTTAGTCTACTATCTCCTGGGAAATATTTTCACTCTCTAATATTCCTTATTCTTCCTCCCCCATCTCGGGGGAGGATAGAGGTAGAGAGATTTATTACTTTATATTATTTCCAGATAATCTGGATTAGGTAGAGGTGGAAATGGATTTGTGGGAAGTGACTGATACCAGTATGCAACAGAAGCTATATCATCCTGAAGCGGAAGATATCTTCTCCCTGACATCCATCCCAGAGCCTGTATAGTAACCCTGATATCATGCTGGAAGCGTATCGGGTCCATTATATGCCACCTGTACATCCCAAACCTCATCTGAGATTTGTAGTGTCCGTCCGGCCGTATCACCTGGGCAAGACCACTGTATGGCGTTGTAAACTCCTGATATTCTCCGGTCATTGGATTATCAAAGTCGTAAGATCCGCAGAAGTAATCCTCAGTACCTGTTCCACAAATCGTGGGGAATTCATCGTCACCATCCATATAAAACTTTATCTCACCCTCTCCCCACCAGCCATTGTTATGCACACCCCAGGCAAGATATGTGCCCACATAGTGTCCTTCACCTGTTACATTATCCAGAATAGTGTATACCTGTTTGTAAGGCAGGGGATTTACTCTCCTGAATTGGGCATGGAAATATGCAACATCTTCTGGAACCTCAGTTAATGTATAGTCTATCTGGTAGTACAGCACCATATCTTCCTGGGCTCTGTTCTGCATGGTAATCCTGCATCTTTTCCTGAAGGGCATAGGCCAGTAACAGTTAAGACCGCTACCTGGATTTACACATACAGCAAGGGAAGAAACCTGAGCATACTGTCCCCAACCACAGGCAAAAAAATCGCCAGCAGGACATTCCACCGATGGGATTTCTGAATCATCCCAGTAGATTCTGAGTATACTGTGCCTCCAGTGACCGGTAGGCGTCATCCATATATGCTGTATCGAGCCTGAGTCTTGGATGTCTGCCAGTGTAAATGTCTCCCCAGCTTTTATCCTAACCGAGGGGGATATCTTCCATCCTCTCCCCAGATCTCTTGCGCATAGTGCCCCTGTACCATCGGTAGCCATACCACCCTTACCCTTTTCTCCAGTGAAGTTCTCAGGACTTATAGATCGAGTGATAGCCTTTGAAAGCCTCGGCAGGTTCCCCAAATTCATATCCAGACCATTAAAATACTCCAAAATATCACCCCCAGAATTTAATTTATCAGTTAAAGACAAGAGCTTTGTCTAATGATATCATATTTTGATTACTCTGAATATCTGTTGATAATTCAGTATACCCCCACGGGGTATTGACAGATTTTCCATCTTAATATATACTATAAGTGCCGCAGGTTTCCGAGGAGTCTAAGGACCACCAGAAACCAGAGGTAACTTAAGTTAGTAGTTTAAGTTATTACCAAAACTTTGTTTGGTAAATTTGGTAGAAATACTGGAATACCGACAGGGTTTTGGGAAGTAAATGAGCAAAAGCTTAAGATACCGAAGGTAGAATGGAGTTCCGGTGGTTCGTTGGAGATCTGCGGCTAATTGTTTTTAGTGCAACAGGTCCTGTTCTGCCTATGTTACATTATACAGATCCTGCCCGACAAACTGACCAGAACTCAAACTGTAGTATAAACCTTTTAAGGCTATAAGTTCTTCATGTCTCCCATCTTCTACAATCTCTCCATCTTTCAGGACGATTATTCTGTCAGCCCTTTTTACCGTTGATAATCTGTGAGCTATAATGAGGATTGTTCTCGTTCCTGCCAGATTATTTATCGCTTCCTGTATCTTGTTTTCGGTCTCTGTATCAACACTTGACGTGGCTTCATCAAGGATAAGTATGGGGGCGTCCTTCAAAACTGCACGTGCAATTGCCAGTCGCTGTTTTTGACCACCAGAAAGCTTGACACCTCTTTCCCCGATGTAGGTATCATATCCGTCGGGAAGACTCTCGATAAAATCATGTGCACAGGCAATCCTTGCAGCATTTATTATCTCCTCCATGGTAGCATCTTCTTTTCCGTATGCGATATTTTCTGCTATCGTTCCGTTAAAGAGAAATACATCCTGCATCACCATACTTATATTATCGTGGAGAGATTTCAGCGAGACATCTCTTATATCAATACCGTCTACCTTTATACTTCCAGAGTCCGGGTCAAAGAATCTGACCAGAAGATACATTATTGTAGTCTTTCCCACGCCAGTAGGTCCAACAAATGCAACCATCTGCCCCGGTTCTATATCGAATGAGATGTTTTTTAAAACAGGGGAACCCTGATTATAAGAAAAAGTTACATCTTCGAACGTTACCCTGCCCCTGACATTTTCAAGCTCAATCGGATTGGGCTTCTCTTTGATCTCGGGTTCCGTCTCTAGAATTTCAAAGACCCGTTCAGCCCCAGCAAGTGCCTGCTCCAGATTTTCAATAACATTGGCCAATGCTGTTATCGGTTGATAAAACATATTGAGATAAAGTATGAATCCAACGATATCTCCCACAGAGACCTTCCCATTTAATGCCATAAAGCCACCAACAGAGATAACAATTACTGTCCCAATTGAGCTCAAAAAACTCACGGTTGGATGGAATATTGCGCTCAGTCTCAGTGCGTTCAAAAGGGCAGATATGTGTCTGTAGATTCTATCTCTGATCTTCACCAGTTCCCTCATCTGCTGATTGAATATCTGAATCTCTCGAATGCCGGATATGTTATCCTGTAATTCAGCATTTAAATCGGCAAGAGCTCTCTGCGCCTCTCTAAAGTTTGGGAGTACCTGCTTTGCAAATCTCGTACTTCCATACACCAGAAACGGTATTGGTATAAGAGATAGAGATGCCAGGGTTGGATTTACTGCGAAGAGTATCACGGCAACACCGACTATTATAAGAATATTTGTAAAGAGGTCTGGAACAGCATGGGCTATTAACATCTCAAAGTTGGCTGTATCGTTTACAACCCTGGACATAAGCTGTCCGGTCTGCCTCTCCTGAAAGAATCTGAACGGTAGTTGCTGAAGTTTATCGTATACCATACTTCTCATATGGGCGACCAGATGCCATGCGGCATAGTGGGACAGATAGCTTGCTAAAAACTGAAAGATTATCCTTGCTATGTATGAAAATGTGATCAGAATGGTAAGATTTATTATATTTTTCCTTGCGTCCGGGTATTGCCCTATATTTGTAATGATATCAACAAGCTGTCTTATAAGCCAGGGACCAAGCAGATTTACCCCTGTTATGGCTAAAGTGCTTATTCCAGCAATTATCAGATACTTCCAGTATGGTCTTGCTATCTTTACCAGTTTGATTAAATATTCCACAGTTTATCCTCCAGAAGATATTATGGGTTTAATACATATAGTATTTTATCAGATTTTATAAGTTTTTGTGAGGAATACCCCTGACTTCTATGAGTCAGGGATCTCTTATTGTCTGCATTCCCAGCAGAAACCATTGACGGTTTGTTGCAATAATGCTAAATTTTATAAAGGTTCAAAAAACCATTAAGAATGGAGCAGCGAAGAGGGTCCTGCCTCTGGAGAAAACAGGAGGACAGGGGCTAATGGCTATTCCGAATACCGCCAGCTCCTGTTGGAATAGCCTGAAATGCGGGATAGAAATACAGGAGCCCAGGTTGTAATATTGTACAGCCTGGTTGAGCAGGTGAACCGATGAATAGAAAAGTTTTTGTAGCGGTAATGCTAGCAGTATTGACAACAGGTTTTGGACTTACTGCTTACGCGCAGGAGATAAATGTGTGGGTAGGTTATGGTTCTACAAATATGGAGTCCCTTAATAGTTATCTTGGGCTATCCTATACATTGGATACTGTACTTTTATCCAATTATTCAGGCACTATTAATCATCTTACAGGTGGGATTACTCTGGGGATTCAGGTAACATATCCAATCTCTGGAAAACTCTTAGGTGGATTTGCCGTCTCTTATCAGGATTCTTCAGGGGGATACCATCTGAGCTGGGTTGATACCAGCGGGTATAATAACAGTCAAGACTTACAGATTAACCTCAATCTTATCCCGGTAATGGCAGGATTTTCTTATACATACCCTATAGATAAAAAATTTACAATTATACCGGGTATATATGCAGGATATGGGTTTTTGAGCGGAGAATATTATAGTAAATCTGAGAGTGATAATCCATCAGTTACTCCCACATCCTCCTCGGAATCCTATCAGGGTGGAGGGCTCGTCCTAGATATACCGATAGAACTCAGATATAAAATTTCTAATAATAGCTCTCTCAGTTTAAAGCTTGGATATAGAAATGCCAGTATAGCTAATATAAAAGAGGGAAGTGATTATACACTCTGGTCGGCAGACTTCAGTGGGATATTCATTTCAGCTTTAGGAAGTTTTAAATTCTGATATCTTTATAAAATTGGCAAGCTATTCCTACCTCCAGAGGTAGGGAATTTCTCCCATCGCTGCCCCACAGGATTAAGTCTTGATAGCCCCTGTCCTGATAATAAAGTTTGTCCTCAAAATTAAATCTATTAGAGGACAAACTTATATCTACAGGTACCCTGAAAAATCCAGAGCTGTTAATCTGTATAATTTTGTATATATTTTTCCGCTACTGTTTAAATTTGCTTACCAGCTGTTTCAATTCCTCCGCCATCCTTGAAAGTCTTACAGCAACCTCGGATACTTCTCTGTTTAATGAAGTTTGTTCTTCCGTAGCAGCTGCTACATTTTCTATATCGCTCAGGGAACCCTGAGAAATAGATGTTACCTGCTCCATAGAGCTTGCCATTGTTTGTGTTTCGGCAGATATTTCCTCAACGATAGCAGCCACATCTTGCAGTTGATTCGATATGGACGTGACACCTTCCAGAATAGTATTAAAAGATTCTCCTGCATTGTTTACCAGTGCAATACCATCTTTTACCGACTGAGTACCTTCTTTTGCCGCAATACTTGCCATCCTGACATCCTTTTTAATGGTATCTATTATTTTCTCTATATTTTCAGCAGCCTGCCTTGACTCTTCTGCTAATTTACTTACCTCTTCAGCCACCACGGCAAAACCCTTACCATGCTCACCGGCACGAGCTGCTTCAATGGCTGCGTTTAATGCCAGGAGGTTGGTCTGCTCAGCGATTGAGGTGATGAGAGAAACTATTTCGCCTACCTGATTTGATTTTTCCTCCAGCTGGCTTATTTTATCTTCTATTGTTCTGGTATCGTTATCTATCTTCTGCATCTGAGTAACCGCCGAAGTGATTACCTCATCACCCTTGTCAGCCTCCTGTGCACTGTTTATGGCAGCCTGTGCCACATTTTGAACAGTATGGGCGATCTGTTCCACCCCTTTTGCTATTTCTTCCGCACTGGTAGATGTAGCATCGATAATCTTCTGTTCCTTCTCCTTATCCAGAGACAGATTCAGCATGGTGCTTGCCACCTGTTCACTTGCCTTTGTCGTATTCTCAGCACTTGTATTGAGCAGCTGTCCAGTTTGCAGCAATTGATCCGTACTGTTTAAAATATTTTTAATTATGCTTCTCATGGACTCAGCCATAGTATTTAGATTCCCTGCCATCTCACCCAGCTCATCTTCACTTTTTAAAGAGAGTCCAGATGATAGATCCCCGAGGGCAATCTTTTTGGAAAACTCATTTACCTTCAGGATATTTCTGCTTATGTAGCTACTATAGTGGAAGACGGCATAGACAATTGCCAGTATGGAGATGAGCATTATCAGCAAAAGTCTTATAAGCAGCCCCTGAACAGGTGCAAAAAGTTCACTTTCTGGAATAGCTGCACACACAAACCATCCCGTCTCAGGCAGCAGAGTATAGCACACCCGTATTTTCTCATCACCCTCGGTGTAGTATCCTATGCCTTCACGATTTTTTATAATTTGCATACCTAAATCTGCTAACGATTTATTCTCGCTGTCCGTTATCCTTCTCTTCATCACCAACTCTTTATCAGGAGAGGCTATGTACTGTCCATCCTTGCTCAATAAGAAAACATATCCAGTATTGCCGACCTTCATACCTGCTATCATATCCTGTAGGTGAGCCAGATCAATGTCACCTGTGGTAAGCCCAAGCAATTTCCCTTCCTGGTCATAAAAAGGAGCACTTGCTGTTATCATCGTAACGCCGGTGGTTTCGTCATAAAAAGGCTCAGACCATTCTATACTTTTCCTCGTATTTACAGCCATCTTATACCAGGGCCAGCTTGGGTAGTCATACCATTCTTCTTCATATTCCAGGGTAACCTTTATTTCATCCCCTTCTTTGTATACATAGGGTCCAAAATACTTGACATCTTTACTATAGCGGTAGGGCTCAAACCATATACCTGTTCCAAAAGTGTCGGCATTTGTGGTAACTATCTTTTTCAAGATAGATATATACTCTTCTTTTGTAAGCTTATTCCCCATCGATTCTACAAAACGAGCCAATACTTCGGGTATTCTACTATGCTGTATCAGCAGTTTATTTGTCATTTCTGCAACTTGTCCTATCTGATACTTCAGTTTATCGTCCATTTCTTCATCAATAACACCCCTAAAAGAGATAAAGCTTAAAGCAGATAAAGCTATCATGATAGCTATCGTCAGGGGCAAAATATATACCAGAGTTCTCGTTCGAATACTTTTAACACGCATCTTTTATAACCTCCTCTTTACAGTATTTAATATCCCTTATGGAGTCAGTATCTAAGCCTCTTAGATTTGGCTCTCCGGTAATACTTCCTTATTATACAAAAAAATCTCATAATGATTAACTCTATTCCTGAAGGGATATATACCGTAAAGGATAAAACGTCAATTCATTCTCAGCAGTCATTCATAAATATTCAATTATACGGCTATATGTTAGAATGATGGTTGGATATAAAAGCGTTCTGGAGGTTAATAATGGTTAATTTAAAGGAATTATTCAAGTATCCAGATAAGAATTACAGGAGTATCCCTTTCTGGTCATGGAATGATAGGCTTGACCCTGACGAATTAGATAGGCAGATAAGGGAGATGAAATCCCAGGGGATGGGAGGATTCTTCATGCACTCAAGGGATGGTCTTGAGACTCCATACCTTGGTGAAGAATGGATGACCTGTATCAGAAGGGCTGTTCAGACCGCAAAAGAAGCAGGAATAAATGCGTGGCTATACGATGAGGATCGATGGCCATCAGGTTTTGCCGGCGGATTGGTAGCTAAAGAGATAGGAGATGAGGGTAGAGCTAAGGCTTTAACCTTAGAAGCGGTAAGGGGAGAAATAGATCCTGACAGAAGCCTCGCAAGTTTTGTGGTTGTACTGGAGAATAACTTTATATCCAGGTTAAAAAGGATTAAAGAAAAGACCTGTCTTGCTGATAATGAGCTTGGTTTAATATTTAAAAGAGAGATCTGCCGGAAGTCTGAAAGGGGAGATGCATATGGTGATAATCTGAATCCAAAGAGTGTAGAGGCATTTATAAAGACAACCTACGAGAGATATTTAAAAGAGGTTGGAGAAGAATTCGGGAAGACCATACCTGGAATATTTACTGATGAACCGAATATTTTCGCTTGGAGAGGTGATAAACGAGCTTTACCCTGGACAGATATATTACCTGAATTTTTCAGGTCAAGAAGAGGCTATAATATTCTTGAAGAACTTCCCTATCTGTTTTTTGATGGAGAAAAATCTTGCAGGATAAGATATGACTACTGGAGGACAATTTCTGAGTTATTTCTTGAATCCTATACAAAACAGATTTGTAGATGGTGTCAAGAACATAATCTTCTCTTTACTGGGCACTATCTGTATGAGAATGAATTTTACAGAGGAATCCTCAGAACCGGTTCCTTTATGCCATATTATATATATCAGGGGGTTCCCGGTATAGATATCCTGAGCGAGTTTATCACCGAGACTCTAACGGTAAAACAGTGCAGCAGTGTTGCCAATCAGTTTGGCAAGAAATATGTACTTTCAGAATTGTATGGGTGTACCGGATGGGAATTTACATTTGAGGGGCAGAAGTGGGTTGGTGACTGGCAGTATGCATTGGGGGTAAACCTCAGATGTCAGCATCTAGCCCTCTATACCCTCAGGGGTTGCAGAAAGAGAGATTATCCTCCATCATTTAATTACAATACAACAAGGATGGCTACAGATTGCGTCTTGACGGTAAACCTCTTACCCTCACTATTTATGTGCATGCAAATCTTTTAACCACCATAGATATGATGAAACTGGTTACTGATTACTGGAAAAATCTCGGCATAAAGGCTGAAGTAAAGCCAGAAACAAACGTTCTTGTTGGAGCAAAAGTCCAGGCGAACGAATTTGAGATGCAGGGATTTACTATCAGTGTTGGTGCTGATGGATACTCTGGTGATCTTACACCCAATAACAACTGGTGTCCACTATGGTACAGATGGCTGAGTACTAATGGGAAATCAGGAGAAGAGCCACCTAAAGAGATAAAGCGACTCTGGCAGATATTTAACGATGAATTTTACTCCACCACCAGTGAGGCTAAGAGAACCGCTATGTTGAAAGAAGCTATGAGACTTCACTCAGATAACCTCTGGATCATAGGAACAGTTGGGGTCTCATGGATGATGGCTATAGTGAAGAATAACCTCAGGAATGTACCGGAGTCAGGTTTTACGTGGCATCCTGCTGCTCCTGGAGTCTTCAGATTAGAACAGTTCTTCTTCAAAAAATAAATTCCAGCTTGTTAAAGCCCTGGCAATTGCCAGGGCTTTTTTATTTCTTCTCAGAATCTAGAGGTAAATGGAGTCCTAGAAGGTTTACTGGAACCTGCGGGAATTTTTTAGCTTGTCAAATCCTGGGTTCGTATGTTATCATCTTCTTGTATGGAAGATGATAATAGAGAAGAGTTAGAACCTGTTAATGATTTTAAATATATCCCGATCTACAGAAAAATTCCCTTTGACCTCCCCAAGGAAGAGTGGAAAAATTATATAGTTGACTATCTTCCTATCCCATATACGCCTGAAAATGCGTTCGCCCTTATAGTCCCTGATAACGCCATGAGTAATGATGATATTATAGAGGGAAGCACTGTTGTGGTAATAGAGAGCTTGGACTTTGACAGATTTAATGGCAGAGTGGTAGCTCTTAAACTTAAAGATTCAGAGGTAACTTTAAGAAGGCTCTATTTTCTCAATTCAGAAGTCATTCTTGCTGCTTCAAATCCCAATTATGATACATTTATAGTATCTGACGATGACCTGGAAGATATAAACATTATTGGTTTGGTGTCATATCTGGTTAAGAATATGGGCTAACTTCTGGTAGCCTTTTAAAGGCTATCAGTAATTCATCAAGGTTATCAGGAGGTGAAAAGATGATCTGTAAGAATATCCCTGTATGGGAAGGAAATCAGGAGATCCATATGGAGACATACATCCTTCATAACTCCAGAGAGTTTGACTACAATCGAAAAAGACCTGCTGTTCTGGTGCTACCTGGTGGGGCGTATATGTCCACATCTGATAGAGAGGCTGAGCCTGTTGCACTGGCTTTTGCATCTAAGGGGTATCATGCATTTGTCCTCAGGTATTCGTGTAAGGAGAAAGCCCTGTTACCCCAACCAATCTTGGATGCCTTCAAGGCGATCCTTATAATAAGAGATAATGCTGAGGAATGGTGTGTTGATAGTAATAAGATTGCTGTCTGCGGATTTTCTGCCGGTGGACATCTTGCATCCTGTCTTGCCACAATGTGGAATAATGATGAGTTTGCCAGAGCTCTCAATTCTACACCGGAACATATCAGACCTGATGCAGTAATCTTGTCTTACCCCGCTATCCCTATGCCCAATCCGATAACTGAAGTTGATACAGGAATGCCAGAGTCTTCTTTAAACGCTGTCCTGGATAAAATTGAAGATGAAAATTTTAGAAAGGCTATCTTTATAAGAGATGGTAGAGTCTGGATGGATCTTGGTGGACAGATGCATAGATATCTTACAGGAAAAGATAACTGGAAGGAAGAAGACCTGAAGCCTTATTCTACAGATTTGCTTGTCTCAGATGATACTGTCTCTTCCTTTGTCTGGATAACAGCAGATGATGTACTTGTTCCATCTCTGGGTGTAGTAAAATATGTTCAGGCTATGCTTGAGCATAAGAGGAATGTTGAGTTTCATCTCTTTGCCAGTGGACCCCATGGACTTTCTCTGGCAACAGACCTTACTGCAGGTTCTCCGAATATGATTAACAGAGAGGTTGCGGTATGGTTTGATCTCGCCATTGCCTGGCTGGCAAAAACTCTATGAAAGAAGAGTTCAGAGGTGTTATTAATTTTATAAGATGCATGGTCTGGCAGCAATGATAGATGCATTTGGGATATCAAGAGCTACCATTAGGGGGCAGAAACCTGCTCCCCTCAATTCTATTCTTAACAGGAGGACAAAATGATAGACATTCATACACATATTCTTACCGTATGGGGTGGAGAAGAGGCTTTTACAGAAGAAAAACTAATAAGAAGGATGGATGAATTGAAGATAGATAGATTTGTAATTTTGCCACTGGGAGCAAGTCCTGAGACACCTTATTTCTATTTTGGAACTGAAGATGTTTTGGAGGTGTATCATCGACATCCAGACAGGGTTATCCCTTTTTGCGGTCTTGACCCGAGGCAGGGGTATAACTCTCCAAAGACAGATTTTTCCTGGATTCTTAATAAGTATAAAGAAGAAGGTTGCAAGGGCTTGGGAGAACTTACAGCCAATCTTTATTTTGATGACCCACTCTGTCTGAATCTATACAATCATTGTGGAAAAGTAGGCTTTCCAATAATTTTTCATCTATACGATAGATTTGGTGGAAGTTACGGACTGGTTGATGATATAAGGTTGCCAAGACTGGAGAAAGCTTTACAGGAATGTCCTGAGACAATCTTTATCGGTCATGCAACTGCTTTCTGGTCAGAAATAGATGGGGACGTTAAAGAAGAGACAAGGGGTGGTTATCCTGCAGGAAAAATAGAGAAAGAAGGAAGGTTACAGGAACTGTTTAGAAAATATCCGAATCTTTATGGGGATTTATCTGCTGGTTCTGGATTTAACGCTATTACTAGAGACCTAGATTATGGCTACAGATTCCTTGAAGAGTTTCAGGATAAACTGTTGTTTGGTACAGATCTGTGCCATGTGGTTCAGGAAGTACCAATCGTTGATTATTTCAGGAATGGTCTAAAGGAAGGGAAGATTTCAAAGGCTACTTACGATAAGATAACAGAGGAAAATGCGAGAAAAACTTTAACCCAAGTTGCGCTATAAGTTCCAGAAATCAGCCTGTATTAAGGTATTTTTTGGGGATTCCCATTTTCTGGTAACACGGATTAAAAAACCCTGAAAGGCTTATGAATTAAGGAATTGCAAGGTAATTATACCACATTTTTCTAGTAAAAATCTGCAAGTTGGGTTAAGGAGATTATAAATCTGCATAAAAGAAATATCTGGATAATAGGGCTTGTAGGAGAACTGCCTCAGCCGGCGATAGCAAAGAATAACCTCAGGAATGTCCCTGACGGTATTATTTGGGATGATAGTGTGAGATCTCCTAAGAATGCTCGTCCAGAGCAGTTCTTCTTTAAGAAGTAACTTATCTGGGGGCAGGAATCTCTCCTGCCCCTTAATATTTTAAGAGAAGATTTCTTCTATCTGATCTTTAAACCTGAGAGTTATATGCCCGCTTCCAAAGGCTGAATATCCGTATGGGCTTTCCAGCAGTGGATAATCTTTTATTTTAATCCTTTCACCGTTTACCGAAGGTTCTATATCCCAGCCTACCAGAAATCTTCCTGCAGATGGAGAGTTATATACAAGTCCTCCATCTACAGATTCTATATCTGCCCTTTTGATACTCTCTATAAAGTTACTAAATGAGCCCCAGTCCTCTTTTCTTCCACATTCTGCCAGCCATATATTTTCCCCTGCATAGCATATCAGCTCTCTTCCTGTATACTGTCCTCTCTCTCCAGGATTAAAACCATTCTGAGAGTAGATTCCCACATATCCATCTTTAACCCTTGCAAAAGCCCATCTATCATCCATATATACCTCGTCAAATCTATCTTTTTCAAAGAGACAGTGTGTCATCCAGGAGAATTTCCCCTGTTTCCATATTAGTGCAAGCACATTCCTGTACTGGATAGCCCTCGGTAACACTATATTCCCTGCCCAGTAATCAGGTCTTAAACTTGTTCCCTCTTCTGATGTCACTGGGCAGGACCAGAATATTACCACTTTATTCTCTAATGTCACCTGGGCAACATGCATCTGAGTATAGGGAAAAGACCAGTACATGGCAACTCCGGGTTTCAATATCTCTGCCTCTCTGATCAAATCCAGATACTCCCCCTTTTGAAAATCCTGGACAGATGAAATCATATAATCTGGAGTTTTATATACAACAAGATTAGCTGATAAATCTCTGTACGATATCAGTCCCTGTCTTTCATATGACTCTACTATTGTATTCTGGTCACTGGCAATATCAAGGACTAATTCCGGTATCCTGTACGTACTTGCAGCTACTGATACCCCTGCCATTCCTCCACCACAGAGATTCCCTTCCCCATATAACAACCAGCAGAGGGAGGAAGACTCATCGCAGTCTGGATATTTTATCCTCGTCCCGTAGCATCGTCCATGTGTTGTTCCAAATACCCCATGAAATGTGTCCTGGGCAAGTATAAAGAATATATAATCAAGAATATGTTTTGCCATTATCTTTATTTTGTACTCCTCTTTAGGTGCGAAATCATATATATTTGCCAGCCCTGCAAAGACTACCGGATAATAGCTGTTGGAATGCCATTCATCAAATCCGAATCTGGTTCTCTCTTTTAACCATTCTGCCAGATACATCCTCCCCTTCAGAGAGTGATATAACCCGTTCTGCTGACTGTTTGTAAATTCTTTAGTTGGGAAGAGTATTCCTGCCAGCCATTCTGCTGTATGGAAGAGGAACCGGTGATTTTCAGTATCCATATACATGGTCCTCTCTCCAGGTTCGTCTATCCAGTATCTGAAGCCCAGGATTGCTTCTTTCATTAATTCCCTTATCCTAGGGCTCAACCTCGGCTTCTCTTTTTCCCAGCACATAAGCCTCAGGATAGCCTGCATGATGAAATCAGAGCAGTCTCTTCTTATCTTTATATACTCGCAGGCTCTCTTTATTATCTCTTCATCCACATCTAAGTCCAGTTTGTACCTTGCCACCTGAGCCCATATCTCATCACGACCCCAAACAGGATTGGATGCAAAATATTCCAGAGTGAGTTTCTTTCTGGTCTCAAGATTCTCCGCACCCTTTATTTGATTAGCAG
>Ga0209508_1002103_pt1 | contig 13841 bp, 16 predicted proteins | sample AD_UKC129_MetaG_FD_184427 | JGI IMG/M metagenome (GOLD analysis project Ga0209508, IMG submission 184427) | Active sludge microbial communities of municipal wastewater-treating anaerobic digesters from Canada - AD_UKC129_MetaG (SPAdes) (version 2) | ecosystem: Engineered > Bioreactor > Anaerobic... | reverse complement strand
GTAGAATTTTTAAAATAGTCCGCCATATCATAAGAGATTACTTCACTTCCAGTAAGTTCCGCCCACTCTGGTAGAAGACCTCTCAACTGTTCTATTTGAGTTTTATAAGAATCAGACGATTTCAAGGTTATGCTAACCTTGAACACTCCATCCTTATACCAGGATGCAGAGTCTCTCCAGATCTCTTCCGGATAGGTCAGGTCCTGGCTGGTTCCCAACCAGCTGATAGAGATTATATATGGGAGAGTCTCCAACTTTCTTATAAGATTTTCTACCTCATTAAGGTCGTCCTTCTCACAGAGGATTGTAAACTCAGGTCCCTTTGCAATTTTCTCCGAGAGGATTTTTAGTCCAATTAAAGATTCTATATCATCGGGTAATATATCAAATATATTGTAGCTCAGCCTTCTGTCTGGCATCATAAAGATTGAAACGACAAAAAGAAGAAGAAAAACTATCAGTATATATGTTTTTCTTTTTACTATAAAATCTGCTAAAAGATTCATATTTTTACCAGATTCATAAAAAGTTTAAATATCTCCATAATCAGTTACTTATATCATATAATAGATGTCAATCTTCCCTCTCTCCCTTAGGGTCTATATGGACAGAAACATCAGAGCAATCCAGACTCTTTCTTAATCTATCCTGTACCTCCAATGCTATCCTGTGAGCCTCCCTGGCTGATAGATAACCTTCAACCTCGATATGAAGGGAGATAATTTTTTCACTCTGATAATCATGGACGAGGATATCATGAAGGCTCAGGACACCAGGGACAGAAAGGACTATATCTCTTATACGACTTATAAATTCTTTATCAGGAGCCCTTCCTATAAGAAAATCTGAAGCGGTCTTTAACAGTTCTATACCAACCCAGACTAAAAGAGCCACCACCCCCAGACCCAGTATACCATCAATATAGTAGTATCCATATCTGGTGAAGAGAAGTCCTATACCTACCAGCACGGACGCTACCGCATCACTCCTGTGATGCCAGGCATCAGCTATAAGTGTATCAGAATTTATCTTTAATCCCAGGAAGATAGAAAATCGAGCCATCCATTCTTTAAATAATCCGGAGAACATCATAAATACCACTGCCAGTATATTTGTTTCAACAGGCTGTGGATGTATTATCCTCTCCACAGATGTCCTGCCCAGGTCATAGGCTACTATCAAAAGTAGGATAGCTATTATTAATGTGGCTATCTCCTCAATTCTACCGTGACCAAAAGGATGCTCTTTATCTGCCGGTTTACTCCCCATCTTAAAGCCAAAGAGAACTACTATTGAGGTGAGAACATCGGAAAGTGAGTGGAATGCATCTGCTATTAGAGAGATGCTATTTAGACTCAGTCCAAAAAGAAATTTAACTATAAATAAGAAGATATTACCAAAAATACTTACCCATGCTTCCAGATAACCAATATCCTTTCTGGAAGGCTCCCTGTGAGGAAAAAACTTATCCAAAAGCCAGGCGTTAAAAGCCAAAGTATATCCCTCCTTCAACATAAATTATTGGGAAGTCCTGCAGTTAGATGTACTGCTACTCCAGAGAGGAGCCCGGGATTTTTCCTGTTCTTCCTCAATTAAAATTTTATTCCAGATTTCCAAGTTGTCAAGTCCAGTGTTAACGTTCTGTGATATTGTCATGGGTAAATAGTTCTGACCTATTCCCCTCCCCCACCTCGGGGGAGGAAGGATAAGGACATGGTGTTTTTATTATAAAAGACGAAATTGTAGGGGCAATTCATGAATTGCCCCTACAGAATACAAAAACAATACGAGGCACAGTTCATCGTGCCCAGTGTTTAGGGGTTGATCTATCAACCTCCTATAATAATCCAATGATGCCATTATTTTTAGAAGAAGCCCCCGCATCCATCCTCCCTGAGATGAGGGGGAAGGAAAAGGATACGAGGGAAAGATCTGAAAACTAAGTCAGTAATACCGGGGTAGGCTTTCTCTTATTAAAGGTCAGGATTGTCTTAAACCCAAGTTCTTTTGCCAGAGTACAGGCATCTCTTATAAACCTCCCTGCATCTTCAGGGAGGTGAGCATCAGAACCAAATGTTATGGGTACATCAAACTGAGAGACAGTCTTAAGGAATCTTGGCGATGGGTATATCTCTTTAACAGGTCTCCTCAGCCCTGAAGTATTTATCTCCAGGGCTGCATTGGAGGCGGATATGATCCTGCCCATATCCATATAGATATCATCTATATGAGCTGGGAGAGGCACTCCCCAGAGCTTTATCAGGTCTATATGGGCAATAATATCAAATAATCCACTGTGGATAGCCCTTTTTACCCTGTCAAAGTAATCAAAAAATATCTCTTCCAGATCATTGCTCCATCTCGGATCGTTCGGGTCTATATCAAAGCCGAACCCGCTCTGAAGCCAGTGGACCGATCCCAAAACATAATCAAATACATCATAACGCATGAGAAAATCCTTAATCTCAGACTCTTTCTCAGGAAGATAATCCATTTCTATCCCAAGCTTCACTGGATAATCCTTTTTCAGTTGAGTGACGAAATCCACATATTCTTCCAGTGAGCTATCACACCACTTCTCGGTATAGGGGAGATGATCATATATACCTCTAGCCTCCCTAAACCTATGGGCATGTTCACTTATTCCACATTCTTCTATCCCATTTTCAACCTCTCTCTGATAAAACTTCTCCCACCATTCTGTAGAAAACGGACCTTTCTCCAGATGCATATGATAGTCTATCATAAACCGGGTTTAATCCTCCATTCATTTAAAAATTTATGGCGGAGAGGGTGGGATTCGAACCCACGGGGTATTTCTACCCGCTCGCTTTCGAGGCGAGTGCCTTAATCCACTCAGCCACCTCTCCACCAGATATGAGTATTACTCTGTCTTATCCTCTTCCAAAAACCCAGGGAGTCTGATTTTAAGCTTATCCTCTGCCAGCTCTCTTATAGCGATACTTACAGGGTTCAACCTCCTGGTAAGTAGAGTAGCAGTATTGAATATCTCCTCTGCTCTCTGGGCTACAGCAATCGTCAGTACATATCTATTGTGAGTTATGGTTAATATCTTATCCAGATTTGATATATCCAAAATTCTCAACCTCCTTAGTTACCTCAGGTAAAATTATCTTCTCAAATAGCCTCAATAATCTGGTTGTAATAAAATCTCTATCGGTTAACGGTTTAACCAGTATAGGTCTAATTCGAACCATATTACTTCCCAAAACATCCATAAATAACTGATCACCTACAGATACTACATCTTCTCTTTTCAGCCCAAGTATCTTCAGGGCTTTAAGAAAACCAAATGGTAACGGCTTAAGTGCACCTGGTATTACTGCCAATCCAAGCTCCTTACCAATAAATACAGCCCTATCTCTCTTATCAGTATTAGATAAAAGACAACATTTAATATCTATCTTCTTTAATTCTTCTATAAAAATTCTGGTATCCTCAGGTATATCCCAGGAACCCCACGGAACAAGGGTATTATCTATATCAAATATTATTCCTTTGATATTATAGTCCAGTAATCTTTTAATATCAAGTTCTGCCACTTTAGATACAGCACCAAAAGGCTTAAAGAGATGAGAAAAAATCACTGTTGTTTTACTTGAAACTCCGCCTCAACAGAGCCTACAGCTTCTAAGACCTGACTTTTTGTATTGAGAACCGCTTCACTGCTCTTTAAGGTGAGATCCTCCCTCAGTATCACCACGTTTCCAGTAAGTCTGAACTCATTTTTGTCAAGAAGAAACACCCCACTGTTTGCGGTGGCATTTGTTCCATCCTGCACCAGGGAGACCTGTTCCACTTTTGCCTCTTTTGTATTTGTATTGTAATCCAGTTTACTACAATTTATTGTGGCTGATGTCTTGCCCTGTTCATCCAATGTGAGTATCTTCACATCCTTTTTTAAAAGAATCCTGTTATTATTCAGGTCTGCATCCATATCTGTACCTGTAATCTTTACCCCTTCCATCTCCAGATTTATTACACCAGGCATAACCATCAATTGCTTATCCTGATTGAATTCCAGTTTATTCCCAGAGATCTTGGGACCATCTTTAAGTTCTACTCTGACATTACCCTCAACCTTCAAAAGTTTCGTCTTCATATCGTAGATAAACTTATCCCCGTATAACTTACCACCCTGAGTACTGGCTTCCTGTTTCTGTGCATAAATAAAGGTAGGAGCTATTAATATCAAACACAGTGTAAAGATAAATAGCCTGCGCATAAATCCTCCTTAACTAGAATTCTAATACCGGACTGCCGGATAATTCTATCACCTGGGCTGCAAAATCCGCTTTCATATCCCTGCACTTTACCCTATAAGAATTAAGGTGAACATTTACATCACCATTTGCCTCAAACATATTACTGCTATTATTCCAGGTTATGGTATTCGCTACAACTTCGAATCCCTCTCCCTTTATCCTCCCCCCGGAATAGATCTTAAAGTTACTGTTTCTCAGGTCTACTTCTCCACCAAGACCTTCGAAAGAGGCTATTATCTCCCCATTTTCATCAAAGACCGTCCCTTCTATCTTACCATCCACAATGGCAACAGTCTCTGTTTTAGTCTTAAAATCATCCGCCTTAAGTATGAAGCTTCTTCTACCCTCATACATACCTATAATCTCACCTTTTTCTATCACAATCTTAGGTCCAGATACCACCTCTTCTTCTTCCCTTTCTGGAGAAGACATCCATAACCACCAGCTCAGTAAGGCTATACATAAGATAACAGATACCACTACTGCATATCTCATAAAAATGATTCAATCTCTTTATACCTGGATGATATCTCCTCCAGATTATTATAATCTGTCATATCTATTTTAACTGGAGTTATAGATATATACCCTTCTCTTATAGCGGTAAGATCACTGCCATCCTCATCATTATCAACAAAAGAAGCATCAAGCCAATAGTAAGGTTCTCCGGACGGGTCAAATCTCTTCAGTATCTTTGGCTTATACCTCTTTGAACCCTGATATGTAAACTTAACCCCCAGAGGTCTTTCTACAGGGGGTATATTTACGTTTAACAGGGTATCCCCGGGTAACCCCTTTTTCATAACCAGCTCAGCCAATTTAGTTGTAAAATCACCAGCCATCTCAAAAATATTGCCACTTACATCCTTATGAGTAGCCAGAGAAACCGCTATAGAAGGAATTCCACATATAGCTCCCTCCATAGCAGCCGAAACAGTTCCGGAATAGGTGATATCTATGCCTACATTCGCACCATGATTTATCCCTGAGACCACCAAATCTACCCTATCTTTTATAATCTCATAAATCCCCAGAAGTATACAATCAGCTGGTGTTCCGGTAGTTACCCAGGTCTCTATCTCCAGATCCAGTCTCTTCATCCTTATAGGTTCTCTGAGAGTGATAGAATGCCCACCAGCACTTCTCTGCCTATCAGGCGAAACAACTACAACCCTTCCTAATCTGCCCAAACACCTCCCCAGAATAGAAAGCCCGGTGGTCCCAAGCCCATCATCGTTAGATACAAGGATAGTAGGGGAGGATATCGTCATTTACGGGGTTCTACTATAAACTTTATCGCTGTCCTCTCTTCATTATCTATCTCCACATTAACAAATGCGGGTATACATATGATTTCCAATCCACTGGGAGCCAGGAACCCTCTAGCTATAGCTATCGCCTTTACCGCCTGATTCACCGCTCCTGCCCCTATCGCCTGCATTTCTACTGTACCTTCCTCTCTTATCACCCCTGCCAGAGCTCCGGCAACTGAGTTTGGATTAGATTTTGCAGAAACCTTTAATGTTGTCATTTTCAATCCTCCTTATAATATTTTCTGATTCTTTCTATAGATATAGCCTTACCTGAACTAGTATCTATCTCCAGCAACACACCATTAAAGAGGGTCCTCCCCTTTGCTACCTTAAATCTCCTAGGAAGAGAGGTCAAAAACCTCTCTATAATAATATCCTTATCTTCACCTATAATCCCATCTGCTGACCCGATCATACCAACATCTGATATGTATGCAGTCCCAAGTAGAGATATCTCTTCATCTGCTGTCTGGACATGGGTATGGGTTCCCAGGACTGCACTCACCATTCCATCCAGATATCTCCAGAGGGCTATCTTTTCCGAAGTCGCTTCGGCATGGAAATCTATCAATATGGATTTTACACCGTCATTATGTAGCTCTTCAACTACCTCCATCCCTTTTCTGAATGGACAGTCAAGAGATACACCGGTAAAAACCCTTCCCATAAGATTAACAATACCAATCTTTTCTCTATTCGGCAAGTTTAATATAGTATACCCCCTGCCTGGCACCTCAGGGGGATAATTCAACGGTCTTAAAATTCTCTCTTCTTCTATAATTAACTCCATACCTTCCTTTTTATCCCAGATATGGTTTCCAGAGGTAATCACCTCAACTGAGAGGGAAAAGAGCTCCTCTGCTACCCCTTTTGTTATTCCGAAACCTCCTGCAGAGTTTTCCCCATTTACTATTATCAGGTCTATCTGAAACTCTTTCTTCAGCTCTTTTATAGTCTTAGCTAGTGTGTTTCTACCTGGTTTTCCTACTATATCTCCCCCAAACATAATTCTTACCGTATTATCTTGCATACTCTACCGCTCTCGTTTCCCTTATAACTATCACTCTTATCTGCCCCGGATATTCAAGATCATCCTCTATCTTCTTGGCCAGTTCTCTTGCCAATTCAAATGACGATAGGTCATCGAGCTTTTCTGGCTGTACTATAACCCTTATCTCTCTTCCAGCCTGCAGTGCATAAGCCTTCTCTACCCCTTCAAACGATACCGCCAGTTCTTCTAATCTCTTTATACGCTTTATATAAGCCTCCAGTGTTTCCTTCCTTGCCCCGGGTCTTGCTGCAGATATGGCATCGGCAGCCTGAACTAAAACAGCCTCAATGCTGTTAGGTGTCTCCTCTCCATGATGACTTGCTATGGCATTTACCACAGTCTCATTTTCGTTATACTTCCGTGCAAATTCTGCCCCAAGCAATGCATGTGGTCCTTCTGCATCGTAATCTAAAGCCTTTCCTATATCGTGAAGTAACCCTGCCCTTTTTGCCAGAGTAGGATCTATCCCTAATTCTGATGCCATCATACTTGCTAACCTGGATACTTCTCTGGAATGCTGTAAAACATTCTGTCCATAGCTGGTTCTAAATATAAGTCTTCCGAGCGCCCTTACTATCTCGGGGTGTACCCTGGTTATTTTTGCCTCAAAAATAGCCTTTTCTCCTTCTTCCTTTATCCTGGACTCAACTTCCTGCTGAGCCTTTTCCACCATCTCTTCTATACGAGCAGGATGGATTCTACCGTCCTGTATAAGTTTTTCAAGGGATAACCTCGCTATCTCCCTTCTTATAGGATCATAACTGGATAAAACAACCACTTCTGGCGTATCATCTATTATTAGGTCCACTCCAGTTAACATCTCTATAGTCCTTATATTCCTGCCTTCTCTACCTATTATCCTCCCCTTCATCTCCTCACTGGGGAGATTTACTACAGTTACAGTTGATGATGCCACCTCGTCAGAAGCACAACGCTGTATCGCCAGAGAGACTATCTCCCTTGCTTTTCTATCCGCTTCTTCCTTTAATTCCATCTCTATCTCGTAAAGTCTAGCTGTAGCTTCTCTCTTTGCCTCAGCCTCTATATTGGATATCAGCATATTCTTAGCCTCTTCCATAGTCATACTGGCTATTCTCTCCAGATCTCTCAATTCTTGCTCCTTCAGAAGCTCTATCTCTTTCTGAGTCTCCGCTATCATCTCTTCTCTCGCCTGCAAGGCTTTCTCCTTCTTTTCTATACCTTCTTGTCTCTTCTCTATAGAAAGTTCTCGCTGTAGTAATCTCCTCTCCTGTTTCTGTAACTCACTTCTCTTCTGTCTGATCTGTCTATCTGTCTCATTCTTTATCTTCTCTGCCTCATCTTTTGCTGAGACTATAATCTCTAGCTTCTTCTTCTCTCCCTCAGCCTTAGCCTTTTCTATTATCTCATCTGCTACCCTCTCTGCATTCTTTAATATACCTTCTGCCTTGTTCTTCCGATAGATATAACCAAGACTTCCCCCAATCAGGAAAGCTATTAATCCTATTAATATGTCCCAAATTATAGTAAATCACCTCACTATTCATCCCAGGACCCCCGACTTTTCAAGTATCTGGCGCTCTATTTCATTAGCCATATCTAAATGCTGGGATAGATACTCTACCGCTTTCTGCTTTCCCTGCCCCAATCTTTCACTATTGTAAGAATACCAGGAACCTGCTTTGGTTACCACGTTAGCTTCTACCCCCAGATCTACTATCTCTCCTAATCTAGAGATTCCTCTTCCGTAAATTATGTCAAACTCTGCCTGTCTAAATGGTGGGGCAAGTTTATTCTTAACCACCTTAACCCTTACCCTGTTACCAAGAGCCTCATCGCCTTCTTTTACATTATCTATCTTTCTTATATCAAGCCTTATCGAAGCATAAAATTTAAGAGCCCTTCCCCCCGGTGTCACCTCTGGGTTTCCGCCATATCCGGTCTGCATCTTTTCTCTCAACTGATTTATAAAAACACAGGCAGTTTTAGACTTACTCAGCGTGCCAGCTAATTTTCTGAGTGCTTGAGACATAAGTCTTGCCTGAAGACCAATATACTGATCCCCAATGTCTCCCTCTAACTCTGCTTTGGGGACTAAAGCTGCTACCGAATCTATCACCACAATATCTACCGCCCCACTGGATGCCAGCGTATCAGCAATACCCAACGCCTGTTCACCGCTATCAGGCTGTGAAATCCACATCTCATCTATGTTAACACCCAGATTTCTGGCATAGATAGGGTCCAAAGCATGTTCTGCATCTATAAATGCAGCTATACCACCCAGCTTCTGGGCTTCAGCAATTATATGGAGTGCCAGTGTCGTTTTACCTGAAGCCTCAGGACCAAAGATCTCAGTAATTCTACCTCTTGGAATCCCTCTTATACCAAGAGAAATATCAAGCCCCAAGGAACCGGTAGGTATAACCTCTATCTGAAGCTTACTGGTAGCTTCGCCAAGCTTCATTATAGCGCCCTTCCCATGATCCTTCTCTATCTTTGCTATAGCTCCCTCTAATGCTTTTAATTTCTCCTCTGAAATAGCCATCTTATATCTTCACTCTCCCCCTATTATTCACCTATTATCTTGGTGATAAAAGCCCTCCTCCTGGGACCATCAAACTCCACAAAGAGTATAGATTGCCAGACACCCAGGTCAACATCACCATTAGTTAGAGGTAGCGCCACATAATTACCTAACAGTATGGATCTGAGATGCGCATCTGCATTATTGTCAATAGCATTATGCTTATAGTCATTCTGCTGTGGCACCAGCTTCCCTAAAAGTGTTTCCAGATCCGTTTCTAAGTTTCTTTCACTCTGATTTACATATAAACCTGTAGTGGTATGGAGGGAATATATAAGTATAATCCCATCCCTTACACCACTTCTCTCCACCACCTGTCTTACCTGAGAGCTTACATTTATAATCTCTATCCTTTTTTGGGACCTGAGGTTCGACACCTCTGTATAAGTCTTCATCCTTAAGCTCCTAATCTAAATTGGTCGGGGCGAAAGGACTCGAACCTTCGACCTCCTGTACCCGAAACAGGCGCGCTCCCAACTGCGCTACGCCCCGCCAAGATAATTATATCAGAAAATTTAACATAAATCTATAAAAGCTTCTCTCTCTGGACCTATGCTTACCCCAAGGACATTAACCCCAAGAAAATCTTCTATAAATTTTATATAGCTCTTTGCATCAGGAGGAAGTTCTGTTCCGCTCATCCTCCATCCCGGGAATGTCTCATATATGGGGGTACAGTTTTCTAAAATATCAAGAGAAGCAGGGAAATAATCAATCCTATTACCTTCATACTCATAAGCCACACATACCTTAATCTCAGGTAGACCATCCAGGATATCCATCTTTGTAAGATATATACCATCTATCCCGTTTACTCTGCAGGAGTATCTTGTAGCCACACAATCCAGCCATCCAGTCCTCCTGGGCCTACCGGTAGCAGTACCGTACTCCTTACCCTTTTCTCTCAGATAATTACCGATATCATCTTTTAATTCAGTGGGGAAAGGTCCTCCTCCAACCCTGGTCATATAAGCTTTAGCTACCCCATAAACACTTTCAAGTTGCTTTTGGCTTATTCCAGAACCAGAAAAAACACCACCTATACTAGTTGAAGATGAACTCACATATGGATATGTCCCAAAATCTATGTCTAAAAGGAATCCCTGAGCTCCTTCTAAAAGGAGCTTTTTCCCTTCAGAGAGAAGCTTATGGAGGAGATCCACTGTATCTACTATATATGGCCTCAGATACTCCAGATAGTTATGATACTCATCTATAACTCTATCGATCTCAATCCTGCCTTCTAAAACAGGAAATAATCTGACCTTAAAATCCCATAATCGTCTAAGTTTTTCCCCAAAGGAATCAGAAAGGAGGTCTGTAAGTCTTAATGCAGAACGATTCACCTCATCAGTATAACCTGGTCCAACTCCCCTTTTTGTCGTTCCAAGGTTAAAAGAACCTCTCAGGGATTCTTCAATCTCGTCAAGAATCTTATGGTAAGGGAAAAGCAAAGGGGCTCTATCAGAGATAAAAAGTTCTCCATTAAAGAATCCTCGCTGTTTAAGATTTTCAATCTCATCTATCAATACCCCGGGGTCTATTATCACCCCATTAGCCACTATATTAGCCTTATCTTTATGAAGAATTCCTGAGGGGAGAAGATGAAGCTTAAAGATCTCATTATCAACCACCACTGTGTGTCCAGCATTCGGACCACCATTATACCTTACCACCCCATCACAATTCTTGACCAGAAGGTCTACTATCCTGCCCTTTCCCTCATCTCCCCATTGCAATCCTATTACTGCTATAGCTCCCATCTCTCTACTCCTATTCTCTTGGCGATTTCTCTTGCAGAGATTACTCCTGCCATAGATGCCTGTACAAGTCCCCTTGTCACCCCTGCCCCATCACCTATGGCAAAAAGATTCTTTATCTGAGTTTCTAAATGATTGTTAAGCCTGGGTCTTACTGAATAGAATTTAACCTCTACCCCATAGAGCAGTGTATATCTGGAGTATATTCCAGGGGTAAGTTCATCTAAAGCCTTCAGCATCTCCAGTATCCCTGTGAGATGCCTGTATGGAAGGACAAAACTCAGGTCACCTGGAGTTGCAGAAGACAATGTTGGTCTTACTATACCTTTTTTTATCCTGTCTTCGGTTGACCTTCTACCTGAGAGGAGATCCCCCAGTCTCTGAACAATAACCCCTCCACCCAGCAGATTTGCCAGCCTGGCTATATACTTTGCATAGGATATCGGTTCTTTAAATGGCTCAGTAAATGTTGTACTTACAAGGATAGCAAAGTTGGTGTTTTCAGTCTTTTTATCTTTATAGCTGTGACCATTTACAGTTGTAACGCCATCGCTATACTCAGTAATAACCTCCCCATAAGGATTCATACAGAACGTCCTCACCCTATCATCGAATGATTTTGAATAGAATTCCAGTTTGGGTTCATAAAGGACATCTGTAAGCTCTTCCATTACAACTGCAGGTATCTCAACCCTTACCCCCACATCCACAGGGTTTCTCACTATATCCAGCCCCAGCCTCTTTAATTCTTCCATCAGCCAGTCTGCACCGTTTCTTCCTGGAGCAACTATCACATAATCCGCATGGATCTCCCGGGAATCAATTAACATCCCATTAACCCTGCCATCCTTAACAAGGATACTATTCCCCTGGGTTTCAGTGATGATATCTATCTTTGAAGAGAGAGAATTGTAGAATCTGGTAAGGACCTCCTTACAGGTCTCTGTACCAAGATGCCTCACCCTGGCTGGTATAAGTCTGAGACCAGCCTTCGCTGATCTTCTCTGTATATCAAAGATTTTATCGTCGTCAACCCCAAAGACCTCTTCAGGTGCTCCAAATTCCAGATATACCTTGTCCACATAATCTGCAATCTGTTTAAATTCTTCAGGGGTTATATACTCGTTAAGTCTACCACCAACCTCTGGAGAGAACGTCAGCTTCCCATCACTGAAAGCCCCGGCTCCTCCCCATCCACTCATTATATTGCAGGGATTACAGTTATAACAGACGTCATTATTCTCTCTTGACAGACAGATTCTCTCCTCTAAGGGTTTGCCTTTTTCAACAAGAAGAATCTTTATATCAGGGATAAGAGAGACCAGTTCATAGGCTGAAAATATCCCGGCTGGTCCAGCACCAACTATAATTACATCATAATGCTCCATATTTATCAAAAACAGCCTTCCTCCGATAGAGAAATAAGATGGTCGGGGCGAAAGGACTCGAACCTTCGGCCTCCTGCACCCCAAGCAGGTGCGCTAACCAACCTGCGCTACGCCCCGATACCATAATTAAGTATATCAGAATAGATATACCTTTTCAAGTGACTGACTTCCAGCTGAAACTATCGTCAAGAATATAGTCTTTAAACTTAGAGATATCTATCCCTGTCTTCACCACCCTCTCTATATGGACGGCGTCTCTTCTATCCCCCAGGAGTATAGCCCCTATAAGCTTATTATCCTTTATAACAAATTTTTTATACAGATTTTTCTCTTCATTTATATAACCAAAAACCTCGCATAATGTATCCGGATTTACTGTCCCTATAGAGAACAGATCTATCCCCGCCACCTTCAATATATTGGAAGGGACAGTCCCCCTGTACTCCTTATTTTCCCCCAGTATATTACTGGCAACTATCTTAGCCTGGTCCAGAGCCGGAGGGATTATTCCATATACCATCCCATTCCACTCCGCCACATCTCCCAGCGCATATATATTCTCTACCGATGTCCTGAGAAAACTATCTACAACCACCCCTCTGTTCACATTAAGCCCACCATTTTTTGCCAGATCTGTACTGCTCTTTATACCTGCCGTTATAACAACGGTATCCCCCTTAAAAACCCTCCCATCTCTGGTCTTTACACCTGAAACCTCTATATCCCCGGAGATCTCATCTGTTGGAGTACCGGTGAATATCTCCAACCCCCTATCTTCCAGGATTTTTTTAAGGAGGTTCCCGCCAACCTCGTCCAGCTGTCGGGGTAAAAGCCAGGGAAGAATCTCTATAACTTTTGTCTTGACACCAGAGCTCTGTAATGCTGCTGCTATCTCAAGTCCAAGGAGTCCTCCTCCTATTGCAATGACCTCTCCCGACCTTTTTACCCTCTCTTTAAGGTTTAAAACATCATCCAGCCAGCGTATACTGAAGACACCTCTTTTATCAATACCCCTTATAGGAGGAAGAGAAGGAACCGCTCCATTAGCCAGGACCAGAAAATCATATTTAATCCTCTCTCCATTAAAAAGAGATATCTCTTTCTCTTCAGGGCGTAGCTCTTTTACAGGTGAATTCAGATGGACATTTATATTATGTTCTTCATACCAGCTCTCCTTATAAAAGAATATCTCCTCAAGAATAATTTTATCTGCCAGGAGGTCTATAAGTCTGGGACGCGGGTAGTAATGGTAATGTTCATCTGTAAATATATCTATCTCAATATCATTATCCAGTGATCTCAAATTACTGGCTGTATTTACAGCAGAGACACCATTTCCTATAACTGCTACCTTCATCTTAAAACCATCTCCTTAAACATAGGTTTTTGTTTCTAATAATATCACAAAAGATACCAATCTGTGTTAAAATAATCTCTAATGAAATCAATCAGGTGGAGACCTTATGGAAAGAAGATT
>Ga0209508_1002102_pt1 | contig 13847 bp, 13 predicted proteins | sample AD_UKC129_MetaG_FD_184427 | JGI IMG/M metagenome (GOLD analysis project Ga0209508, IMG submission 184427) | Active sludge microbial communities of municipal wastewater-treating anaerobic digesters from Canada - AD_UKC129_MetaG (SPAdes) (version 2) | ecosystem: Engineered > Bioreactor > Anaerobic... | reverse complement strand
TTTTATCTTTTTCATTTTTTACTGGTTCTATATCCATCACTTTGTTCTTCTTGAGAAACTCTTTTACGGATGTCTCAGATATCTCTTTCAGAATCCTGAGTTCTTCTTCAGATATGTCTAACCTGTTACCTATTTTCCTGCCAATAGTTAATCCTGATTTCTTTAACTCAGATATATAAGTCTTGGCAGTGTTATAATTTACTCCAATCCTCTTACAGGCTTCCTTAAGTGTCATACAAATAAGCCTATCACTAAGTTTATTTCCTGTCAACCAACCTTCCTCAACCAACAAGTCGGTTGAGGTAATTAAGTATTTCTATAAGATAGTTATACCCATCTCAACCAACTTACAACCAACTCAACCAACCAACAAGATATTAAATTATAAATAATATTTATCACAACCAACTTAACCCAACCAATCGCTTGGTTGAGTTAAATATATATTGATTAGAAAAGATTTAATACGCCTCAACCAACTCACAACCAACCTTCTCAACCGATTTTTTTATTAATATATGTTTAAATTTCACCCTCACCCCTGCCCTCTCCCTCAAGGGAGAGGGGGATATTTCGTCCATCAAGCGTCATGTTTCACTTGTTACCCATTAAAGGAGGGATATAAACTTCGATCTTTTTCTCCCAGATTAAATCTAAAACTTCAGATGGAAGAAACTCTCAAGATTGTACTATTAATGTGACAAAAATACATGATTTCAATTGCTTTATGATCCGACGAACTTTAGATGAGCTTTAAAAATATAATATGTTAGGGATAGTTTGGAAAGGAGGTGAACATATAAAGAGAGGTAAGGTTGTAAGGAGTTTTAGAGTTTTAGAAGTATCACAAAATATATTAGGAGGCGATTGAAGTGATTAGAAAAAAGATTTCTCTTGGTATACTCTTAGTACTTCTTGGTCTTATTGCTACTGGACAGGCAGGGACTTCTGGATGTCAGTGTGGTCCCAGTCCTTCTTCACTTTCATATGACTATAAGGTACCCTACTGCACTGCAGACAATGAAAATGACAAAGTTGCCCTTCTTTGCTATATAGAGGTACACTACTATGACTCCCAGGATGCTGAAATTGGCAAAGTTAGGAACGATCTGGTAAAAGTGATAAGGGGGGATACTATTTTTGGAGAGCTTTCAGAACAGTTCCCTCCAGCCAGTGCTGTAAATTTCTTTAGGAGAGATTCTGTGCAACTTAATATACCTGATAGCGCAGTAAAAGCTGAGGTCATTTTCCACGTAGGGGCACATTATCTGCTTGATGATAACGGTGATGCGGTTGATCAGAATGATGGTATAGAGGCACTCTTAAAGAATGTTTACCTAGGGACTAATAAAGTTACCGGATGGGAAGTAGCTAGTTATGATGATATAGGGATATATCAGTATATAGGTACCATAGAAGATGATGGAACGCTTTGGGGCAAGATTATTGGTGGAAAAGTAATACTTCTAGATCAGGGTTTTGTTACATTTTCCGCAGAAGTTCCTCTAACGTAGCATCCAGTAGAGGGGAGAAGTTTCTTCTCCCCTCTACTGTTGTGTTGGAGGATACCCATCAGGAACGATAGAAGGTGAGAGGGTTGCTTACGACCTCCCGACGGGAAAGCCCCCCCTCGTAATCACTTTTAGATACCCTCCGACAGGAATAGCAAAATTTAAGATTCTTCAATCATCTTTTAAATAAGTGAAATCTGTGAGAACATGAATGTTTATACGTCTTCTATTTACTCTATTTAGGATAAATTCAGCTAAAGCTAATTGGGCTTTGATGTAGTCAAACTTATGGAGATTGAAGGATCTTCTTATTCTGTTAACTAGAGATTCTTTAAATGAGTATCTTTCTGGGTCAACAAACTTTTTATTTATAGCTTTCTTAGCCATTCCCCTTAAAGAGGGGATTTCAGTTTCTATAAGAGACATCACTATTATAGCTAAAACCTCTCTACTCTTTTTATGCAGTGGTAAATTTTGTATAATACTCAATAACATAAAGAATCACTCCTTTCTGGTTAGGATTTAGTAATGATTGAATATAATTCTAGCCGGAAAGGAGTTTCTTTTCAAGAAAGTGATTACAGACCAGTTAATAGCACAATCTTGACAGACCCTTCCATCTTTTGATATCATAATCTTATTAATACTTAGTATTAAAGGAGGCTATATGTCCAGAGTAACTCAATTAATAACCCTCTCTATACCTCCTGAGATGTATGAAAAGATCAGGGAATTAATGAAAAAAGAAAATAGAACAAGGAGTGAACTGATAAGAGAGGCTATAAGAAGATATATTGAAGAGAAAGAGTGGGAAGAGATTTACCGCTATGGAGAAAAGAAGGCTATAGAAAAGGGGATCACAGAAGATCAGGTCGAAGATATAATCGATGCAAGAAGAAAATAAACTCAAGGTAGTTATAGATACAAACGTCTTCATCTCTGGATTAAATTTTAGAGGGACTCCCAGAGAAGTTTTAGATTTAATCTGGGAGAAAAAGATCGAAGTTTATATCTCTCCCTTTATCATAGAGGAGATAAGAGATACTCTTCTTGAAGATTTTGACTGGGATAAAGAAATGGTTGAAGAAGTTATAAAAAGGATAAAAAAAGCCACCGTAGAGGTCCATCCTGATATTACAGTCTCTGTCATTAAAGGAAAAGACAGTGACAATCGTATTTTAGAGTGTGCTATTGAAGGTAAAGTTCAATATATTGTTTCTGGAGATAAAAGGCATCTTTTATCTCTAAAGGAATATCAAAGGATAAGAATATTATCCCCTGGAGAATTTTTAATATTGTTCCATAACACTGGAAGGTCTTTTCTTCAAAAATAATCTGTTTATATAAAACTCTTTATAAAACCCTTAATTTTAAGAGTTTTACTACCTGGTAATGAGATATCTTCTCCTGATAGTCAATCGTGCCTAAATGACCCATTTCCTCCGTGGTTTTAAACATCCTAGGGGAAAGGTAGGATAAGATATAAAAACTTTTAAATCTTTTCTAATTCCTCTTTAAACTGCTCAGGGATCAATTCAATTTCACGAAGAATCTCTCTGAGCAATGGACGGGTAATATCTCTTCCAGGGTGGTTAGGCACAGTAGTTGTTCTACCATCAGGATGGCGATAAAAGATGTGACTTCCTTTTTAATGATCAGTCAGTGAGTAGTCAGTGATAAAGGGAGGTTAAGAGCTATACTAATCGACGGTCAGTATATGATAGCCCGGGAGGATAAGAGAACTAGAGAGAGTTTGAATTTCAGATAAAAACTAAAAGCCGTAGGTCCCCAACGAATCCTTCTAGACTCCTTAACCTCTGTCCCTTCTGGTTTTCGCTTACCTACTCTTGAAAATCCTACCTTGTAATCCAGTTTTACCTGGAGTTACTCAGTAAGTTCTTACTAGTAGTATAAGCTACTTACCTTTCGGTTCATCGGCCTCGGTGGTCTTGAAAACTCCTCAGAAACCTACGGCACTTATAATATAACTTATCTATATATATCTGTCAATACTCCAGGGGAGTATGTGTTATCGTTCTGTCTTAAGTCTCCTTCTCCAGAGGCTTAAGTTCGGACCTTAATACTATCCTACCACAAATCTTAGTTTTCTGCACTATATCTAACAATCTAAGCAAGGATGCCTGCCCTTCATCTCACCCTTTTAAGGGTGGGTTTTCCCGGCGGGTGATCATAAGGACTCTTTTTCTTTCTATCGTTCTTGCTGGATGTCCTTCAAAAACTTATGCTATAATTTTACTGGATTCTTAGGTTTAAGCGAGATGCAGATAGAAATATTAGAAGAGATATTAATCCCCAGAGGAATAGTATATAAAATAAAGGTAGAGGGAAAGGATTTAGAGATTCTTTTCCTCTTACATGCAGTTGAGAGAATAAAACAGTGGGGTTTGGATGTTAAAATGGTCCTTGAGACACTTATATTACCAGATGAAGTATTAATTGGACATAGGAATCGATTTATCGCTCATAAAATATATGGAGAACATCTGGTTAGAGCTATTTATGAGTATCAAGACAAGGGACCTACTTTAATCACGGTATATTTCCCTTATAAAGAGCGGTATTATCAAGGAGGAAAAGTTTATGAGGATAGAATATTCAAAATCTGCTGATATACTCTTAATAAAGCTTAGAGAGGGTACACTTTCAGATTCTATTGATCTGGAAGAGGGAATAATCCTTCATCTTGACGAGAAAGCTTTACCCCTTGAGATAGAGATATTAGACGCAAGTAAATTAGGAATACTTGATGAAATAAGCATAGTAGTTCCTACACTAGTCTCTAAATGAAAGCCGATGAGAAAATATCTGTTTTGAGGCGCATTTATCAGAAGCCCTTTCTAAGGCTCTACCTTTTTGCAGACCAGTATAGTTAAAGTGGGAAATAATTCTAGGAGTTAATTGAATAGGGGTCGTCAAGAAACCAGTATAAACTCCCAGGTGTCATTTTATAGGTACCCCTCTTCTCTGTAGAAGGTTATTTTTTGAGGAAATTGGCAATTTTATCGTGACATCCTCCCACCACTAAAGTGGTGGGCTGCCTCCTTCACCGAGGTAACTTACACGGATGTAGGGGTTGCCCCCTAATATTCGTGCAGTGGTCTCCCTCTCCAGAGACTTAAGTTCGGACCAACCCAGCCTTACAACCTGAGCAGGTCTCAGGTCAAGCCCTTTCCTTACGTATTGTTTTAATTATAAGAAATATAGTGTACTAAGTAATACTAAAGAGAATCGAGGTGAAACTGATGGGAAGGACAACAAAAATAGCCACTATATCTCTCCCTCCTAAGATGGACGAAAAAATAAATGAGATAGCCAATAAAGAAGGGATGACTAAAAGTGAATTGATAAGAGAAGCTTTGAGACGTTATATTGAGGAGAAGGAGCTGCAGGAATTAATAAAATATGGGAGAGAAAAAGCTATAGAGAGAGGAATAACAGAGGATCAGATAGAGGATATAGTTGATAGTTACAGAAAGTAAGATTAAAGTAGTTATAGATACTAACCAGTGCCTTTAAATCCTTATGTCCAGGAGGATATCTGTAAAATGATACCAGGATGTCACTGTTTCAGTCCACTCATCACTATCCCTTGAACAAAATATTTCTGTGCACTGATAAATAGAATAAAGCAGGGTATAAGAGAAAGGATAGCGGCAGACATCAACAGATTATGATGGGCAGTACCACCTACTATACCCCCGTAATGCGTTTGGAAAAATCTAAGACCTAAAGCTAACGGGTATTTCTGTAATGACTTTAAATATATCAAAGGTCCCATAAAATCATTCCAGTGCCCCATAAAAGTTAGTATCGCAATTGTAGCTAATGCTGGTTTTAGTAAAGGGGTTAATATTTTCCTTAAGATATCAAAGCTACCACATCCGTCTATCTTAGCAGCATCATCTAATTCTCTCGGAATAGTCATTAGAAACTGTCTCAATAAAAAGATGTTGAATGCTCCTCCCCCTAAGAATGAAGGTACAATTAGAGGGTAAAAAGTATCAATCCAACCTAAGCTTTTGAAGATAAGGAAGACAGGGATTATAGTAACTTGAGAAGGAATCATCATTGTACTTAAGACAGCATAAAAAAGAATATTTTTTGCAGGAAAATCAAAACGTGCAAAACCATACGCTACTAGTAACGAGGAAATTAAAGCTCCAATCGTAGGGACAATAGTAATAATAAGACTATTTATATAAAAAGTCGCAAATGGTAGTACTTTCCAAACTTCGGTATAATTCGTCCATAAAATGGGATTTGGTATCCACGGTGAATGTTCTGTATATATCTGCGAAGGTTCTTTAAGTGAAGTAGAGATAGCCCATAAAAGAGGGATTAGAAGTAATATAGATATAACGGTAAGAGATAGGTATAATAGCACTCTTGAAACAATATTTTTCTTCATCTTACTGCCCTCCATAATATACCCATTTACCTGCAAGTCTAAATTGAAGAAGAGTAAGAATTATTACGATAATAAAAAGTATCCAGGCTAACGCTGATGCATACCCCATCTTAAAATATTCGAAAGCATTTCTGTATAAATACAGCACATAGAATAGGCTGGCATTAGCCGGTCCTCCGCTTGTCATAATATATGAGGTTGTAAAAACTTGAAATGAGCTAATAATTCCTGTAACAGTAACGAAGAAGAGAGAAGGAGACAGTAAAGGGAATGTAACATATCTAAATCTTGTCCACCAATTGACACCATCGACCTCGGCAGCATCATATAGTTCCTGGGGTATCCCTTGTAAGCCTGCTAGTAGGATAATCATTCTAGATCCACCTATCCCCCATAGGCTCATTATTATAAAGGAAGGAATAACCCACTCTGTCGAGTATAGCCAGGCAGGTCCTTGGATACCAATCCTGGCTAGAGTCCTATTGATGAGCCCAAATTCAGTATTGAATAGCCATCCCCATAAAATTGCCATTGCAACTGCTGGGGTTAGAGTTGGGAGATAAAACATACTCCTAAATATAGTTTCTCCTCTTACCCTTTGATTTAACAGTACTGCAAGTATTAAAGAACCAATTACGCCAAGTATAACGCTTCCTACAGTATAATAAAGTGTATTCCATAAAGATTTCATAAAAAGAGGATCATCTGAAAAAATCCTTACATAATTGTTGATGCCAATCCATTTAGGAGGAATAAGGAGTTGATAATCACAGAAACTAAAGTATAGAGAGGCGATCATTGGTCCAGCCACAAAGATAAGAAACCCAATAAGCCAAGGAGAAATATAAAAATAGCCCAAAATAGCTTCTCTCTTCTTTAATTTCATATTTATTCTTCCCTCCTATTCCCTTCAAGGACTAAGATCTTTAATATTTTAAAGAAATCATAGTCCTTGAAGGGGGTTTCTATAAATCTATTTTACGCCTAATACTTTATTGGCTTCTACAGCTATCTTCTTACATGCTTCACCAGCCGATTTCTTACCCAGGAAAACCAGATCAAATTCTGGGACTATTATCTGTGTTTCTATTTCACTCCATTTAGGATGAAGTATCTCTTGTACTAGCTTAGATTTTGTCAATGCATCTACAAATGCCTTACGGTTGATTTCAGGACCCTTACTAGGTTTTAAAAACTTAGGGGAAGAGGCCAAAACTCTCAAAGATGGCATAACTAAACCTGATTCGGCAATTTTCAGCTGCGCTTCTTCTGTGGCAAGAAATTTTAACCATTTCCATGCTTCTTCTGGATGTTTAGCCCCAGCAGGAATAGTATGTACCCCTACACCTGCTCTATTCCATCTTCCCCCCTTGCCTTTAGGGAGAATAACCACATCCCATTTAAAGTCCTTTATAAATTGTGCTTGTTGTATAATAAATGGGTAAATGTTAGGAACCATTGCGACTTTACCTAAGACAAAAGGATCTCCAGCTAATCCAGCGGTTAAATCAGGGGTAATAGCAACCTTATGCGTAATCCAAAGGTCTGCTAACCACTGAATAGCTGCTACACTCTCAGGGGAATCTATTACACATTTTTTCATATCTTTATCCAATATTCTACCGCCTAAACTATATATAATAGGTAAAAGATTGTGGGATATGTCTCTACTTATATATGTACCCCACTGAATATATCTTCCCTTGTCATCAGTCTTAGTAAGTTTTCTAGCTGCTTCTAGAAAATCTTTTTCCCATGTCCAATTGTCATTAGGATATTTTAAACCTGCATTGTCAAAGAGATCCTTGTTATAATATAGCACTGCTGGCGAAGGATGTCTTGGTAACCCATAGAGTTTACCTCCTACCTTACATGCATCTACAGTATTAGGAAAGAATTTAGAAAGATTGTATTTTTCTCTTTCTACAAAAGGATCTAGACAAGTAATAGCTCCTCTTTCTACAAAAGGTGGAAGATACCAATTAGCTAAAAAGTTTGCATCTGGGGACATTCCGCTAGCTATCATTATCTGAAGCTGCTCATAGAACCTCTCAGGAACACTTGTAATTTCTACCTCTATATCTGGATTCTTCTTGGTAAACATTAATCCTAACTCTTTATAAAGATTTAACTCGCTAATATCTGTAGTATGAGACAAATACTGTATCGTTACTTTACTAAATGCATAATTTCCCTGTAAACCAAAAATTATGAGAACTAATATTAAAACCTGAAATAACTGTCTTGCTTTCATAATTATTCCCCTCCTCGTATAATAATTAAATTATAAAGATCCCTTGAGACATTTCACTAATAGTTCACATCATCTTATCTTCACCTCCCATCTAATTCCAAACCTCTTTGAGCTGGACAATTAGTAAAGCATCTCTCTACAATTGCCAAATATCCCGGACGCTGTAGCCGGTCAGCCTTAAGCATAGCGTCACAAACCTTCTCTGGAGTTATAACATCTGGAGGAGAGAAGCTATTATATGAACCCATAAATTTAGGACCCTCTTCTCCTACCAATCCATACCTCTTTGCCCAGTCACAACGTAATCTATCAACCTTACCCCATTCAAATCTTTTACCATCCACCTCTAACGATAAACTTTTTTCTTTAGAAATAGCTCTTACAGGGCAGGAGTCTACGCATTTGAAACATTTTTTACACAAGGAAGGTCCGTCATAGAGAGAACTGTACTCTAATACAGCATCAGTAATAAGTGAAACAAATCTCTGTCTTGGTCCAAATTCTGGTGTCAAGACTAATCCATTCCATCCAATCTCTCCTAGCCCAGCAGCAACAGCAGCAAATCGAGAAGCGGTAAGGTCAAAACTACCACCACAAACCCGAGAGGCTAGATTACAAAGATCAAAAGCAGGAAAAACTCTGTATCCATAACTATCTAAAAATTTTGCTATCTGGAGAAGTATATAAGAAAGCTGATTAAGACTTTCACCATGAGCGAAAGCCATATAATGACCCGCCTTCTGCGCTGGTGGTTTTCCAGCATAGTCGATACTTGCGTCTAGAAGATTTATTCCAATTACAATAACTGATCTTGCTCCCAGGAGATAATCTTCTGGCTTTTTAGGAGAGAGTTTAACTTTTTTCACTTCTGGATTAAAAGGCATCGCTTGTCCACCCCAGATAGTAGAACCTTTAATTTCCCATTTCTTATCTTCTACAATAAAATAATCCTGATCCGTCTCAACAGTCTTCTCTAAGTAAGGAATCATATTGTTTATTCTCTCTACAGGGGCAATGCCAAATAGATCTGCTCCCTCATTCATAGCTAAGGCTTTGATCTTTGCAGTTAGAAAAGAGCTTGAATAGGTCCTCTTCTTCTTTTCTATAATAGAAGATTTATTAGTTGGAGCATCCTTCACTAACTTAGGTAAATGTGCACTAGTAATTATTGTACTCCAGTACTGTCTATTACCAAATTCAGGAGTTAAAAGCTCTTCAGCGTCATCTTTATATGCGACCTTACAGATTAAAGCAGAACTCTCAGGAGACAGGTTTGAATGAGTTAGAGCAGAGAAACCATACTTTTCAAGATGTCTTGCAATTGATAATTGAGCCCGTCTGGCAATGAAATCAGTATTGAGAAGGCAATTTTCAGGGTATCCAAGCCCTATAACAATTGCACTCTCTGCATCTGGAAGGAAAGACCTCAAATTTATTCCATTATTCTCGAAGTCTTTATTATCTGCAGACCCAATGATGTCTACTCCATTCTTTTGTGCAAGAGCAAGTATTTCATTCATTAAAAGGTTAGCGATACCTGGATTTTCTTCCGTAACTGTACTTCTTTTCCGTCGTGGGGATTTACAATAGTCTTCATCAAAATAACGACGTTGAGGAGGCACACAATATTTAAAACAAATTCCCATCTTCCAGCCATACACCCATTCTGGATGCTCTTTCGCAGCCTTTTCTGCCATTTCAACAACAATCTCTTCATCAACTTTATCGGGCCAAGGGAGAAATACATCAAGTTGAAAATTTTCTCCTATAGCACAACGCCAAAGGTTTCTATTAGGGAAATAGAACTTTTTACCTCCAATTTCGACCTCACATGTTCCAGAGACTTCTTTATCAAAAGATTTTGTGGGGCAATATTTAGCGCAGAGCAAACATCTATCACATAAAGGTTCTCCACTATACATTGGATCTGGATTTAATGGAGCATTAGTTATAACAGCAACAAAACGCTGACGAGTTCCAAATTCTGGAGTTATACAAAGATTATGCCAGCCTATCTCTCCTAAGCCAGCAGCAACTGCAGCATAGTAAAGTGACATATCTGCTATCCACCCCCTAGGAGCTCCACTTCGAGGTCGATAAGTCCAGTATCCTGATTGAGAGATGGGGATAGCATCCCATCCAGATTCTTGTAGGTACTTAGCTAACCGAAAGGCTAGAAACTGCAAGTGAGAAGAAGCATCTAATTCTCCTAACGCTGGTCCTGGCTTTCTAGGGTCTTCTTCAGACCCTAACTCTATACACGCATCTGGAGTATGGATACCACAAACGATAACAGCCTTAGCTGTTGGTAAAATCCCTTGGGGGCTATGTTCAATAGGTGCTTTATCCCAACGATCTACCGAAGCTATTCCAACAAGATCAGCCCCAAGGTCAATGGCTTTAGCTTTAATTTCCTGTGTAAGTATATCTTCTCTCATACTCTTTCCCTCCAGGTTTAGATTTATTCATTCTTTATAATGATATCGTCTGCATCTAAGTCTGGAACTTCAAATTTTGCATCAGGAGTTATAGGAACCCGTGAGGGACCCCCTTTAACATATGTGGGAGGTTCCTTATCGAGGTCGACTCCTTGTTTAATAAGCTTACTTCTTAATAAGGAAACATCAAGTTTCCTGGGTGTTGTCATCTTTTCTATGGCTAAGGCGGCAGCAGTTCCAGCAGCTTCTCCCATCGTCAAACAGGTTAATATTAATCTTGTTCCTGACTGTGCTTCAAATGTAGTGGATATACATCTACCAGCAACTAGAAGATTTTCTACCTTGAGAGGCACAAGGCAACGATAAGGTATCTCATAATACTCTCCAGGTCTTAAATAAGCTCTATAACCACCTTCTTTATCTGGGAAACATACAGCAGGTTCCTTTGGTTCACTAAGTTTAGTATGTTTAATGTGTGGCAGATGAGAGACAGGATTATGTATATCGAATCCGTGCGTATCTCTAGCAATGGCATCAGGAAATTTCCTTGCAAGGACTAAGTCTTCCGCGGTAAAAACATATTCACCAATGATTCTCCGAGACTCACGTACTCCTAAGATTGGAGCTGTATATGATAACCAACAATTTTCAAATCCAACTACATATTTTCGGTAAAATTTAACTAACTGCTGAATTTGTTTTCGCTGTTCAATAGCTATTCTGGTAAGATCTTCAGCGTTTGTAGCATGACACTTCCTGCTATGCGCTGTACAAACATAAACTTCTCCTATCTTACTTCCTCTCTCAAAAGGTCCCAGGTATCCCCTTTCTACTAGCTCAGATAATTCCCCTTTTTTAACCGCTTCTTCCATCTTCATCTGAATTGTTGAGTAAAAATCCTTTGGCTCAAACTTCTCTAAGTCAACATTCCCCAGTACAAAATCCATAGAAACTGCCTGGTTATAACCGTTCATCTTTTCCCATCCAGATTCAAAAGGTGCCCCAGCGTATACTGCTACATCTCCATCACCAGAGCAATCTACAACCATCTTAGCTATTATTGCACTTCTACCTGATTTGTTCTGGATAACTACTCCTCTCAGGGTGTTATCCTCAACAATACTATCGATAACGTGAGTCCAATAAAGAATCTCTACTCCGGATTTAATTGCCATCTGTTCTAAGATATACTTTGTCTTTTCAGGATCACATGTTCTATGACTACCAAGAGCATCTTCTCCTTGTAAATTCTCTATTAATTCTTTCCCTATTCCTTCTGGATAACCAGCTAAATAACAAACTAATCCTAAGGTTACTAATCCTCCTAGACAACCTTGTTGTTCTACTAGCATCGTTTTCATACCATTTCTTGCGGCGCTTATTGCTGCTCCTATACCAGCAAATCCTCCGCCTACTACTAATACATCAACCTCTTTTTTTATTGGGATATCCTCTTCTGTCTTGACCCTACTATTTTCTATCTTGAACATTCTATCCCATCTCCTTTATACTTAGTTAGAAATTTGATAATTCTTTAAAAAGAAGGATATAAGAAATGGTACATCTATACCATACATAAATTTGTAGTATTTCTAACAATTTTTGTCCAGATATCAACATAGAATATGATATAATTTTATCAATATGGATAATAAGATTACATCATATGAAAATTTTAATATACTTTCCGCTCTTTGGGACAAATTTATTTACGATCCTTTTTTCTTGAATAGCTTAACACCTAAGGATTTACTGAGTCTATTTGGACTAAGTAGGTACCCTTCTTATATCATGTGCATCTCCCTAGATGGATGTAGCTATCTTACTTTAGATACAAGAAGTTATACGCTATATCTTACCTTTTATAAGATATTAGAGAATCTTTTAGAAGATCAAGAATTTAATCTCATATTTGCACATCAAAATTGTTTTTATATAAATGGGCATCTCCCAAGCTCTCTAATAAATAAAGGGGGTTCTTATAAAGAAGAATTAAAGAAAGTAGCAGAGAGGATTAAAAAAGAACTAGAGGTCAGGAAAGGAAATTTTAAATTTTCCTCTATTACTATAGGTGTAGATTTTAATAGAAATATTTCACCTAAAAAATGGAGGGAAATGGCTCAACACGCTATAGTGGTACATAGAAGGAAATTATTTGAAGGTAGAGGACGTATATTCTGGTGGGATGAGTATAAACTGAAACAAGAATCTATAACATCTAATATTATGAAATTTTCGGAGATTCATGACAAACTAATAGAAAGTATACTTGTAAGAGATTTTAAAAATATTGATCATGATTTAATTTCCATATTACAAGATGTTTTCAGTAATAACCTTGGAAGACTTCTCTACCTTCGTATTCAGCTCACAGAAGGCATCTCATCGGTGGCGCACGCAGCCATAGCAGTAGGAGTTTCCGATATTGAAGTAACCAGGATAGTCATAGATTTTGTCGAAAAAGTAAATCAGATTTATGACCCTATAGATCTTTTTACCATAACTTATTATGCTTTTGAAAATCTTATAAGTTTGATAAAAGATACACCTACAGTAATGGATCCGGTAATATCTCTTATTCTTACTAAGATTATGAGGTCGGAGGATCTTTCTACCATCTCTCTGAAGCAGATAAGCCAAGATATCCCTATAAACTACTTCTGGCTAAGTCGACTATTTAAGAGAAAGGTTGGGATATCGTTTACTGAGTATCTAAATAAAGAAAAGTGTAAAAGAGCACAGAAATTACTTTTATATAGCAATAAAAATATAACAGATATAGCTTTTGATTGTGGATTTAACAGCGTTCAGCACTTTGAAAGAGTATTTAAGAAGATGTTTGGAATTACCCCAAATAAGTTTCGTATAGCGGGTGGTAAAATAAACGGAGCAAACTTCCCAGAATAATACGCAGAGATAATCTCCATTCCTCAGAAGATACCCTTCCCTCTATTTTCATATATAAGGTTAATAGTATATAATCAGGTTTGTATCGATAAATTTTTTATTTCCGTTCATCCCTGAGTCTTTCTAGATAGTCTTTCCCGTATAACCCGTTATTTGGACCTCTTCTTATCCATCGCTTCTCTTCCATAGAGAGGGGAAGTTAAGAGCTATACTAATCGACGGTCAGTATATGATAGCCCGGGAGGATAAGAGAACTAGAGAGAGTTTGAATTTCAGATAAAAACTAAAAGCCGTAGGTCCCCAACGAA
>Ga0209508_1002099_pt1 | contig 13867 bp, 10 predicted proteins | sample AD_UKC129_MetaG_FD_184427 | JGI IMG/M metagenome (GOLD analysis project Ga0209508, IMG submission 184427) | Active sludge microbial communities of municipal wastewater-treating anaerobic digesters from Canada - AD_UKC129_MetaG (SPAdes) (version 2) | ecosystem: Engineered > Bioreactor > Anaerobic... | reverse complement strand
CCAGCTATAGCCTTCATATTTACCATCTCTGGATCACTCACCAAATAATGCACAACTCTATCTATGTAAGGCAGTTGATTCCCTTCAGGATCTACGACGAAGTAATAAGGATTTCTCTCCATGATAAATACTGGTTCATTAGGGCTCTTACTTGTTACCTTCCATGGAGCAGTTACAGGTAAATCTGGATTCTGTAACCAATCGTCTTTAAATTTAAATAGATCATACCACTTCTGAAAGCCTGATTTCTTAACAATTTCATCTAATTGCTCCTTAGGAGTATACTTGGGGTGAAATTGCTTTAGATAGTGTTTAGGAGCATAGTAAGATAAAGAACCATTAGTAGTATCAATATACCAACCTTGAGCAGGTATATCATATATAAACAGAGGATTTGGTTCCTTAAAACTAATTCTAAAGGTGTAAGTATCAATCTTCTCAAATTTCGCTTTTTCTCCTCCTGAAATCAATCCAGCAGGAAAGGTAGGAGTCAACTCTTCATTGTTTATAATATCCTCATACCAGAATATAACATCATCAGTGGTAAAAGGAACACCATCAGACCATTTTATTCCCTCTCGTATGTGGAAAGTATATACTCTACCGTCAGAAGAAACTGTATATTTATCTACAAGCCAAGGTAAAATCTGTGACCCATCAGAACTCCATCTCAAAAGATTAGCTGCACTAATGGAGATCCTTGCAATTCCCCATCTATCTCCAGTCCCAATCCATGCTCTTCTCCATGTTCCTCCATATTTCCCTATCTCTTCATAAGGTTTAAGAACCACAGGATTTTTGGGAAGTCTTTCCTCTACAGGGGGAAGTTTCTTCGCTTTTACTAAGGCAGCAAGAGAAGGTGCCTCATTATAAGTTTTTGCTGAGAGAGAACCTCCCAAAACAAGAAGAAGGAGAAGCATCAAAGATAGCATTTTTGGGTATTTCATTACACAACACCCCCTCTTTTCAAACGTTTTTAAAAACATTTTCTTTTATTTTACATTTTGTTATAATTAACTGTCAAGAAAAAATTTAATCTTTTTTATAAAGGGGAGGCTATTATGAAAGCTGATGAATACAAGGCAACTTTAGTAGAACCTGGAGTATGGCACATCTCCGATTATAGAGAAGATAGTATGTATCTTATTGAAGGAATCAAAAGAGCCATCTTATTTGATACAGGAATGGGTACAGGAAATCTTAAAGGATTTTTAGAGGGATTAACAGAAAAACCTATTGAAGTAGTAATATCCCATGCTCATTGGGATCACATAATGCAAGCAAATCTTTTTGATAAAGTATATATGTCCCCAAAAGATCAGGAGCTCATAAAAATTTTTGATATAAAAATAGATTATTCTAATTTTATAGATATTAAAGAAGGAGATATTTTTGATCTTGGAGATAGAATCCTTGAGGTTATAGAAACTCCTGGACATACACCAGGTTCTATAGTGCTCTTAGATGAGAAAAATAAACTTCTCTTTAGCGGCGATGCCGTAGGGGCTGGACATGTATGGATGCATCTTCCTGGATGTGCACCATTAAAAGCCTATCTTGAAACCTTAAAAAAATTAGAAGGGAGGCTAAATAAATATGAAAAAATATATAACGGACATTTAGCTCAAAAGGATTGTAAACCTGTTCCTAATTCATACATTCTTGATTTAATAAAAGCTGTAGAGAAAGTAATTTCAGGTGAGTTAAAGGGAGAATCTTATCCTTATAGTGAGTTCAAGGGGTTATATGTAACTTATGGTTCTGCTACCTTAGTATATAATCCGGAAAACATAGGGTGAAAAAGGGAGGCCTACCTATGAAAAAGTCTTTCTCGGTTTTCTTAATAGTACTTTTGCTTTCCCTCTTATTACAATTAAATTTAGGTTTAGGAGAGGAATATCCAATGCCTAATAAACTTTGTGCCCTTGCCTTTGACGATGGTCCCAGTGCAAAACTCACTCCTTTAGTTCTTGAGAAACTTAAAAAGTATAATGTGGTAGCTACATTCTTTGTGATAGGACAATTAGTAAATAACAGTACAAAACCTGTTATAGATGAAATGATTGCTTTAGGTTGTGAGATAGGTAACCATTCTTGGGCATGGGATAGCATGGATAAGATGAGTCCTGACCAGATTAAAGAATCCATAAGAAAAACTGATGAGGTTATTAAAAAATTCACTGGCACTGTTCCAAGATTCTTCAGACCACCAAATCTTGCTATAGGACAAGTAATGTTTGATAACATTGACAAAGTTTTTATTAGTGGAGTTATTGGGTTTGATTGGGCAGGATGTGACAGAACAGCAGAAAAGATTGCAGATAATATTATTAAAGGTATGAGAGATGGGGGTATTACTCTCCTTCATGATGTACAACCAGAACCTCATCCAACACCTGAAGCTTTAGATATTATAATTCCAGAACTTAAAAAACAAGGATATGAATTTGTTACTATAAGTGAACTATTTAAGAGAAAGGGAATAGATCCTTTTGACCCTAAATACAAGAATAAGGTATGGGTTTATGTAGAATAATAAAAAATTTTAGATATGGGGGGAGAGTTTATCTCCCCCCACCCTTTAATTACTCTGCTACTTCCTCAAGTTTTACATCATCAATATAGACTTTTCCTATAGCAGGGGAGGCAGTTTTTCCTAATTCCATAGAGAGATTTGTCATAGGATCATCCGAATTAAATGTAAATGTTAATTCAAACTGTTGCCAATCTGTAGTCAAATTATAGGTACCTTGAGCATATAAAGTATAAGATGTAGGATGTAAGAATTTCACATTAATATCTCTTGGCTTTTCAGCTTTTGCCTTAAATGTAAGCTTATACTTTTTATCTTTTGTAAGTCCTACCCATTGATTAAACTGTACATGCCATGACTCCCATCCAATATCCTGTACATTTATAACTGCTGCTCCATTTTCAATACTGACAGAAGCAGTTCCACCCATCCCATAAGGAGATCCATACCATAAGAACCAATCATCAGGATCATTAGTTTGATCGTTTGTTAATGGATAGTCAAAATTTCCGTTATCAATAGAGCCCATGGTTACACCTTTATATACTCTTATGTATTCTACATACATCTTCTGAGGAAATACTGTAGTCTCATCAGGATATCCTGGCCAATAACCTCCTACAGCTACATTTAGTATTAAGAAGAATGGATGATCAAATACCCATTCTCCATAAAATTCAATCTCTGGTCTTGTTATCTGGAAGAATTTCACATCATCCACATACCACGTTATAGCTACAGGATCCCACTCAATAGCAAAGATGTGATAATCCTGATTAAAGTCTCCTGAAGGTAAAGTATAGTTTCCGCCCTTTCCATTTGCTCCTGAATATCCAGGACCATGTGCAGTACCATATACTTTATTGGGCTCGTGTCCCAAAAACTCCATTATATCAATCTCACCGCAAGTAGGCCAGCTCACTTGTGTGATATCTTCTCCAAGCATCCACAAAGCAGGCCATATACCTTTCCCTTTTGGAAGTTTTGCTTTTATTTCTACTCTTCCAAATTTTACGTTAAACTTATTCTGAGTTTTAATTCTGGCAGAGGTATAATTATATGTCTCAGAAGTTCCATCTTGGTTATCATCAGCCACTACAGTTTCCTTTTTTGCCTCTATTACTAAATTACCATTCTCAATATAGGCATTCTCTTTCTTATAGTATTCCCATTCACCATTGCCCCATCCTGGAAGATTTGGTCCACCATTTCCTATTTCAAAGCTCCAAATATTTTCATCTAAGCTTGTAATATTCTTAAAGTCTTGCTCCCAGACTAACTGATACCAATATTTTTGTCCTAAACTTGGAGGAGGAGCAGGAGGCTCTGCTGTTCCAACTTTTATAAGCTTTACATTATCAATATAAATTGTCCCATCATCTTGCCCAAGCTCAAATTCAAATCTTGCTCTTTCATCAGTCTCATTCACCATCTTAAATTCAAAAGTATAAGTTTTCTTCTCTGTAGTAATATTTATTGCATAACCACCTGTTTGATCTGTCTGTCCTGATGGTCCAGGATTATAAGTTGTCCATCCTCTATTGGCATTTCCGCCTACTTTTAGCCCAACTTTTCTTTCTTTACTTGCCCAGGCGTCAAAACTTACCCTGTATATTCCTAAATACTCTATCTTTACAGGAGATTGCAAAAGTTGTATAGACCAAGAATTAGGCCCTCCATTTGTGATCTCAATCTTCAAAACTCCATTTTCTATATTAGCATTAGCTACTGCCCCATCCCCTGTCCTAAATAGCCAATTCTTCTGAGTATCAAAGTCTCCTGTATCTACATCTTGAATATCTACCCCTAAGTAGAGAATTTCTTTGGAAAAATCGCTATTCCCTAATAAATTCTCATCCGGTGGGGTTGGCGGAATAGGTTTTCCTATACAACCTGAAATAAATAGAGAGAGCACAATAAGAAGTAACCCTAAGTAAAATCTCCTCATAATATAACCCCCTTTCTACTTTCTTTCTGAAAGAAATTATATAAAAAAATAAGACAAAAATCAATATACTCAATTAAGAATCTTGAAATGGGTAAAAGTATAATCCATAAGAATACAAATCTCTATATAACTCTATTTAGAATTAATATAGGGAAAATATAATTAATAAAGATACAACTCTAAATATAAATCTTTAGAGTTTAATATAGAAAAAAAGTGATATTTACTAAAGATAAGACTTTCTATATAATTTTTTTACAGGTAGCTATCTCAATAAAAATCTCAGAAAGGTTAGGGTCAAATTGAGTCCCTTTGCATCTTTTGACCTCTTCTATAGCCTCCTCTAAAGAAAGCTTCCTTTTATAAGGTCTAAAAGAAGTCATTGCCTGGAAACTATCTGCTAAGGTTATTATTCTTGAAAAAAGAGGAATACTTTCTCCTGCTAAACCATCAGGATATCCATTACCATCCCATCTTTCATGATGATTTCTAATAATCTTACCAATTCCTTTAAAAACTGAGAAATTTTTAACAATTTCCTCTCCCCAAATTGAATGCATTCTTATAATACCAAACTCCTCCTCATTTAGTTTTTCAGGTTTTCTTAATATAAAATCAGGAACCTTTATCTTCCCTACATCATGAAGATAACTTGCATATTCCAATATTTTTAAATCCTTTTCTTCTAATCCAATCTCTTCGCCTAATTTTAAAGAAAGATCTCTTACTACTCTGGAATGCCCTCCTACATATGGATCTCTTGCTTCTATTGCTTCAACAAGGATAAATAATGCCTCTTTATTAAGAGTCTCAATCCTTTCTTCTAACTCTTCTCTATACAAAACTGACGCCAAAAGTGGTGCTATTTTTTCAACTACTAAGATATCTTCTTCATTGAATCTTCTATATTCATTAAAACTATTGATATTTAAAATTCCTATAAATTTATTCTCATATATTAATGGGTAACAGATAGCAGACTTGACATTAAACTTATTTTCTAAGATTAATGGTTTTCTATGTTTTATCATTCTATCTAAGATTTCTTTATCCAGTTTTAAAATTGTATTTTTCAGATTATCCTCGGACAAACCTACTGATGCCTTTATAAGCAACAAGCCTTCTTCCTCCAAATAACAAACGATAGAACTCACATCTGCATGCAAGATTTGGATAATCCTTTTTAAAAAATTTTCTAATACTATAGATTCTTTATAAGTTGAAGAAGAAAACGTATCTAAAAGGCTTGAAACTTCCTGACTCTTTCTCAGCTTTTCCTGAGATTCCATATTTAAAAAAAGATGTTCCAATTCCTCAGACAAAATATTAAATGCTTCCTTAGATTCTTCCAGCTCTTTTCCCTCAACCACAACAAAGGATAAAACATTATCAGAATCTTTAAATAAATATTTCTCTCCCTCCATTTCATCTAACTTTTTCAGATCAATAGTATATTCTGGCTCCTCTGGGTAAGATTTAGAAAGAAGATATTTTCCATCAATCTTCTTAAAATATTTTATTTTACAATTAGGAAATAATTCCTTTAATTTTTCAAAATATATCTCCTCTATCTCTTCTATATTTTTAGAGGTTGTTTCCCGAAGAAAATTGTAAACTTGAGTTAGTTCATTATATTTTTTCTTATTCTCATCCAATAAATTTCTAATCTCTAAAGTCTGTCTATAAACTTCCCTTTTCAAAAATCTTCTACTTATTAAAAAACTTAAAAGGACTAAAAGGGTTAAAGAAAAGATATAGACTAAAATCCGAGAGGTTTCTTCTCCTTTTTTTAATTCTTGTTTTAAAATAATCTCTTCTCCAAACCATTTTTTAAGAAGATCATTATATACAGGTTTTGCCATAACTTTTGAAATCCCTGCCTGAAACTCCAAAAGAAGAGGACTTCCCTTAGGAAGAGCTATGCCAGAGTAATTTGTAAAAAGTTTATCAGGAAGAATTTTTAATTCATCTTGCCATTCATTTTTAGTTATAATCCATCTTGCCGCATAATAATTAACAACTCCAGCCTCTACATTCCCATTTAAAACTGAAGCCAAAACTTCCTCTGAAGAAATTTCAGGTATTACTTCTCCAATCTCCAGAAGGAAGCTTTGAGCCACATCTCTACTAAAACAAGCGATCTTTTTACCTTTTAAATCTACAAAATTCTGGATAGATGAGTCTTCTAAAACAACAATAACACTATGAGTTTCTATATATGGGATAAAATCAAATTCCTTTTTCCTTTCTTCAGTAATTCTCATGAGTTCAATCCCATGAGCTTTTCCCTCTTTTAAAGTGTTCATTGCCTCATCCCATGGCATAAGCTTTACAGTTATAGTTTTACCAATCTCTCTGCTAAGTTCCTTTACAATATCTACTGAAAATCCTCTTGGATTACCCTTTTCATCCAAATATTCAAAGGGGGGAAGTTTGTAATCGCCCACTAAAAGAATATTATTACCTTCATCCCCTATACCAGGGGACAAAATCATCAATAACGTTAGAAAAATAATTATAATATTTCTCATGAATACTCATAAAAAATGGGGAGAAAATAATTCTCCCCATTTTTTAAAAACTACTCCGATAAATTCTCCACCTCTACTCCAGCAGCTGGTGGAATCCTTGTAGTTTGATTACCATGTTCACTTGGGTCTGCAAAAATTACACCAACAATAGTTAATAAAACTACCAAAATTATCGTTAAGACCTTCTTTTTCATCTTCTTTACCTCCTATACACATTTTATAGTTCTATTATACTCATAATCTCATTTGATTTTCAAAATTCATTACTCTATGATATTATTAAAACATGTACTTTGGAGGGATTACTTTTACATGATTTTAACTTTTAAAAATTTTTTTCTTTTTACAATCTTCTCTAATATAATAAAAATACATTATGAATAGGAAAGTTCCTAATACAGCCTACATACTTTTTAAATATGGTTTTTTAGCAAAACCTTTTCTTAATTTAATCTTAGAGGAAAATATTAATAAGGCATGGAAACACTACTTTAAGAGCCAGAAATTTGAATGGCAAAATAATTATGAAAAGGCATTAGAAGAAGTTGAAAGGGGCTTAAAGCTTTGTAAAAGAGATTTAACTCTTTTTTATCTATTATATGCTGAGAAAACCCTATTTCTAAAAATCTTAAGAAATCCAGAAGGGGATACACTTTTTCAAAGAATAAGAAAAGACTATGCTAAAATTCCTACCCTTGCAAGAAAAATTGTAGCCCCTACACTATCTGACTACTTTGTTCATAAATATGAAGATTTAAGTGTTCAAAAAATTAGATTTTGGAGTAAGGAGTACAAATTAGATAAATCTTCTTATTTATTCCTACTACTAGCAAAGGCGAGAATAGAGATAAAGAACAACAATTTAAGAAAGGGTATTTCACTATATTTTGAAGGCTTCAGAATTGCAAAAGAAATCCCTCATCCTACAGGAATTTTATCAGCTTTAAATGATTCAAGTTGGTATATAAAAGAAAAACATCCTAAATTTTCTTTAAGATCAATAAAAAATGCGTGCTACTTTGCAGGATGGTATAAAGAAGAGATTGGCTGTGTATTTTTTGTGTTAGATACGCTCCTTGAGGTTCAGAAAATCACAAAGGATCCATCAATTTTTGAGACTATAAATATAATAAATACTGTGGAAAAAGAGCTTCCAAAAGGATCTGGATGGGGGACAAGGGAACATTATAAAAATACCCTTGAGTTTGCTCAAAAATTTTCCATAGATATCAAGAGCAAAACCTATGAAAATTCCGAAGAGATAAGAAAATATTTAAAAAATACATTGGGAAAACGCAAGATTTATGAGTCCGCAGAGATAGTGGGATTAACTCCAAGAAACTTATCCTTACTTTTAAATGGAAAAACCCAAAGGGTCAAAGACGCGACCATAAGAAAGTTTATAGAGAGCTTTAATCCTTCTATAGATATCTTAAAATCACCTCTACCATTCCTAACAGAGTGTATCAAGATGGAGATGGAGAAAAACTTCAAAGAAAATTTAGAGAAGTTTCTAAATCTCCCAATAGAAGAAAGGAATCTTCTTTTTATCTCCACATATATGAGCCTTTTAAGAGAAAAAAATTTTTATCTTTCAAGAGAGGGTAGAATTAAAAGCCTCTTTGAATTAATGATTAAAGATCAGAAAAGGTTTATAAAGCAGGTTGAAAAGGATTACGAATTTATGAAATTTTTCAATAATATGTTTAACTCTATAAACCTTATATATTCTGCAAGGAAAAACCTTGCACTAAACTTTTTAAGGAATTTGCCCCAAAGCAGACAGGAAGAATTTATAGAGTTTTATATAAAATTAGAAGAAAAGGACAAGAAACTAATAGATACTTTTGTGAGAAATTATGTGAGGTACGATAGAAAATGGGAGGTTAATGTCCCTTCTTTTAAGGAATTAGAAGGCTTTAGGAAAAAGTTTCGTTTAAAGAAAACTCCAATAGCCCTATCCCTGTACTATTTTGATAAAAAATCCCAAAGAGAAAGATTAATATCACTTTTAAGAAAAGTAGGAAAATAACTAAAAAAATTCAATTTTTTATTATTCCATAATCTATGAGAAGATTTTAAAAACTGCAGGATATTTAATCTTATCAAATTCAGGAATTTTTATTCTTACCCCATCATCTTCTCTTGAGAATTTAGCCTCTGCTTTTTTCTCAAGAAGTTCTATCCTAACAATTTCCCTATTAAATACATGGAAATTTTTTCCGAGGGATTTTATTACTATCTCATCTCCCTCTGGCTTCTCCATCAATATGACATAAAGGACATCCTTCTTTGTAGTAAAACGAAAATCTTTAGAAGTATAAGTTGTAGGCTTTTCACTAAAAGATCCTGCTTCTCCTCTTGTAGGTCCTTCTCCATATATTCTCCATGGTCTTGTTCCATATATAGCTTCTCCATTTATCAAAAGCCAGTTTCCAATCTCAAGAAGAGTTTTCTCTGCTTCCTCTGGAATTGTACCATCTGCCTTTGGTCCCACATTAAGTAATAAATTTCCATTTCTACTAACTACATCAATAAGCTCCCAAATTAACTCCTTTGCAGGTTTATACACATCTTTTTCAATATACCCCCAGGAAAGCCGAGAGATAGAAGTATCTGTCTGCCAATAAACAGGATCTATATCAGAAAGTTTTCCTCTTTCCATATCAAATACTGCACATTCTCTGGGGACAGCATTCAATTTATAGTTTATCACTACACCTCTTTCCCAGTTACAAGCCCTGTTATAATAATAAGCAAAAAATTTCTTAAGATATGGCTCAAAGGCTGGCTGTTCTATCCACCAATCAAAGTATATAAGTTGAGGTTGATATTTATCCACAATCTCTGTAAGCCTCAGATACCAGTCATTTAAAAAATCCTCTGTAGGTTGCATAGTCTCAGGCTGCGCAGGTCCATAAAGATCAAAATACTCTTTATCCCTCACATCACTATCAAATTTCATCCCTTCATTAAAAAACCACCAATGTTCTGCTCTATGGTAGGAAACACCAAAGGTAAGAAAATTTTCTCTTACTGCCTTTGCAAGCTCACCAATGATATCTCTCTTAGGTCCTATTTTTGTAGCACACCATCTGGTAAAGCTACAATCATACATTGCAAATCCGTCATGGTGTTCAGCTACTGGCACCACATATTTTGCCCCTGCTTTTCTAAAAAGATCTGCCCAAGAATAAGGATCAAATTTTTCTGCCTTAAAAAGAGGAATAAAATCCTTATACCCTAATACTTTTTGGGTCCCATAAGTTTTTAAATGATGCTCATATTCAGGTGTACCTTGTACATACATATTTCTTGAATACCATTCATTTCCAAAAGCAGGTACCGAATATACCCCAAAATGGATAAATATACCAAACTTAGCATCCTTATACCACTCAGGTATTTTGTAATTTTTTAACGATTCCCACTCAGGCTTAAAAGGACCCTCTGGCAGATTTATATTTTTCATAAGCCACCCCTCTTCTTTTTGTTTTAACCTTTAAATTATAACATCCAACCATATGCTTATGATATAATTAAAATATGGGGATAAAAGAAAAGTACAAAGATCTTCCACCACTCCCTCCAGATACAAAAGAAAGGGTCAAAAATCTGAAAGGGATTTTTGATAAGAATAGAGTTCTTCTTGCATATATTTTTGGATCCTTTGAAGAGAAAGAAAATCCTGAAGATATAGATATCGCAGTTCTTCTTGAGGGAGATTATTTTGAGCTATTAAAATCACTTAAAAGCTATTTAAGTACTGAGAGGATAGATCTTCTTGACCTTTCTGCAGTTTCTCCCTTCTCTGCTCTTCATATTCTAAGGACAGGAAAGCTTATATACTCAAAAAGTACAAAGATAGAAAATTCTTATGAGATGAAAATATTAAGAGAATGTTGCGATTTGGAAGTGCTAAGGAAGAAAGAAATTGAAATGATAAAAAAGGGATTTTTATGACCTTTGATAAGAGCTTAATACAAGAAAACATTATAGAGTTTACAAAGGTTATCTCAGAACTTGAAAAGTATAAAGATATTCCAGAAGAGGAATTTAAGCAGAACTTAAGTATCAGGTGGACTATTGAAAGAGGACTTTTAGCAGGAATTAATATTATTTTAGATATCGCTAATCACATCCTTGCATCAAAATACAAGTATTATCCTTCCACCTATGAAGAAGCATTAAAAGAGCTTCAATTAAGAGGCGTAATCTCTAAGGAACTATATGCAAAAATGAAGGGAATGGGAAGCTTCAGGAATGTGTTAGCACATGAATATATTAAAATTGATCCTTCAAAAGTTTATGAGAATTACAAGAAGTTTTTAGAGTTTTGTCCTCTATTTATAGAAGAAATCTCTCGTTTAATTTAACAAGGGCAGGAATTTTCATTCCTGCCCTATTCATATATTTAAAGTGTTACTTCTATCTCTTTTATCCCTTTATCAGGAGTTATTAGTATTCCTTTCTCCTTCTTCTCTCCCTTTCCTCCTAAGACACTTTTTATCTCAAAAGTATTAAAAAGAAGTATAGAGAAGGCTTTTCCAGAATCCTTGTCTATATGAATATTTATTCTATTCCCTTCTTTGATAAGTCTTACCTTAAGCTCTATTTCCTTTTTCTGGTTATATACAACCCCTAAGGACTCTATTTTGTCCTTAGGTTCAAATACATATAATGTTACATTATTAGTATAATCATAGTCAGGTTTCTCTTTATTATTCCCAATAGGTATAATGCTTCCTGGTCTTGCCATAAGAGGAAGAGAGAAATAATCAAACTTTTCTTTATACCATTTTCCACCCTCTCTTTTTTCTCCTGTTATAAGATTAGTCCATATACCCACATCTGGTAGATAATATTCTGCCTCTCCATCTTCTGAAAACACTGGAGCTACTAATAGATCATCTCCAAACATATACTGTCTATCTAAGTAATGACAGGTGGGGTCTTCTTGAAAGTCAAGAATCATAGCCCTGAGCAATGGGATTCCATTTTGTACTGATTCTACTGAATTTGCGTATATATAAGGCATTAAAGTACATTTTAAATTTACAAAAAATCTTAATACATCTACTGCTTCTTCATCATAGAGCCATGGCACTTTATATTCATAATTTCCATGAAGCCTACTATGTGAGGAGAGAAGACCAAAAGCTACCCACCTTTTATAAAGATCAGGAGTAGCAGAGCTATCAAATCCTGCAATATCGTGACTCCAGAATCCAAATCCACAAAGTCCTAAGGAAAGTCCACCCCTTAACGTCTCTAGCATAGATTCATAAGTAGAAAGAGAATCTCCGCCCCAATGAGTGGGGAATTTTTGACTTCCTGCTGTAGCAGATCTTGCAAAGACTATAGCATTTCCTTCTCCCAGTTCTTTTTCTAAAGTTTCAAATACTGTTTTGTTATAAAGATAGGTATAAAAATTGTGCATCTTTTGAGGATCAGATCCGTCATAATAAACTACATCTGTAGGAATTCTTTCTCCAAAATCTGTTTTAAAAACATCTACACCCATTTTTATAAGCCTTTTAAGCTTTTCAGAAAACCACTCTCTCGCTTCAGGATTTGTAAAATCTACAATCCCCATACCTGGTTGCCAATCATCAGTCTGCCAACAGCTACCATCAGGTTTCTTTAAAAGATAGCCTTTTTCTTTTCCTTCCTCAAAAAGCTTTGATCTTTGAGCTATATATGGATTCATCCATACGCATATCTTTAGCCCTTTATCCTTTAATCTCGCAAGCATCTCTTGAGGATTTGGAAATACTCTATCATCCCATTCAAAATCTACCCAATGATATTCCTTCATCCAGAAGCAATCAAAATGGAATACATGCAATGGGATATTTCTCTCCCTCATCCCTTCTATAAAACTTGTCACAGTCTTTTCATCATAATCAGTAATAAAAGAAGTAGTAAGCCAGAGTCCAAAGGACCAATCAGGAGGCATCTTAGGCTTCCCTGTGAGTTTTGTATAATTTCCTAAAACTTCTTTTAAATTTTCTCCCCCTACAACAAAATAATTTATATTTTCTCCTGGCACACTAAACTGCACTCTTTCCACATTTTCTGTGGCTATTTCAAAGGAAACCTTCTCAGGATGATTTACAAACAAACCGTAGCCCCTATTGGTAACATAAAAAGGAACATTCTTATAGGCTTGATCAGAAACTGTTCCTGCATCAGCATTCCACATCTCCACTGTTTGACCATTCTTTACAAATGCACCAAATCTTTCTCCAAGCCCATAGACAAGCTCTCCCACAGCAAGATCCAGTGCCTCTATCATGTAGCTATTCTTATCCTCATCTAAAGCATAAGCCATATGTTTAACGCCAGAACTTGTTAATTTTTTATTCTTCCAGTAAAAGGTAAATGAAAATGCACCTTTTTTGTTAATTACTACTTTCAAATCTCCAGCCTTCAAAACTAAGGTTTCCTCTTTATCCTCTATCTCTGGTACATAATCTTTATCTCTATAAACCTCAAAATGAGGTCCTTTATCCACCATACCTTTAAAGTGGTAAGATGCTACTTCTATCACGTTTGCAAAAGGTGAAGAAAAATGAATTTCAAAAAGGGGTCCAAATAGAGTTTCCCCTCTGTTTCTAACAAAAGTAGCAGGAGCATAGATAATAATAGAGTTATCTTTTAGCTCGTAATCCCACACCATAGAGGGATAGTGAATTTTTATACCTTCCTTAACACGCCAGTGTCCATCAGTAAATTTCATAAGAAATCCCCTCCCTATATAAATTTAAAACAGCTTATAGATACTCCTTTTGCCTTTATGGACATATTTTGCAAACCTGAAATATCCGGCAACTCAAACTGAAAACTTTTCCA
>Ga0209508_1002096_pt1 | contig 13881 bp, 15 predicted proteins | sample AD_UKC129_MetaG_FD_184427 | JGI IMG/M metagenome (GOLD analysis project Ga0209508, IMG submission 184427) | Active sludge microbial communities of municipal wastewater-treating anaerobic digesters from Canada - AD_UKC129_MetaG (SPAdes) (version 2) | ecosystem: Engineered > Bioreactor > Anaerobic... | reverse complement strand
AAAAAATCCCATCTAATCTACCTAATCTAATAGTCCAATCTATATCAAATCTTTTTATTATTAAAAAAATTATTTAAAATTTTTCTTGACAAATAGCATAATATATATATTAATAAGATTAATTATGCTATTAAAATGTAACAAGATAGGTTAAAATTATGTTCAGGGCAGTACGTCTAAATAAGGCCTCACTTGAAATCATATCCCAAATCAGAGAATTGATTTTTGCTGGAAAATTACAACCAGGTGATAGGCTTGCTCCAGAAAATAGTTTGTTAGAACAATTTGGTGTAAGCAAACAGACCCTTAAAGAGGCATTGCGTACCTTAGAATACATGGGTCTTTTGGAGATTAAAAAGGGCGTAAGTGGTGGTGCATATGTAGTTGAAATGGATAGAGAAGTGATTAGAGAAGTCCTGGCAACTTTCTTATTTTTTAAAAATCCAACCATTCACAATATCTCAGAGGTAAGAAAAGTTATCGAACCCTATACAGCCCGTATAGCGGCAGAAAAGGCAACAGAAAAAGACCTCGAGAGGATCAGTGGTTTTATTTCTGTTTATAACAACCAAATCGAAAATTACGAAATAGAAGACATGAAGAATGACATAGAATTTCATCGCGGCATTGCAGAATTGACTGGAAATCCTATTCTTGAGCTGATAGTCGATTTTATAGAAACTATTATGGTAGATTTGAAAAAGTTGATTAAGCCCAATCTATCTTTTTCTGATAAGGTAACAAAGGCACACCAGAGGATTTTTAAAGCCTTGAAAGAAAAAGACCCTGATAAGGCATCAAATGAGATGCTAATCCATTTGATAGAGGTAGAGGAGAGTCTAGCTGTAATGGAGGAAAAGATTGGACTTTGGAAGGGATTGAAATGAACCCATCTTTTCTTCACAAAATATGTAGAGATATTGTGTATAAAAGAAAGATGTACACTTTGAAATACCAAAAATAAACCGATGGTTAACCATCGAAAGGGGGCAGTTTATGTGTTCAAAAAAGATGTTTTTAGTTGTAATGTTTGCCGTAACAATGCTCATGTTGGGTAGTTTTAACTCATTGGCACAGGTGTCGAAGGTGAAGATTGGACTTATGTTTGGTCTTACAGGAGCTGCATCACCTGTTGGACCAGTTCAACTTCAAGGTGCAAAACTTGCTGTAAAAGAGATCAATGATGCTGGTGGGGTAAATATCGGTGGGAAAAAGGTTCCTCTTGAGGCTATTGTAAAAGATGATGAGACAAAGCCTGATATTGCAATAAGAAGATTCAGAGAATTAGCCAATGATGATAAGGTTCATGGTCTTGTAGGTGCAACCTTTGCTCCAATTGCTGCAGCCATCAACAAAGAGGTTCACAAGTTACCTATGGTCTATTTTGCGACTTGTGTTGCACCAATCGCTATGTTTAAAAAAGGTGAACTATCCCCTACAACATTTGGCATATTAGGTGATGCCTATTCTATTGGTTATGCAGGTGCTGCATATATAATCAACACTTTAAAATTAAAAAATATTTACTTTTTTGCTCCAGCCTATGCGTTTGGTTGGGACCAATATGCAGGGGCAAAAGATGCAGCAGCTAAGTATGGTGCAAAGATGGATTATATTGAAGCACCAGTAGGTACTTCAGATTTGAGCTCTTATATCTTAAAAATTGCAGACAAGAAGCCCGATGTAGTCATGATGGCCCATTGGGGTGTTGATGCGATTAATGTATTGAAACAATCCAATGAGCTGGGTTTAAACAAGAAAACAAAAATATGGTTTAATTGGATGACGCAAGTGTTTGGCAGCGGTGTCCCACCTAAAGCCCTTGAAGGCGTATATTCACTCATGTTCTGGAATTGGAATATGGAAGGGTTTGAAGATGCTACGGTTGTGAAGGAGACAAAGAATTTTGTATCCCGTTATCAGAAAGAATATGGCACAAATGATGTGCCAGACCCATACGCAGCAGTTGCATATATATCTGTAAAAGAATTGGTAAGAGGCATTGAGCTTGCACAGTCGGTAAATCCAAGTGCTGTCGCAGAGGCTCTCAATAAGAATCCAAAATTTAATTCAGTTAAAGGACCAGGTACATACAGAGTAGACCATCATGCGTTATTCAAATATGGCGCATTTGTTACAATTGGTAAAGATGAAAAGGACAGAAAGACAAAGGGAGATTTGGTAAAGGTCATCGGTGCATATACTGGTGAGGATTATTTACCCAGTTTAAAGAGCTTAGGCTATTAAAATGTCTACATGGGGCAGGGGGTTGTAAGGCCCCCTGCCCTTATAAATTTGAGGCATATATATGGATTCTAATCGAGTTGTAATAAGCACAAAAGAGGTTACAAAAAAGTTCGATGGTCTTATTGCAGTAAATCAGGTAGATTTTCAAATCCATCAAGGTGAGACTGTTGGTATCATTGGCCCTAATGGTGCGGGTAAATCAACCTTTTTTAATATTCTTACAGGTCTTTATATACCCGATTCAGGCAGTATTACCTATTATGGTAGAGATATTACTAAGATGCCACCATATGAAAGGGTAGATCTTGGGATTATAAGAACCTTTCAGCTTGTATCAGTCTTTGATACACTTACTGTCATTGAAAATATGATGCTTGCGAGAGCGAGATTCGACAAAAAATACAAAAAATCGAGGTTTTTCCTTAATAATCTCTTAAAGAGCAGTGAAGTAGAAACATGTATGAAGGTCCTCGATACGATAGGTATTGCAAATAAGGCGGATGTGCTGGTTTCAGATCTGCCTTATGGAAAGAAAAGGGAATTGGAGATTGCAATCGCCCTTTCAATGGAGCCAAAACTGCTATTGCTTGATGAGCCGCTTGCAGGGATGAGTATGGTGGAGATTGTCGAGATCATGGATATTATAAAGGCTTTAAAATCAAAACTGACAATAGCGTTGGTGGAACATAAAATATCAAAGATACTCGATATTGTTGATCGATTGTGTGTAATGCATGAGGGTCAAATTATTTGTAGTGGTGAACCCAATGCTGTTATCTGTGACCCCGCTGTTAAAGAATGTTATTTTGGTAAGGACGACAACGTATGCTATTAAAAGTAGAATCATTAGATGTCCAATATGGAAGTGCCAAAGTTCTTCACAATGTTTCGTTGAATGTAAAAAAAGGGGAACTTGTATGTATTGTTGGTAGAAATGGAGCAGGGAAGACTACCTTGCTTAAGACGATCGCAGGGTTTCTAAATCCAACTAAAGGTAAGATTATTTATCAAGATGCTCTAATTAATGGTTTAAGGCCAGATAAAGTAGCACTTCTTGGCATAAAATACGTATTCCAAGATAAAAGAGTATTTGGTGATCTCACTGTAAGAGACAACATTCAGCTTGCAGCTTATCCAACAAAGGCAGATGTTGAGCAGGCAGTTGAACGTCTTTTTAAGATATCAGAAAAGATGAGGAGGCTTATCGACACAAAAGCAAAAGGTTTAAGCGGTGGAGAGAGGCAGATTCTATTAATTGGAAGGTCGCTTGTTGGCAATCCAAGCTTATTATTAATAGACGAACCTACAGAAGGTTTGGCAGCAAAGGTTATAGATGAGATTGCCAGAATACTAATGGAGATGAAGGGACTGTTATCAATGATAATCGTGGAACAGAACCTCGCTATTGTATCCAGAATGGCAGACAGGGTATATATCATGAAAGAAGGTAGTATGCTAAAAGAGATCACAGACAGAGAACAGATCAATGAGCAGTCGTATATTGAGAGTCTGCTGTGAACTATTTAAATAAATTTATTAGGATGAGACATGTTGATTAAACTTAGACATTCTGTTCTATTTGCAATTTCATGCTTTGTAATCGGTTTTATAGTATTTGCCTATTCCGCATCAATAAACAAGGTGACGGATTTTATTATATTCTGTATCTATGTATTAGGGTTTGATGTGCTATATGGGCATATGGGGAGAATCTCCTTTGGTCATACACTCTATCTTGGAGCTGGTGCATACGGGACTGCCATGTTTGCCAAATATGTCATCCCTGATCCTTTTCTCTCTATTGCCATTGGGATTATTACTGGTGCAGTTGTAGGTATTATTTTGGGGCCTATAGTTGTTAAGACCAAAGGCGCTGCCTTTGCATTGATTAATGTTGCCTTTAATCAAGTTGGATATTTTCTTGTTCTTGTTGCACTTGCCCGTTTCACAGGTGGAGAAGATGGCGTTTCTCTTTCATTCAAAAACTATGGCTTTATAAATTTTAACAATATGCACTTTCTTTTTTATTTCTCCCTTGTTTCATTGGTAGTCGTCTATTATCTGATGTATCGCCTTTATTTATCAGCGTTTGGTGCAATGCTTATTGGAATTAAAGAAAATGAGATTAGAGTACGCTTCCTTGGTTACAATACTCATAAATATAAGTGGATAGCCTTTATCATATCAACATCCATATCAGCCTTTGCTGGTTCACTATATGTTGTTAACTATGGATTTGTAAATCCAAGTTTTATAGACCCGGCAAGAAATGTGGAGGTGATTTTTGCAGCACTTATTGGGGGGCCAGGGACAGAGATTGGTGTAGTAGTAGGAGGAACTGCTTATATGGTAATAAGTAATTATTTACCCAAATATATCACAAGATGGGAAATGTTTCTCGGTATCGCGCTGTTAATCATTGCGTTTAAATTCAGAAAAGGCATTATGGGATATATTAGAGAGTTTGTTGATAAACGCATACAAGCACTTAAAACAATAGGGTAGCTTTAGAGGCAGGAGAAGAATCATGTCTGAAGTGATAGCATATGGGTTTACGCTTGGTGGAATTCTATACATCATCTCAATAGGATTTTCTTTAACCTTTGGTAGTATGAGGATTGTAAATTTTGCACATGGGTTAGTTTATGCTGTTGGTGCGTATGCACTTTTTGCCTTGTTGCCTGTAGCAAAAGGGAATTTTGTTATCGCTTCAATACTGGCCATTATCGCTTCGTTACCTGTAAGTTATATAATTGAGAAATTTGTTATTAGACGTCTCTATGGCAAGTCTATTGATTATGCGATCATTGCAAGCTATGCAGTACTACTTATAGGTGTTGATCTTTTAAAATGGATATTTGGGGCAAGCCCTGTACCTGTAAGTGACCCAATTGGAAGGAATATAAGTTTTATGACCCTTGACATTCCACTTTACAGGGTAATCATCATTCTACTCTCTTTTTTGATATTTACAGGTTTAACTATTTTTTTTAAAAAAACAATAATAGGAAAAATTGTGATAGCTGGGCTAGGGGACAGAGAGGCAGTCCAGAGTCTTGGAATCGATATAGATAAATATTTTGCTATTGTGTTTATTTTAGGTAGTGCACTGGCATCTCTCGGAGGCATCTTGTATGGTCCAATTAGCACTGTGCATCCTTACATGGGTTTTAGAATTGTTACTCTCTGTTTTGCCGTAGTAATAATTGGGGGGATGGGAAACCTGAGGGGTACGGCGGTTGCATCTTATAGTCTTGGTATGGTGATGGCCATTACGGCGTGGTTTTGGGGTGCAGCGGCAGATGCGATGGTATTTGTTGTTATGGCTATTGTTCTTATTTTTAGGCCAATTGAAATATAAAATGGCCTATAAACTAATTTAAATGGTGAAAGGAGAGATAATGCAATTACAAAAGAAAATTTTATATGCAAGAGAAATGGATTGGGAAGAGTACTTCTTGCCAGAAAGTTTGGATGAAGCACTCGATATCCTTGATAGATATCAAGGTTCAGCAAGGATTATGGCTGGCGGAACAGACATAGTACCTGCGAGCCGAAAAAAAGAGATAGATATAAAGGCGATTGTTGATATAACGAAAATTGAAGGTTTAAATATTATCTCATTAGAAGGCGATACACTAAAAATAGGCCCACTTGTAACACATGCACAGGTTGCAAATTCACCTCTTGTGCAAGAAAAGGCAATGGCATTGGCGGAGGGGGCCTCAAGGGTTGGTTCACCTCAGGTGAGGAACATAGGCACAGTAGCAGGAAATATTATTAATGCCCAACCAGGTGCTGATACTGTTATACCACTTGTTGCCTTGGGTGCTTCTATAGAAGTAAAAAGTAAAGCAGGCCATAGAATCATAGATTTAAATGACCTGTTTTTAGATGTAGGAAAAACTAAGATAGATAGTACAAAAGAGATTGTTACGGCTATTTATGTTCCCATTCAAAGAGAAAATGAGGCTTCTGCTGCTGTGAGGTTAGCCAAAAGGAAAGCTCTTACATTACCTATTCTAACAGTTGCAGTGAAGATTACTGTAGATAATACAAAGAAGATTTTTAAAGGTGTTTCGATTGCTGCAGGTCCTGTAGCAACGACACCTTTCCGTTGTACATCAGCAGAAAGGTTACTTTTTAATAATGAAATCAATGATGAGCTCATATTAAAGGCAGCTAAAGAGGCAGCAGTTGAAGCAAGACCAAGGACAAGTCTAATAAGGGGTAGCAGCGAATATAGAAAGGCGATGATGTCTGTCCTTGTTGAGCGGGCGATAAAACTTGCATTGAAAAGATTGGAGGCAAAGAATGGCTGAGAAATTTATTACTTTTAAAGCTAATGGAAAAGAGGTTACGGTTGCTGTAAAACCTGGAGAAATGCTAGCTGATGTGCTGAGGGAAAAACTGGGTCTTACCGGAACGAAAATAGGTTGCAGGGAAGGTGAATGTGGTGTTTGCTCTGTGATTATGGATGGCAAACTCGTTCTATCTTGCATAATACCAGCAATGAAGGCCCATGGTACAAGCATTATTACAATCGAAGGTTTAGAAAAGAACGGTGAGTTACATACTATTCAAATGAAATTTGTAGAAAAAGGGGCTATCCAGTGCGGATTCTGTACTCCTGCTATGGTACTTGCAGGTAAGGTGCTACTCGATGAAAACCCAAAACCAACAAGGGATGAGATAAAAACAGCGATCTCTGGTATTCTATGCCGTTGTACAGGTTATCAGAAGATTATAGAGGCAATTCAGTCAGCCTCTGAAGAGGAGACGAGGTGACTTATGAGCGAAAAAACTAAAGAAAAAATGGAAACACAAGTAACATATGCAATTCCAGAACCAGAATCTTTCAAAAAGCTTGCAACAGAAGCAAAAGAGGTCAAAATTGAGTATGCCATAGTGGGTAAACCTTTGCCAAGAATTGATGCTAAGGATAAAGTTACTGGAAAATTGAAATTTATTGCAGATATAAAATACCCTGATGCCCTTTTTGGTGCAGTCCTCAGAAGTCCCTACCCACATGCCATTATAAAGAAGATTGATACATCAAAAGCTGAGGCTCAACCAGGAGTTGTGGCAGTGGTTACCGCAAAAGATATACCAGGCAGAAATAGTTGGGGAGCGATTATACCAGATCAGCCCGTTGTCTGCGGTGACAAGGTGCGTTACGTTGGGGATGCAGTTGCCCTTGTTGCAGCTGTCGACGAAAAGACAGCATTCAAGGCACTTGAGCTTATAGAGGTAGAATACGAGGAGCTGCCCGCAGTATTCTCCCCCGTTGATGCATTAAAAAGTTCTGCACCAAAAATCCATGAAACTGGCAACCTTATTACTACATCGAGGGTAATAAAAGGCGATGTAGAAAAGGGCTTTAGTGAGGCCGATATTATCATAGAAAGAACATACACAGTTCCTTTTTTGGAACATGCATATCTTGAGCCTGATGTAGCAATAGCCATTCCAGGGGATGATGGAACAATAACAGTCAAAGGACCCATGCAGGCGCCATTTACTGTTAGAAGGAATGTGGCACCTGTTCTTGGTCTACCTATAAATAGGGTGAGATGTATAGCTACACCACTTGGAGGAGGCTTTGGTGGTAAAGAGGATTCACCTATTGATACATGCGTCAGGGCAGCAGTTCTTGCATGGAAGACAGGCAGGCCTGTGCGATTGGAGTATTCTCGAGAAGAGATAATGGTCTCAACGTGCAAGAGGCATCCAATGATATTGAAGGTAAAGATAGGCGCAAAAAAGGATGGTACATTTACTGCCTTAGAAGGTGAAATATACAATGAGCAAGGGGCATATGCATCCCTTGGTCCAGTATTACCGCCTGCTGGAGGTGTCCATGCCCATGCTGTAGTGATGCTTGCAGGTCCTTATGAGATACCAAATGTGAAAGTGGAAGGATATCTTGTATATACAAACCATCCATACGGTGGAGCAATGAGAGGTTTTGGTGCACCACAAGCAAATTTTGCTCATGAATGCCTTGTAGATGAATTGGCAGATATACTCAAGATGGATCCGTATGAGTTGAGAATGAAAAATGCTTTCAAGCTCGGTTCAATAACGGCAACGGGTCAAGTTCTTGATCAAAGTGTTGGTTTAAGAGAAACAATGGAAGAGACAAAAAAGATTTTTAAATGGGATGAAAAAAGAAAGTCTATAGATGGTGCCTCCAATAAAACTAAAGGAAATAAAAGGAAAGGCTACGGTATGGCCATTGGCTGGTATAGAACAAGCATTGGCACCTCTGCTGATGGCTGTGGTGTGAATCTACATCTCATGGAGGATGGTTCTGTCATAGTTTATCAGGGGCTTGTAGAAATGGGGCAGGGTATGCATACAGGTATAGCACAGATTGCAGCTGAAGCACTCGGGATAAAATTGGAGGATGTAAGGATTGTAACACCAGATACAGATTCTGCGCCAGAGTCAGGACCGACTGTTGGTTCAAGGTCATTAACACTTATGGGTAATGCTATCATACTTGCTTCACAGCAGATAAAAGAGTCACTTTTTCTCTCTGCATCTGAACTTTTGAATATTCCGCCAGAGAATCTTGTTGCAAAGGAACGGTTTATCTATGACAGAAATAACCCACAGATTAGAATAGAGGTGAAAGAAGCTGCCAGAAGATGTATGGCATTGGGCAGAAGGCTTATAGGTCAAAGTTGGTATACACCGCCAAAGGCGACACTCGATCCCCAAACAGGCCAGGGAAATCCATATTTTGTATATACCTATGCAACACAGATGGTTGAGGTTGAAGTAGATATGGGGACTTATGAAGTGGAAGTAAAGAAGATAGCTGCAGCCTTTGACATAGGAAAGGGAATAAACCCATTACTACTTGAAGGTCAGATTGAGGGCGGAATTGGTATGGGATTAGGTTACGCAATCATGGAGAAGGTGATAATAGATAAAGGGATGATAAAAAATCTTGGTTTGAAGGACTATCTAATCCCGACCGCTTTGGATATGCCTGAGATAAAATCTCGTATATTAGAACATCACAATATTTTTGGACCATTTGGTGCTAAGGGTATTGGTGAGATGCCAAACATCCCGACACCTGCTGCTATTGCAAACGCAATAGCCAATGCTATAGGAACAAGAGTCTACGATCTGCCTATCGACTCAGAATCTATTTGGAAGGCAGTTCAACATAAGGAAAAACAATAGAAAGGATAGGGTAGCAGAAATGGTTCAATTTAGCGCCAATTTAAGTACCATGTTTATAGAGTATGATTTTATGGATAGATTTGAACATGCAGCAAAAGCAGGTTTTAAAGCAGTTGAATATATGTTTCCATACCTATATTCAAAAGAGGCGATAGCAGAAAAGTTAAAAAGATACGGGCTTATACAAGTGCTATTTAATCTACCTGCTGGAGACTGGAGTGCTGGTGAACGCGGTATAGCAGTAATTCCTGGGAGAGAGGAAGAGTTTCGTCAGGGTGTTAAACAGGCCATAGAATATGCAAAAATGTTAAATGTAACCCGTATTAATTGCCTTGTTGGCCTTACTCCAAAGGGCATCTCACTTGAAGAGATTAAAAACACACTTATAGAAAACTTGAGGTATGCTGCAGAAATGCTTCAGAGAGAACATATAAAGCTCCTCATCGAGGCGATCAATACAGTGGATATCCCAAATTTTTTCATATCTAACACAAAAGATGCCCTTAGTATACTCGAAGAAGTGGCCCATCCAAATCTTTTTATCATGTATGATGTATATCATATGCAAATTATGGAAGGCAATTTAACTGAAACAATAAGAAAACATATTAAAAATATTAAGCATATACAGATAGCGGATGTGCCAGGTAGGCATGAGCCAGGCACTGGCGAGATAAATTATACAAACCTTTTCCGTTTTATAGAAGAAGCTGGATACAATGGTTTTATAGGCTGTGAATACAGGCCACTAAATAAAACAGAAGAAGGTCTAGGATGGATCAAACCTTATTTATAGGAAAGAAAAAGGAGGGTAAATGGCAAATATAGGTTTTATAGGTTTAGGTATCATGGGACGGCCAATGGCAGGTCATATATTAAATGCTGGACATAACCTATATATATATGACAAAGTTGAGGCATGCATGTCTGAACTAATCAATAAAGGATGCAAGGCCTGTAAAAGTTCTAAAGAAGTGGCAGAGAATTCAGAGATTGTGTTTCTTATGTTACCAGATACCCCAGATGTAGAAGAAGCTCTTTTTGGCAAGGATGGTATTGTATATGGAATCAAAAAAGGTGGTATTGTTGTAGATATGAGCAGTATCTCACCGACTGCCACAAAGAGGTTTGCAGAGAAGTTACGTGAATATGGTGTGGAGATGCTCGATGCACCAGTGTCGGGCGGACAAATAGGGGCTGAAAACGCTACGTTATCCATAATGGTAGGTGGTAAAACTGAAATATTTGAAAAGATTAAGCCATATTTTGAGTTGATGGGTAAAAATATTGTACTTATTGGGGGTAATGGGGATGGACAGGTCTGTAAGGTAGCAAATCAAATGGTTGTTGCGATGACAATTGAGGCTATAAGTGAAGCGTTTGTGTTTGCATCAAAGGCAGGCGCAGACGTTAAGAAGGTCAGGGAGGCATTGCTTGGTGGCTTTGCAGGTAGTAAAATTCTTGAGATTCATGGTGAACGAATAATCAAGAGAAATTTTCAGCCAGGTTTTCGAATAAAGTTGCACCAGAAGGATTTGAACCTGGCGCTTCAGGCTGCAAGAGAGCTTGGTTTATCTCTTCCTAATACATCATTAGCGCTGCAGTTATTCAATGCAGTAGCAGCAGATGGTGGAATGGACCTTGACCACTCTGCAATGGTAAAGGCATTAGAGAAGCTAGCAAACCATACTGTAAAATAAGATCAAAATAAAAGGGTTTTCCAAATAAAATATCTATAAATAAAGATGAGAGGAGTTTTTATGGAAAGGATTAAAAATTATATTAATGGTGAATGGGTGACATCAGATACAGAAGTATACGGAGATGTCTATTGTCCTGCTACTGGAGAAAAAATAGCAGAAGTTCCTTTTTCAACAGCTTCTGATGTTGATAAGGCAGTAAAAGCAGCCAAAGAAGCGTTTTGGGATTGGAGATGCACACCACCTCTAACCAGGGCGAGATATTTCTTTAAGCTCAAAGAGATGTTTGAAAAAGCCTTTGAGGATATTTCAAGAATTCTTGTTCGTGAAGAAGGAAAAACCCTCGATGAATCAAGGGGCGAAGTCAGAAGGATGATAGAAAATGTAGAACATGCAACCGGAGTCACAACACTTATGACGGGCTATAATTTAGAGGACATTGCCCACGGGATAGATTGTACAGCAGAACGTCAGCCCATAGGGGTTTTCGGTGTGATCGCACCTTTTAATTTCCCAGCTATGGTACCATGGTGGTTTCTCCCTTATGCGGTTGTCTGTGGAAACACGTATATAGTGAAACCTTCAGAATTGGTGCCACTAACGCAGACACGTATTTTTGAGATCATAGATGAGTGTGGTTTTCCTGAAGGTGTTATAAATATGGTACATGGTTCAAGGGATGCTGTAAACGCTATGCTTTATCACCCTGATATCGCAGGCATCTCTTTTGTGGGACAAACTTCAACTGCCCGTTATATCTATAAGGTATGTGGGGAGACAGGTAAGCGTGTCCAATCATTAGGTGGGGCAAAGAATTTTATCATTGTTATGCCAGATGCTGAGCTAGATAAGGCTATCCCGTCTCTGATTACATCATTTTATGGATGTGCAGGTGAGAGATGTCTTTCTGGATCAGTGCTTGTTGCAGTTGGTGATGTTTATGATGAGCTTAAAGAGAAGTTTGTTGCAGCAGCAAAAAGATTGAAAGTTGGAAATGGCCTCGAAGAGGGTGTTCAGATGGGTCCAGTAATATCAAAAAATCATAAGGAGAAGGTACTTGGATATATTGAGAAAGGTATTAAAGAAGGGGCAGAACTTATACTTGATGGCAGGAATATTGTTGTTGATGGATATCCTAATGGATTTTTTATTGGCCCTACAATTTTCGATAATGTCACCCCAGAAATGAGCATAGCAAAGGAAGAAATCTTTGGTCCTGTTGTATCTATTATCAGAGTAAAAAATCTTGATGAAGCTCTGAAGCTGATTCAACAGAGCGAATATGGTAATGCTGCCTGTCTATATACAACGAATGGAAAGACTGCCAGAGAATTCAAATATAGGGCTACTGCAAGTATGTTAGGTATCAATCTAGGCATTGCTGCTCCCATGTCCTTTTTCCCATTTGGTGGAACAAAGAGCTCTTTTTTTGGAGATATAAAAGGGCAAGGCAGGGAAGCATTTCAATTTTTCACAGATACTAAGGTTGTGATACAGCGTTGGACATAAAATTAACTAATAAAATTGAAAAATGGAGGATACTATGGCCTTAAGCACTTTCGGTGCAATCATTGGTTTTGCGGCAGAGATTATAGAGGAAACGAAGTTATTTTGCAATGATATTAAAGAAAAAACAAAAAATCCACAGCTTAAGGAGGCAATACAGCATCTCATAAAAGAGTCAGAAAAATATTATTCGCTTATGGAGAAAACGAAAAGGGAAAATGTAACAGAGATGATTCTTGAACCTATAACAGGTTTTGAGAAGGAGGATTATATTTTAAACCTCGATGTGTTACCCAAAAAAGACGACGAGGATTTAATAGAGATACTTCTACTTCTTTTGGAGAGGGAAAGGCGTTTTTTTGAAGACGCCTCAAACAAGGTTTCACTTCCTGAAGTTGCAAGAATCTTAAGTAAAATTAGTCGCAAAAAAGAAGAGACTTTACACTTGCTTAATGATTTAAGGGGGAAACTGTCAACATAATTGTGTAAATTTCTTATAAAGGGGTAAATTAGGACGCACCTTCCCTATTTTAGTATGCCTCTAACTCATCTCCATCTTAAGTGATATAAATGCAAGGAGTAGATAACATGAGTTTTCTCCTGCCACTATTTCCATTGGTTTTGTCCTTCTTTTAAACTCTTTATTCAATCGCTCAATGATATCCATTTCTCCTCAGCGCCTTTTTCATAGACAATACATAGAAGATGGAACGTAGGTCATCCCTCCTTGAAACATGAACTCCCATCTTCTCCAATGCGGGTATTGTCTTCTATCCCCTATAACTATAAGTATCGTTTCTTTACTGCCATTTACTTCTGTTTATAAAGATTACGGGTATGCCTTTTTCAAATCAGTTGTTACACTTATTACCTATAAGTCTTTTACTTAAAATACCAGTTAGATACATAGTAGCCAAATCTTTCTGTCTTTATATTGTTTACCCTTTAAATGTAACCTGTGTCTTGAAATCTTTGTACGAACTGCCGTTACGGTAATTAGTGTTGTTGCCTTTATAACGAACATATTTGTCTCTACCTAAATAATGGGTGAGTTCATTCTCCATCAGATTTGTAAGGAATTTGCCGACAGTATCTTTTATATTTACACCGATGTATTCAAAAATTTTTGCAGGTATGTTTTCAACCTCCTTGATTAATGTTAATACTTCTGATACACTCACTTTTAGTTCCATGGATGTTCCTCCTTTTTAAAATTCTGTGATTATGG
>Ga0209508_1002091_pt1 | contig 13909 bp, 9 predicted proteins | sample AD_UKC129_MetaG_FD_184427 | JGI IMG/M metagenome (GOLD analysis project Ga0209508, IMG submission 184427) | Active sludge microbial communities of municipal wastewater-treating anaerobic digesters from Canada - AD_UKC129_MetaG (SPAdes) (version 2) | ecosystem: Engineered > Bioreactor > Anaerobic... | reverse complement strand
TATTAAAAAAAGCCGAAAAAGATATAAACAAGAAAATTCAGGTGAGTGCCATGAAAAATAATTTAAAAAAGAAAATATTCGTTATCACATCCTTATACATATTATTCCTAATCGGTTACGGAATTTTTGCCTTTTTCTGGCTAACAGGGAAGAATACAATCGTTGAATTATCTATATTTTTTGGTGTTTTAGCCTGCCTTGCAATCATAATAGCGGTTATCGGTGTTTATAATGCTAAAAAAATAGGTTTTTCATCAGCTAACCTGGAGAGTTCCCTAAAAGAAGCTTTAGGTGGAGACTTTACAGCATTAATTAAAGAAGATGCAGGAGAAATAAACGAGCTGGAAAAGGATTTTAATGCATTGCTCGATATGTTAAACAATTCGATAAGACAACTGTCACTGAATATAAATAAAATATCTTTTGCAGCGAATACCCTTGAAGTTACCACAAATCAGATGAGTAAAGGGTTCGAAGATATTGTTAATCAGATAAACTCTGTTGCCGCTGCAAGCGAAGAAATGTCTATTACCTCAGGGGAAATTGCCAAAAACTGTGTCGTTGCAGCACAGAGTTCAGAAAAGGCAAGCAGTGCTGCCATAACAGGAGAACAGGTCATCCATAGCATTGTGGAGGCAATGAAAAGAATAGGTGAAAGGGTAAAAGAATCGGCAAAGGTAATAAAAAGCTTAGGTGAAAGGTCAGACCAGATAGGTGAGATAGCGGCCATTATCGATGAGATTGCAGACCAGACAAACCTTCTTGCATTAAATGCAGCCATTGAGGCAGCCAGGGCAGGAGAGCATGGAAGGGGTTTTGCCGTTGTTGCCGATGAGGTAAGAAAGCTTGCAGAAAGGACTTCAAAGGCAACAAAAGATATTAGCATTACCATAAAAACAATGCAGTCAGAGACAAAGGCCGCTGTGTCTTCAATGGAAGAAGGCGTAAAAGAGGCTGAAAAAGGTGCAGAGGAAACGGATAAATCCAGTGCAACCCTAAAAGATATACTCCATCAGATAAATAACCTTGCAAGTCAGATAAACCAAATTGCCGTTGCGTCTGAACAGCAGACCGCCACAACAAATGAGATTTCCAACAACATACAGGAAATTTCAAAGATCATGACAAATGCCCAGAAAAACATCGTGGATAATGCAGATGCATCAAAATTGATTGCCAACCTTTCCCTTGAACTCAATAAAATAATACAGAAATTTAAGCTCATTGAGGTAAATCAAAATGTAAACAGAGGCACTGCACAAGAGGCAGAGGAGCTCCTTCATCAGGCAATTAAATACTATAAAACACATGGTAAAGAAAAGGCTTTCAAGGAATTCAATGATAGGCAAGGTCAGTTTGTAAAAAAAGACCTATACATTTTTGTCCAAGATGAAAACGGCAAATTATTTGTTAACCCATTTAACACAGCACTACTTGGAAAATCGTGTTTTGAATTAAAAGATGCAGAAGGCAAATATTTTGTAAAAGAGATGATAAATACGGCAAAGAAAAAGGGGTCAGGGTGGGTAGATTATAAATGGATGGATCCTACAACAGGTAAAGTATCTTTGAAATCTGCATATTGTTTAAAGGTAGATGACTATATCTTTTCGTGTGGGATATATAAATAGAAAATTTTAATTTTCAGAGATAATAGCCCTATCTATGGAGAATAAAAATTTTTGACTTCATTTAATGAAATCAATTTTCTGCCGATAAAATTAGAGATGAAAATTTCTGCTTATCAACCTGCTAATTTTTCTAAAATAAACGAACCTGATAGTGGCAAAATAGGCGCCATATCTTTTACAGAAAAGAGTGCGGTTTTTTTTACAGATATAGTGGGCTCCACAGAATTTTTTAAGTTATACGGTGATGAACACGGCAAAAAAATGCTACATAACCATTACAACGTTGCATCCTCAATCATAAACAGGTTTAATGGCCGTATAATAAAATTTATCGGCGATTCAATAATGGCTTACTTTAAAAACCCCTTCAATGCCTTAAAGGCAGCCATAAATCTCCAACAAAAGGTTCAAACACAAAACAAACAATCACAGGCATTACCGGTCAGAATAAGAATTGGCATTCATTATGGAAACGTCCTTTTCGAAAAGGACGACATTTACGGAGATGTAGTTAATGTCGCCTCAAAACTAACAGATATTGCAGAAGGGGATAAAATATACATATCCAACGAATTGTATAATCAAGTTAAGGATGCACCTTTTGTCCATTTTGAAATGATCGAGGGCACGGCAAAAAAAAATATACCCGATGAATTTATTGTTTACTCTGTATCGTGGGACGAAGAGCTCATTTTAGATAAAGAAAATATAGTCTTTTTTATAAGTCCTATTCCATTACCCGAGAACAGCCCTTTTCACAATTTCTGGAAAAACTTCATACACTATGACGATATATTTCTAAAGGATAAAATAAAAAAGGTAAACATTTCTAAAAACGATGCTTTAGTATTCTATCTGAAAGACCATTCCTGGATGTTTGATATTGCAAAATATATAATTGATTCTTTTAAAAAAGATGTAAAACTTATAAAAGATACAGGCATTGTCCCTGTTTATTTTTTAATTGACAACACAAATGATATAAAAAAGGATGTTGAACTTTTTGAAGAACATAAAAATTATATTAGTCCAGGCTACATACATATATCAGAAGATGCCTTCGTAGCAACAGGCAATATAGACATTGCATTAGTCGAAAAGCCCCCTATTATTTCATGTTCAAAAAAATTTTACCGCCTGCTATATCCAGCTGAAAAAAAGACAGAAATTGAACCGTTCTATTTTGGATATATTTTAACAGAAGGTCCTTATCGCCCTTGTTTTTATTGTGGCAGTAAACAACACAAACCCATTAACTGCCTTACAAAAAATTTACCGGAGACTACAGGGGCAACAAATAAAATTGGCTATGTCCCCATAGATCGAATAAACAGGCTTTTTTTTAACCTAACAAAAGAATTTAAAAACTCGGAAATAATCATTACAAATAGTGAGGATGAACAAAAGTTTGCATACGAGGCATTTTTTGAACCTACAAGGGTCTTTCAATTAAGATTTTTAAGAACCATCTGGAATTGCTCAGAGATAGACTGGGCTAAGGCAAAAAATACAATCAGTGAAAATGAAGGTGGCTTAGTATGGCTTGCCCAGGATTCTTTGCGCATCTGTGATTATGAAAATGTAGAGGCATGCCTGAAAAAGGCAATAGAAAACACACCGAATAACTTCAGGATTTACTGTATATATGGCTTACTATCCATTGAAAAAGAAGATATGGAAAACGCAGAAGTATATTTAAAAAAGGCCATAAAATATGCAAAGAATAGAATACAAAAGGATTATCTAAATCTTTTACTTGCCCGCCTGTATTATGAGGAAAATAGACTTAACGATGCATGGAAGGTTATAAATGATTTAATTTTTCAGGACCCTCTTTGCCTTGATGCCCATTATCTAAGTATCAAAATAGACCTAAAGATGGAAAAGCACTCTAAGGCTATGGTTAGTTTAATGGATTTAATACACGATGACAGGGATTATTTTATATACGCTTATATGGACTGCGAATTGTTTCCATACAGAGAACTAATTACAGAAACCCTTGAAAAAATATTTAAAAAGGTAAAGGAAAATGCCATGGAGTTGTCAGGGGAGGCAGAAAAAGAATTTATAGATTCAAAAGACTTTATGGATACACATACTGTTTCAGATTTAGAAGGCATTTCAGTTAAAATAAAACAACTTATCGAACAGAACAGTTTTTTCGGCTATTTGGATGCAATACACCTATCACACATTGTTAAGTCCCAGATTCATAATAATTTAAAGGAAAAAAGGGAGGGGCTGAAAATAAAACTCAAAAAAATTTCTCAACGGATCGAAAAAGGTCTAAAAAAGATACAAAGTGTGAAATACAAAAGGCTGGCCCATGAATATAAAACACTGCTGGAAAAATTTTCTGAAGAAATTAATAGGGCATCTAAAAATATATTAAAGGCCTCTTTTGGTGAATTAACAAATATAGGTGCCCTTTACAGAAATATAGATGAAGAGCTGACAAAAATAGAAGAAAAACTGGAAAATCTCTTATTTTTAGACAAAGTCTTAATATCTATAAACACCTTTACAACGTATATAATTTTCTCCCTTACAATAGTTTTTATAATGGCTACCATTATTATTCCATCTTTGGCATACTATTTAAACACAGTCTTTTTTAAATTAGGGTTTACTACTCCTTTAGAAGAGATGGATTATAAAAGATATACATTTTTATGGGGTGGTATTCTGGGTTTTATTCTCTCCATCTATGCATCGGTTAGGAAGTTTTTAAAATATCCCTTCTTTCATTGAATTCTGACACTAAAAACCTTATTATGTAATTAATGGAATTATTTGAAAATTTAGATTTTTCTCGCAAAGACAAGAAAAAACCATTAGCCGATAGGGTAAGGCCAAAGACATTAAAGGAATTTTTCGGCCAGACACACATCCTCGGCGAAGGTAAGATTCTTAAGGTGCTTTTAGAAAAAAAAGAAATCCCCTCCATGATCTTCTGGGGGCCCAGCGGTGTAGGAAAAACAACACTGGGATGGCTTATTGGCAAGCACCTTGATCTGCCCTTTTTCTCCGTAAGCGCTGTCAATATTGGCATCAAAGAGGTAAAGGATATAATACAAAAGGCAAAATCACGAAAGATTGTGCTTTTTGTGGATGAATTTCACAGGTTTAATAAACTCCAGCAGGATACATTTTTGCCTTTTGTAGAAAGGGGGGACATAATACTCATTGGGGCTACAACAGAAAATCCGTCTTTTGAGATAATTACCCCACTTCTCTCGCGGATGCGTATAATAAATCTTAACCCCCTTTCAAAAGAAGATCTCATTAGCATTATAAAAAGGGCAATATCTGAGGATGATGAATTAAAAAAAATACCTGCAAAGATAGAGGAGGAGATCATAGAAGAACTTGCTATCCTGGCCGATGGAGATGCAAGAAAGGCATTAAATTTACTGGAAGTTTGCTACTCAATGATAAAAGGTGCAAAAAAGGATATGCCTGTGATAGACCACGAAGTTTTACAGGAGGCGTATCAGAAAAAGATTGTTATGTACGACAAAAAAGGGGAGATGCATTATGATCTGATAAGCGCATTACATAAGAGCATGAGAGGCTCTGACCCTGATGCAGCCCTTTACTGGCTTGCCCGTATGATAGAAGGGGGTGAGGACCCATTGTATATTGCAAGGCGAATGGTCAGGTTTGCCTCAGAAGATGTTGGCAATGCAGACCCCAATGCACTAATTATTGCAATGGCTGCAAAAGAGGCCTTTGAATTTATAGGCCCTCCTGAAGGGTACCTTGCCCTTGCCCAGGCTTGTATTTATCTTTCTTTGTGCGAAAAGAGTAACGCCGTCTATAAGGCATATAATGCGGCAGTCCATGATGTTAAAAAACTTCCTGATTATCCTGTGCCAATGCATATCAGAAACGCACCTACAAGGCTCATGGAAGAAATGGGATACGGCAGAGGCTATCTGTATAACCATAATTTTAAAGACGCCATTGTCGACCAAGAATATTTTCCAGAAGAATTAAAGGATAGAAGATACTATTTTCCAACGGAGAGGGGTTTTGAAAAAAAACTAAAGGATTTTATGGAAAAGGTAAAAGAGATTAAAAGAAAAAACCCACAAGGCAGGTAAATATATCCTTGAATCTATCTTTAAAACTCTTCTCCTTTGCCTCTTTATGTTCCCCGAACTCTTTTGAGAGTTCTTCAATAAGTCTTTTCTGATTTTCCGTAAGATTTGTGGGTACTACAAGGTTTAGATACACATGCTGATCCCCTCTGCCATAACCGTTATGTTTTTGAACTCCAAGCCCTTTAATCTTAATTACCTTTCCTGGCTGGGTTCCAGGGGGAATATAGAGCTTTGTAGTCCCCTCTATTGTGGGCACATCTATTTCTCCTCCAAGACACATGGTAGGAAAACTTACATTTACCCGGACAATAATGTCATCTCCTTCGCGCTCAAAGACAGGATGTTCTTTTACATTTAAAACAATATACAGATCACCGGGATGGGTATCTCCTCTACCATATGCACCTTCACCCCTTACCTTTAATCTCATACCTGTCTCAACACCGGGAGGTATCTTTACTTTTATCTTTTTCTTTGTCTTTATAAAGCCTCTGCCCTTGCATGTTTTGCATGGATCTTTTATTATATATCCCTCACCACCACAGTACTCACAAGTTCTATTTATGGTAAAAAAACCATGGGTGTATCTAACCTGACCCTTCCCACCGCATACCCTGCATACAATCGGTTGAAAACCTGGCTCGACCTTTGAACCATTACAGGCAGGGCATTGTTCTTCCTTTGGTATCTCGATCTCTTTCTCTGTGCCGAATACTGCCTCTTCAAACTCTATCTCAAGGTTATATCTTAGGTCATCTCCCTTTTTAGACCTCTGCCTCCTTGTTTGGGTGCCGAAAAAATCATTAAAAAGGTCGTTAAATACACTTTCAAAATTGCCCTGAAAACCGAAATCAAAAAAAGAGCCCATATTATCTGCTGTGCCATATCTGTCGTATCTCCTCCTTTTTTCAGGGTCACCTAAAACCTCATAGGCCTCGTTTATTTCTTTGAACATCTCCTCTGCCTTCTTATCACCAGGGTTTCTGTCAGGATGGTATTTAAGGGCGAGCCTTCTGTAGGCCTTTTTTATCTCTTCATCGGTGGCACCGGGCGAAACTTCAAGTATCCTGTAATAGTCTTTTCCCATGGGTATTTAACCTTATTCTTTTTGGGCATTAATGTCTGGTTTTTTTGAAACAGTGACCATGGCCGGTCTTATCAATCTTCCATTAAGCATGTAACCCTTCTGTAATTCAGACAATACAATATCAGACTCTACATCATCCCTTTCTTCCTGATAGAAAGCCTCATGGAGGTTGGGGTCGAATTTTTTACCTACGGCCTCAACCCTTGATAAACCTGCCCTTTCCAGCACCCTTAAAAATTCATTGAGCACAAGGCTTACCCCTTCATGGATCCCCTTATAATCATTCGTCTTTAAAGAATGGTCAAGGGCCCTCTCGAGGTTGTCAATTACAGGCAATAGTTCTTTTATTAAAACCTCGTTACCAAATTTTAGGAGGTCCTGTTTCTCTTTGTTTTTTAATTTTTTAAAGTTTTCGAAATCTGCCTGGAGATAAAGCAACCTTTCCTGAAGGGTCTTTATGACCTCTTCTTTTTCTTGAAGCTGCCTTGTCAATTCTTCGAGCTGTTCATCCTTTTTCTTTTTCTTTTTATGCTCCTCGTGTTTTTGTTCCATTTTTATCTCTGTATCTTCATTTTCCTTTGTAAATTTCTGTTCTTTTTCCTTCTCATCTTTTATATCCATAGCCTGACCTCTCACATTGTTCTTATTATATCACTTACTGTTTTAGCAGTATAATTTACTATTGGGATTATACGGGAATAGTCCATCCTAATAGGACCTATAACCCCTAATATGCCTAAACTCTTATCTGTAATCTTGTATGTAGAGGTAATAATACTAACATTCTTCATCTCTTTAATATCGCTTTCAATGCCTAAAATTACGTTTATACCTTCTTCTTTCAAGCACTTGTCCAGTAGTCTTAAGAGCTTTTCTTTTTTTTCTAATGCCTTAAAAAGTTCTTTCAGACTCTCTATATCTGCAAACTCAGGAAAACCCATTATTTTAGATGTCCCGTCTATATAAATCTCTCTTTTATCCTTTGCCTCTAATATCGTTTCTATACTATCCTTAATCTTTGAAAGGATAACGTTGAATCTGGTCTTGTCGTGCTCGAGGTCTTTTTCTAATTCCCATTTAAGGGCATAAAAAGGGATGCCTTCAAAACGTTTATTAAGATACATCTTCATGGTCATGAGAAAATCCATATCAAGGTGTTCACCGGCATCCACATACCGCGTATGAACAGTGCCTGCAGAGGTAACAAAAACAACAAGGATATTGTTTTTAGACATCTTTACAAATTCTATTTCTTTAAAAAGCATGGTATCTATTTTAGGCTCAACCACTATGCTTGTATATCTTGAAATCGCTGCTAAAGTTCTTGATGCGTCCACCATTACCTCTTCAATATAATGGTAACGGGGTTTTAACATGCCTTCCAAGGCCATTACTTCTTTTTTTCTGGGAAACTCAGAGTATTTTAACCTGTCGATATAATACCTAAAGGCCTTATTTGTGGGAACCCTCCCAGATGCTGCATGGGGTTTGTAAAGAAAACCCATTTTTTCAAGGTCTACCATGACATTCCTTATGGTAGCCGAACTCCATCTGTTCATCATGCCTTTTGCAATAGACCTCGAACTTACAGGCTCTGCATGGTTGATGTAGTCTTCTATTATATATAGAAGGATATTTCTTTCCCTTTCTTTTAAAATTTCCACAATAATCCCCTTAACCTTTATAGAAATAAATTAATTACATATGAAGGCTTTGTCAAGGAATTGATATAAAAGCCCATGGAAGGAGCTCTCCTTCATCCCTTTCCCTTAATGCATAAAAATTAAGATTAATCGGGCTGTCTCTCATTACCTTTAAAAGGCTCTCACCTTTTGACAATCTCAATACTATATCCGACACTTTTCTATCTCCCCTGGCAAACACGGCTTGCAAAAAAGAAAATTTTATAGATTCATGGGTAAAGATGGCATTATCTATTTTGTCTATAGATTTTTTAAGATATGAAATCTTTTCCTTTAGCGTTTCCATGTGCTCCATTGGTTGTCTTTGAAAAGGGGTTGCAGGCTTAGGCACAAAAGGGCTTATATGAACGGTAATGTTTCCTATTGCCTTTTTCTTTATACCCTGTTTTAGCATTACATGTTTTATTTTCTTTGTAATATCTACAATCGCCTCAACATCTTTTTTTGTCTCCTTTGGTAAGCCAACCATAAAATAAAGTTTAAGATGAAAGGACTTTAATGCCATCACCTCGTTTATTCTTTCTAAGATTTGTAAATCCTTTATGGGTTTACCGATAAATGCCCTTAAATGTTCACTCCCTGCCTCAATACCAAAGGTTAGTGTCTTTATGCTGTCCTTTACCATTTCAATAACAGATAACGGGGTCTTATCTATTCTCAATGAAGGAAAATGCACTGATATGCCTTTTTTTCTAAAAGCGGCGATGACCTCTTCAAGATTAGGATGAAAGCTTAAACCGCCTCCTATTATACCAACATCTTCTACATCATATGGCGTATAAAGATTTTTATCGTAGATAAATTTGTATAAGTTTCCTATAAGACAGAACGGGCATCGTGAAGGACAGCCCCTTGTGCCCTCCAGTAAAAACATTCTGGAAAACTCAGTATTATCAGTGATAATCAAAGATTTTGCAAGGTTATCACCGTTATATCTTTTTATAGATACGTGAAAATTTTCAGGTTCAAACTTAGAGATGGTACCGTCTTCATTATAAATAACCTTTAATTTACGGGGATTATAAACCCAGGCATTGGTGCTTAGCTCCTCAATGATATCGGATCTTTTTTTGAATTTATTATTTATATATGTTTCCATGAATTCTTCGATAATTGCCTCTATATCACCTAAAAGGAAAAGGTCAAAAAAACCGTGAATAGGCTCAGGATTTGCCATAACCAATGGTCCACCCGCCACGATAATGGGCTCATTTTCTTTTCTTTCCTTTGAATTGATATTAATATTCGATGCATTAAGGATTTTTACAACATTTACATAATCAAGCTCAAAAGAGAGTGTAAAAAACACCAGTTCAAAGGATTTCAAAGGCCTTTTGCTTTCCATTGACAGCGGGGATAAATCTTTTTCAAAAAACACCCTTTCACATACAACTTCTGGTATATCGTTTAATGTCTTATAAAGTAAATGGAGGGCAAGATTGGACATCCCCACGTAATAACTATTTGGAAATACAATGGAAACAGGAATTTTTCCCCTCCAATTTTTAATACAAACTCCAATCTCTTTATAAGATTTTGATGCCCTATCTTTTTTCAACATTACTACTTCCTGGCCACGATAAAGATAGAATAGGCATAGTCGATTCCAAAGGTCTTAAATAAAAAACCTGTTATAAAGACTTTAAAAAAATACCTGTGGAAGGCATCATTATAAGACCTATAAATCTCCTCAATTTGATAACCTGAAAGGTTTAATATGCCGCTTAGCTCATCATAGGCATAGAATGTTTTGTGCGTTGCATCTCTCATAAATCTCGAAGGGTTAAATATATTTGGCGTTGAAACAATTATGAAGCCGTTCTTTTTTGTAAGCCTGTGAAGTTTTTTTAAAAGATTAATTCCATCTTCCAAGGATAGATGTTCTATTACTTCAAATAATAAGATGGCATCGAAATCTTCCTTTATATCTGATAGGTCATAATAATCGTGGTAAATACTTTTGTCAATATCCATACTTTTATAGTCGATGCTTATCCCTAATTTTTTTATCTCATTCTCTGCACCCCTAAAACCTGCTCCCACATCGAGGACTCTCATACCGTCTCTTAGAAATCTCTTAAAAAGAACAGACCTTCTTTTAATTAACGGTATGTGCCATACATCTTTGTATCTTTTATGAATGAGTTCCCTAAATTCAAAGATTTTTGACCATTCAAGGACCGTATCTTTATTTTCCATCTTTTGCCTCAGATAGTATCCTCTCTATCTCCTGGGCATTTCTTTCCATTGTGAATGATTGGACCTTTAGTCTTGCATTCCTGCCCATTGCCTCCATCCTTTCTCTATCCATCAATGCCATTAATGCACCCCTTAATCCTTCAATATTACGGGGTTCATCTATAACAAAGCCTTCTTGTTCTGTAACAAGGGTTGATGCCCCATTCCATCTCGTTGTAATCACTGGCAATCCAGATGCCATAGCCTCCATGGTTGTCAGTGAGCAGGCGTCATAAAATGTGGGGTGCACGAGAAAATGGGATTCCATGTATGTAAGCTCTGGATGAGCTGTCTCACCTGTAAATAAAACATGCCCTTTCAGCCCTTTTTTCTCTATTAACCTCGTATACCTTTCTTTTTTCCCCCTGCCCATAACAATAAGCAAAATATCCCTTCTTTCTTTTATAAGACCTTCTAATGCATTAAGTAGTGGCGATAATCCCTTTAATCTGAAGTTTCCTGCTGAAAAAAGTATCCTTGTCTTACCACTGTCTTTTATTTTTTCTCCCATCTTGAATCTCTCTGTATCTACACCGTTATATACAACCTCTATTTCGTCTTCCAGTATATTATAAGAGTCTATCATGTGTTTTTTTATCATATGGGATATGGCTATGATTTTTTTATAACTTTTATTTCTTATAGGATATTCTGAAATCCATTTCTGTATACGCTGATGGATGCTTGTCTTTAAGGCAAATGCCTTCAGGGCCTTCTCAATGGGATTATCATAGCTTTCTATCTCTCTTTTCATCCAGACCTTATGAACGCCACCGTGACTTTGATACACATCAAGCTCTATTGTATTTCCAAAACCTAATACAACGTCAGGGTTAATGTTTTTTACTATTTTTTTGTGTTCTAAGGCAAAAAAAAGGGTTCTTAACCACTTCGGATATCTTATTGAATTGACCTTTATTAACTTAATGTCTTCAACGGATATACCATTACTACATATAACAAAAACCTCGTGACCTTTTTTAGAAAGCCTTTGGGACAGGTCAAAGGCATATCTTTCTGCACCCCCTTTTTTTGGGTCAAAATTGTATATGGCAAGACCGATCTTCAATATTTTAAATTACTCTATTTTTTTGAGGGATTCCAGATTCATCCCAGCCCCTTAATCTATAGTATGCTGCCTTCATCTGCTCTAATGCCTGTTTTGTGATGACATTTTTATCTTTTCCAATGGGTTCTTTAAAAAACCTTTCTGGAAGATTGTCGTCTTTTTCCGTCATGCCCTCTCTTATATTAAATAATCTTGTCACATCCTGAATATTAGACGCAATTTCTGAAAGCCCCTTTTTATTTAACTCCATACCTGTTACCATTTTTATTATCCTTCCCAGTTCTTCCCATCCATACATATCCCTATAAAATCTGCACAGAATCAGTGCATCGTGGAGGTTGAGCCTATCTTCAAAATCTATAAAAAGATTTGCCATATCTTCTTTATTATCATTATCTACCATACCTGCAAGCTCTGCCCTGAAAAAGGTAGACCTTAGATGACACGCACCTCTGTCCGATGTAGCATAAGCAAGCCCCATACCTTTAAAATACCTCGGATCATATCCTGCCGGTTCCATGCCTTTTACATGGATAGCCATGTCCTCCATGTTAAATGTTTTTGCAGCGTATACTATGCCTTCTGCTAAAATGCTACCAACGCCTCTTTTGTATGCCATATCCTTTAAGAGTTTTGCTATTGCATCTGTATCACCATAGTCTATTTTCTCTTCTATTTTGCCTTTTTTAGATGCCTCTATTGCAAAGGCACATAGATTTCCTGCACTTATCGTATCCAGTCCAAGTCTATCAGATAAGTCATTTAAAAATATTATATCTTCAAGGTTCTTTATAAGACAGAGACCTCCATAGGCATATAATGTCTCGTATTCAGGTCCCTCAATCTTTAAACCTGCATATTTACCTTTGTCTATTTTCGTCATCCTTCCGCAGGCAAGTAGACACATATAGCAGGCATGGGGTTTTACGGAAAAATCTTTATGGAGTGTTTCACCACTTATTGATTCCCAGCCTTCCATCTTCCCATCGTGCCAGTAGCGAGAAGGAAAGGCCTCTACATGATTTATTATAGACACAAGACCTGGAGTGCCTATCCTTTTATAAGACCTTGATGAAGGATGGTCTTTGACCTTTTTTTTCCATTCATCACGGAAATGTAAAATAGCTTCATGGTCTGCAACATTTCTTTTTTTATTTCCATAAAATGCAATGCCTTTTACATTTTTAGCACCGAGAACAGCACCCACACCAGTTCTGCCTGCACACCTCCATTTGTTGTTTGTTATGTTTGCAATGCGAACAAGCCTCTCACCTGCAGGGCCAATTACTATTACCCCTAATCTTTTCTCTTTTATAGATGTTTTTATTGCCTCCTCTGCACTGTATGTATCTGTTCCCCAGATATCCTTTGCATTGCAAAACCTCACATCTTTATCTGATATCTCAAGATAGACCGGCCTTTTACTTTTTCCTTTTAACACAATTGCATCATATCCCGTTCTACTTATGTATTCTGCCACATTTCCACCAGAATACGAATGGGAGATTATACCTGTAAGGGGACTTTTTGTTATCACGGCGTATCTGCTTGAACCCCATATACCCGTATCATTTATAGGCCCTGTGAGCACAATGAAATGGTTTTCTGCTGATAAGGCATCTATGCCTGGCTTGTTTAGCCTGTACATAAGATATGCACCAAAGCCCTTTCCACCTAAAAAACGCATGTAAACCTCATCGGGAATCTTTTCAACAGAAAAATTACCTTCCGTTAAATCGACGATGAGTATCCTGTTAAAAAAGCCAGTCATCCTTCAACCTTCCTGTATATAAGATTTTTAATAAAAGATTAATATATTATTCTAACATCCTTAAAAATATAATGCCAATATTTTACCGAGAAAATTTACACATGGCCCTTAGCTTTAATTCGAAAAACATATCTTACATTTTTTCACTATTAAGAAATTTTCCTCAACCACAATTATTAAATTAAATTATCTTGACCGATTGTTTTTAACAGAATATAATGGAAATGTGAAGAAAAAACCAATATTTCCACTAATAATATTATTCCTTTTTCTGGGTCCTTTTCAAGCCTTTTGTTCAGAT
>Ga0209508_1002090_pt1 | contig 13912 bp, 16 predicted proteins | sample AD_UKC129_MetaG_FD_184427 | JGI IMG/M metagenome (GOLD analysis project Ga0209508, IMG submission 184427) | Active sludge microbial communities of municipal wastewater-treating anaerobic digesters from Canada - AD_UKC129_MetaG (SPAdes) (version 2) | ecosystem: Engineered > Bioreactor > Anaerobic... | reverse complement strand
CGAAAAACGGAACGCGCCAAAGGGGAATGCGGCCACGCTGCGCCCGACGACTGACGACTGACGCCGCCTACTCTACTAGGTTCATGGGTTCAAAGCGCGAAATTCCATTTGGGAGAATTCTCTCCCCGCAAACAGCGCGGGGCGAGGGAATACGACAACGCGAATTTGGAACTTCGCGTCAACGCGCCGGCGCGCTACATTGCGCTCATCGAAATCATCGAACCCATCCAATGCCCGTACTGCGGGCAGATGTTCGACCTGGCGGTGGATACCAGCGTTGCGTCCCAGCGGTTTACCACCGACTGCGAGATCTGCTGCCGGCCCATGCGGTCACTGTCGAATGCGAGCCGGGTGAAATTCTGAGCTTGGACGTAACCGAAGGATAAGGCAGTCTCACGCCATGCAAGACTTCGCCACGAAAGTTCTCTGGGTTTACATCGTGTTGCTTGTCGTTGGTGGTCTCATCGGATTCTTCAAGGCCGGAAGCCAGGTCTCTCTCGTCACGTCCATCGCCTTCGCCGGCTTGCTGATGTTGACCGCCATTCCGAACCTGCTCGCGCCGGACACCGGCCGGATTATCGCGGACATTCTCATGGCGGCGCTCTTTGTCGTCTTCGGCGTGCGCCTCTCGAAGACGAGACGCTTCGTACCGTCAGGCATGATGCTCGTCATCACGCTCGTCGCGCTGGTTCTTCGGCACATTTGATTCGGGATCGTGCCTGAAACATCGCTGCCCATCCGGGAAATCCAACCGCAGATCATCGAGGCGCTCCGGAGCCGCAATCGCCTCATCCTCTCGGCACCGACCGGTTCCGGCAAAACCACCCAGGTGCCCCAAATGCTCCTCGAATCCGGATCCCTCGGGTCCGGACAGGTGATCATCCTCCAGCCCCGCCGGATCGCCGCCCGATTGCTCGCCGCACGCGTCGCCCAGGAACTCGGCGTCCCGCTCGGACGCGAAGTCGGCTACCAGATCCGGCTGGAAAACGTCACGTCCAGCGCCACCCGCATCCGCTTCGTCACTGAAGGCGTTCTGCTGCGGCAGATGATCGACAACCCCGCCCTGCCCGGCGTCTCGGCGGTGCTCTTCGATGAATTCCACGAACGCCATCTCTACGGCGACATCACGCTCGCCCGCGCGCTGGACCTCCAGGACCGCGAACGGCCCGACCTCCGCATCGTCGTCATGTCCGCAACGCTCGACACGGATCTGCTCGCACCCTACCTCCAGCCCTGCGCGGTGCTGACTTCCAGCGGACGCACGTTCCCGGTCGATATCCGTTACGCCACGCAGCCTTCCTACGCGGACAAACGCCCCGTGTGGGATCAGGCCGCGGATGCCTTCGCCGAATACGTCCGCTCCGGCGGCAGGGGCGACGTGCTGATCTTCATGCCGGGCGGGTTCGAAATCTTCCAGACGATCCAGGCCCTGCGACAAAGGAGCGAGTCCAGGGGATACCTCCTTCTTCCGCTGCACGGCGAACTGCCGCCGGCCGAACAGGACGCCGCCGTCGCGCGGCATGCGCCACCCAAGGTCGTCGTCGCCACCAACGTTGCCGAAACCTCGCTCACGATCGACGGCATCCGCCTGGTGATCGATTCCGGACTGGCCCGGATTCCGCGTTACGACCCGTATCGCGGCATCAACACGTTGCTGGTGGAACGAATCAGCCGATCATCAGCCGATCAGCGCGCCGGCCGGGCGGGACGCACCGCCCCCGGCGTCTGCATGCGCCTCTGGTCGCGCGACGAACACGAGCATCGACCGGAGCAGGAACTGCCCGAGGTCAAACGCCTCGACCTTGCCGAAGTAGTGTTGACACTGAAAGCCGCGGGTGTTCAGGACCTGCGCAAGTTTCGCTGGCTGGAACCGCCCTCGGAACAAAGCCTGGCACATGCAGAGGAACTCCTGACGGACCTGGGCGCGCTGCGTCCCGTGCCGGCGCCCGCGAGCGCCGGCACCTTGCTGGAGATCACACCCATCGGCCGAAAGATGCTTTCCTTCCCCGTGCATCCGCGTTACGCCCGCATGCTGCTCGCCGCCCAGGAATACGGCTGCGTTCACCAGGCGGCGCTGGTGGCGGCGCTGACACAAGGACGCGACCTGCTGTTGCGCGGCGTGGACAAGGGAACGCTGGAGGCGCGGCGCGATCTGCTCGGAGAAAAGGCGACATCCGATTTCTGGATCCTTATGCGGGCATGGAACTACGCCGCAAAGAACCAGTTTCGCGTCGAGGCCTGCCGCAGAGTCGGCATTCATGCGGTAACCGCCCGGCAGGTCGGCCCCTTGTTCGAACAATTCCTGCGCATCGCGCGCGACGAAGGACTCGACACCGAACCGCGCGAGATTCAGGACGAGGCATTGCAGAAATGCGTGCTGATCGGGTTTTCCGATCGTGTCGCCCAGCGGCTGGACCAAGGCACGCTGCGCTGCGAACTCGTTCATGGCCGCAGGGGCGTGCTCGCCCGCGAAAGCGTTGTCCAGCACGCGCCGCTCTTCGTCGCCGCCGAAGTCCGCGAGGTCGAAGGCAAGGACAAAGAGGTGAACACGATTCTGTCCCTCGCAACGGCCATCGAACCGGACTGGATCCGGGAACTGTTCCCGGACGACATCCGGACGGAATTCAAGGTCGCGTTTGATGCGTCGCAAAAGCGGGTGGTGGCCGCCGAGTTGTCCCGGTTTCGCGGACTGGCCCTTTCGGCCCGGCGGGTGGAACCGCCGCCGGCCGATGCCGCCGCCTCCCTGCTCGCAAACGAAGTGATCGCCGGCCGGCTGGTTCTCAAGCACTGGGACCATTCCATCGAGCAATGGATCCTGCGCTTGAACCTGCTCAGCCAATGGTGTCCCGAGTTCAACCTCCCGCCGATCACCGAAGAAGACCGCCGCCACCTGATCGAACAGATCTGCCACGGCGCCGTGGGCTACAAGGACATCAAGGACCGCGAGGTCCGGCCGGTGGTGACGTCGTGGCTTTCTCCCGCTCAACGCGCATTGCTGGATCAACACGCGCCGGCGCGGCTGCGCCTTTCCAACGGAAGAACGCCGAAAGTGGCATACGAACCGGGCAACCCGCCGCACATCGCCATGCGGATTCAGGAACTGTACGGCGTGACCTCAACGCCGAAGATCGCCGCGGGCCGGGTGCCTGTCCTTGTCCACATCCTCACGCCGGGAATGAAACCGGTGCAGGTCACCCAGGACCTTGCGAACTTCTGGCGCGAACATTACCCGCGCATCAAGTCCGAGCTCCAGCGCCGCTACCCGAAACACGAATGGCGATAACGGAGCCCCTCCGGCCCGCCTCCTTCACTCCGGTCAGGCCGCCACCCGGGTGTTGGCCCGGACAATGTGGAAGAACTCCTCCGCCACGATGTACCCCACGCATCCCGGCGCGCCGCAACGGCAGGGATGCTCCCGGTAGTTCTCGAGATCGTAATTGTAGTTGAACGTAAGTTCCTCCCCCGGCTGGATATCGCGGAGCGCGACGATCCAGATGCGGCCGTCGTCGTCCTGCGCCTCGCAGTTCGGCTCGCAACTGTGATTCAGCCAGCGCGCCGGATTCCAATCCACCGACCCGTCCAGGTCCCACTCGTCATCGAGGGCAAAAATAAAATGGTTGTTCTGCTCGCATCGACGCAGGGATTCCGCCTTCGAGATCTTCTCGCCGACATACTCGATCACAAACGTGTCCGCGGGAATGAATCGCCGCGCAAACCCGCCCCATCCATGAATCTTCGAGCGCCTGAACTCCACCCATTCGGTAGCTTCAATCGTGTTGCTCATCCGAAAACAATTTGATTTCGCAAAGTTGCCCGACACAACGGGGGCGCACTATGCCCAAAACCCCGCCACACCGCAACCTCCTGTGAAATCCGAAATCTGAAATCCCCCAATCCGAATCGCCGCCCAGGCCCCGCGTCCGACTTCTCGGCCGCGTGGACGCAAGACGAGACGGCATTGGAAAACAGAACGCGCTTGGCAAAGCGGCGTTGCTCCACTAACAGATCATTCCCGCATGAAATCCCGGCCATACCGAGTCGTGCTCGTCACGGCGCCGAACACGAAAACCGCCCGTCGCCTCGCGCGCGCCGCGCTCGAAGCCCGCGCCATCGCCTGCGCCAACCTCATCCCCTCCGTCCATTCCCTCTATTGGTGGGAGGGACGCATCGATTCGGGAAACGAAGTGCTGCTCATCATGAAGACCACGGCGGCGCAGTTGCGCAGGCTCGAACAGCTTGTCCTCCAACTGCACCCGTACGACACGCCCGAGTTCATCGTCCTCCCCATCGTCGCGGGAAACCGTCGCTACCTGCAATGGATCGCGTCGAGCTGTCAGGTTCGGACCTCCCGCCGGGTGCAGACTTGAACCCAGTTGCGGCGCCGTTATTCTCAAGTAAGTTCCGCTTACGGTGAATATCACGGATCTCATTCCGGTGATGCTCCTGGTTCTTCTGGGCGCCGCCCTTCTGACGGGAGCATCGATATTGTTCTGGGCGTTTCACGTGCGCCGCAAACAGGTCACCGCAGCGCCGCCCTCTCCGGCCCCCGAACTGTTTGCCGCCGTCCGGGCGGTTCCGGCCTTCGCTGCCTGCCCCGTTTCGTGGCTGGCCATCCGCAGCCGCAACCTGCGCACCGTTCAAAACACGCTTCGATTGAGCAATCCCCACCCGTGCCGGCTCATTCAGGGATTGGCCCAGGAACAGAAGCTGTTCATCGCCCCGCCCGTCCAGGGCTGGATCCTGGTCACCGGCTCCGGCCTGCCGGACCCTGGCGACGACATCGATGCGTTGTTCCGTTTTCTCGTGAACATCAGCCGCAAGCTGGGCCACGTGCAGTATTTCCACGCGCACCGGATTCTGGGCCACCACGGATGGGCGCGGGTCGAGAACGGCCGCGTGCTGCGCGGATACGCATGGGCCGGGCGCACATTGTGGAACCAGGGCGTCAAGTCCCGGCCCGAGCTCGAGCTCGGCTTCCGCTGCTTCCAGTATTTCGATTCCGAGGACGGCCCGGACTTTGAGAACCCCGACAGCCTCACGGGCAATGTGGAAAAGATTCCGCTGCTGGCGGCGCGGTGGAGCATCGACCCGACCTCGATCGACGAGCGAACGCTGGAGCACGCGTGCGGCGTGGCGGGCGAACCGCCCCGGCTGTATTGACACGCGCCGCCTTCCCTGCAAAGACTGGGGCAACCCTAACCGGGACGCCCTATGTCACTCGACCTCGTACTCCAGAAGTTCCCACAGAAGATCACCCTCAAGGACAACCTGCAATGCACCCTGCGTCCCCTGCGGAAGGACGACGAGAAGCGCTTCCACGAGTTCTTCCTCGCGGTTCCCGAGCAGGAGCGCATGTTCATCAAACACCGCGTCACCGATCCCGAGGTGATTCGCGGCTGGTGCCAGAACATTGATCTCGGTCACAAGTTCCCCCTGCTCGCTGTGACCAACGGAAAAATCATCGGCGCAGCCACCCTCCACCAGCAGCTCGGCGGATGGAAACGCCACATCGGCCGCGTCAGCGTCCTCGTGCTTCCGGAATACCGCGGACGCGGACTCGCCCGGACGCTCGTTCGAGAGATCTCGCAACTCGCCCGCAACCTCGGGCTCGAGCGGCTTGAAGCCGAATTCATCGGTGAACAGGAAGCCGCGATCAAAATGTTCGCCCTCCTCGGCTTCAGCCACCTGCTCCGGCTCGAAGACTACGTGAAGGACATGCAGGCCATCTCGCATGACTACGTCCTCATGGGATTGAACCTTAAAGTGGACGAGGAATACGCCGGCGTCGGCGGTTGAGGTCGATGCCGCCGGAAATCTGTCCCAACTGCGGCGCCGAAGTCCCTCGCAACGCCAGGGCCTGCCCCGAATGCGGTTCCGACGAAACGACCGGTTGGTCGGACGAAGCGGAGGCCGGGCATCTCGGTCTGCCGGACGACAGTTTCAACTACGAGGAGTTTGGCGAGAGGGAGTTTGGCGGCGAGCGAGCGAGGCCGCGCGGCGTTTCTAAATTCTGGTGGGTGGTGGCCGTCCTCGCGCTTCTTGCCTTTGCCTGGTTAATGCTTTCCCTCTGACCCCCAAAAGAAAAAAGCCCGCCGGACTCCCGGCGGGCTGAGGGTGGGGATGGGAATAGAGATTACCGGGCTGCAAACCTCCGCTGCGCCCCCATGAGCGCGGCGACTCCAAGGCCCAGGAACGCCAGCGTGCCGCCTGCGTCCGGAACCCTCTGTGCACATTCAACCTCTCTGGCCTTGGCCAGAAGCCCGGCTTCCTTGAGATAGAAATCACCCTTCTTCGCGGTGATGCTGTAGTTGAGAATGCCGTCTTCGCTCAAGTCGGCCAGGATCGTTCCGGAAGTGTAAATGCCGCCGACAAGACTGAAACCGAGGAACCAGGACAGCGTCTGCCCCTCGGCGACCGTCGTCGAATCGAGCGTCAGCGTAATCTTCTCCTTATGCTCGCCAAATCGGTCGTGATCGTCCCGGAACAGAAACTCCAGTCCCACCCAGTAAATTTCCATGCAGCTCGGATCGTAACCCTGCTTCAGGATGTTAAAGCTGCCCGTCACCGTCTCGCCCTGGGCCACGTACTGGATTGGAAAATCCACATCGTAGAACACCAGAGCTGACGCCGATTGAGCACCCACCAGGAGACCCGCTCCTGCCAGTATTGAGAGAATCTTTGCCTTCATTTTTTTGTACGACTTTGGGTTTGGTTCCCGGAAGTCATTCAGCAACGCACATGCCTCCACCGCGGATCAAGGGTTTGGGATCGCCACGATGAACTCATAAGCAACTCACTTTCAATGCGTTGCAGCGCGCCTCACAGATCTGAGACGACCAGTGTCGATACTGCGATCCACCGGAGAATGGAAAGATTGCCGACGCCTCTTCAGAACCGTCCGTGTCATTCACGACGCGCGGCGCCCGCCTCCTACGGATCACCCGATCTGCCTTGCAGGATTATTCGACGTCAAAAGTCGGCACGCCCCCCTTCGCTCTTTTCCGGAACGCATTCCGCCGTTTACATTGCCTCACACTTTGGATTGAATCTGAGCGTCACGAGATGCGGAGGCCCCTGGTCATCGTGGCGTTCCTTTATGGTTGCGGCCTGTTGCTGGCGGATTTCATCACGGCCCCCGTTCCCGTTTTGTTCACATGCGCCCTGGCGAGCGTCGCGCTCGCATTGTTGATCCCGCGATGGCGCACGCCCCTCCTCTGCTCGCTGCTGGTGCTGGCCGGCTGGACCAATCTCACCTGGCGCACCGTTCCTCTCTCGCCGCACGATCTGCGGGCAATCCTGAGCGAACCCGAAGACGTAATCCTTCGCGCCGCTCTCCTCGAAACGCCCGCCGCGCGACCGTACCTGGCAAACGGAGTTGAACGATGGCGGACTCTGACAACGGCGCACGTCGAGAGCATCTGCCGGAACGGCGTGTGGGAACCGGCCGCCGGCGACGTGGTCATTCGCATGCCCGGCACGTTGCCTCCGGAATTCTTTGTCGGACAGCGCGTCGAAGTGTCGGGCGTGATCGCTCCTCCGGACAGGGCGGCGGCCCCGGGCCTGTTTGACTATCGGCAGTATCTTGCCCGGCTCGGCATTCACTTCGAACTGCGCACCTCCGGACCGGAGGAATGGCGCCTGGTTTCCGAGCGACGCGTTCCGCCGTTGAGCGATCGGTTCCTTGCCTGGGCAAGGAATACGCTCGCTCGCGGACTGCCTGAGGGAGACACCGCCCTGCGCCTGCTCTGGGCCATGGTGCTCGGATCGAAGAACGTTCTCGCAAACGAGGTCTATGATCCGTTCATCCAGACCGGAACGATGCACATCTTTGCCATCAGCGGCATGCACATTGCCCTGCTCGCGGGAATTCTCGTCAGCCTCCTGCGGGTGGTGCGTGTCCCGCGGTTCTGGTGCGGGGCCGTCGTGATTCCCCTGATCTGGTTCTATACCGGCGCGACGGGCTGGCAACCGTCGGCTGTGCGGTCCGCGCTGATGATGACTGTGGTCGTCGGCGGCTGGTCGTTGAAACGCCCGGGCGACCTTCTGAATTCGCTCGGCGCAGCGGCGGTCGCCATCCTGTTGTTCGACCCGCACCAGCTCTTTCAGGCGAGCTTCCAGCTTTCCTTCTTCGTCGTGCTCAGCATCGCGCTGCTCGTGCCGCCGCTGAGGCGATTCGTTGACCGGCTGCTTCGATTCGACCCGTTGCTCCCGGCCGAACTGGTTCCGCGATGGAAACGGCTGCTCGTCTCACCGGTCCGCTGGCTCCTGATGTTCACGGCCACTTCCGTAGCGGCGTGGCTCGGCGCCTGGCCGTTGACCGCTCTCTATTTTCACATGTTCAGCCCGGTCACACTTCTCGCCAATCTCGCCATGGTGCCGTTGAGCAGCGCGGCTCTCGCATGCAGCCTCGGCAGCCTCGTCTTTGGCGCATGGTGCCCGCCCGTCAGCGAGCTGTTCAATCACTCGGCCTGGTTCTGGATGACTCTCGCCATGCGGGGCAGCGAAATCCTCGCACACATACCCGGCGCCTTCTTCTACGTGCCGGCTCCCGCACTGGTGGACTTCGTCCTCTACTACTGCGTGCTGATCGCCTGCCTGTCCGGTTTCGCCTTCGCGCCGCGCCGCCGCTACTGGACCGCGGCGCTCCTCGTCGGCATCGGCGCCTTCTACTTCTGGCGCTGGAACGATGCCCGGCACGGCACGGTGCTGACGGTGCTGCCGGTGAGCGGGGGAAGCGCCGTTCACTGCGACGCGCCCGGATGGCGCGACGACCTCCTGCTGGATTGCGGAAACACCAACTCGGTGAAGTTCGTCACTCTGCCGTTCCTCCGCTCCCGAGGCGTCAATTGCCTGGCGTCCATGGCGCTCAGCCATGGCGACACCAAGTGTGTCGGCGGCGCCATCGCGCTCCTCGACGAAGTCCCGGCTCGGCAAACCGCCATCAGCCCGGTGCGGTTCCGCTCGGCGGTGTATCGCCGCGTTGCCGCCGAACTGCCGAAGCACGCCGATCACCATCGCGAAATCCATCGCGGCGAACAGTTGAACCGCTGGTCCGTATTGCACCCCGAGCGCACCGCCAAAGCCTCCCAGGCCGACGACGCCGCCCTGGTGTTGATGGGCGATCATCACGGCGCGCGGGTGCTGTTGCTCTCGGACCTGAGCCGCGCCGGACAGAACGCTCTTATTGACAGCGGACAGGACCTTCGCGCCGACATCGTGATCGCGGGTCTTCCGGAAAAATCGGAGCCGCTTTGCGACGCGCTGATCGAACGCGTCGGGCCGAGGTTGATCATCATTGCCGATTCGGAATTCCCCGCCACACGCCGCGCGTCCCCCGCCCTGCGCGATCGGCTGGCTCGGGCGAGCATCCCGGTCCTTTACACGCGCTTTGCAGGAGCGGTCACGCTGGAGCTCCGGGCAAATCGCATCCGGGTAACCGCCATGGACGGCACGCGCATGGAATTTGCCCGGGATTGAACGCTTTCGGAGCCGCTCCGCCGGGCCGCTCTTTGGAAAAAAGTGCTACCCAACGAGAATCGCAGTGCTACAGTAGGTCGCGTCAGCTCTCAACGAAAGTGCGCATGAACGGGTTCAACCAATCGTTTCGGGGAGCCGCTCGAAGCCCGGTTTCATGCCCCGGTGTGACCTTCCCCGGCAAAACCCTTCACCCATTCACCTCTCTATGATCCCGACAGGCACCATCAGCGAAATCCTCCTGCACAAAGGCAACACTGTCTGGTCCGTTCACCCGGACGCCACCGTTTTCGAAGCCATCCAGGTGATGGCCGACAAGAACGTCGGCGCGCTGCTCGTCGTCGAAGGCCAGAAACTGGTCGGCATCATTTCCGAGCGCGATTACACCCGGAAAGTCGCTCTCAAGGGAAAATCCTCCAAGGAACTCAAGGTCCGCGAAATCCTGTCCGACCGCGTCACGCAGGTCACCCCCGCCCACACGGTCGAAGAATGCATGCGCCTGATGACGGAAAACCGCATACGCCACCTTCCGGTCCTGGAGGGCGACACGATCAAAGGTGTGATTTCCATCGGCGACCTCGTGAACTGGATCATCTCCGCCCAGACCACGACCATCCGCCAGTTGGAAACCTATATCAGCGGTTATCCGACGTGATCCCGGAGCGCGACTCTGCGAGTCGCAGCAACGTTCAACAACACTGCGCACGCGGGATTTGCATCAAACCCGGCCCGCCGCTGCTGTCGTACATCGCTGCGGGCCACAGACCCGCGGTCCGGCGCCTTCGCGCAATGCCCGCGTCAATCGTCAATCGTCAATTGAAAGCGGATTGCCGCTGAAGGAATCGGGATTACACTGCGCCGGTGATTCGCAACATCATCTTTGATTGGTCGGGAACGCTCGTGGACGATCTCCCCGCGGTGTGGCAGGCGACCAATTACGTCCTCGCCCAGGCGCAACGCGAGGAGATGACGCTGGAACAGTTTCGCGCCGAGTTCTGCCTTCCTTTCACGACGTTTTACGACAAGCACACGCCGCATGTGCCCTTGCCGCAACTGGAGACCTGGTTCCACAGCCACTTCCGGCAGGTGCAACACTCGGTCTGCGAGCTGCCGCACGCGCGCGAGTTCCTCGAGTTCTGCCGCGCGCGCAAGGTGCGCACCTTCCTCCTGAGCACCATCCACACGGACCACTTCACCGCCCAGGAAGCGGTGATCGGCTTTGGCAAATACCTCGAGACGGCCTATGTGAACGTCTGGGACAAGCGCCAGAAGATCCACGCCATCCTCGAAGAACACCGCCTCAAACCGGACGAAACCCTCTTCGTCGGCGACATGCAGCACGATATTGAAACCGCGAAGCACGGCGGCGTGCATTCCTGCGGCGTGCTGACCGGCTACAACACCCTCCAACAGCTCCGATCGGCCGAACCCGACGTCATCGTCGAACACCTCGGCGAGCTGCGCGACCTGCTCGAGGAGAACAACATGAACCTCAAGCCGCCCGCGAAGAAGTTCGAAGACAGCCATCCGCCCATCGCTACCGTGGGCGCGCTCATCTTCGACAACGCGGGAAAGGTGCTGATGATCCGTACGCACAAATGGTCGGACCTGTGGGGCATTCCGGGCGGAAAAATCCGGTGGGGTGAAACCTCCGTGGACGCCCTGCGCCGGGAGATCAAGGAGGAGACCAACCTCGACATCGAGGACATCGAATTCGTCCTCGTGCAGGACTGCATTCGCTCGAAGGAATTCTATCGGGAAGCGCACTTCATTCTGCTCAACTACACCTGCCGCGCCGCGGGAGCGCAGGACGTGAAACTCAACTCGGAAGCCCAGGAGTTTCGCTGGGTCACACCCGAAGAGGCGCTCGCCATACCCATCAACCAGCCCACCCACCGCCTGCTGTCGGCCGTCATGAAGGGCGAATTCCGCCGCACCTGATGCCATGTCACAAATCCGCATCGTTGACCTCGAAGTGTTCTATCGCGTGGGCGTCCCCGACCAGGAACGCGCCAACCCGCAGCGCCTGCTCATCACCATCGAACTCACGCGCGACTTCACCGCAGCCGCGGCAAACGACGACCTCCGCAACACGATCGACTACTTCGAAGTGTCGCAGGCCGTGTTGCGATTCGGCGAGGGCCGGAGCTGGAAGCTGATCGAGAAAACAGCTTCCGACCTGTGCGATATGATCCTGTCAAGGTTCGGCCCGGACCAGGTGACGATCGAGATCAGAAAGTTTGTCATCCCTCAGGCGGCGCATGTCTCCGTCCGGCTCACCCGAAGCCGTCCCGGCGCACTGCCACGCCCGTGAAGGGCGACCCTTCAGCCCGCAACATTCAACCGGTCGGTCCGGCTCAAGAACAGTTGAACCATGTTCGGCAGGAGTTATAGTTCAAGGCGATGGCCCTGGACCCGAAGATCTCAATGCCCGGAAGACGCCTGCCATCGGCGCCGGAAACCCGAGGCTTCTCTCTCATCGAGCTCCTTGTCGTTGTCGCCATTATCATGATCCTGGCTGCCATGGTGTTGCCGGCACTCGACAAGGCCAGACTCCGCGCGCGCGGATTGCAATGCATGAACAGCCATCGCCAGCTCTGCCTTGCCTGGCGCATGTATTCCGACGACAACAGCGACAAACTGCTCTTTGCGAGCGAGAACCCGTATGATCCCGCCTCCTACGGCGGCGCCTGGGTCACCGGCACTCTGGACCATAATCCCAATAACCAGTCCAATTGGGATCCGGAATTGACCATCAAGAAGAGCCCCATGTGGCCCTACTGCGGCAACAACCTCGGCATCTGGAAGTGCCCCGCCGACACCTCGTTCGTCGTCGTGGACGGCGAACCGAAACCCCGCGTGCGCAGCATGTCGATGAACGTTTACCTCGGGGGCTGGGGCGGCACCTACGGCTACTGGGACCTTGTCGAAGGCCGCGTCTGGAGCGATTTCCGGATCTACCGCAAACAGGCCGACCTCCATAACCCCGGCCCGGCGCAGATATTTGTCTTCCTCGATATGCGCCAGGACAGCATCGATATGGGCAACTTCGCCACCAAGATGGCCGGCTGGCCCGATCGACCCGAGGAATACCGGTTCATCGACCTGCCCGGTTTCCAGCACCATCGCGCCTGCGGCTTTTCCTTCGCCGATGGCCACGCCGAAATCCGCCGATGGCGCGACGATCGCACCATGCCTCCGCTGGATCCAACCGGGCATCTCCTCGACGTGTTCCCCTCTCCGCACAACCCCGACATCGCGTGGCTTCAGCAACGCAGCACCCGGCCCAAGTGATCCGGGCCTTCCGCCTGCAGGACCGCTCATGTTGATCGCGTTCAACAAGCCTTACGGCGTGCTCTCGCAGTTCACACCCGACGGTTCTCCCAATCGCACCCTCGCCGAGTTCCAGTTCCCTCCACGCGTTTACCCGCTGGGCCGGCTCGATGCAGACTCCGAAGGGCTCCTCCTGTTGAGCGACGAACCCGGGCTGAACCAGCGCCTGCTCGATCCACGCCACGCGCACGAGCGCGAATACCATGCACAGGTGGAACGTATCCCCACACCCGACGCGCTGCGCCAACTCGAGCAGGGCGTCATCATCGAAGGACGCCGAACCCGTCCGTGCCGCGCGTGGATGCTTGATCCGCAACCGGACATCGCCCCTCGCGATCCGCCCATTCGTTTCCGCAAGAACGTTCCCACCTGCTGGATCGCCCTGGTGCTCGTTGAAGGGAAAAACCGCCAGGTCCGCCGCATGACCGCCGCCGTCGGGCACCCCACCCTTCGCCTGATCCGCGTGCGCATCGGCCGCTACGAGCCCGGCAACCTGGCGCCGGGACAATGGAAGGTTTTGACCAGCGCCGAGCGACGGCTCATTCTGTCCACCCATGTCTGACAGCGTTCCGAGCTTTGCGAAAGTCCAGGCCGACGGCGTGCTCCTGTCCGTCAAAGTGCAGCCGCGCGCGTCGAAGAACGAATTCGGCCCGCCGCTTGGAAACGAACTCCGGATCAAAGTCACCGCGCCGCCCGTGGACGCCGCCGCGAACGAAGCCCTGATCGAACTGCTCGCCGAGACGCTCCGCTGCGGAAAAAACCGGATCGAACTCGTCCGCGGCAACACCTCGCGCCACAAACTCATCAAGCTGCACGGCTTCAGCCTCGCGCAAGTCCTGTCCGCTCTCCCCAAATCAACCGCCTGAGCGATCGAAGCGCATCACCCGGAAAATTCGCCCGCAGCCACCTTCGCCTCGCTCTGTAACATCCTGTCTATCAACCACAAGCCCACCCTCCCCATGAACCTGCGCTCAATGAGCTTTGTTGGGAATGAGTTGGAAGCCTTGTTTTCTGGCTAGTTTGCGCAGTAGCCGTGTTTCGGTCTCCAGCACCTTGGCTTCATAGCTTTTGAGTCCTTTCTCGACATACTCCATCCCGTAACGCA
>Ga0209508_1002087_pt1 | contig 13918 bp, 10 predicted proteins | sample AD_UKC129_MetaG_FD_184427 | JGI IMG/M metagenome (GOLD analysis project Ga0209508, IMG submission 184427) | Active sludge microbial communities of municipal wastewater-treating anaerobic digesters from Canada - AD_UKC129_MetaG (SPAdes) (version 2) | ecosystem: Engineered > Bioreactor > Anaerobic... | reverse complement strand
GTCTAAGGAGGATTCATCAAAATAGCAAGCGCCGCTGGCCCAACCCGCTACCGCTGAAAAACCTTACGGATATTCGGGTGGAGTCCGGGGAAACGGTCTAAAAACTCTGCCCGGTGCTTTTCCAGCGCCTTTTGCTTTTCCTCAAAGACATCGTGGGGGAACAATTTCTCGGGATGGAAGAGGATGGAGTCAACCAGCCTCACCGCCGAAGGGACATATAGCTTGGTTCGCGGCGAGTACACCCATTCATCAAGGCCACCCCGCAACACGGAATCGAGGATGCCCATCGTGTCGGCCAGGCGAATGTCCCGCATGGACTCGCCTTCGCCAACATAACCCGTATTCAGCAAGTAGCATTGAATGTGCGGGTTCGCCTTGAGGATGTCGTAAAACAGGTTGGCATGCTCGGCCCGATCACCCGCCAAAAAGGGATCGTAGAAGAAGCAATTCTTGATCTTGCCCGCCTGGGTTGGATCACCGGCTGAAGACTCCATCGACTGGCCCAGGACCATGAAGGCTGCCGCCTCCTCGTGCGTCAATTTTGCAATCGCCGGGATGGTGCTACCCCGCGTGATGAGGAACAAATTATCGACCCGCTCCGAGTTAATGGATTGAGCAGCGTGCATAAAATCGCGGCGTTCGACCACCGCCCGACCGTTGGAGGTACGTTCCATATTGAAAAAGTCAATCGTCCCGTCGGGCTCGATCCAGACATTTTCCAGGAACGTTTCTCGTTTCAAACAGGCATAGTAGGCTTCGAGCTGGTCGCCAGGATTGAGGCCATCCGTCTTGATAAAGATTCCCCCCGGCTCGAAGCCACGGAATGACCCGTCGCGATGAAGGGCACCACCATCATCCTGAATTAGCCAAGAGCGCTCACGTCCCTTGCGGGCCAAAACCTTACATGTGGTGCTCGTCTTGCCATTAGCACTCAGAGCGGCAAATAGCGAACAAACCGTCCGATATCCACCATGGGGCGTTTCCAGTGTATCGCGACGGCAACCGACATGGAGGAAGATTGCGTCCCCTTTTTGTTTTACGCGCCAGTCCTCCCCCGCAAACACACCCTTTTTCCACTCACCGAAGTAATTGCTATTTCGAACGAACTTCACCATCCGCCCGTCCGGGGCATGCGCCAAACGAATGGTAATGTCCTTATCAGGAAGCTTCTTCTTTTTATCAGGAAGCTTCTTCTTTTTGTTACTCTCAAATGCTTCATCGGTGAACATGATGACCTGATAGGTCGGCTCGTCCGTGCTCGTTGGCTTGAAAAGCTTCAGCCCGGCAAAGGCGACGTGGGCAAAATCTCGCGGGACGATGAGGCGGGCGGTCACGCCTTCCGTTCCATCTCCGACCTGCACGTCGATGCTCACCAATTCTTTTTTTGAAAGCTCCCGCTTGGCCTTTTCCAACAGGTCATACTCTTCCTTGCCAAATCTCGTATCGATATTGTTCTTTGTGAACATGGCAGCCCGGGAAGTTGGCTCCGATTCCACGGCCACGTTGCCGTAGCACGTCTCACGGGCCTCTGGCTCCTCAAGGGCCATTGCCCGGAGTCGGGCCGTGTCTGGATTGCGAATCAACCGGCCTTCGTGCTGAGCCTGCTCAAAAATCGAACGCGCTGCCTGGAGGAATTCTTCAAACATCGATGGCATCTCCCGAAAACACCTTCGACTGTGAGTACAGTCACATAAACCCGTTGGGACGCTGTATGTAAGCGCGCACTATGGATCTTTCCTGCCCTTGGCACATCCTTTTCACGTTATCCCGATAGCCGCCGCGCCACAATCCCCCCGACCCGGCGTTATCATGCCCAGGAGTCGGCAGCAGCAGGTTTTGACGGGAGCGCCGAGTGAGAATTTTCCGCTGGCGGCACCTGCAACATCGGAGACCAAGATGCGTGTCCCCCCGTTTTTGAGGTGGGACCGGCAATCGCCTGCACGGGCCAGGGGCCGTGGAGGCCGCGTGATTGAAATCCGTTTCGGACCCAAACGGGCAATCACAAGAGTTGCCCCCAGCGTCAAGGTACAGCCAGCGCATACAAATCACCGGCGCGCCGTCGCCTGACAATAGTGCCCCGGGGACCTAAGATGCAATATGGAAGGGAACGATAACTGCACCCTCAGTTTCTCCCGCCTTTCACGTGAAGGGGCTCGTCTTGGTCGTGATCTTGTTTTTGTGATCCCGAGACGGTTCAGGGGTATCGGTTCAGTTTTAGCATTGGCTTGGTGGAAGTTCTCGCACTGTGTTTCGAGATGCTTCCTTGTTGTTCCTGTTTGGAGGAGGTTTGTGAGATGACGGTATGTGTCGGTCGTTGTGGGCGTAAGCCTCGTTGGGGCTTCACGCTAGTTGAGCTTTTGGTCGTTATTGCCATCATCGGGATCTTGATCGCCTTGCTGTTGCCGGCGGTTCAGGCTGCCCGGGAAGCCGCACGAAGGAGCCAGTGCACCAATAACTTGAAGCAACTTGCTTTGGCGATGCAGAATTACCATGATGTGTACACCCGTTTTCCCGCCCGCCAGGCTGGATCGGGACATCAGAATACGGGCAGCAATGATACCCATCGGGGTCGGCTGAGCGGTTGGGTGGCCGTCTGCCCCTACATGGAACAGCAGTCGCTCTATGATCAGATCAATGCCTTGCCCCACCAGGCGCCATGGAATAACACCTCCTGGTACAACGTGAATATCCCGGCCCTGAATTGCCCCAGTGATCCCGCCTCGACACCCCCGACCGGCACTGCCCGGGGCACTGTCACTTACTGCATGAACGGCGGGGATTCACCCATCGACAGCTTCAATAACCCGCCGAGTAGCACGAGCATCCGCGGTGTGTTTCACGTCTTTCAATGGTCGAGCATGGCGGAGATCAGCGACGGCACGAGCAACACGGCGGTGATCTCTGAACGGCTTCGCCCCCGTGCTCAAAACTCGCTGGGAAATGTCGTCGGACTCTCGCTCGGAACAAACCCGCTTGCTTGCCGGGCAGCTTACGATGCTTCTCAAAAGAAGTACATCACCGGCAGCTTTATATCTGACACGCCCCCCGGTTTCCGTTGGGCGGATGGAGCGGCCTGGTTTGCCGGGTTTACCACCATTCTCCCGCCTAATTCCGCTTCCTGCGCGAATGCCGCCGACCACTGGGAGCGGGGCATTTACACGCCAAGCAGCCGTCACCCAGGCGGTGTCAATGTCGCCTTTGCCGATGGTTCCGTCCGCTTTGTCTCTGAAACAGTGGATACTGGAAACCTGGGCACAGACTTTCCTTCGGTCACTTCCGGTGGTATGAGCCCCTACGGTGTTTGGGGTGCCCTTGGCACCAAGAGCGGCGGCGAAACGGCAAGCCTGTAAAATCGGGGTGTACCCGTAACGACATTGGTTCGTTGAGGTTTCAGCCGATCGGGATTTCAGGTTATCAGTGAAACCCCCTCTCCGGTTTGATTGAGAGGGGGTTTCCGTCGTTAACCGTTCAGGGGGACCAGCTCCCTGACAATATTTCAACAAACGGTAGGTGAGAAGGGAGTTTTGAGAGACCATGACAAAAACTCGCAATGTCTTTTCGGTGACGTGCTTGGCTCTGGTGGGACTTGCACTGTTGTTTTTCGCTTTGCCCGGTTGTGGTGGCAAGCGATCGGTCCCCGGTCGCCCCAAGACCGTCCCCGTCAAAGTTACGGTCCTCTATCGTGGTGCTCCCGTAGCAGAAGCGAACGTTCAGTTTCTGCCAGAGGGCAGTGGCAACGCAGCCACTGGCGTTACTGACGCCAACGGGATCGCCCGGTTGACCACATTTGATCAAAACGATGGCGCCGTTCCCGGCAAATATCGTGTGACCATCCGCAAGTCAATCCAAGTCGGTGGTTCGAATCCGGCCGATCCGGATGCCCCGCCTGTTCCCGCAACGTACCGCGAGGAGCTGCCCGCCAAGTATGCTGCTCCGGAGACATCTGGATTAACGGCCGAGGTCAGCGAATCCCAGAAGGAGTTCACGTTCGAGCTGACGGACTGACTGATACCGAAGGCCAGCCGATTAAGCGGCGAATTCAGCCGTGGGGTCCGTCGTGAATACGTACACGGCGGTCGCCCACCTCGAATCACGAGCCGCCGCAAATTGGAGGTGACATGTCTCGCCAGTTTGGCCCGGCGGCTCGTACCACATTGGACATCGCGGCGTGCGTCCCTCTCGGGTCACGGCCAAAAAGGCATCCGTAGGCCGATGCTCTTGGCCCATCTTCTGCTGGTCTGTTATATTGCATTTCCAGGGGCCATTGCCGCTTGGTCCCCGCAGAAGCCGGTGGAGCATGGCGGAGCCTGGATCAGAAAGACGGATTGACGTGCGGAAATGACTCGCGAACCCATTTTGAAGCCGTCCGTTAGTACGGATGAGGATGAACGGCTCCTCCGTCCGCAACGGATGGAGGAAATGGTCGGGCAGCGCGATGTGTACGAACGATTGCAGATTGCGATTGACGCAGCCCTCAAACGGGACGAACCGCTGGGACACATCCTCTTTGATGGACCGCCCGGGTTGGGCAAAACCACCTTTGCTTTGTGTATTCCGCGGCATCTGGGGGTCAGCATTCAGATCGCCAGCGGAGCCACGCTCAAGGCCCCGAAGGACTTGATCCCCTATCTGACGAATGCCGAAGAGCGATCCGTCCTTTTCATCGACGAGATTCACCGGATGCAGAAATCGGTGGAGGAATTTCTCTATCCGGCGATGGAGGACTTTCGGATCGACATCACCTTGGGGGAAGGCGTCAATGCGCGAACCCTCAACATCCGACTGAAGCCATTTACGTTAATTGGGGCAACTACGCGGTCAGGCCTTCTTTCGGCCCCACTGCGGGACCGTTTCCACATGCGGGAGCATCTCGATTTCTATACCGTAGATGAACTGGCTGAAATCGTGCGGCGGAACGCCCAAAAGCTGCAGATTAAGATCGATCCCAACGCCGCCGAGGAAATTGCTCGTCGCAGCCGCGGTACCCCGCGAATTGCCAACAACCGCCTGCGGTGGGTACGGGACTATGCCACAAGTCGGGCAAATGGGCGAATTACGCTGCAGGTTGCCGAAGACGCCCTGGCCATGCAAGGTGTCGATAAGCTAGGGCTAGACGTCCAGGACCGTAAGTATCTGGAAACCATCGCGCGCGTCTTTGGCGGTGGCCCGGTCGGAGTGGAAGCCGTTGCCCACACGATGAATCTCTCTCCGGACACACTTATCGACGAGGTGGAACCGTTCTTACTCCGATCGGAATTGGTTGTGCGAACACCTCGTGGGCGCAAACTTACGCCGAAGGCTTACGAACACTTAGGAATGAGTTATCCTACTCCGAACCAAGGCTATCTATTCTGAGACCTGGTCAGACGGCTTCGCCGGAGCGGCCTGCTCGGCTTCGGCAGGCAGGTCTTCGGTCGCCTCATACATCTGTAGCTCGTGATCGGAAATTGCGACCGTCGCGTCATTCGAGATGATCACGGAGTCCGATGTGGAAGTATTATCGGAGGTCGGACTCGATTCTGATGAACCGGTTGGTTCCTGACCGGCCGCGGCGCTCTTCTTTTTCTTCTTTTTCTTGGACTTGCTGACGATCTCGGGATGGACGCGCCGCAGTTGGCCGCAGGCCGCCTCAATCTCGGAACCCTTCCGGTAACGAATCGTGACCTGAATGCCCATCCGACTCAAGATATCGGCAAAACGGCCGACGTCGCGACGATCGGGAACCTCGTACGGGAGACCCTGGACCGGATTATAGGGGATCAGGTTAACCAGGGCATTTCGGCCCCGCAAAAGCTCGGCCAACTCCTGGGCATGCTCCGGACGATCGTTCACGTTGCGCAGCAAGACATACTCGTATGTCACACGTCGCCCAGTTTTGGCAAAGTAGTCATCGGCCGCCTGAAGGATGGCCTGAATCCCAATCCGACGATTGGCGGGAACCAGCCGATTGCGGAGTTCATCATTGGGCGCGTGCAACGAGACGGCCAGATGGTACTGTGGGTTTAACTCGGCAAGTCGTCGGATACCGTTGGGAAGCCCTACCGTCGAAATGGTGACGTGGCGTGCGCTGATCCCCAATCCATCTTTGTGCGTTGCTCGATGCAAGGCGCCCAAGAGACGTCCCAGGTTCGCCAGGGGTTCGCCCATCCCCATCACCACGATATGGCTGAGTCGCTCTTCCGGCTGGAGCAAACACTTGAGTTGCAAAATCTGCTCGAGAATTTCCCCCGACGTCAAGTTCCGGACGACACCATCCAGGCCACTGGCGCAGAACGCGCACCCGACACCGCAACCAATCTGCGTGCTGATGCACACCGTGCGGTTTCCTTTGTCGTCGCGGAGCAAAACGCATTCAACGAATTCACCGTCCTGGGTTCGCAAGAGCAACTTCTCGGTGCCATCGGAGCCTTTGCGATGGCTCGCTACCTGCATACTGAAAATCTTGAACGACTTTTTCAGCTCTCGCCGGACAACCTTCGGAACGTCCGACATCTCGTCAAAGGAAATCTTGGGCGATTCGTAAACCCAGTGGAGAACTTGAGCAACCCGATAACCTGGTTGCCCCTTGCTCACAAACCAATCTCTGAACTGTTTCCAGGAATAATCGAGTAGGTGTTCCACGAGTAGCTACCTCCCGTCTTGACGACCGCGCTTCAGTTCGCCCATTTCCATTTATTCTTACCACTCATGATAAAATAACAAAGGCATCGTCAAGACTTTTCTCAGTGTACGAGGGATCAAATCTCTTTGGCATTCCTATAAATGGACGCATTCTCGCGCTTATGAAAGCTCCACATTGTGTTACTTGTGCGCACCCAGGTCATGCGGTATCTTAAACCAACGTGGGTGATTTGCGGGAACTATTACCAAAGTCATAATGCGCTTAGTTTAGTCAAACGGGTACCGCGTGACTAGGTTCCCGCTCGTTTTTTGTAACGATTCCAATTCCACAGGAGGGCCTTTCTATGTTTCGCAACATGCTGGCTTGGTGTTGGCGGTTATCTTTGGTACTGATCGTGTCAATCGGCGCAGAGGTGCTGGCCCAGGAGTCGGCAAATGAGTCGAAACACCCAGACTCATCCCAATGGCCGGAGCTTTTTGCCCGCGATCTCTCTAATGCCATCTTTCCTGCCGGCGTTTGGGCTTTTCAAGATGGTGTGCTGACGGCCACTGAGGACCAGTGCATTTGGACCAAGGATCAATACGCGAATTTCATCCTCGATCTTGAGTTCAAAAACAGCGAGGGGACGAACAGCGGCGTAATTGTGTATTGCAGCGATATCAAGAATTGGATTCCCAATTCGGTCGAGATTCAGATCGCCGACGATTTTGCCGAAAAGTGGGCCAAGGCCCCCGCGACCTGGCATTGCGGAGCTATCTTTGGCCATCTCGCCCCCAAGAAATCCGTGGTGAAAAAGCCGGGCGAATGGAACCGGATGACAATCACTTGCCGTGGGCCTATGATTCAGGTCGTCCTCAACGGCGAGTTGGTGACGGAAATGGACATGCGGAAGTGGACCTCCGCGAAGACAAATCCCGATGGAAGCGAGATTCCAGCCTGGTTAAGCCGCCCCAAGGCCGAGCTGCCCCAGAAGGGCCACATCGGTCTTCAAGGCAAACACGGCGATTCACCGATCTACTTCCGCAATGTGAGGATCAAGGTCCTCGAGTGATTGCGTGAGCCTTTGCCGCCTTGTGCGGTGAGTTAGGAGCCTATCCCAGAACCTCCCCTCTCCCGTTCGGCGGGAGAGGGGCCGGGGGTGAGGGCGGCACCAATCGCTGCCGCTTTCTCAATCGACTCCGACGGTCGCTTGCCCATACCCCAACTTCCTGCCAGAGGGAGAGCGAACTTTGGGATAGGCTTGTAAGGTCAAAATCGGGTTTTTCGAGAGCTTAGGGACGCAGATGCATGCGTCCCTTTCTTTTTTCTGGCCTTTTCTGGAGAAGCCGTTACACTAAATACGGAGGGGCTCTCGATCTTATTGCCTTGGAAATATGCTTGCAGGGTGAAGTGAACCTGCCATGAACGAGCCTCAACAACTCGGGCCCTATCGGATTGTCCGGCGCCTCGGCCGCGGGGGAATGGGAACTGTCTATGAGGCCGTACACGTCGTCACCAACGAACCTGCGGCGGTCAAGACTTTATCCGAATCCCTCATCGAAGAACCGGATTTTCGTGCCCGTTTCGAATTGGAAATCGAGACGTTGCGGAAGTTGAATCATCCCAACATCGTCCGCCTCATTGGCTTTGGTGAAGAACAAGGAATTCTCTTTTATGTCATGGAGCTCGTGCACGGGCCAAGCCTTGACCAGGAACTGCGTGCCGGGCGGAAGTTTCATTGGCAGGAAGTCGCCGAAATCGGTGTCCAAATTTGCCGTGCTTTGAGACACGCCCACGATCGCGGGATCATCCACCGGGATCTGAAACCAGCCAATCTGTTGCGGGCGGAAAACGGGACCATCAAACTCTCCGATTTCGGGATCGCTCGGCTTTTCGGTGCACCCAGCCACACCGGCGTAGGAAGCATCCTTGGCACAATCGAGTATATGGCCCCAGAACAAGCAGAATCCTTGCCGATCGGCCCGAGGGCAGACCTCTACAGTTTGGGCGCCGTTCTTTACGCCTTGCTTGTTGGGCGCCCGCCGTTCAAGGTTACCTCGTTTGCCGAGATCCTCCATCTCCATCGGACATCGCAGCCGGCCCCAGTGCGGAGCTTTGTGCCCGATTGTCCTGAAGAATTGGACCGCATCATTCGCGAACTGCTTGCCAAAGACCCCGACAAGAGGATTGCCAACGCCCTTTTGGCGGGTCGGCGATTGCAGGCCATGCTGCACGCCCTGACCAAGCACAAAGTGGCTGGCTCCGAAGATGTCTTGCACGCAACTCCCGGCCACCTCATCGATTTCGGTGTCGAGCAAGGAGATCGCCGCAGTGTGCCCGTCGATGGTGAGGCACCGACGGCTGCCCTTCCTTCGTCGCCCGAGCCACCGAGGCCCTCGCTGGGAGAAACGATCACGGCGGCAGGTTCACCGAGTGAATCCCCGGAAAATCAGGCAGCTGCCTTTCCCGTGGGAACGCCCTCGATGTGGAAGCCGACGCGTGAGACCGATGTCTTTCGGTACTTGGAAAAAGAATCGCCAGTACCAGACCATCCAGAAGATGGTTTAGGTTCCACTGCCACGGCTGAACCCAAGGAACAAAAGGGACGAACAGAACAGCCGTCCCCGCCGGTAACCAGTTCTGCAACCCAAACCACCCGAAAATTTGTCGAAGTTCCCCCCGAAGAGCTCGATAAAATTGAGCCTTCCCCCAGTGAGCGTCAACCAATCTTCTCCCTCCAAACGGGAATCCTGCTGGCTGCTCTTGTCGTGCTGGCAATAACCATTTGGTATTTTCTGCAACCACCGACCGCTGACCAGCTTTACAATCGGGTGATGGCTAAGGTGGGTGATGGCACCGATAGTGAGGCCCTCCTCAGCGCTGCGCCCGATATCGAGGCCTTCCTAACCCGGTATCCGGAGGACGCCCGAGCGCCATCTATCCGTGAGTATCAACAAGAGATCGACCTTCTCCGTCTGGAGCGGCGGTTTGAATTGCAGAGTCGCCAAAAGGCCTCGGCTCATTCATCGATTCCTATCGAACGAGACTACCTTCAAGCCCTCCGTTACGCGCAACTCGACCCCGAACTTGGAATTGAAAAGCTCGAGGCCCTCCTTGCCCTTTACGATTATGCACCCACAGAAAAGCTCCCCGCCGACAAGTCGCGCGAAACACCTCAAGGCAAATCGCGTCGCCCTGTAGGCCATACGGCCGAATGCCTTGAACTGGCCCGCCGACGTTTGGAACAACTGAAAAAACAACTGGCGCCGGCGATCACCAACCAGCGCGATCTGATCGCCGGGCGGCTTGAAGAGGCCAATCAGCTCGAAGCTACCGATCCAGAGAAGGCCGACGCCATCCGCCGCGCGATAATCGTCCTCTACGGTGACAAGGGCTGGGCAAAGCCGTACATCGAACAAGCCGAGGCTGCCCTCCAAAGGAGATCGCAGAAGTCCCTTCCTTCCCAGATATCGACGACTTCCCCGTAATCGCCCTAATAAGCGAGACCGTTAGGTTTGTTCGGTTTCCAATCGGCGAGACGTGAGGTAGTGATACCCTTCCCCTGCCAAAAGAGCAAGCATGGGGATTAACGGCGCCCGCATCCGCATATTGGTCCAGTAGAAAAGATGAATGCCCACAACGGTCAGCACAAGAGCGCACACCAGAACGGCCAGGACACGATCTGGGGTCTGAAAATCACGCCTCTTTAGCCACCCGAGGATTCCCAATCCCACAAGAACGTATTCCACAAGATAAAATAGCCCCACGCCGTGCCGCAGTCCCCACAAGACGAGCGGTTCATCCTGGTCCAAGCGATTGGGAATGAGCCGCCACAGTTGACAGAAGCGATCATAGCAGGCCCTGAGAAACATCGTCAGTTGATGGCGGATCGTCTCAAAGGCAAGCTCGTAGGCCAGGCGATCGGCCGCCAACTCGTCGTGTAACTGCTTCGCTTCAAGGGTTTTTACCCATTGGGCGTTAAACTCAGTGGCGTCCCACACCGGTTTCACTCCGGGTTGACGAAGGTACTTGTAATACCAAGGATTGTTCGCCAAATAAAACGTGTAACCGCCATGTGTTGTTCCGATAATCGGTCGTCCAAGGATCAGCCAGTTCCGCACACCCCAAGGAACAATAGCCACGGCAAAGCCAATAGCCGCCAAGCCGATTCTGCCTACCCCGGCCAGCCGGCGGCCATGAGCTTTCGGTGGTAAGCTATCGACATCGGACACACTGGGTCTTGTCATGTCAGAAGTGTCGCGACTCAGTTGCACTGAGCCCAGAAGCCAAAGTAATACCGCTAATATGGGCCAGGGAAGAAAGGTGGGACGCGTCAGAGAGCAAAGTCCCAGGAAGACACCGCCGAAAAACCACCAGATTCTCTCTGCGCGAGACGTGCCGGCATGAAATAACGCTAACGTCACCGCAACCAGGAAGACACTCTGTGTTTCCGTCATAATCAGACGGCTATGGTGCAACAGAATGGGATCAGCTATCACAAATAACACTGCCAGAGCGCAAACCCGGCAAGATCGGCGGCGAACAAGATAGATCACACAAAGGACGGTACCAATCCCGAATAGCCAGTGGATAATACCGAGACCTATTCGCCAGTACGGCCCCACGGCACACATGATTCCCGAAAGGACGACAGGATACAGAGGCGGCCGATACGCGGTGGGCTCTCCATTAAGGGCAAAAATCCCGCGGCTCGCGAGGTTCTGTGCCACCCGCTGATAAGAATCGGGATCGGTGGTGAAAGCCCCCGGCCAAAGCAGAACGACTGCTCTGAAGACTGCGGTTAAGAGTAAAAGGACGAGGACATTACCGTGCCCCATGGTCCTTAACCGCCCAATTTGACCGCGCGTTTCCATGAGGCCGTCCCGACTGTTCTCAACCATCCGCGCTGGCGGTCATTACGTACAAGACCGGAACCGGTGGCTCGTTGTGGCCTTGTGCGCACATGCTGCCAAAGGCAAGCCGACATAGCGTGATGGGGATCTCAACCTACCCCACCCGAGCAAATTTACCACGGTCTCCTGACTTTTGACTACCACACCACGTCAAACCCCAGCGAGACACCCTGGAAGTAAACCGTCCCGTTGTCGTTGATCACGCCAGGGCTTTTCAGGCCGAAATCGAGTTGCTCGGGCGCCAAAGCCACACCATCCAACCACATCATATCCCAACTGGCAAATGCCCGCATCCGAGGAAAGATTCGATAATTTGCCACAATGCTTACCTCGCCCATAAAACACACGTCATCGTCTTTGGCGTAGCGAACAACATGGCCAGGGTTGTGGGCAAGGGCGATGTCGGTGGTTTGCTCGGCCCAATTGAACATGGGCGCCGCCTTGACTCGGGCACCCCATTCGAATCGATGACGCCGGAACAATAGCTCGCCGGCCAATTGCAGACCAAAGGTATCATTCTTAGAACGGATCGTCTGACGGCCGTAAAGGGTTTCGGGGCCACCCTGCGCGTCAACGACACCTCGACTATCGAAGATGAATCCCTCATCCAGCGATAGGCCGCGGAAACCAAAGGCATAATTGAAGTACACGCCCGGCTGACATTGACGCTGCCATTTTCCATTGGGTAACAGGGCCAACCGATCAGGCCGCGGCCGGGGTTTGAACCACCAATTCAACTCAAAGTTGTTGATTTCGGACTCGTAACGAATCCGGTGGAGATCAGCGTAATTGAAGTCCACAAAGTCATAAAACGTGAACAAACTACCGGCCTCGAAGCTGGTCCCGCCGAAGAGGCTCGACTGATAGGTGAGCCGCTGGCCGTTAACCGATTGCTGATCCTTCCATTCGTTCAGTCCCCAATAGACGAACTCGATGAACTGATCGCGGTTCTCTGGGTCGTTTTTTAGGAAATACTGGACGCGGGTCTCGTACCCGCCGGCCACATCAAAATTGGCGTTATCCACGTTAAGGAGACCCTCTCCTGCCGGGTTAACCGTGAGCAACGCCGATCGGGCACGTCCCCGATTTAGGATCTTGGCGCCGTTGTACCAGGTCCAAAGTCTTGGGCAATCGTATCCGGCACCACAAATCTCGCAACAAGGCGCCGTACCCTGGACCGGCACCGGGTCACCGTGGGAGGCAGCCCGATCCCAGGTCCCCGCCGGCCATTGGTCCGACGTGTCGAGCGAAGATGCTTCCAAGCCCCAATTCGCCCCCGCGTTGGGGCTAGGCTGCCCGGCTTGCAAATGACCGCTCACACACACGGACAAAACCGCAATGGACACCCAGACGACGATTTCGAAACGAACTTGGCGGTTCACGCGTTTCCCTCCGTTTCTCGGTGCAAAGACTCCAGAGAGGGACCCAAGGTTGAGAAAGTGTAGAGACGCTGCAAATGGGTCATCGGCTAAAGGAGGCCGGAAAAACAGAAATAATCGACAAATTCTTCCCAGACGTCATATCCGGCAAATTGGGAAACATTCGGCGTTCCAGCCTCGCAGCAGCATGCCCGCCCGGTGGATGAGAAAGCCTCAGACCAACCTCTGTTGTCTATCCCGCCCCTCCATTTGCCTTATCTTCGTCTAGCTACGCAGGTTAGTAGATCGGTGTGGTACCCTCATCACCTACAAGACAACGAGCCGCCGCATTTTTCCTAGTCATCATAAGCTGCACATCAATCCCAGTTTTTAAGTCCGCACATCTCAATGTCGATGTCAAAGAGGACAATCTACACAATCTTCAATGTTTGCAGAGCATGCGAGAAGTCATATAGATGCCGCGGTATGGCGGCTTTCCGGCATGTGAAGTCATATGCGCGCTCTGCGAGAGATGCGTTGCCTGCGAAGACAAGAAAAAATTCTAAAATTCGTCTGAGTATCCTTCGCGGAACGGTTTCAACGAGAGGACAAGCCATGGAAACTCGCCAAGGATGGCAAGAGCTGGTTGAGCGTTTGAAAGCGAGACGAAACGTGGAGCCGATCACGCCGAGGCCTTTACGAGTTTACCGAGAAGAGGTCCCGATCCCACCTGATTGTGACCTCGCCACACTCCCGGGTTGGCGGGCGCTCTGCCGGTCGTTTCTCGAGACGACCGGCTGCCTCCTCCGCTTTTTACCGGGGGCTCAACCGAGCAGCCCGGACGACATCCCCGTGATGCCCCCAACTGTTGACACTTCTGCCCCGGCTGGGGTGCGGTCGCCGTTGGGTCATCTGCGGATCGATCCTACGACAAGGGCCCCCAAGGGACTCAACCCGGATCACCCCATTTACCGCATGGCCCGCGGTATGGCCGAGGTGCTTGGTGAATTGCTGGCAACCCGAATCGCCCTTTGGCAACGAGAGGC
>Ga0209508_1002086_pt1 | contig 13924 bp, 10 predicted proteins | sample AD_UKC129_MetaG_FD_184427 | JGI IMG/M metagenome (GOLD analysis project Ga0209508, IMG submission 184427) | Active sludge microbial communities of municipal wastewater-treating anaerobic digesters from Canada - AD_UKC129_MetaG (SPAdes) (version 2) | ecosystem: Engineered > Bioreactor > Anaerobic... | reverse complement strand
CAGGTGACAGCTATGCCGCTTTAGTGTACGAAGCTATGGCTCTAAATGTTGCCAAGGCAATTAGCCGTCTTGCAGTGACTGTGTGTGGAGATGTAGACTACATAGTTCTGACTGGAGGGATTGCCTATTCCCAGCGATTCACCGATTGGATTATACAGCGGGTGTCGTTCATTGCTCCTGTTTGTGTTGTTCCAGGGGAAAATGAAATGGAAGCGCTTGCATTGGGAGGCTTGCGCGTGTTGCGTGGGCAAGAAACGGCACGTGCACATATGCGTAATTGATTAAAAACTTCTAGGGAGGTGAGTCCTATAACAGCAGAATTACGTTGGGAGATCAGATTTGAATAGGGTTAGTCATTGGTATAAGGAGGTATAGCCTGGATGACAGAATCTATTTCGCGGCCTGTGTTATATAGTACAAATACGGAGGGAAGGAATTCGTGTAGTCGACCGCCTATTCTAAATGTTGTTCTCAAGCCTAAAGGCAAGCACGATGGGATAGAGTATATGGATGTTTTCTATGAGATAGAGGATCCGAAACTAACAACGGATGATCTGCTAGCATACATACATCTCGTTACTGCATCTATTCCAGTGTGTGAGTTCAGCAAAAAAGGACTCATTGCCTGGGATGACGATGGACAAATTCCCGTGTATGTTGAGGAAGGCCCAGGTGATTATGGACCTGCGCGGAAATGGATTGTAAAGCGTGAAACAAACGGGAATGTGAGGTTAACCTATCGCGTTTTTCCACGGCGCTTACCCGATGGTTATAGAGCAAGCCCGTACTTTGACCTTCGCAATGAGGAAGGTGGCGCGAACGGTGCAGGCGTAACTTTTATGGTGTTATTGCCAAACCAGGAGGCCAAGAAATACCAGATCAGCTTGGCTTGGGATTTAAGAGAAATGCAAGAAGGTGATAGAGGGGTTTGGTCGATGGGCGAAGGAAGAGTTGAAGTAGTGGATGAAGTGTCTTTACTAGCGTTTTCTTTTTATGCTGTAGGCGCCATAAAGAGCTACTACGACGGGGTCGGGGATAGATTTGCCATGTACTGGCTGAGCGAACCTTCATTTGACCCTAACGCGGTTGCACAGCGTATTAAGGCACTGTTTGATTATATGTCCGATTTTTTTGATGACCCACATGCTTTCTACAGAGTATTTGTACGGAAAGATCCCTTTGAAAAAAGCGAAGGCGGTACTGCTTTAAGGAACTCATTTATGTTTGGTTGGAGCGATTCGAATAGGCCTACGCCAGATAGCTTGCAGAATCTACTGGCTCATGAGATGGTGCATAATTGGATTGGTATGGAGGATCCTGATGGTACGGCAACGTGGTTTAATGAGGGTTGCGCCGAGTATTATTCAGTGGTTTTGCCTTTCCGGGCTGGTCTTTCAATTGCAGACGACGTGGTCGCTCAGCTAGCGGTTCGCAGTGACAACTACTACGGAAATCCTCTACGTCATGCTAGCAACGAAGAAGCCTTTCGATTCTATTGGTCAGATAGAAATGCCCAACGTTTACCGTACGGAAGAGGATTTTTTTATCTAGTAGATGTCGACGCTAGAATTAGAAAAGCTTCTGGAGGTAGGCGTTCAGTGGATAATGTCGTACTAGAGCTTATGCATCGAAAAAGGAAAAATGAACCTGCCGGAGTAGAGGAGTGGATTGAATTGGTTACCTATGAAACTGGTGTTGATGAGGGTAGGTATTATGAATCCATGAAAAATGGGACAATAATTCTTCCGCGTGAGGACTGGTTCAGCGCATCTTTCAAACCCGTAAAGACGACTAGGATAGATGAAGACGGAAACGAAATTGAGACCTATCGTTGGGAAGTCAACCCAAATGTATCGGAGGTGCGGTTATGATTCCTCGCGGGCTCATCGAAGAGATTATTTCTCTTGGTCTCACCTGCGGCGCTGATTATGCGGAGGTGTTTCTGGAAGATAATACTAAGACCACTATTACATACGATAATGGTTTTATTGATGATGCGCTAACCGGCCAAGACTACGGGGCTGGTATTAGGCTTTTCAAGGATACAAATATTGTTTACACTTTTACGAACAATCTTTCAAAGGACAACTTGCTTTGCATTACAGAAAAGGCAGCAGGGTGTCTTCAAGCACCAAAGCAGGATGCGAGTTTTTCTTTGGTTGAGGGGATTGCATTAAATCGTCATCGCGTATTGGCTGTGCCATCAAGTGTTTGCATAGGAGAAAAGGTCAGGCATTTAGAACGGATCTACAAGGCAGCTCGGGACTATAGTACCGAGATAATAAAAGCTTCAGCGAAGCACTGGGAGATGGATCGTAGACGTACTATTGCTACCAGCGATGGGGTTGTGTGGTCTGACCGCAGTGTTTATACACGGGTGTTTATAAACACAGTGGCTAGTAACGGAATCGAACATCAAACTGGTTTTAAGCGTCCCGGCTATGTTATGGGAATGGAGTTCTACAACAATGTTGATGTGGAGACTATTGCTCAGGAAGCGGCGAAGACTGCTGTCACATTGTTGCATGCAAGGGAGGCACCTAGCGGGGTAATGCCCGTGGTATTGGCAAAAGGCGGCGGCGGGGTTTTTGTTCACGAAGCTATTGGGCATGCATTAGAGTCAGTGGCAATTTCTAAAGGGGGTGCAGTGTACTGTGACAAATTAGGCAAGAAAGTAGCTCATGAGAAGGTTACTTTGATAGACGATGGCACGCTTCCCAACCAATGGGGTTCAATTAATGTAGATGATGAAGGCATTGCGGCTACACGTAATGTCCTCATTGACAAAGGAATTCTGAAGAATTACATTGTGGATCGAATGGGCTCGCGCATAATGGGCCTCCCACCTACGGGTTCCGGTAGGCGAGAATCTTATCGATTTGCCCCTGTGTCCCGCATGACAACCACATTTTTTGCCCCCGGCCCTGATAGTGAGGAGGATATTATCAAATCTATCAATTACGGGTTTTACGCTAAGGAATTTGGTGGTGGTTCTGGCAATTGGATAACCAGCGATTTTGATTTCACCGTGTTAGAGGGATACATCATCAGGAACGGGCAGATATGCGAACCTTGTCGTAATGCAAGTCTAACAGGTCATGCGGTCGATGTTTTGTTTGAGATTGATATGGTAGGCAATGACCAAGGGGACTTTCACCAAGGAATGTGTGGTGCAGCTAGTGGTAGTTTGCCTGTTGGTAATCACATATCACAGCCTCCTCCCAGTGAGTCGGGCATAGTGCAGCTAGTGGTAGTTTGCCTGTTGGTAATGGCACTCCTACTATTAGGGTGAGGAATATGACGGTGGGAGGAAAGGAACAATGACGTTGGATACATTTAAGAATATGTTTGAAGCACAGGCAGCAGAATTCGACTTTGACGATTGGGAATTGCACGGAATATGTACTCAAAGTTTGGAGGCGACGGTGAGAGTTGATGAAAGGCCTTCAATTACTCGATCGCAAGTCTGCGGTGTTGCTCTTCGTGTTCTACACAACGGGAAAATTGGGGTTTCTTTTACGGAACGTCTGGACGAGCATGGTGCTTGCTTTTTAGCCAAAGCTGCACAGGACATGATTCGTTTTACTGATACTGGTGTATCTGCTAAAGTTTTTACACCTGATAGTGGTATTAGATACCAGAGCATAGATAATTACGATCCCGTGTTTGAAAATGAGGACTATGTGATTGACTTAGCCACAACAATCAACGAATACGTGTGCCAACTGGATCTCTCAATGCGTCAATTTCAATCAACCAACGCAAAAGTTGATAACAAGCAAGTAGTTGTTGTTAACTCCAGAGGAGTGAATCTTGCACACAAATACAACTATTTGACCCTCTTCCTTCATCCTACTGCAAGCCAAGGCGGAAAGATGCGAGAGAGTGAAGTGTTTGCAAGCGTGAATCTAGCTGGCGGGCCGAACATCAAGGCACTTTGTACTCGGGCTGTTGAAACCGCACGGGATTATTTGACTGCAGACGTACCGGAATCCGGAACCTATAGTGTGGTATTTCGAAATAGTATTGCGACACACTTGATACAGGGCTTTGCTATCTTTTTCTGTGGAGAGCAAGTTAGCAAGAAAATTTCTCTTGTAGCGGATAAAATGGGAGAACAAGTTGCTTCCTCTGCACTTACAGTGATTGATGATCCTCTATTGCCTGAGGGTATTTTGAGCTGTCCTTTTGATGCGCAGGGTGTACCGACTCGAAAAAAGGTAGTTATTGAAAATGGAATATTGAGAAGTTTCATGCATAATCTTGATACTGCAGCTGCTGTAGGTTCGGAGTCAACAGGAAACGCGTGGCGCATATCTTACAATCATCCTCTAGAAGCGGCACCGTGCAACATATACATCATGCCCGGTAAATATAACGAACAGGAGCTCTTTGAAATGCTTGGCGACGGAATCTACATTACAAGATTAGTCTCAACTTTCCATGGGGCCGGTGTGAATGCAGTATCCGGGGATTTTTCCATGCCTGCCAGAGGTTTTAAGATCAAGAATGGTAAGAAGTGTGATGCTCTTGAGCTGTTCACGATTTCGGGTAATTATTACGACTTGATCAGAAATATTCGGGCGTGTGGTAATGATCTGCTTTTTGGGCCGCCTAACATGCTGATTCCTGGAGCACCGGCGGAATACGGGAATTACGGTAGTCCTGCAGTTTTAGTCGATGGCATAAGTGTTGCGGGAAAATAATTGATTCTAAGGAGGAAATGTATGTCAGGTTATGTACTAAGAGGCCGGGTGATTGATGGTATTTGCGAAAGTTCGCTTGATGATGGCATGGTTGTCATTGAGGGCGATCGAATTTGCCACGTGGGGCCGTATGATAGGTCTCTTATTTCTGACGACGCATGCGTTATTGAAGTGAAAAATGGGACAGTAATGCCGGGCTTCATTGACTCTCATGCTCATCTTTGCGGTTTTGAGTCGGCGGGCGATCTTAAAGAAAAGGCGCTTTTTGGTGATTTATTATTGGGTTCTGCTTATGAAGTAGGTATTCTTTTGGACGCGGGTTTTACTGGTGTTCGTGATATGAGCCGGAACGGTCTTTATCTTTCACGTGCTGTTGAGCATGGCATACTGCGTGGTCCGAGAATCATGCCCGGCGGGCGTGTCCTTGGCATTACTTCTGGACACATAGATCCGGGTGGAGTGGTTGTCAAGGAACAGGCGAATCGTACTAGTTCAATTGCGTACCTTGTTGACGGTGTTGATGAGTGTCTATATGGGGTACGTGAACAATTTCGTGAGGGTGCACAATTCATCAAAATCTGTGCTACAGGTGGTGTTTCGTCGCCTGTCGATAGAATTGATGATGTGCAGTTTTCGTTTGAAGAGATTAACGTCATGGTTGAAGAGGCGACACGCCATGGAACATATGTGACTGCGCATTGCACAAGCGCAACGGGAGCCTATCAGGCTCTGAAGGCAGGCGTCCGTTGTATCGAACATGGCGTTATGCTCGACCAAAAGTGTATCGATATTATGGCTCAACATGACATCACTTTGGTATCTACGTTGAGTGTGTCTCTAGGTGTAGCAAATATTCCTGACTTGCCCGATTACATGGCGCAAAAGGTCAGACGTTGTGCTGAAGCCAATATTCGCACTATTGAAATGGCACGAAAGGCTGGGATCCGTATCGCTCTTGGTACTGATTACGGAAATACTCCCAATAGCCGCTATGCTGAAAATGGCAGAGAATTCGAGGCAATGACACGAGCTGGAATGACCCCGATGGAAGCAATTCGCGCAGGTACGGTAAATGGTGCGTACCTCATGAACATGGCAGACAAAATTGGAACTCTTGAGAGAGGCAAATTGGCAGATGTTGTTATTGTCGAAGGCAATCCACTCGAAGATATTAACTGTCTATGTCACAAAGACCGTGTAAAAGTGGTTTTTAAAAACGGCGTGCTTGAGAAGCACATTGCATGACAGATCAAGGAGGGTGCAATATGAAAAAACTGACAGTTTTTACGCTGACGGTATTCTTGACTCTTATGTTTGTGGCTGGATGCATATCGAATGGTCCTAAAACTGAGGTTGAAGGCTCCAAGATCATAAATTGGGTTATGGGAGCTGATGCTATTACACTCGACCACACAAAGGCGGAGGATAACCTTAGCGGAGAGATAATCTACCACGTTTGTGATCCCTTGCGTCGTTCTATTGGCGGTATTTTTGAGCCTGCTGTGGCAAAGGATTACGATATTTCAGAAGATGGGCTTACTTTTACCTATTACCTTAGGGATTCGTTGTGGTCTGATGGGGAGCCTGTTGTTGCGCAGCAGTTTGTCGATGCCATAATACGGATTCTAGATCCACGAACCGCAACTGCAAATGCACACAATTATTACCCTATAGTAAACGCAAAGGCATACAATACTGGAGAAATAACTGATGCTTCGTTGGTAGGGGTAAGTGCGCCTGATGAACATACTTTGGTAGTAAACCTTGAGGAGATTTGTCCTCCGTTTTTCGATGTTTGTTCATCCACCTATCCTATTCGTAAGGATGTTCTTGAAGAATACGGTGAAAGTTACGGATCGGAGGCGGACAAATTTATAGGTAACGGTCCTTTCAAAGTAAAATCGTGGACACACGATATTTCTGTAGAAATGGTTAAAAACGAGAATTATTGGAATGCGGAAGCTGTAAGAATTGATCAGCTTAACCGTCTAGTTGTTCAGGATGGCAACACCCGTGTTAGCATGTATGACAAGGGAGAGGTCAATTTCGTAGGTGCAATTCCTGTTGTTTTCGAGGAGAAGTATGAGAAGATCCACCCCCTGAGCTCGGGTGCAGTTGTTGCTTTAGAGTTTAACCTTCGTGGTATGAATCCCGAAACCGGAAAAGTGCTCTCGAACGTAAACTTCCGTAAAGCCCTAAGCTATGCAGTTGACCGTGAGCCGCTTGCGAAGGCTGTTGGTGGTAAGGCGTGGAAGGCAGCTCACAGAGTTTTGTCAGATGCCCATATGGGTGTCGCAGACACATACCATAATGAGTATCCGCTGCAGAATACACTACCTAAGAACGCAGACCCAGCAAAAGCACAAGAGTACCTAGCTCAAGCCCTTACAGAACTCGACATGACAATTGATCAACTACCTGAGTTCACGTTTCTTTTGTTTGATGTGGAGAGCTACAAGATGTTCTCTGAAGCTATCGTGGATGGCTGGGAAAAGGTACTGGGTCTGAAGTGTTTTGAGATTTCGTTGCTTCCTATCCCGCAGTGCATACAGGCTGGTTACGACGGGAAATTCGATATTTATTTTCAGGGAATTGGAGGCAACCGGGATCCCTACTATAATCTGGAGTATTGGACCACAAATGGCGCCATCAACTGGACAGGTTGGTCAGATCCTACCTACGATCAGATGGTAGCGGACACTAATCGCTACATTGATCGGGAAGAGCGCTTTGCTAAGATTGTCGAATGCGAACAGTATCTGTTTGATCATGGTCCAATCGAACCGCTGTTCTATAGCGGGAATTGTTTTGTCTACGATGATGAGGTTATCACTGGAGTAACAACGGAAGCGTTTGGTTGTGCCTACCAGTTTGTTTATGCAGATATGAAGCCATAGGTCAACGAGATGTTCGAACGGAGCAGCATTTTGGATTTGCTGCTCCGTTGGCCCGATTTACGGATTTAACAGTACGATACTGGCGGAGGGGTGTATTAATGTTTCGCTATATAATGGAGCGACTGTTTATCTCGATGGTCACAATATTTCTCATTGCAACAGCAACATTCTTTCTGCTTCGTTTGTTGCCTGGCAATCCATTTCAGAGTACAACAGTCATGACTGTCGAAATGAGGGACCAGCTCATGTCATACTACGGCTTGGACCGTCCCGTAATTGAGCAGTATGCCAAGTATATGACAAGCGCTTTGAAGGGAGACCTTGGATATTCGTTCAAGTATCCGGGACGTTCTGTAAATGACGTGATTAAGAGACACTTTCCTGTTTCTGCTATTCTCGGGTTGCAGGCCCTTGCAGTAGGGTTTCCTGTGGGCCTTCTATTGGGAGTGGTTGCAGCAAGGAACCGTGGCAAGCCGCTAGACTATATGTGTGTGTTTGTTTCAATAATCGGTGTTTCAATCCCAAGTTTTGTCCTTGCATCGCTACTGCAGTACATCTTCGGTGTAAAACTGGACTTACTTCCGATTGCAGGTTGGGGTGGATTTATGAGCAGAGTATTACCGACTCTGGCTATGAGTTTCGGCATGATTGCTGGAGAAGCACGATCGATGCGAGCATCGATGTTGGAGGTGTCTTCAGAGGACTATATGAAAACAGCGAAGGCAAAGGGGCTTTCTTCTTGGCAGATAGTCTGGCGTCACCAGATAAGGAATGCAATTTTACCCCTTCTCACTGGATTGGGCTTACGTGCAGCTAGCCTTTTGATGGGATCTCTCATTATAGAACAGATTTTCGTCATACCCGGTCTGGGGCTCTACTATACCAATGCAATCCAATCTCTGGATTACACCATGGTAATGGGGCTCACGATATTCTACGGGTCAATCCTGGTATTTACTAATTTTTTGGTCGACCTGAGTTACGGTCTGGTTGACCCCCGCATTCGTATTGCGGATTGAGGTGATAAACGTGTCTAATGGTAGTGAATCTACATCGACAAGTCCAGTTGCGGCCCAATCTAGTAGACTCGGTAATAACGAAATCGAACTGACTCAAGTAGACTTTGTTATTGAAGGTATCATTGGTGAAGACTTGGAAGCCATTGTTAGGCCAAGTATTTCGTTTTGGAGTGATGCTTGGAGACGGATTCGGAAGAATAAGATTGCCATGATTTCTCTTTTATTTATATTGTGCATTGGCATAGGATCGTTAGTCTGCCCAATCTTTTCTGCATATAAATACACCGAAACAAATCTTGCCTGTGCTAACGAAGGTCCGTCAGCCGAACATTGGTTCGGCACAGATAGCGTCGGGCGCGACCTTTGGACGCGAGTGTGGATTGGTGCTCGAGTTTCGCTCTGCGTTGGTTTTCTCGGAGCTATTTTGCCATCAATCATCGGGATCGTAGTAGGAGGAATATCGGGCTACATAGGTGGGTGGGTGGATATGGTTATGATGCGGATCGTTGATATTCTTATGTGCATCCCATCGATGATCTACGTGATACTGATTATGCTTTATATTGGTTCAGGAGTCACACCTATCATACTTGCGCTTGCCCTTACGGGCTGGATGGGGTCCGCTCGATCGACTAGAGCTCTTGTACTACAGCTAAAGAATCGTGAGTTTGTGTTGGCTGCAAAAACGCTTGGGGCTTCTCCAGGGAGGCTGATCTTCAAGCATCTAATCCCTAACACGCTCGGGTATGTTTTGGTTGGAATAACTCAGGCTATTCCAGGCGCTATATTTCAGGAGGCTTTTCTTAGTTACATCGGGTTGGGCGTGCAGCCACCTATGACTTCATGGGGACAACTAGCCCAGATGGGTTCAGCGGTGTTTCTGGTATATCCTTATCAGCTTTTATTCCCGGCATTGTTTGTTAGCCTTACTATGCTTTCGTTCAACTTATTCGGTGATGGTTTGCGGGATGCGCTAGATCCGCGATTACGCGATTGATAGGGGAGACAGTTTGCATGTGATTCATATGCGTTTTGAAATCAAGCAGTTGGTGACTAGGAGAAGATGAAAATTGGGATATTGAATCTTAGGTGGGAGACAATGAATGAGTGATGCAATTCTCGAAGTAAATGATCTGAGGGTGTCTTTTGACACATATGCGGGGGAGGTGCAGGCTGTACGTGGAGTGTCATTTTGCCTGGACGAAAATGAAACTTTGGCTATCGTAGGTGAAAGTGGTTGTGGGAAAACCGTAACTGTACAGACCATTATGAGATTGAACCCGGAGCCTCCTGCTCGCATAAAAACCGGAAGTATCATTTATAAAGGTCGCGATCTTACCAGGCTGAATGACAAGCAAATGGAAACTTACCGCGGGGCGGAATTTGCCATGATATTCCAGGATCCGATGACTTCGCTCAATCCGACGATGAGGATTGGAGATCAAATTGCTGAGGGCATTATCAAGCATACAGGCTGTTCTAGACAACAGGCAATGGATAAGACCTTATCTATTCTAATGCTCTGCCGAATACCAGATCCAGAACAAAATGTAAAGCGTTATCCTCATACCTTTAGCGGGGGCATGCGACAACGCATAATGATTGCAATCGCGCTCGCATGCAACCCGTGTATCTTACTTGCGGATGAGCCCACCACGGCGCTTGATGTTACGATGCAGGCGCAGATCTTGGAACTTATGAATGAATTGAAGGTTAGGAGGGGTATGTCAATTATTCTGATTACCCACGACCTGGCTGTTGTGGCACGTATGGCTGATCGGGTAGCGGTAATGTATGCAGGACAGATCGTCGAAACAGGTTTGGTCGATGATGTGTTCTACACACCAAAGCATCCGTATACTTGGGGGCTTTTGGGATCTATACCCAGTCTTAACTCAATCAAGAAAGGTGGTCGGGATGAACTTATGTCGATACCTGGTACGCCGCCAGATCTGTTAGCGCCACCTCCGGGATGTTCTTTCGGACCTAGGTGTGAGTACCGTATGCCTGTATGCCGAAAGATTACTCCTCGAGAGACTCAATTTGGCAATAACCATACCACTTTCTGTTGGTTACACGATTCGCGCGCGCCCCATGTTGAATGGAAAGGAGTCACTGGTAGCATTGTGGAGCAACATTCTTTTGGAAGTTAATAATCTGAAGAAGTATTTTTCTGTTGGAAAGGGCAAAGTTGTAAAAGCAGTTGATGATGTGACGTTTCACATATACGCAGGGGAAACTCTTGGCTTAGTTGGCGAGTCTGGATGCGGTAAGACAACCGTGGGACGGACTATAATGCGACTTTACGAACCCGATGGTGGGGAAGTAATCTTTGACGATCAGAACATACATACAGCTGGTCGTAAAGCGTATCATGAAATAACACAACGGATGCAGATGATTTTTCAAGATCCCTATGCATCATTAAACCCGCGTTTTACTATTGCCGATATCATCGCCGAAGGCCTCGATATACACAGATTGTGCGATAGTGACTCAGAGCGTCGTGACCGAGTGTATGAGCTTTTGGAGATGGTTGGGCTCAATATCGAACATGCGGGACGATTTCCTCACGAGTTATCAGGCGGACAGAGACAGCGAGTAGGTATTGCCAGAGCACTAGCCGTGAACCCGGAGTTTATTGTCTGTGACGAGCCTATCTCTGCTCTTGATGTGTCCATTCAAGCACAAATAGTCAATCTGCTTACACAGCTTCAACGCGATTTGAAATTGACCTATCTTTTTATTGCCCATGACTTATCGATGGTTCGGTACGTTTCGGATTACACGGCTGTGATGTATGGTGGAACTCTTGTTGAGTATGGTGAAACCGAAGAGGTCTATACCCATTCCTGTCATCCATATACCAGAGGGTTGCTTACAGCAGTCCCAACTGCGGATCCAAAATACGAAAGAATGAGAGAGAGAGTCATAATTAGAGGAGAGGTGCCTAGCCTTATTAATCCGCCGCGGGGTTGTAGGTTTGCTGACAGGTGTGACTATGCTTTAGATATTTGCAGCCAAGAAGATCCCAAATTCGTTAACGTGGGTTCTGGTCACGCAGTAGCCTGTCACCGAGTTGATTCTGGAAGTTGATAGTGTATGGAGGGTCCAATGGTGCTTGCAGGTGTAACGCACAATGATTAGTAATATCGGGTGATACTAGACATATGAGTGAGACAAGAGGTGTACTAGTTTGATTGAAGATAGAATAAAGAAACTTGGGATAGAACTGCCTTCCTCATCGCCTCCAGGTGGCATTTATGTTCCTGTTAAGAGAGTTGGCAATACTGTTTACGTATCGGGACAAATCCCAATGAAGAACGGGACACCTTGTTACGTAGGTAAAGTCGGTGGCGAACGGTCCTTGGAGTATGCGCAAGACGCGGCTAGGCTTTGCGTGATAAATATGTTGGCTGCCTTGAAAGCATACTTAGGTGATCTTGAAAAAATAAAGAGTGTTGTGAAACTCGTTGCTTTTGTGAATAGCGAAGTTGGTTTTGACAAGCAGCATCTTGTAATAGATGCTGCGTCGCAGTTGCTTTTAGATGTTTTGGGAGAATCAGGACAACATGCGAGATCAGCAGTGGGCACGAATCAACTTCCATTGAATGTCACTGTTGAAATTGAAGGCGTTTTTGAGATTTATGATTCAAAGGAAATCCAGTATGACTTTGATACTGCGGTGAACAGGAAAGGTATTGGAAATCTGAAAGACTATTGCACTCCAAAAAACATACAGGACATGGGCATCCTCAGTTTCTCGGGAGCAGAAATGGATTTTAAGACTGCACCTGTTATCATTGATGCAATGGTTGAACGGGCCAAAAATGGACTCTTTGGTTTTACTCTGTGCGACGACAATTACAAAAATGCTATCAAATGGTGGATGAAAACTCAGCGCAATTGGGCAATAGAAGACGAATGGATTGTTCCTACATATGGTACCATAAAATCTGTTGCTACCTCGATTAGGGCTTTTACGGATGTAGGTGATGGCGTTATCATTCAACCCCCCGTATATCCACGTTATGGGCAGGCTATAATGCGTACAGGACGCTGTGTCATATCTAATCCTCTAGTGTTGCGAGATGGACGATACGAAATGGATTTTGACCACCTTGAAAAGTGCATGTGTGACTCCAAGGCAAAGCTCATGATTCTATGTAACCCTCATAATCCAATAAGTAAAGTATGGGAACCTGAAGACTTAGCTAGAATTGCCGCTATAGCCGAGGAGCATAGCGTAATTGTGTTTAGCGATGAGATATTTGGAGAAATTATATTCGAGGATAATGTAATGATTCCGTATAGTGATGTGTCGTTGGCGGACAAAAACTGTCTTGTGTCGACTTCTCTTGGCAAGGTTTTCAATTTAACAGGGATGAACAATGCCAACATAGTTATTCCGAATGAAGAGATTAGGGAGAGATTTGTGAGACAGCGAGACGAAGATCACTATGGTAGTATTGATCCTATGGCTCATGCTGCGGTGTGTGCTGGCTATAGTGTAAAAGGTGCTGATTGGGCTCAACAAATGCGGGATTATGTGTATGGCAATGTGCAGATGGTACACAAGTTTTTCAAGGACCATTTGCCTGGCATAAAGGTATATGAAACACAAGGAAGCTATGTGCTATGGATTGACTGGAGCGCTCTAAGTATGGACGACGAAGATTTGTATAGGTTTCTTGTTCAAGAAGCGTTCTTGCACCTTGAACCCGGTGCGAACTACGGTCAAGGCGGAGTGGGATTCATGCGCATGAATATAGCTACGACAAGGGGCAACTTGGAAAGGGCGTTGTCGCTTCTTCTTCGGGCAATTCAGTTGCGGTTTGGCTTATAAACCAAACCGCAACCGCCCAGTTTAATCCGGGTTATCCGCATACATAGAGAGTATTATCCTTTGATATTAGCAGTAGGCGCGTTTGTGCGCATACTCCCCAATGTTTTCAAGGAACCTGGAAAACGAAGTGTGGGGGATTAACCTAAGAGGTTTGGTTCTCTTCTATAGCTTATCCAGACTGTGTTTTCAATTATCCATCAGAAACAACCATGGTGATGCCTAAGGAGTTTGTGCCGAACACATTATTCAACATCCGCACGATAAATGAAGATGTTATTTTATATTACCCTATAAACCAGTTGTATAGGAACAGAAACACGCGTAATGACGGTGGTGGGCCATACAGGACTCGAACCTGTAACCCCCCGATTAAGAGTCGGATGCTCTACCATTGAGCTAATGGCCCTTAGAATGTTGGTGGCGGCGACTGGATTCGAACCAGTGACCGTACGGGTA